>Ga0307415_100001149_pt1 | contig 12364 bp, 11 predicted proteins | sample DK1Cmetagenome_FD_204524 | JGI IMG/M metagenome (GOLD analysis project Ga0307415, IMG submission 204524) | Maize rhizosphere microbial communities from greenhouse at UC Davis, California, United States - DK15-C-2 | ecosystem: Host-associated > Plants > Roots > Rhizosphere > Soil | place: USA...
CGGACCGCGAGACCTACGGGAGCACCCTCGCCGACGGCTCGTTGGGCGGCGAGGTCCCGATCGCCGGCGACGCCGGCGACCAGCAGGCGGCCCTGTTCGGCCAGGCCTGCTTCGACGTCGGCCAGGCCAAGAACACCTACGGCACCGGCAACTTCCTGCTCCAGAACACCGGCCAGCAGGTCGTGCCGTCCAAGTCGGGCCTGCTGACCACCGGGTTCTACGCGCTCGAGAAGGGCAACAGCTTCTACGCCCTCGAGGGCTCGATCGCCATCACCGGCGCGGCCGTCCAGTGGCTGCGCGACAACCTCAAGATGATCGCCAACGCCGCCGAGACCGAGGAGATCGCCCAGTCGGTCGAGGACGCCGGCGGCGCCTACTTCGTGCCCGCCTTCTCGGGCCTGTTCGCCCCCTACTGGGACGAGCGCGCCCGCGGGGTCATCGTCGGCCTGACCCGCTACGTCAACCGGGCCCACCTGGTCCGGGCGACACTCGAGTCCGAGTGCTACCAGACCCGCGACGTGGTCGGGGCGGTGGAGCAGGACTCCGGCAAGCGGCTGGAGGACATGCGGGTCGACGGCGGCTCGGTCAAGAACAACTTCCTCATGCAGCTCCAGGCCGACATCCTCGGGATCCCGGTGATCCGGCCGCAGGTCCAGGAGACGACCGCCCTCGGCGCCGCCTACCTGGCCGGGCTGGCCACCGGCTACTGGTCCTCGCTGGACGAGATGCGCGAGAACTGGCAGGTGGACCGGACCTTCGAGCCGCAGTGGTCCGAGGACCAGCGGGAGGCCGGGTACGCCCAGTGGAAGAAGGCGATCGAGCGGACGCGGGGGTGGGTCGACTAGGTTCTCTGCCGGGGTAGGTCCGGCGGGGGACCCCCGCCGGACCATTCCGACGATCCCCCGCCTGGGGCTCGATGAAAGGAAACCGGTGTGAAGAAGCTCATCAACTCCGTTGACGACTTCGTCAAGGAATCGCTCGAGGGCATGCAGAAGGCTCACGGGGGCCTCATCGACGTCAACTACGACCCGTTCGTCGTCTTCCGGACCGACGCTCCCGTGCAGGGGAAGGTCGGGGTCATCTCCGGGGGCGGGTCGGGCCACGAGCCGATGCATGGCGGGTTCGTGGGCAAGGGGATGCTGGACGCCGCCTGTCCGGGTGAGGTGTTCACCTCGCCGACGCCCGACCAGATGGAGTGGGCGACCAAGAAGGCCGATGGCGGGGCCGGGGTGCTCCACATCGTCAAGAACTACTCGGGCGACATCATGAACTTCGAGATGGCCGCCGACCTCGGCAAGGAGGCCGGGATCGAGGTCGAGAGCGTGGTCGTCGACGACGACGTGGCCGTCAAGGACTCCCTCTACACCCAGGGGCGTCGCGGGGTCGGCGGGACCGTGCTGCTGGAGAAGATCGTCGGGGCCAAGTCCGAGGAGGGCGCCGACCTGGCGTCGGTGGCCGCGCTGGCCCGCGACGTCAACGCCAACGTGCGCTCGATGGGGCTGGCCCTGACCTCGTGCACCGTCCCGGCGGCGGGGTCGCCGACCTTCGATCTGCCCGACGACGAGGTCGAGATCGGGATCGGCATCCACGGGGAGCCGGGGCGCGAGCGGATCAAGATGGAGAGCGCCGACCAGCTCACCGACCGGCTGACCCGGCCGGTCATCGAGGACCTCGGGCTCAACTCGGGCGACCAGGTGCTGGTGTTCGTCAACTCCATGGGCGGCACCCCCCTGGCCGAGCTGTACGTCATCTACCGGCGGGTCGTCCAGCTCCTGGACGAGGGCGGCGTGCAGGTGGCCCGGAACCTGATCGGGCCGTACATCACCTCGCTGGAGATGCAGGGCGCCTCCGTCACCATCCTGCGGCTGGACGACGAGAAGACCCGGCTCTGGGACGCTCCGGTGACCACCCCGGCGCTGCACTGGGGGGTGTAGCCGGTGTTCTCGGTGGCCCAGGCGGTCGCCTGGGTCCGGAGAACGGCGGAGGTGATCGAGGAGCACGCGCCCGCCCTGACCAAGCTGGACTCGGCCATCGGCGACGGCGACCACGGCACCAACATGAACCGGGGGTTCAAGGCGGCCGTCCAGCGCCTCGACGGGCTGGAGGGCGACCAGGACTTCGGGAGCGTGTTCAAGGCCATCGGCATGGCCCTGATCGGCAAGGTCGGGGGGGCCTCGGGGCCGCTGTACGGGTCGCTGTTCCTCGGCATGGGCAAGGAGCTGGGCGACACCAGCGAAGTCGAGGACGAGCGGCTGGCGGCCGCGCTCCGGGCCGGCTACGACAGCGTGGTCGCCCGGGGCAAGGCCCAGCTCGAGGACAAGACCATGCTGGACGCCTGGCACCCGGCGCTGGATGCTCTCGACGCCGCCCTGGCCGGCGGCAAGGAGCTGGGGCCGGCCCTGGACGAGGCCGCCTCGGCGGCCGAGGCGGGCGTGAAGGCCACCATCCCGATGATCGCCCGCAAGGGCCGGGCCAGCTACCTCGGCGAGCGCTCCCGCGACCACCAGGACCCCGGCGCCACCTCGACCCACCTGATCCTCGAGACCCTGGCCGACGTCGTCAACAGTCGCTGACCGAACGATCACCCACAATCTGGTAGCTTCCGGACACATTCGCCAGCTCGGGGAGGGAGCCTGGTGCGGGAGCTCACCGCGGACCTGCTGGTCGGCCGGTTGGTCGACTGGGGGGTCGACACCGTCTTCGGGCTGCCGGCGGACAGCGCCGACGGGGTGGTCGAGGCGTTCCGGAGGCTCGGCGACCGGATCCGGCTGGTGCTGGTCCACCACGAGGAGGCGGCCGCCCTGATGGCCTCCGGGTACGCCAAGGCGACCGGGCGGGTCGGGGTGTGCCTGGCCACCTCCGGGCCGGGGGCGCTGCGGCTGCTGGGCGGGTTGTACGACGCCAAGCTCGACCACCAGCCGGTCCTGGCCATCACCGAGAGCCAGGAGATCCGGCTGCTCGGGACCAGCTTCCGGCAGGAGCTGGCCCTTGAGACGGCGTTCGACGACGTCGCCGACTACAACGTGCGGGTCAACGTGCCGGTGCAGATCCCGGCGGTGGTCGACATCGGGATCGGCCACGCCCTGGCCAGGGGGACGGTCTCCCACATCACCTTCCCGCCGGGCCTCGAGGACACCGCGGCCGAGACCAGCCCGTGGATGCTGACCACCCCGACCGGGACCCCGCCGACGGCGCCGCTGTTCACCGCCGGCCCCGGGGTCCCGCCCGACGCCGACCTGCGGCGGGCGGCCGACGTGCTCAACCAGGGCAGCCGGGTCGCCCTGCTGGTCGGGGCGGGCGCGCTGGCGGCCAGGGAGGAGCTGCTGGCGGTGGCCGACGCGGTCGCCGGGCCGGTGGTCAAGTCCCTGCCCGGCAAGGCGGCCGTCCCCGACGACCACCCGTTCACCACCGGCTGCATCGGCGTGCTCGGGACCCGCCCGTCCGAGGAGGCCCTTGCGGGCGCCGACACCCTCCTGCTGGTCGGGACCAGCTTCCCGTGGGCGGCCAACGTGCCCGACCTGGCCAGGGTCAGGGCCGTCCAGATCGAGACCGACCCGGCCCGGCTCGGCGGCTCCGGCGACACCGAGGTCGTCCTCCTCGGGGACGCCGCCGAGACCTTGGGGGCACTGCTGCCGCTGCTCCAGCGCAAGGCCGACCGCGGGTTCCTGACCCAGGCCCAGGCGGGCATGGCCGCCTGGCGCGGGCGGCTGGACGAGCTCGAGGACCAGACCCGCGACCCGATCCAGCCGCAGTACCTGATGCGGGTCGTCGACCGGTGCGCCGCCCGCGACGCCATCCTGGCCTCCGACTCGGGCACGGTCGCGACCTGGACGGCCCGCCACTTCGACGTCCGCGGGGACCGGCACTACCTCCTGTCGGCCAACCTGGCCACGATCGCCGCCGGGGTGCCGTACGCCATCGCCGCCCAGTGGGCCCACCCGGGCCGGGCCTGCATCGCCGTCACCGGCTCGGACGGGTTCGCCAGGGTGATGGGCGAGCTGCTGACCGCCATCCAGTACCGGCTGCCGGTCAAGGTGGTCGTCAGCAACGTCTCCTCCCTGGGCCGCCGCCTGCGCACCGGCGAGAACGGCACCTCGGGCGGCCCGGCCGACTTCGCCTCCTGGGCCCGCGCCAACGGCGCCCTCGGCCTGCGGGTCGAGCACGCCGCCGACGTCGAGCCGGCCGTCCGCCGCGCCTTCTCCGCCTCTGGGCCGGCCCTGGTCGACGTCCTGGTCAACCCCGAGGAGGTCCCCCGCCCGGCCATGGCCGGCGGTGCCTGAGGCGCCGCCGCAGACGTCGACGCGCCCCCGGGCTGGGGGCGCGTCGCGGAGAGCCGGTGTGCCGGGCGGCTAGATGACCCGGCGCCTCCCTCGACCGCGGCCGACGGCGAGGCGGTAGATGACCAGCAGCAGGATGGCCCCGATGATCGCGGTCAGCCAGGTGCTGATGTCGAAGAACTCGTCGACGGTGTCCTTGTTGAACAGGATCTGGGCCAGGAACCCACCGAGGATGGCCCCGACGATCCCGATGATGATCGTCACGATGATGCCGCCCGGGTCGTCCCCGGGCAGGATCGCCTTGGCGATGGCCCCAGCGAGCAGGCCGAGCACGATCCAACCGATGATGCCCATTGCACGTCCTTTCGTTGCTCCGGCGGCCATCGGCCGCCGCTGACAGCCTAGGAATGAGCGATCCGACCCGGGTTCAAACCTGCTTTCGGCGCCCCACCAGGAGCCGGTCGTCGGCGTAGGTCAGAACCTTCTCAAGAGTCACGATCGTGCCCGCCTCGGGGCGGGAGGTGAGGTCGACCCGGTCGACCAGGGCCTGCATCAGCCCCAGCCCTCGCCCCTGCTCGGCCTCGGGCGTTGGGGCCGCCGCCGGCGGCCTGGACGAGTCGAAGCCGTGACCGACGTCGATGACCCGGATCAGGCCGCGCCGGTCCTCCAGGTCGAGGCGGACGACGAACTGGTCACCCGGCCCGGAGTGGAGCAGCACGTTGGTGCAGGCTTCGCTCAGGGCCAGCTCGACGTCATAGATGCAGGTCTCCTCGACGCCGACCTGGTCCATGGCGTTGCGGACGATGTGTCGGGCCACCGGGACCGTCTGCTCGTCCCGTGGCAGGGTAAGGGCCAGCGAGAGTTCCATGCCGGGGTCGTTCCCTCCGAGGCGGGAACCGACACCTCATGCCATGGCATAGGCCCGGTCGAGCACCTGGACCGGGTGGTAGACGGGCAGGCCGGTGGCCCTGGCGATGTGCCAGCGGCAGGTCTCGGAGTCGCAGATGATGAAATCGGGCCTCGACTCGGTGACCTGGTCGAACAGGGTGCGGCCGACGTCCATGGCGATCTGGTACTTCTCCTGCTTGACGCCGTAGGTGCCGGCGGTGCCGCAGCAGCCGGCTCGCGACCGCTCGATCTCAAGGCCTGGGACCAGGGCCATCAGGTCGAGGGCGGGGAGCCCGACGCCGTGGGCCATCAGCTGGCAGGGCGGGTGGTACAGCGCCCGGGCCTGGATCGGCGCCAGTGCGCGGTTGAGCTGGCCGTCGTCGTCCAGCCCGACCAGGTACTCGCAGATGTCGTAGACGGCCTGGGAGACCGCCCTGGTGTCGGCGTCGTCCAGCCCCAGCAGCTCGCGGTACTTGGACTTGAGGGTCATGCCGCAGGAGGTGGAGCTGGCCACGATCACCCCCGGGTCGTCGGCCGAGCCGCGCAGCCGCCTGACCAGCCGGCTGGCGTAGCTGCGGCCGGCGTCGAAGTCGCCGTTGGACACCAGCGGCAGCCCGCAGCAGCCCTGCTTGGGGAAGGTCACCCTGGCCCCGTTGCGCTCAAGGACCCGGACAACGGCGGCGCCGACCTCGGGCTCGAACTCCTGGGCGGCGCAGCCGTGGAAGTAGGCGACGGTGCGGGTGGTGCCGGCCGGGGGGCGGTGGGAGCGGGCCCAGGAGCGCAGGGTCATGGCCGAGAACCTGGGCATGGCCGCGCCCCGGTGGACCTTCATCGTCTTCTCGACCAGCACCCTGACCGGCCGGGTGGCCATGACGGCGTTGGCGATCGGCGCCACCGGCCTGGCCATGGCGCCCATCAGCGACGGGCGGCTGATCACCTGGTCGCGCAGGTTGAGGCCGCCACGGTCGGCGACCAGGCGGCTGCGGGCGACCTGGTTGATCTCGGCCACCATCACGCCCTCGGGGCAGGCCTGGGTGCAGAGCCCGCAGGCCGAGCAGTAGTCGAGCGAGTGGTCGGGCGACTCGCCGGTGTCGATGCCGGCCCGGAACCGCTGGCCCTGCGGTCCCTCGTACTTGGGCCCTGGGAACAGGTCGGTCACTGCCGAGACCGGGCAGACCGTGTTGCAGATGTTGCACTTGATGCAGCGGTCGGCGGTCTGTTCGACGTGCAGCACGGCAGCCTCCGGTCAGCGGGCGGGAGTGGCGGCGAGGAGGGCGACGACCCGGGCGGCGGTGGCCAGGGCGACCCCCTCGCGGGAGCCCTCGGCGGTCGGGTCGTGGGCGGCGAGGAGGCCGCCGACGCAGTGGATGTTGGCCGCGACGGGCTCGCCCGAGGCGTCGACCGGCCGCAGCTCGGCGTCGACCCGGACCCCGGCGGCGGCCAGCGGGTGGTCGCCGAGGAACCGGCCGCCCAGGTAGGCCAGCCGGTCCTCGAACCCGTCGACGGGCAGCCCGGCCACCCGCTCGGTCAAGGTGCCGTCGCGGTTGGCCTCGATGCCGTTGCCGGCGACCCCGCCGGTGGCCAGCACCAGCTCCTGGCAGCGGGTGGCCAGGACCCGGGAGGCGCCCTCGCTGCGGACGGCGGTCACCCGGTCGCCGTCGCGCTCCACCCCGACCGCCGGGAAGCCGAACTGCCAGCGCACGCCCAGGGACTCCAGCCGGGCCCGGTAGGCGGCGAACAGCCGCAGCCCGGGGATCGAGGGCGGGGCGGTGGCCGCCTCGACCAGCGGCGCCCCGACCAGGGACTGGAGGTCGGCCCAGGGCTCGTGACCACGGTTCAGCCCAAGCACCGCCGGCACCACCACCACCTCGGCCCCGGCGGCCGCCCTGGCCAGCCCGGGGGCGAGGCGACGCCGGAACCCGGCGTCGTCGATCGCCCGGGCCAGCTCGACCCCGGTGAAGTAGCGGTCGTGGTCCCAGGCGGGCAGCGGGGCACTCGCCGGGGTCGCGTCAATCCCGGCGCGACGCAGCCGGGTCGCGCACAGGGCGGGCGAGAAGTCCCGGAACCCGGCGAAGTTCACCACCGCCACCCGGCCCGTGTGCAAGCCTTCCGGGCCCGCGGCCGGTTCGGGGAGGAGGCAGGTTGTGCGCAGGGTGCCGAAGGCGGTGAGCTGGGCGCGGTTGCGCTCCAGGTCGCCGGTGTGGGGCAGGCCGGCGGCAGCGGCGAAGCTGGCGAACCAGTCCACGCCGTCGCGGACCGCGGCCTGGCCGACCAGGTGGTAGGGGTGGCCCTCGGGGAGCCGGCCGATCGCCTCAAGCGGCTGGTCGACCGGCTCGCCGCCGACCCGGCCGAGCACGTCGACCGACCCGGCCCCCCAGTGGGTGAAGCCGTTGCCGCGGGCCAGCACCAGCACCTGGCGGCCGGCCTCGGCCAGCCGGGTGGCGGTGGCCAGCCCGGCCGGCCCGGCCCCGACCACGACCACGTCGGCCCGCATCAGTCCTCACCCGCCCGCGCCGACGGTGCCGCCGCCTCGTCGGGAACGCCCTCGCCGTGGAGGTCGAAGATGCCCCGGTAGATGGCGTGGTTGAGCAGCGCCTGGCGGGCCTGGTCGCCCCAGATGGTCGACCGCTGCCCCCGCCAGCGCTCCTCCAGGAAGCGCTCCAGCCCGGCCACCACGTCCGGGCCACCGTCGGCGGCGCTCCCCGACCCGTTACCGGTGGGGCGGGCGTCGGCCAGCATGCCGGCGGCCCGCCAGGCGCAGAAGGCGGCCTGGCACGGGCCGTAGCCGAGGCGGAGCTTGCGGCGCAGGTCCTCCAGCTCGGTCAGCCCGGAGGCGACCGCGTCCCGGACCTGGGCCCGGGTGACCAGCTCGCACTCGCAGATCAGCTCGCCGTAGGCCTTGTCACGCTCGACCCGGGCGAGCGGCTCGGCCACCTGGTGGGTGCCGTGGTCGGCGCCCGGGAGGACCTCGGTGGCGGTCCGGCACGGCTCGGTGACGCCCATCCGCTCGGCCAGCCGGTCGACCACCGCCTCGGCCATCTGCCGGCAGGTGGTCAGCTTGCCGCCGACGATGCTGTACATGTTGTCGAGCCCGTCCAGCCGCGGGTGGTCGACCACGGTGAAGGTCCGGCTGACCTCCCGGGTGTCGCCGCCGCCACCGTCACCGTCGGCCGGCGGCTCGGCCACGTACAGCGGCCGCGACCCGGCGAAGGCGCGCAGCACCCGGCCCGAGGCGATCGCCGGGACCATCTGGGCGCACATGTCGATCATGCGGTCGACGTCGGCCGGCGGGACCGAGATGTCGTCGGCGCTGGCCACCTGCTCGGAGGTGGTGCCGAGGATGGCCACCTCGTGCTGGGGCACGATGATGTCGCCGTCGGCCGGCTTGCGGCAGGCGTTGATCACCCCCCGGACATACCGGCTGGCCATCACCACCATCACACCCTTGCCGGCGATCATGGTCAGCGGCACCCCGGCCATCTTGCCGACATCGCCCGCCCAGGCGCCGGCGGCGTTGACCACCCACTGGCAGCCGATCGTGCGGTCCTCGCCGGCCACGGCGTCATGCACCCGGACCGCGGTGATCCGGTCGCCGTTCCGCTCCATCCCCACGAGCGGGTGGCGGACCAGGACCTTGCAGCCCCTGGCCTCGGCGTCGGCGGCCATCGAGCGCAGCAGCCCCCAGGAGTCGATGCCGCCGTCGGGCACGGCGAAGGCGAGCCTGACGTCGGGCGCGAGCAGCGGCTCGCGCCGGTGGGAGGCGGCCGCGGACAGCTCCTCGGTGGGGATCCCGGAGGCCCGGCAGCCCTCGACGAACTGCTCGGCGTAGGCCTCGTCGTCCCCTGGCAGGAGCACGAACAGGCCGCCGATGTCCTCGATGGTGTGGGGGGCGATGCGGCGCAGGGTGGTGTTCTCCTCGATGCACTCCCTGGCCGACTCCTGGTCACGGACCGCGTAGCGGGCCCCGGAGTGGAGCAGGCCGTGCCAGCGGCCCGAGGTCCCGGTGCCGAGGTCGAACCGCTCGACCAGCACCGCATGCACGCCCCGAAGGGCCAGGTCGCGCAGGACGGCCACGCCGGTGACCCCGCCGCCGACCACTACGACGTCGGTCTCGATCAGATGCGTCAAGGGCTCCGCTCCCGTTCACGGCCGGATGGGGGCTCGAACAACGAGTTCGTCGGCTCGGGCGGCTCCTCGGGGGCCTCCGGAGTCTCGGCGGCGAGCTTGGGCAGGGGCCGCTGGACCAGGCCCTGGCTCACGTACCAGCGGACGGTGGCCTCCATGGCCTGGCGCAGGGGGGTGTAGCGCAGGCCGAGCTCGCGAGTGGCCCGGGAGCCGTCGTAGAGGTGGGGGTGCCCGAGGGTGCGGACCGACTCGCGGCACAGCTTGGGCTGGCGGCTACGGACTCGGGCGACGGCCTCGGCCACGCCCGCCACCCCCATGGCCACCGGCAGCGGCAGGGTCCGGGGTCGGTCGGCCAGACCGGCGATGACGGCGATCAGATCGATGGCCTCGGAATTGGTCAGCGTGTCGGTGTTGAGCACGTAGCGGTGGCCGGGCCGGCCCTTGGCCTCGGCCAGCAGATGGCCGTTGACGCAGTCGAGGGTGTAGCAGATCCCGAACCGGGCCGGCAGATCGAACGGCAGCCGGCCGTTCAGGTAGCCGATGAACATCGCCGCCGTGCCGGTGGTCCGCCCCGGGCCCTGCACCGAGCTGGGGTTGACGACCACCACCTCGACCGCGTCGTAGCCGAGGGCGATCTGCTCGCCTTCGAACTTGGAGCGGGCGTAGTGGGAGGTGAACTCCGACGGCGGGCCGGTCGCCTCGTCCATGAAGGTGCTGCCGTCCCCACCGAGGGTGGCCGCCGAGCTGGTGTGGACGACCCGCCGCACCCCGGCCCGCCGGGCCGCCTCTAGCATCCGCCGGGTGCCCTCGACGTTCACCTGGTAGAGGGGGCTGGGGTCGGACAGGCAGAGCTGGTTCACGCCGGCCATGTGGTAGACGACCTCGCAGCCGTCGGCCGCCCGGACCAGGGAGTCCTCGTCGTCGAGGTGGCCGACGGCCAGCTCGACCCGGGGGTCGGGCAGCCGCTCGCGGTCCCCCAGGTGGCGGACCAGGGCCCGCACCGGCCGTCCCTCGGCCACCAGCCGGGACGCCAGCAGGCCGCCGACGAACCCGGTGGCGCCGGTGATCAAGGTCCGCTCATTCATTGGGACCCCCTTGGGGTTCCCAAAGCCTTCCGTCGCTCATCGTCCCGCCCGTATCAGGTCGCCGAAGCGCGCGAAGTAGTCGACGGCCGAGGCGGCGCTGACCACGGCCACTGCCAGCATGGCCCATTCGTCCAGCCAGAGCGAACCCAACCGGACCTGCGGCCGCAGGATGGCCAGGGTGATCCCGACCACCTGGACGTTGAACTTGACCTTGCCCCAGATGCTGGCCGAGATGACCACGTTGGAGGCGGCGGCGATGGCCCGCAGGCCCAGCACCGCGATCTCCCGGGCGATCACCACGAAGGCCACCCAGACGTTGACCCGGTCAAGCGCCATCAGGCCGAGCAGGGCCCCGACGACCAGCAGCTTGTCGGCGGTGGTGTCGAGGAAGTTCCCGATCATGGTGGTCTGCTGCCATCGCCTGGCCAGGTAGCCGTCCACGAAGTCGGTGAACGACGCGATCAGGAACACGATCGTGGCCAGCACCGCCGCCCGCTCAATCCGTCCCTCGGCGACCAGCAGCCACAGCAGCACCGGGACGAGCGCGATGCGCAGCAGGGTGATGCGGGTGGAGAGCGTCAGCATCCCCATCGATCCCCCTCGCAGCGGTCAGGAGGTCCGGTTCTCCCTTGTATCCTACGGGCTCTCACCCTGTCTTCCCAGGTCGAGCGCTGTCGAGAAATGCGTACAGCCCCGCCCACTGGACGGCGTCGAGGTCGGCTGGGCGGGCGTCCAGCGGGAAGCCCAGGTCGCGGGCCAGGCGGCGCAGCTGCCGGTAACTGAACGGCGGGACAAGGGCGCGGCGCAGTGGCAGCCCGGGATGGCGGAAGGCCGAGCCCACCAGGGCGGTGAAGCGGCGGTGCCCGCCCACCGGGACCAGCGGGGGCCGGCGACGGCGGGCGACCAGCACCGCCGCCCCGACCCGGGGCGGGGGCCGGAAGCTGGAGGGGCCAAGGCGGCGGCCGGTGGCCAGGTCGTACCAGGCCCCCCAGGCGATCGTCTCGGGTGCCCCGGGCCGCCGGGCCGCATAGCGCCTGGCCGCCTGTTCCTGGACGACCAGGTCGGCCCGCTCCAGCCGGGTCCGGGGGTCGCCGAGCAGCCGCCGCAGGACCGCCGCCGTCGACCCGAACGGCAGGTTGGCCATCACCCGGAACGGCCGCCGCGGCGGCGGCAGGGCCAGCGCGTCGGCCGTCACCACCCGGACGTTGCCGAACCCGGCCAGCCGCGCCCGCGCCCGCTCGGCCAGCCGCGGGTCGTATTCGATCGCCACCACCCGCCCAGCCCGCCGCGCCAGCGCCTCGGTGAGCACCCCGGTCCCGGCCCCGATCTCGACCACCAGGTCCCCGGCCCTGACCCCGGCCTGCTCGACCAGCTCAGCCGCCAGCCACCCACCGGCAAGAAAATGCTGCCCGAGCTCGGCACGCCTGCGCGCACCCCCGGACACGGAAGACCACCATGCTCATACCCCCAGCCAACCTCGCCCAGGCCGTTCCGGCAAGCGAATTGTTCGCGTGAGGGTCGGGATCGGCCGGGTCGGGCGGGGCGGAGTCGGGATGGGATCGCGAGTGTTCGGGCCCGAACGACGAACGGCCCGGGTCTGTTGGGGCCCGGGCCGTTCGTGTGGTGGTGCGGTTACTGCTGGGGTTGCTGCTGCTGGTCCTCGAACGTCTGGTAGTCGTCGGTGGTGTAGGCACCGGCGTCCACGTCGACCAGCTCGCCGTTGCCCTCGGCGTCGGTGCCGACGTCGGTGCCGACCGGGACCTGGTAGGCGGTGCCGTCTTCTGCGTAGTAGACGTCGTCGCTGTAGGTCTCGTAGGCGTCGCCGAAGGCGTCGACCCCGTAGGCGGCCGCGGGGATCTCGCTCAGGACCGGGGTGACGCTGCGGTAGCGCACCATGCCGGTCCCGGCCGGGATCAGCTTGCCGATGATGACGTTCTCCTTGAGGCCGATCAGCGAGTCGCTCTTGCCCTCGATGGCCGCCTCGGTCAG
>Ga0307415_100001150_pt1 | contig 12363 bp, 12 predicted proteins | sample DK1Cmetagenome_FD_204524 | JGI IMG/M metagenome (GOLD analysis project Ga0307415, IMG submission 204524) | Maize rhizosphere microbial communities from greenhouse at UC Davis, California, United States - DK15-C-2 | ecosystem: Host-associated > Plants > Roots > Rhizosphere > Soil | place: USA...
GTCGAGGTCGGCGTGCACGAGGCCTCCAAGGTCGACGTTGCAGACGCAACGCCGACTCTCGGCACCCTCGCCTCCGTTGTCACGGCCCGACACCCTCAACCGGATTCGGAAGCAAACATCTAGCGGGTGGTGCTGGTCGGGGTGCCGTCACCGTAGCCGGGGTCAACGATCGGAGCGGATCGCGCGGCACATCCGCTTTATTCCGTCCTTATGCGGGTGGTTGCAGGCTCAACCACGTTTGGGCCGATTGCGCCGCCGTGACCGGGGAGGGTCCGATGATCGGAAGGCTGACGTCCATACGCCGCCTGCTAGTGCTGGTGGTGCTGGCGGCGATCGCGGCCCTGCCGGCGACGGCCGGGGCGGCCACGTTCCCCGACCTCATCCGGCTGCCCGACGGCTGGCAGCCCGAGGGCATCGCCGCCGGCCGCGGCACCTCCCTGTACGTCGGCTCCATCCCCACCGGGGCCGTCTGGAAGGGCGACGCCAGGACCGGCCAGGGCGACGTGCTCGTCCCCGGCCAGCCGGGCGTCCGCAGCGCCATCGGCATCAAGGTCGACCGGCGCAACCGCCTGTTCGTGGCCGGCGGCGCCACCGGCAAGGCGTTCGTCTACGACGCCCGCACCGGGGCCGACCTGGCCAGCTACCAGCTCGCCGCGCCGGGCGCGGCCACCTTCGTCAACGACGTGGTCGTGACCGACCGGGCGGCCTGGTTCACCGACTCGTCGGCCGCCCAGCTGTACGCCCTGCCCCTCGGCCGCCACGGCGGCCTGCCGGATCAGGACGAGGTCCGCACCCTCCCTCTGAAGGGCGACTTCCAGCTCGAGACGGGGGGCCCCAACCTCAACGGGATCGTGGCCGCCAAGGGCGGCCGGGTGCTGCTGGCGGTGCAGACCATCACCGGCAAGCTGTTCAGGATCAACCCCCACAGCGGCAGGACCCGCGAGGTCGACCTGGGCGAGGCCACCCTAGCCAACGGCGACGGCATGCTGCTGGCCGGACGGGTCCTGTTCGTGGTCCAGAACCGGCTGAACCAGATCGCCGTGGTCAAGCTGTCCCGGTCGCTTGACCGGGGCCGGCTGGTGGCCACCATCACCGACGACGACTTCGACGTGCCCACCACCATCGCCTTCCAGGCCGGCCGCCTGTACGCGGTCAACGCCCGCTTCGGCACCACCGACCCGCAGCCGGCCCGCTACGACGTCGTCAAGGTCGGCTGAGGCTCTTTGCAGGGAGGCGGAGCGACCCGCTCCGCCTCCCGCCGCTCGATCACGTCGCGGCACACCGCCACGAAGGTCCAGAACACCTGGTTGGTGGTGTGCTTGCGGCGGGAACGGGTGAACTCGCCGAACATGGACTGGCGCAGCGGGAGGCTGAGCTCCAGCTGGATGCCCGCCCCGAGCCGGGTGCGGTTGACGATGTTGCAGTGCTTGTTGCCGTCGAGCTCCCCGTCCCCGGCGCCGGGAAGGACCGCCGTGAAGCCGGCGCGGTTGAGCGCGTCCCGCACGGCCAGCCGTAGGGTCTCGTCGGCCGCCCCCCCGACGAGCACGTCATGGTCTTCCCCGGGGTCGAGCTCGAAGCCGTGCAGGGCCAGCGCGTGCAGCGCCCCCCCGCACAGCGAGAGGGCGATCGGATCGTCGCACCCGGTAGAGGTGACGTGGAGCTCGTCGTTGTCTTTCGGCCGCAGTCCCTCGAACATCCAGTAGTCGTAGGTGACCCCGGCCGGCGGCGTCTCGGGAAGCATCGCCGGGTGGTAGCCGGCGACGGCCAGGCACAGCTCGGACGTGCCGGGCTCGATCCCGCCCCCGTGCGGGGCGATGATCGTGGTCTGGGCGACCTCGCTGGTGCGGGCGAGGCTGTCGTCGAACTGCTCGTGGCGGCGGAACCGGCGCGCCCAGTCCACCCCCTCGGTGAGGGCGGGGGCCGCGTAGAGCGCGGTGTTCGTGGCGAAGTTCATCGCTTGTGACCCTACGACGATCGGGAACCGACTGGAACGGGCCAGCCGGTGGGAATCGCGCGCGGCCCAGGTGGATTCTCCGTCGGTGAGGTGAACCACGAGCCTCGGCGGCAAAGGAGCGACCGAACGTGACCGTGACCCGGTTGGAGGTGCAGCAGCAGCGGCGGCCGGGCCCCCCGCCGGGGCGCCCCCAGCGGCCCCGGGAGCCGGCGGTGGCCCCGGAGTCGCCGTCCCGGCCGCTGAGCCGGACGGCCCGGCGGGCGGCCGCCGAGGACGCCAAGCTGCTGGCCGCCATCCGGATGCTGCTGTCCAACCCGTCGCTGTTCCCCCGGGCCATCTACCTGGCCTTCGGGTTCGCGGCCATCACCTCGCTGGGAGTCGCGCTCACCGGGGCGGTGCCGCTGCCCTACGGGTTCCACTACGCCGTGATCCCGGCCTACGCGGTGATGACCCTGGTCGGCCTGCGCTACCCCGCCTGGGGCAAGCGGGCCCTGCTCGGCCTGGTGGCGGGCATGATCGCCACCGGCGTCTACGACATCCTGCGGATCGGGCTGATGTTCGCCGGGCTCTGGGGCGACCCCATCCCGAGCATCGGCCAGCTGGCCCTGAACGACCCCAACACCCAGTGGTACTGGGGCTACGTCTGGCGCTTCATCGGCAACGGCGGGGGCATGGGCGTGGCCTTCGCCATGCTGCCCTGGCGGGGGGTGAAGCTGGGCATCGCCTACGGCTCGGCCATCTGCCTGGGCCTGGTCGGCCTGCTCTACTTCTGGCCCGTCTCCCAGCAGCACTTCTTCGCTCTGACCCCGCAGACCGCGGCCGGCGGCATGGCCGGCCACTGGGTCTACGGGGCGGTCCTCGGCTACCTGACCGCCCGCTGGCTGCCGCCGGTGGGCAAGCGCCACCGGCGCCCGTCCCGGGACCGCCGCGAGCAGCGGGCCGAGCGCGAGCCCCGGGCGGCCACGGTGCTGGTCGCCGTGCCCGACCCGGTCGGCGGCCACGGCGCGGCCCTGCCCGCCGGTCCCGAGCTGTCCATGCCCGGCGGCCGGCTCTCCTCGGACGAGCTCTACGCCGTCAAGTGCGCCCTCCAGCAGCCCCCGCAGGCCCACGGGTTCGCCTCCGACCAGTGGACCATGCGCCGCATGGCCCAGGTCGTGGAGCGGGCCACCGGCGTCCGCGGCTGGCAGCCGACCGAGCTCCAGGCCCTGCTCCAGACGTTGGAGCTGGACCTGCGCCTGCGCGACCAGCGCCGCGACCAGCCGACCCAGCGCGCCCGGCGCCCCGCGCGGTCGCTCGTCTCCTGATCTCGGCGCCGCCTACGATGGCGGCATGGAAGCCATGGGTGCGGCCGGCCTGGCCAGGCTGGCCGGCGTGACCGAGGCCGAGATCGGCCGCCTGGTCGACCTCGGCATCCTGGTCCCGCGGGAGGGACCGGCCCCGTTCCTGCCCGTCGACCTGCCCAAGGTCCGCCTGGCCACGGCCTGCGAGCGGGCCGGGCTGCCGATGGACGCCATCGCCGCCGCCATCCGGGCCGGCCGGCTGTCGTTCGCGTTCATGGAGGCCGCCCCCTACCACCGCTTCGCCGCCCCCTCGGACCGGACCTGCCGGCAGGTGAGCGAGGACACCGGCATCCCCCTGGACGCGCTGCGGGAGACGCTGGAGGCGATGGGGTTCGCCTGGACCTCGCCCGACGAGCCCATCCGCGAGGACGAGCTGGAGGTGGTCCCGCTGCTCCAGCTGGCCTTCGCCAGCGGCCTCATCGACAAGCCCTGGATGGCCCGGGTCGGCCGCGCCTACGCCGAGGGCCTGGGCCTGGCGGCCAGGGTCGAGAACGAGGCCTACCGGGCCCGCTTCGAGCAGCCGGTGCTGGCCTCGGGGCTCGGCCAGCGGGGGGCCATGGAGCGGGCCTCGCGGATCGCGGCCGAGTTCATTCCCCTGGTCGACCGGGCGCTGACCGGCATCTACCGCCGCCAGCAGGAGCTGGTCTGGACCGAGCACCAGGTGGAGAACATCGAGGCCGCCCTGGAGGAGGCGGGCGCCCTGGCCCGGCCGGAGCGGCTGCCGGCGATGTGCTTCCTCGACCTGGCCGGCTACACCCGGCTCACCGAGGAGCGCGGCGACCAGGTGGCCGCCGAGCTGGCAGGCGGGCTGGCCGTGCTGGTCGAGCGCTCCTCCCGGCCCCGCGGCGGCACCCCGGTGAAGTGGCTGGGCGACGGGGTGATGCTCCACTTCCGCGACCCGGCGGGGGCGGTGGTGGCGGCCCTGGAGCTGGTCGACGAGGTCCCGGCGGCCGGGCTGCCCCCGGCCCATGTCGGGGTGGCCGCCGGCCCGGTGGTGGTCCAGGGCGGCGACTACTTCGGCCGCACGGTCAACCTGGCCGCCCGGGTCGCCGCCCGCGCCCAGGCCGGCCAGATCCTGGTCACCGGGCCGGTGGCCGAGGCGCCCGCCCCCGGCGGGGTCGGTTTCGCCGAGCTGGGCGACCTGCGGCTGAAGGGGTTCGCGGCCCCGGTGCGGGTGCTGGAGGCCCGCCGGGCCTGACGGTCAGCCGCAGACCCGCTTGAGGTACGGGTAGGGGTTGACCGGACCGCCGGAGAGGTGGACCTCGAAGTGGACGTGGGGGGCGGTGGCGGCGGCGTTGCCGGTCTGGCCGTTGTAGGCGATCAGCTGGCCGGCCCGGACCCGGGTGCCGGTGGAGACGGCGTAGCCGGACAGGTGGGCGTAGAAGTACTCGACGCCGTTGTCGCCCTGGAGGTAGAGCTGGATGCCGCCGTTGGCGCTGGACGACTCCCGGCTGACCACGCCGTTGACGAAGGCGAAGACCCTGGCCCCGTGGGGGGCCATCACGTCGGTGCCCTGGTGGCTGCGGCCGCCGGAGCGGGCGGCGCCCCAGCTGTCCACGTACGAGTAGGGGCGCTCGAGGATGCAGGCCGAGCCCGAGCCGCCGCCGCCTCCGCCGCTGCTGGGCGGTGGGGTCGGGGTCACCTTGGCCGCCGCCTGGCGGCGCCGCTCCAACCGGACCAGGCGCGCCTCCAGCGCCTGGGCCTCCTCGAGGCCGGCCCCCAGCCGCCCGACCGCCGCCCGGGCCTGGTCGTGGATGGCCTTGGCCCGCTCGTACCCCTTGGCCACCCGGCCCAGCACCGACCGGTAGGCGTCGCCGGTCACCTGGGCGTCCTCGATTAGCTGGGCGTTGCGCGACACCAGCACGGTGGCCATCTCGACCCGCCCAGGGACCTGGGCCGGGTCCTGGTCGAGGAGGGCGTCGGCGATGGCCAGGCCGCCCGAGCGGTACATGGCCGCGGCCTGGCCGGCCAGGGCCGCCCTGGCCCCGCGGTGCTGGCGGTTGGCCGCCTCCAGCTCGCCGCGGTCGTAGGCCAGCTGGTCCTCGGCCTTGGCCAGGGCGGCCTCGGCCGCCTGGAGCTCGGCCGTGGCCGCCTGGAGCTCGCCCTTGAGGGCGCGCTGGCGGCGGCGGGCGTCCTCCAGCGGCGCCGCCTGGATGGCGGGGACGCCGGCCAGCAGCAACGCGAGCAGGACGAGGCCGAAGACGATTCGGCGCATCGGGTACGACGTCCTTCCGTTGGGGGGAACGGATGGCGGTCTGCGACGATATTGGGGGGAGCGACAGCCTACTAAGGCCCAACCGGTAGGGCAAAACGACGGGCCGCCGGAGACCTACTCCTGGTGGAAGGCGGCGAGGCGGTCGGCTTCGGCTTCCAGGGCGCGGTGGGTGGGGCGGGGCAGGGGGTCGAAGGGGGTCAGCTCGATGCGGCCGCTCTCGTATCGCCAGGTGCCGGCCACCGCCCCGTCGACCAGGAAGGTGGGGAAGGAGTGGGGGGCCTTGGTGTGGAAGATGCGGCCGCGGTGGCGCTCGGGCAGGAGCTGGGTGCGGCGGGCGTGGACCAGCAGGTTGGCGTCCCAGGTGGACAGGAAGCGGGGCGGGGCCGGCGTCTCCGGGTCGGGCAGGGGGGCGTCGGGCAGGTCGAACAGCTCGCGGCCCTGCTCGTCGCGGAAGCGGCGGGTCCCGACCCGCTCCAGCACCGGCCGCAGCCGGGTCAGGGCCATGCCGGCCCAGCTGCCCAGGTCGGCCAGGCTGGCCGGGCCGAACCCGGCCAGGTAGCGGCGGACCAGATGCTCGAGGGCCTCGGCCTCGTCCACCCGCCAGGGGCCGAGCCAGTCGTCGGCCAGGCCGTACAGGTCGGCCCGGCGCCGCTCCCAGGTGCCCGAGGGCGGCACCCGGACCATGTCGACCCGGAGCCCGACCCCGATCCAGGCCTCCCCGGGGAACCCCTTGTCGGCGAGCAGCTTGCGCAGCTCGGTCTGGCGGGCCGGGCCGGCGGCCAGGCGCTCGCGGACCAGGCCGGCGGCGGCCTCCATGTCGACGCCCTCCAGCTGGCCCCGCGTCGTCCGGTCCCACCACTCCTGGCGGCTGGCCCGGACCGCCTCGGTGAGCGGCGGGTAGTCGGCGGCCGAGACGACGTGGATGGTCACCCGCAGCAGGGTGGCCTGCACCGCCCGCCGCTCCTCCAGCGCCCTGGTCAGGTCGTCGCGGCGGAAGTCGGCCAGCCGCGACCAGAGGCCAACATAGGGCGAGGGGGCGTACTGGGCCTGGAGGCCGGCGACCTGCTCGAGGGCGTCGACCAGGGGCAGGGCGGAGCGCTCGAGGAGGAGCTGGCGGGCCAGCAGGGCCCGGTTGAGCTCCCGGGTCGACAGGACACGCTCGCTCACGGCCGGCAAGTCTACCCGGCGGCCCCGGGGCCGCCGAAGGTGTCGAAGCCCAGCTTGACGGCCACACACAGGCCGAGGACGGCGATGCCGACCCGCAGGCGGCCGCCGGGCAGCCGCCGGACCAGGCCGGGGCCGAGCACGCCGCCGAGCAGGAACCCGGCGGCCAGCGGGGCCGCCGCCGCCCAGCGGACGGGGCCGAACAGGGCGAAGCCGATCGCGGCCACGGCGTTGGCCAGCCCCAGGGAGACGTTGCGGACCGCCACCAGCCGGGCCAGCGGCTCGGCCACCGACACCGTGAGCAGGGCCAGCAGCACCACCCCGGCCGCGGCCCCGAAGTAGCCGCCGTACACGCCGACGGCGAACACCCCGGCCGCCACGGCCGGGCTGCGCTCTGAGACCACGCCCCCGGTGAGGCGGGTGACCTGCGGCTGGAGCAGCAGGACGAGCGAGGCGCCGCCGATCAGCAGCGGCACCAGCAGCTCGAACACCTCGGCCGGGGTCGACAGCAGCAGGGCCGCCCCGACGGCCCCGCCCAGGGCCGTGGTCAGGGCCAGGCGGCGCAGCCGTCGCGACTGGCCGGCTAGCTCCTGGCGCGAGAACAGCGCCGCCCCGACCGTGTACAGCACCAGGGCCACCGTGTTGGTGACGTTGGCGGTCAGGGCGGGCAGGCCCACGGCCAGCAGCGCCGGGTACGACACCAGCGAGGCCAGGCCGGCGACCGAGCCGGCGACGCCGGCCAGGACCCCGGCGACCAGGAGAAGGATCACATCGGCGCCGCCCACCGCGGCGATTCTACGGCCCGGCGGGTCGACCTAGCCGACCGCGGCGGCCTGGGCCCGGAGGTGGTCCTTGACCTTGGAGACCAGGTCGGCCGGGTCGAACGGCTTGGTGACCCAGTCGTCGGCCCCGGCCGTGAAGGCCATCCCCCGGTCGGCGTCGCAGGACTTGGCGGTGAGCATGATGACCCGGATGCGGCGGTCCGGCCGCTGGTTCCGCAGCTGGGAGCAGACCTCGTAGCCGTCCAGGCGCGGCATCATCGTGTCCAGCAAGATCAGGCTCGGCCGGGCGTCGAGGGCCTTGTCGAGCGCGTCCTGGCCGTTGTCGGCCACGACCACGTCGAAGCCCTCGAGCCGCAGGTTGAGGGCGACGAAGCGGACGATGTCCGGGTCGTCGTCGGCGATCAGCACCAGGTTGCCCATGTAGCTCCAGGCGTCCGACTGGTCTCTAGCGATACGGGTCGTCGAGAAGAACCCGATCGACCCGCCGCCGGAACCGGGACGACGGCTCCACCGCCGCCCCCAGGTCGCGGACCCGCTCGGCCAGCCGCCGGTCCGAGGTGACCACCCGCTCGCCGGCCGGCTCGGGGTCGCCGGCGACCATGGCCACGATCTCGTCGTCGGCGGCGTCGCGGCCCCGCCGGGAGGCGAAGGCGACCTCGACGGCGCCGTGGCGGCCGGCGGCCAGGTCGGGCGGGCGGCGGTCGAACACCACGGTGACCTGGTCGCCGCTGGCCGCGGCGAAGCGGTCCAGCTCCCCCACCAGCCGGCGGACGGCCCCGTCGCGGTCGTTCCACCAGCGGTCGGGCCGGGAGCCGATCAGGTTCATGCCGTCGACCAGCCAGCGCGCCCGGCCGCCGCCGGTGCCGTCCGTCACCTCCGGTTCGTGCTCCACGCCACTGCCCGCCCTGCTCGACCTGCTCGCTGCCGCCCGTCCCGCCCCGCGAGTTCCCCGCCGGGACCGACCCGGCGCGGGTCGAGGCTATCGTGGTCAACGAGTCCAAGTGGGTGAACCACACCGTCCTCCACTACTACTTCTTCGGCCGGGAGACCGACGGCGAGCAGGTGTTCGGGGCCGACGGGACCAGCCAGTGGCGCCCCTACCTGGGCCGCCAGATCCTCGACCGCGGCGCCAACGAGCGGGCCATGAACTTCGGCCGGGACCTGCTGCGGACGCCCCGGGAGGCCGACACCCGACTCGATCAGCACTACCCGTTCCCGGCCGGGCTGATCCACCCTCCAGCTCAAGCTGTTCCAGGGCCGCGAGCACGTGGTCCGGATCCGGCTCTACTTCAGCCAGGGGTCGGGCGAGACGGCTGTCATGATGTGGTAGGACACCCCCGATGAGGTGGTGAGCCGCCTGGACGTCGACGAGCTGGAGCGGGAGGTGACCACGGCCTACCTCGCGGGCCGGGTCACCGATGCCATGGAGGCCCTGCAGCGGGCCCAGGAGCTGCACACCCGCCAGGGCGATCCCCGGCGGGCCTCCCGAAGCGCCTTCTGGCTGGGCTTCCTGCTGCTCGGCCGGGGCGAGCTGGCCCAGGGGAGCGGCTGGCTGGCCAGGGCCAGGCGGCTGCTGGAGGGCCAGCCGCCGGACTGCCCCGAGCACGGCTACCTGCTGCTGCCGGCGGCCATGGAGCGGCTCGCGGCCGGCGACCACGCCGGCGCCCAGGCGACCGCGGCCCGGGCGTCGGCCATCGGCCGGTGGGCCGGCGAGGCCGACCTTCACGCCATGGGCCTGTTCCTGCAGGGGGCGGCCGCCGTTAACGGCGGCCGCGTGCCCGAGGGCCTGGCCATGCTCGACGAGGCCATGGTGGCGGCCGTGGCCGGCGAGCTGTCGCCCCCGGTCACCGGCACCATCTACTGCGGGGTGATCGAGGTCTGCCAGGAGGTGGCCGAGCTGCGCCGGGCCCGCGAGTGGACCGCCGCCCTGACCAGCTGGTGCGACAGCCAGCCCGACCTGGTCACCTTCACCGGCCAGTGCCTGGTCCACCGGGCCGAGATCCTGCGCCTGGGGGGCGCCTGGCCACAGGCGGTGGAGGCGGCCCGGCGGGCCGCCGAGCGGCTGACCGAGGCCGACGACGAGCTGGCCATCGGGGCCGCCAGCTATCAGCAGGGCGAGGCCCACCGGGTGCTTGGCGAGTTCGAGGCCGCCGAGGCGGCCTACCAGCGGGCCGGCCACCGGGGCCGCGAGCCCCAGCCCGGGCTGGCCCTGCTGCGGCTGGCCCAGGGGCGGACCGGGGCCGCCGGGGCCGCCGTCCGCCGCGCCCTGGGGGAGACCGGCGACCGGCTGGCCCGGGCCCGGCTGCTCCCCGCCGCCGTCGAGATCCTGCTGGCCGGCGGCGACACCGCCGCCGCCGGGGAGGCGGCCGGCGAGCTGGCCGCCATCGCCGAGGCCTACGGCACCCCGGCCCTGTCGGCGGCGGCCGACCACGCCGCGGGGGCGGTGCTGCTGGAGCGGGGCGACGCCGGCGCCGCCGTCGTCGCCCTGCGGGCCGCCTGGCGGGAGCTGGAGGCGCCGTACGAGGCGGCGCGGTCGCGGCTGCTCATCGGCCTGGCCTGCCGGGCCCTGGGCGACGAGGACGCCGCCGCCATGGAGCTGGAGGCCGCCCGGGCGGTGCTGGCCCGCCTGGGCGCCGCCCCCGACCTGGAGCGGCTGGAGCGGCTGGCCCGGCCGGACGCCGCCGGCACCGCCGGCCTGACCGAGCGCGAGCTGGAGGTGCTGCGGCTGCTGGCGGCGGGCAAGACCAACGCCGCCATCGGCTCCGCCCTGCACCTGGCGGCCAAGACGGTCGACCGCCACGTCAGCAACATCTACGCCAAGCTGGGCGTCTCCTCCCGGGCCGCCGCCACCGCCTACGCCTACCAGCACCAGCTGGTCCGCTGACCAGAGGGAACTCCCCATGCCGACCGGGCCGCGGTCGAGGGGTTCTCCCGATGCCGGCCGGCCGCCCCCGCCCTAGCCTCGGGCCAGTCCCCGAGGAGGAGGGCGGCGATGAGCGCGCACGACATGGGCCCGGAGCGGTTCGAGACGGTGATCGTCGGCGGCGGCCAGGCCGGGCTGGCCACCGGCTACCACCTGGCCAGGCAGGGCCGGCCATTCGGCATCCTGGACGCCGGCCGGCGGGTCGGCGACCCCTGGCGGGCCCGCTGGGACTCGCTGCGGCTCTACACCCCGGCCCGCTACAGTGGGCTGCCCGGCTGGGACTTCCCGGCCGCCGCCTGGCACTACCCGGCCAGGGACGAGGTGGCCGACTACCTGGAGGCCTACGCGGCCCGCTTCGAGCTGCCGGTCCGCAACGGCGTCCGCGTCGACGGGCTCACCCGGCACGGCGACCGCTACCTGGTGACCGCCGGGAAGCGGCGCTTCGAGGCCGACAACGTGGTCGTGGCCGCCGGGGCGTACGCCCAGCCGCGGGTCCCCTCCTTCGCCGCCGACCTGGGGCCGGCCGTCCTCCAGCTCCACTCCAGCCGCTACCGGCGGCCCGACCAGCTGCGCCCGGGCGGCGTCCTGGTGGTCGGGGCCGGCAACTCGGGGGTCGAGATCGGCCTCGAGCTGTCGGCCACCCACCCGACCTGGGTGTCCGGCCCGCATCCGGGCAACGAGCCGGCCCGGGCCCGCAGCCGCATCGACCGGCTCACCACCCCGGCCATCTGGTTCGCCTTCTCCAGGGTGCTGTCGGTGGGCAACCCGGTCGGCCGCGCCCTGCGGCCCAAGCTGCTGACGGCGGCCGCGCCCCTGGCCGCGGTGCGGCGCAAGGACCTGGTGGCCGCCGGGGTCGAGCTGGTGCCGCGGACCGTGGGAACCCGCGACGGCCTGCCCCTGCTGGAGGACGGGCGGGCCCTGGAGGTGGCCAACGTCGTCTGGTGCACCGGCTACCGCTCCGACTTCAGCTGGATCGACCTGCCCGGCTTCGAGCCCGGCGAGCACCCCGCGCACGACCGGGGCGTGGTCGCCGCCCAGCCCGGCCTGTACTTCGTCGGGCTGTTCTTCCTCACCTCGATCGTCTCGGGCCTGGTCGGCGGGGTCGGCCAGGACGCCGGGCACATCGCGGCGGCGATCGCCGCCCGCTCGCGGGCCGCCGCGGCCCCGGCCGGGGTCGCCGGCTCCTGACCGCCAGGCCCTGACCGCGCGCCCCGGCCCCGCTAAGCTCGCTGGCGAGCGCGGAGTCGGAGGGCTCGTTGCACGAGATCGAACCGCTGCTGCTGGCGTTGATGGTGGCCGTGGCCGGGCTGAGCATCCTGGCCCGGCTGGTCCGCGTGCCCTACCCGATCCTGCTGGTGCTCGGCGGCCTGGTGATCGGGTTCGTGCCCGGCATGCCCGCCGTCGAGCTGCCGCCCGAGCTGGTGCTGGTGGCGTTCCTGCCGCCGCTGCTGTACTGGGCCGGGTTCTTCTCCTCGCCCCGCGACCTGCGGGCCGACGCCCGGGCGATCTCGCTGGCCGCGGTGGGGCTGGTCCTGGCCACCACCGTGGCGGTGGCCGTGGCCGCCCACGCGGTGGTCGACGGGCTGACCTGGCCGGCGGCGTTCGCCCTGGGCGCGATCGTGTCGCCCACCGACCCGCTGGCCGCCACCGCCATCGCCCGCCGCCTGGGCGTGCCCCGCCGCCTGATCACCGTGCTCGAGGGCGAGAGCCTGGTCAACGACGCCACCGCCCTGGTCGCCTACCGGGTGGCGGTGGCCGCTGCGGTCAGCGGCAGCTTCGTGGCCTGGCAGGCCGGGCTGCGCTTCCTGGTCGGGGCGGCCGGCGGGGTGGTCGTCGGCCTGCTGGTGGGCTGGCTGGTGGCCGAGGTGCGGCGCCGGCTCGACGACCCGGTGGTGGAGATCGTGATCTCGGTGGTCACCGGCTACGTCGCCTACCTGCCGGCCGAGCTGCTGGACGTCTCCGGGGTCCTGGCCGCCGTCACCGCC
>Ga0307415_100001152_pt1 | contig 12363 bp, 12 predicted proteins | sample DK1Cmetagenome_FD_204524 | JGI IMG/M metagenome (GOLD analysis project Ga0307415, IMG submission 204524) | Maize rhizosphere microbial communities from greenhouse at UC Davis, California, United States - DK15-C-2 | ecosystem: Host-associated > Plants > Roots > Rhizosphere > Soil | place: USA...
GTCGATGAAGGTCGGCCTGCAGATCAGCTCGTTCACCTGGCCCGGTGGCGCCGAGGCGATCGGACCGACCCTCGCCCGGATCGTCCAGCTGGCCGACGACGTCGGCGTCGACTCGATCTGGGTCATGGACCACTTCTTCCAGATCCGAGGCGTCGGCAAGGTCGAGGAGCCGATGCTCGAGGGCATGACCGCCCTCGGCTTCATGGCCGCCCACTCGAAGCGTGCCCGACTCGGCCTGATGGTCGGCGGCGTCCACTACCGCTACCCAGGGCTGTGGGTGAAAGCCACCACGACCCTTGACGTGCTCTCCGGCGGCCGCGCCTGGCTCGGTATCGGGGCGGCGTGGAACCAGGAGGAGTCGCGCGCGCTCGGCTTCCCGTTCCCGCCCCTCGGCGAGCGCTTCGAGATGCTCGAGGAGACGCTGATCATCGCCCACGAGATGTGGCAGGGCGAACGCGGTTCGGAAGGCGCCGTCAACGGCCGCCACTTCCCGGCCGGGCGACTCCTCAACTCCCCGCAGTCGATCTCGCGCCCCCGCCCGCCGATCATGGTCGGCGGCGGCGGCGAGAAGAAGACGCTCCGGCTGGTGGCGCAGTACGCCGATGCGTGCAACGTGTTCGGCTCGCCCGAGGGCATCGCCCGCAAGTACGCCATCCTCGACCAGCACTGTGCCGACGTCGGGCGCGACCCGCGGGAGATCGAGCGCTCGACGCTCCAGAACATCCGGCTCGGGCCGGCGGGGAACGCCCGGACGGAGTCCCCGCAGCAGGTCGTCGATCGGTTCGGGGAGCTGTGGGACGCCGGCGCCGAGCACATCATCGTGGAGCTCAAGGACGTCCATGAACCCGCCTCCCTCGAGACGCTGGGACGCGACGTCCTGCCGGCGCTACACGCCATCGGTTGACCTGGCGTTGACGTATCGTGTCCGCGACGAGATGGCCCGCGTCGCCACCGGGACGGCGACCGGCGATACCCCCAGGGGGTATCGGTGATGAAGGTGTAGCATAGCCCTATGACAGACACGTCCAACCCGTTCGGTGGGTTCTCGATCACGATGGTCGACGCCCCCACCGATGCCGCACCGGTCGCCGGCCCGGGCGGCCCCTCGACAGCGGAGAGCGGCGAGGGTCGGGTCGATTCGAAGCTCGTGATCATCGGCTCCGGGCCGGCCGGCCTGACCGCCGCGATCTACGCCGCGCGCGCCAACCTCGAGCCGATCGTCATCGCCGGCTCGGCACCGGGCGGGCAGCTGATGCTGACGAGTGACGTTGAGAACTATCCCGGCTTCCCCGATGGCATCCAGGGACCCGAGCTGATGGCCGCCTTCCGTGCGCAAGCCGAGCGCTTCGGGGCGCACATCATGGATGTCGACATCGAGAAGGTGGACTTCTCCGAACGACCGTTCCGCATCTGGGCGCGCGGGACCGAGTACCGCGGTCAGGCGGTGATCGTCGCGACCGGCGCCTCCGCGCTGTGGCTCGGCATCGAGAGCGAGACACGCCTCCGCGGCCGCGGCGTGTCCGCCTGCGCGACGTGTGACGGCTTCTTCTTCAAGGACCGCGAGATCGCCGTCGTCGGTGGTGGCGACACGGCCTTCGAGGAGGCGACCTACCTGACTCGCTTCGCGACCAAGGTCCACCTGCTCCATCGACGCGACACGTTCCGCGCCAGCAAGATCATGATCGACCGGGCGCTCGCCCACCCCAAGATCGACGTGCATCCCAACGTGACCGTCGAGGAGGTCGTCGGCGCCGAGAAGGTCCGCGGCGTCAAGCTGAAGGACACGCAGACCGGCGAGACGAGCAACCTCGACGTCGAGGGGCTGTTCATCGCGATCGGCTACGAGCCCAACACGGCGGCGTTCCGTGACTGGCTCGAAGTCGACGAAAAGGGCTACCTCGTCGTCCGCGACGAGACCCGCTCCAAGGTCGACGGCGTGTTCATCGCCGGCGACGTCCATGACCATCGATACCGGCAGGCCGTGACCGCGGCCGCCGACGGTTGCAAGGCCGCGATCGACGCCGAGCGCTGGCTCGAGGCGCAGGGGATCACCGAAGCCGCGACCGCGACGGCCTGGTAGCCCGGATGGGCTTCGCTCGCGGCGGCACGCGCGCCGCGACTGGCGGCACCGGCCGCGGCGGTCGAGGCTCGGGTGGCGGTGGTCGCGGCGGCATGTTCAGCGGCGGCCCGGTCGACGACTTCGAGCCGGTCCCCAAGGAGCGTCGAGGCCGGACGATCCGCCGGATCCTGCGGTTCTTCGGGCCGTACCGCCCGCAGATCGCCGTCGTCCTCACCGCGATCCTGCTGACGAGCTTCATCGGGCTGATCAACCCGTACCTGCTGAAGCTGCTCATCGACGAGGCGATCCCGAGACGCGACTTCGGGCTCCTCAACCTGTTCGTCGGGCTGATGATCGCCCTGCCGATCGTGTCGGGGCTGATCGGCGTCGGGCAGTCGTACCTCAACAACCTCATCGGCCAGCGGGTCATGCAGGACCTGCGGGCCGCGCTGTACACGCATCTCCAGGCGATGCCGCTGCGCTTCTTCACCGAGACGCGGACTGGCGAGATCCAGAGCCGCCTCGCCAACGACGTCGGTGGTGTCCAGTCGGTCGTGACCGACACCGCGAGCTCCGTCACGTCGAACATCGCGATCGCGATCAGCACGGTTATCGCGATGCTGTTCATCGACTGGCGTCTGACGGTGCTGTCGCTCGGGCTGACGCCGTTCTTCATGTACCTCACGTACCGCGTCGGCAAGGTCCGTCGCGAGGTGTCGACGGAGACCCAGAAGTCGCTCGCCGAGATGTCGGCGCTGACCGAGGAGACGCTGTCGGTCAGCGGGATCCTGCTGTCGAAGACGTTCGGTCAGCAGCAGAGCTCGATCAACAAGTTCCGAGGCCTGAACGCGCGGCTCGCCGCGCTGCAGATCCGCCAGGCGATGGTCGGCCGCTGGTTCTTCATGATCATCGGCTCGATCTTCAGCATCACGCCCGCGTTCGTGTACTGGCTCGCCGGCTGGCTGACCATCCAGAACGACCCGACCGCGCCCACCATCGGCGACATCGTCGCGTTCACCACGCTCCAGTCCAGGTTGTTCTTCCCGATGGGCCAGTTGCTGGGGATCCAGGTCGAGATCCAGGGTGCGCTGGCGCTGTTCGATCGGATCTTCGAGTACCTCGAGATGGATCCCGAGATCGTGGACGCGCCAGATGCTGTCGACTTGGCACCAGAAACGATCCGTGGTCAGGTGGCCTTCCGCAACGTGTCATTCCGCTATCCGACGGCGGCCGTGCCGTCCGATCGGGCGCTCGCGGCGATCAGCGGGGAGGAGGCGGAGGTCGCGGTCGCGGCGGCACCGGTCGATACGGCGGCCGTCGAGGCGCTGGTCGACGGGGCCGGGCTCGACGGGGAGATCCCGGCCATCGAGATGCTGCCGACATTCGCGCTGGAAGACATCGACTTCGAGGCGAAGCCCGGCGAGCTCGTCGCGCTTGTCGGCCCATCGGGATCGGGCAAGACCACGACGACCTACCTGATCCCGCGGCTGTATGACGTCGATTCCGGAGCGGTCGAGATCGACGGCATCGACGTCCGCCGAATCAAGCTCGCGTCGATCGGTCGGATCGTGGGGGTCGTGACGCAGGAGACGTACCTGTTCCATGCTTCGGTGCGCGACAACCTGCTGTATGCGCGGCCCGAGGCGACGGAGGATGAGCTGATGGCCGCCACCCGCGCCGCGGCGATGCACGACCGGGTCATGGAACTCCCCGAGGGCTACGACACGATCGTCGGCGAGCGCGGATACAAACTGTCGGGCGGCGAGAAGCAGCGGATCGCGATCGCCCGGGTACTGCTCAAGGACCCGCGCATCCTCATCCTCGACGAAGCGACGTCCGCCCTCGACACGGTATCCGAGCGCTTGATCCAGGCCGCGTTCGAGCGGCTGATGGAGGGCCGCACGACGATCGCCATCGCGCACCGGCTGTCGACGATCCTGCGGGCCGACCGGATCCTGGTCTACGACCGGGGCCGGATCGTCGAGCGCGGCACGCACGCGGAGCTGCTCGCCCACGGCGGCCTGTACGCGCGGCTGTATCGCGAGCAGTTCCTGACCGAAGCGCGTGAGGGGGCAGACACCGAAGTCGGCCTGGCCGGCTGACCCCGTGCCGACGCTGAAGTCCGTCCGCCTGGAGCATCGAGGCGGGATGGCGTTCCATGCCGAGCCATCGTCGGGCCACCCGATGGACTTCGACGACCGCGAATCGAACACCGGCGCCAGCCCGGTCGAGACGGTGCTCTCCGCGCTCGGCTCGTGTTCGGCGATGGACGTGGTCGGGATCCTGGCCAAGAAGCGCCAGGACGTGACGACCTACCGGATCGAGGTGACCGGCAACCAGCGCGACGAGTACCCGCAGGTGTACACCGAGGTCGTCGTGACCCACGAGGTCGACGGCCGGAACCTGTCCGAGGCGGCCATCCGCCGCGCCATCGAGCTCTCAGCGCTCAAGTACTGCCCGGTCAACGCGATGGTGTCTGCCGGTGCGACTGTGGTCCATCACCGGTATCGGATCCGCTCCGATGGCGACGTCAGCTTCGCGACCGAAGGCGAGGTGCTGTCGACCGGGCCGTATCGGCGACCGGATGTCCTCCGGTAGGGCGGCGGCTTAGGCGGCGGGACAGCGGCACGTACCCCGTCGTGGCGACACCGATCAAGCTTCGGCACGTCGCCTGGCCAGGGCGTGCCGGCCACCATCTCGGGCAAGGTGATTGCTCGGGGCAATCGTTTCGATCCTCAAGCGTGTCTGACCGCCAGAGTCCCCGCCCCATGATCGCTCCGGGCAATCAGATGCTCTCGAGGCACCGCGCTGGTGGCGTGAAACCGCGCTTCACCTGGTAATCGATCACTCGGAGTCATCAGACGGGGAGTTGGCGTGCGACAGCGACGGGCATCAGCTCGGAAGCCATTCGGGGGGCTATACCCAGCCGTGTCGCGTTCGCCCTTGCATGACTATGCAGGGCAGGTGTATAGTCATGCGCCCATGGCGACCGTCTGTCAGGTCTCTGCGAGCCACCCGAGCCAGCCGCCGGTGAGCGGCCACGTGCGCCCGTGAGCGCGGGGCTCGGATCGCCCGCGGTGATCTCGACGGACCGGTCGTCGGGGTTCGTGCCCCGGTCGGAACGTGGCGTTCGACCCGATGGTGGCGCCCGCAAGATCCGCGTCGGGATCGTCGGGGCGACCGGCTACGTCGGCGCCGAGCTCATCCGGATCCTGTCGCGTCACCCGAACGTCGACATCGTCGGGCTGGCCGGTCGCGACCGGCACGATGACCCGATCGGTGGCCACCATCCGCACCTGGCAGCCACGGACCTGACCGTCACCACCCACCTACCCGAGGTCGACGCCGCGTTCCTTGCCCTCCCGCATGGCGCGGCGGTCGGCCTCGTTCCCGACCTCATCGCGGCGGGGACCGCCGTCATCGATCTGGGCGCCGACTTCCGTCTGCGCGACCCCGACGACTACCCGCGCTGGTATGGCTTCGAGCACCCGCGGCCGGACCTGCTCGAGCAGGCGGTCTACGGCCTGCCCGAGCTGCATCGGAGCGAGCTCGCGGCGCTCGGCGACGAGGAGATCGCGATCGTCGGCTCGCCCGGTTGCTACCCGACCGCGACCCTGCTGGCGCTCGCCCCCCTGGCTCGCGCCGGGCTCATCGCGGATCTGGTGGTCGACGCCAAGAGCGGTGTCTCCGGGGCTGGCCGCGATCCGAAGCCCGAGATGATGTTCGGCGAGGTCGACGAGAGCGTGAAGGCCTACGGCCTTGGGGGCCATCGCCACGTCGCCGAGATCGAACAGGAGCTCGCCGTCACGGCCGTCGAGGCCGGCCTCGACCCGGACGCCAACCCGGGCGCGATGACGGTCGACTTCCTGCCCCATCTGATCCCGATGGTGCGCGGCATCCTGTCGACCAATCACGTCCGCCCGACTCGATCGGTGACGCAGGCCGACCTCGATGCGCTGTACGCGGCGGCGTATGCCAACGAGCCGTTCATCCGCGTCGTCGGTACGCCGCCCGCCACGAAGCACACGACAGGGAGCAACGTCGTCCTCGTCCATGTCCGGCTCGACGAGCGGACCGGCCGGATCATCGCGATCGCCGTCGAGGACAACCTCGTGAAGGGCGCTGCGGGTCAGGCGGTCCAGGCGTTCAACGTCGTCCACGGTCTGCCCGAGACCGCGGGCCTCGAGCAGCTGCCGCTGGCACCGTAGATGGCCGTCTCGACGCTCTCGTCCCCCCCGTTGCCGGTCGTGGAGCGACGGGCCGTGCTGCCGAACGGCTTCAGGACGGGTGGCTCGACCGCCGGGATCAAGGCCTCCGGCCGGCCCGACTTGGGGCTCATCGTGGCGCCGGGCGGCGCTTCCGCCGCGGCGGTCTTCACCCCGAATGCGTTCGCGGCCGCACCCGTCCAGCTGTCCCGGGCCAACCTCGCGGCGACGTCCGGTGACCGACGGGGTGGGTTCGGCTATGCATCGGCCGTGGTCTCGACGAGTGGCTGCGCCAACGCCGCGACCGGCGCCGCCGGCGACGCGGATCAGGCGCAGGTCGGCGGCTTCGTCTCGACGGCCCTGGGCATCGACCTGACCCGGGTGCTCCATCTCTCGACCGGGATCATCGGCACTCGGCTCCCGCTCGACCGCGTCGAGAACGGGATCGCCGCGCTGGCCGCGAGCCTGAGCGATGACGGCGCCGCACTCCAGGCGGTCGCCGAGGCGCTGCGCACGACCGATTCGGTGGCCAAGGTCGCGACGACGTCGCTGATCCTGCCCGCGGCCGACGGGGAGCCAGTGACCGTGACGGTCACGGGGATCGCCAAGGGTGTCGGCATGATCCATCCGAACATGGCGACGATGCTCTCGGTCGTGCTGACCGATGCGGCGGCGCCGCCGCAGGTCCTCTGGACCCTGCTCCGCCCGGCTGCGGCCCGGACCTGGGACCAGCTGTCGGTCGACGGCGACACGAGCACGAACGACACGGTCTTCGTGCTGGCCTCTGGTACCTCCGGGGCGGCGCCGCTCTCCCCGGGCAGCCCGGCCGCGGTGGCATTCGGCGCGGCCCTCGAGGCTGTCGCGCGCGACCTGGCGCGCCAACAGGCGGCCGATGGTGAGGGCGCCACGATCCTCATCACCGCGTCGGTGACCGGCGCCGCCGACGATGCCGATGCCCGTGCCGTCGCGCGAGCGGTCGTATCGAGCAGCCTGGTCAAGGCCGCAGCCCACGGCAAGGACCCGAACTGGGGTCGGATCGCCGGGGCGGCCGGCAACGCGATGACCGCATCCGCGCCGATCCTCGAAGCGGCCGGGCTGGCGCCCGACCTCGCGGCGGCGCGTGCCGCCCAGCCGGCGGCGCTCGATCCTCACCGGTTGCGAATCTCGATCGCGGGGCACCTCGTGTTCGACGGTGCCCAGGGCGGCCCGCTGCAGTTCGACCGGGGAGCTGCCCGTGCAGCGATGGACGCGCCGGAGCTGCTGATCGAGCTCGATCTCGGGCTCGGCGAGGGCGTCGGCGAGGCGTTCGGCTGCGACCTGACCCAGGAATACGTGATCGAGAACAGCGAGTACACGACATGAGCGAGATCGTGGTCGTCAAGCTCGGGGGCACGACGATCGCCGAACAGGCGCACGTCCTGGCGGACGTGGCCGCGGTCGCGCGCCGACGTCCCGTGGTGCTCGTCCACGGCGGTGGGAAGCGCATCACCGAGTGGCTGGAACGGCTCGGCGTCCCATCGAAGTTCGAGGGCGGCCTCCGGGTCACGGATCAGCAGTCGCTCGAGGTCGCCGCCGCGGTCCTGCGTGGGGTGGTCAACAGCGAGCTGGTCGCCGGCCTGCGGGACCTCGGCGTCGACGCGGTCGGCCTCAGCGGTGTCGACGGCGGCCTCCTCATCGCTGAACGCATCCCGCACCTCGGGCTCGTCGCCAGCGTCAGCGGTCTGCGTCGCGACCTCCTGGATGCGGTCCTCGTCTCGGGCCAGGTCCCGGTGGTCGCGCCGCTCGCGCGCGACGCTGACGGGATCGTTTGCAACGTCAACGCCGACGATGCAGCGGCCGGCATCGCCGCCGGGCTGGGTGCCCGCCAGCTCGTCCTGCTCACCGACGTCGACGGAGTCCGCGATGCGGATGGCGGCAAGCTCGACACCCTCACCGTTGCCGAGGCGGAACACCTCATCGACTCCGGGGTGATCGGCGGCGGCATGGTCCCCAAGGTCCGGGCCGCCCTGTCGGCGCTCGGCTGGGAGGGCTCCGAAGCGATCATCGCCGACTCCGCCGCTGACAACGCGCTCGAGCGCGCCTTGACCGACGCGAGCTTCGGGACGCGGATCACCGCCACCCGCCAGGCGGTCGGTGCCGCATGAATGGGCGAGCGACGGGCCAGGAACTCAAGCGACTCCGCCAGCGCGCGATCCGCCAGCTCATCGCCTCGCGCCCGATCGGCAGCCAGCGTGAGCTGGTGGATGCGCTGACCGCGCAGGGCTTCGATGTGACCCAGGCGACGATCAGTCGCGACATCACCGAGCTGGGGCTGCTCAAGGCACCCCGCACCGACGGCCACCTCTACATCTCCCCGGAGGACGTGGCGCCGCGGGTGCCCTCCCCTCTCCCGAGCGCCGGCCCGACAGCGTCCGACGACCGCCTACGCAGGATCCTTGCCGACGTCCCCGTCACGATCGGCCGCAGCGGGCTGATCCTGGTCCTGACAGGCACGCCGGGCACCGCGAGCGTCGTCGCCCAGGCGATCGACGAGTCCTCGCTCCAGGAGCAGGAGGGCACGCTGGCGGGCGACAATACGCTCCTCGTCCTGTTCGCTGACGACGTCCGCCTCGAGCGCTGGCGCTCGCGCTTCGAGGCCATCCAGCGATCCATCGCGGAGGTCCCCGCATCGGTATGAAGAAGGTCGTCCTCGCCTATTCGGGCGGACTTGATACATCGGTCGCCGTCGCCTGGCTCAGAGAGCAGTACGACGCGGAGGTCATCACGCTCACCGTCGATGTCGGCGGCGGGTCGCTGCGCGACGGGGTCGAGCGGCGGGCCATATCCGCCGGCGCCTCGCGCGCCTATGTCATCGATGCGCGGGAGCGGTTCATCACCGACTACGTCTGGCCGCACCTCCAGGCCAACGCGCTGTACCAGGGCGCATATCCGCTCGCGACCGCTCTCGCCCGGCCGCTGATCGCGCAGCTCCTCGTCGAGGTCGCCCGGCGCGAGGGCGCCGACGCGGTCGCCCACGGCTGCACGGGCAAGGGCAACGACCAGGTGCGGTTCGACGTCGCGACCCACGCCCTCGATCCGGGGCTCGAGGTCGTGGCGCCGATGCGCGTGGGCATGGGCCTGACCCGCGACCAGGAGATCGATTTCGCGAACGAACGCCATATCGAGATCCCCGTCACGAAGCGATCCCCCTATTCGATCGACGTCAACCTGTGGGGTCGATCGTGCGAGACCGGCGTGCTCGAGGACCCGTGGGTGACGCCGCCGCCGGATGCGTACGAGTGGACGGTCGAACCGTCGACCGCGCCCGCCCCGGTCGACATCGTCATCGACTTCGAGGGCGGCGTGCCCGTGGCCCTCGACGGCGAGAGGCTCGGCCCGGTCGAGCTGGTCCAGCGGCTGCACGACCTGGGCGGCGAGCACGGCGTCGGCCGCATCGACCACGTCGAGGACCGCCTCGTCGGCATCAAGAGCCGCGAGATCTACGAGGCGCCGGCAGCGACGATCCTGCATGCGGCGCATCGCGCCCTGGAGGGACTGACGCTGACCCGTGACACACTGCGCTTCAACCGTCTGGTGGCCGACGAGCTGTCGCGGCTCATCTACGACGGGCTGTGGTTCAGTGCCCTGTCGCGCGACCTGCGCGGCTACGTGGCGTCATCGCAGCGGGTCGTATCGGGCGAGGTCCGGATGCGACTGGACCACGGGTCGGCGATCGTCGCCGGCCGGATGTCGCCACTTTCGCTGTACGACAAGAGCCTCGCGACGTATGACGAGGGCGACGCGTTCGACCACGCGAGCGCGGTCGGGTTCATCGAGATCTTCGGGCTGCCCCTGCGGGTCGAGGCGGCCCGCCACGGGGCGGTCGGCGCGCGCTACGGCGCGGCCTGGTCCTGGACCGAGCCGCTGCTCGAGTCGCTGCGGACCGATGTCACGGATCCGGAGCCTGCCGCGGTCTGACACGCCGGGGTCCAGGGTGTCGGACTCCGTGAGTCGGCCCTATAGCGCACTCGCGACTCCTTGGCCGTCGGCACCTCGGTGCCGTCGGGCAGCGCGACTCCATCTGGGTAGATTCCCGCTCAACTGCCGCATGATTGACCCGTGACCACCGATCGGATGACGACCCGCGACAACGTCAGCGAGCTCGCGTTCCTGCACGAGATCGCGCAACTCGCCACGCAGGCGCGCGACTGGGACGAGCTGATGCGCTCGATCGTCGACGGGACGACCGCTGCGATGGGCGTCGAAGTCTGCTCGTTCTATCTAGCCGATCACGAGCGGACGCGGCTGACGCTCGCGGCGACCAACGGCCTCGACCGCTCGCAGGTGGGCACCGTGAGCCTCGCGTGGGGCGAGGGCATCACCGGCCGGGTGGCCGCGTCGCGCACGCCGATCGCCGTCGAGGACGTGACCAGCGACAGCCGATTCGCGTGGGTCCGCGGCTTCGACATCGAGGGCCTCGCCGGCATGTTGTCGGTGCCGCTCGTGTGGCACGACGAGGTCGTCGGCGTCCTCAACGTGCAGACCCGCGCCGTTCGCCGGTTCGAGCCCGCCGAGATCGACCTCCTCCAGACCATCGGCGCGTTGCTGGCGGGGATCGTGGAGAAGGGCCGTCTCACCGCCGAGGTCGAGGCTCGTCTCGCCCAGCTCACGGCCCTGGACACGGCACGGAGCGAGCTGCTCAGCGTCGTGACCCATGAACTGCGGACGCCGCTATCGATCGTCCGGGTCTACGTCGACCTGCTCGCCGAGGCGGCCGCGAACCCCGACGCCGGCGACTGGCGCGAGGCCGCCAACGACCAGCTGTCGCGGCTCGGTCGGCTGGTCGACTCGATCCTCGCGTCAGTGCGCGGTGAAGGGCTGACGGGCCTCTCGCGCGCCCCGTTCGACGCCGTCGCCGGGGTCGACGAGGTGGTCGACACGCTCCGACTGCTGCTCCGGCCGCACCCGATCCGCTGGTCCAGACCCGACGGCCCGATCACGGCGATCGGCGACGACGCGCGGTTCCGGCAGGTCCTCGAGCAGCTGCTCGAGAACGAGTCGAAGTACGCGCCCACCGAACAGGGCGTGAGCATCGGCATCTGGCGCCTCGGTGACGAGATCCAGGTCTACGTGACCGACGACGGGCCGGGCGTCCCGCGCGAGGAGTGGGAGAGCGTCTTCGAGCCGTTCGTGCGCGTCGAGGGCCGAGGCCGCTCACGAGGCTCAGGCATCGGGCTGTTCGCGGCCCGCCGGCTGATGACCGCGATGGGCGGTCGCATCTTCCTCGAGCCGAACGGCTACGCGGGCTCCCGATTCGTCGTCGCGTTACCGGCCGGCTGACCGGACCGTTGACACGGGACCCGACGAGGCCGAGAGCCGCGCTATGCAGAGCCCATACGACGGCGCCGGCAAGCCCTATCGAGGATCGAGCTTCCGCGGCTGGTTCCTCGTCCTGATCGTCTGCCTCACCGTGATAGCGCTGCTGTGGCTTGCCTACGGCGAGGCGCTCGAGCTCCTGCCGCCGGGCACACCGACCAGCTAGGACGACGTGGCAGCCTCCGGTTCGTCATCGAGCACACGGAACCGCTGGAGCACCTCGATCGCGTCGAGGAGCTGGCGACAGAACGCGTCCCGCTCCGCCTCGCTCAGCCCAAGCCATCGGAGCGCGAAGGCGCGCTCCCCTGGTGCGAAGTTCGCCCAATCCTCGTCGGTCATCGGATCCCCTCGACGCATCCAGCCAGCCCGACCCGGCTGATATGCGGCTGAAAGCCTACCGCAACCCCGCCCCGTGACAAGTAGCGGAACGGGTTCAAACCGTTGCGTGTTGAGATAGTGGCGACCCCCAAGAATGTGCATGAGGAGAGTCATGCTTGACCCACAGACCCGCCAGCAGCTCCAGACCAAGTTCCAGCAGATCAAGCCGCAGCTCAAAGGGCAGTTCAGCGGCCTGACCGATCAGGACTGGGACGCCGGCCAGAAGGACCCCGACACGCTGGTCGAGACGATCAGCCGGAAGACGGGCCAGGGCCGTGACCAGGTCGAGACCACGATCCGTCAGCTGGTGAGCACGCAGTACTAGGCGACACGCGCCTTTGCGGAAGGGCCGGTCCTTCGGGACCG
>Ga0307415_100001155_pt1 | contig 12352 bp, 12 predicted proteins | sample DK1Cmetagenome_FD_204524 | JGI IMG/M metagenome (GOLD analysis project Ga0307415, IMG submission 204524) | Maize rhizosphere microbial communities from greenhouse at UC Davis, California, United States - DK15-C-2 | ecosystem: Host-associated > Plants > Roots > Rhizosphere > Soil | place: USA...
CTGCCCGAGGACCGCATCTTCCGCATGGACCACTTCCTGGGCAAGGAGCCGATCCAGAACATCCTCTACCTGCGCTTCGCCAACGCCCTGCTGGAGCCGGTCTGGAACGCCCGCTACGTCCGCCAGATGCAGATCACCATGGCCGAGGACTTCGGCGTCCAGGGCCGCGGCGCCTTCTACGAGGAGGCCGGGGCCATCCGCGACGTCCTCCAGAACCATCTGCTCCAGGTGCTGGCCCTGCTGGCCATGGACGCCCCCGCGGTCCACGCCCCCGACGCCACCCGCAAGGAGCGCTCCCGGATCATCCAGGCCATCCGCCCGCTGGACCGCTCCAGCGTGGTCCGGGGCCAGTTCGGCGGCTACCGCGACGAGCCCGGTGTGGCCCCCGACTCGGCGGTCGAGACCTACGTGGCCGCCCGCCTGGCCATCGACACCTGGCGCTGGTCCGGGGTGCCGTTCTACATCCGGGCCGGCAAGCGCCTCCCGGTCACCGACACCGAGGTCCTGGTCGAGTTCCGGCGCCCGCCCCTGGAGCTGTTCGGCGAGCTGATCCCGGCCCGCTCCAACCACCTGCGCCTGCACCTCGGCCCCGACGTCCGCATCGAGATCGGCCTGCGGGTCAAGGTCCCCGGCGACCAGCTGATCGGCGAGGACGTGGAGCTGGAGGCGGCCAACATCGCCGCCGGCAGCCGGCCCCCCTACGAGCGGCTGCTGGGGGCGGCCATGCACGGCGACACCGAGCTGTTCGCCCGCCAGGACATGGTGGAGTCGGAGTGGCGGGTGGTCGACCCGGTGCTCGGCGAGGACGCCACCCCCCTGTACGAGTACGACCCGGGCACCTGGGGACCGGCCGAGGCCGACGAGCTGATCGCCCCCGACGGCGGCTGGTCCGAGCCCAGCTGAGCAGCTAGGCCGCCGCCCGGTCCGCCGGGCGCTGCAGGACCACCAGGGAGGCGGCGATCATGGCCGCCACCAGCATCCCGGTGACCAGGACGGGCTCGGCGGTGAGGGTCGCGGCCAGGACCAGCAGGGCGGTGCCGGGCACCAGCGCGCTCTGCCAGCGGCCCAGGTGGTGGGGCCGCAGCTGCAGCGCCCACACGGCCACCAGGAACAGGGCCACCGGGATGGTGAAGGCGGCGGCCGCCGCCCGGGGCCCGACGGCCGCCTGGTGGATGAGGAAGTCGACGTTGACGGCCAGGCCGGCCCCCACGGCCGCGGCCGAGCCGAACACCAGGTAGTGGCCGTAGCCCCAGACGATCCCGGCCCGCAGCGAGGTCAGGAACTGGGCCGACTCCTTGGCGAAGTACAGCCACCACATCCCGAACACGGTCAGCAGCCCGCCCGCGGCCGTGGTCGCCAGGTCGGCCAGGGCGGCGTCCTCCCCCAGGGCCGACTCGATGGCCAGGGTCGAGGCGAGCACGCACTCGCCCAGCACGATCAGGGTGAACAGGCCGTAGCGCTCGGCGATGTGGCGCGGGTGCCAGCTGGTGGGGGCGGCCCGCTCGGCCCAGATGGGCACGGCCAGCTCGGCCGCGGCCAGGACCAGGAAGCCGGCCTGGCCCAGGCCCACCGGCAGCAGCAGCCGCAGCACCCAGCCGACCTGGACGACGGCGATGCCGGCGGCGAAGCGCAGCGAGCTGCGCCGGTGGGGCGGGTCGGCGTGGGCCGCCCGCAGCCACTGGGTGACCATGGCCAGCCGCATGACCACGTAGCCGACGGTGATGGCGGCGAAGTTGTCGCCGTCCATGGCCTCCGGCACCCCGGCGGCCAGGATCAGGGCGCCGGCGATCTGGACCAGGGTGGTCAGCCGGTAGGGGACGTCGTCGGTGTCGTAGGCCGAGGCGAACCAGGTGAAGTTCATCCACGCCCACCAGATGGCGAAGAACAACGTGGCGTAGCCGACCACGCCGTCGCCGACGTGATCGGCGGCCACCTCGTGGTGGAGCGCGGACGCGACCTGGGCCACGGCGACCACGAAGCACAGGTCGAAGAACAGCTCCAGCACGGTGGCGCTGCGGTGCTCCTCGTCGGTCGACCGGGCCACCATCGGCCGGTACCAGGCGCCGCCGGCCGCCCCCGGCGCCTCCGCCCCGTCCACCTGGTCCGCTCGCATCGGCCGATGCTACCGGCCCGGGCCCGGGCCGGCCCACGGTCAGGTCACTGGTGGCTGTGGGCCATCCCGCCGCCGCCGGTCTTGGAGCCGCCGGCCGGCATGGCCTGGGCCATGACCTTCTCGATGGCGTCGACCAGCACGTTGGCCACCCCGACCATCTGCTGGTAGCCCTCGTCCTGGACCTGCTGGGCCTTGGCGTAGTCCTTGGCCGCGTAGGCGTCGACCTGGGCGATCAGGTGCTGGTCGTGGGCGGTGATGGCCTCGGTCAGCGGGTCGGTGGCCAGCGCGTTGCGGACCACGCCGCTGAAGTACAGGGCCAGCCGCTCGGCGAACCCGTCCAGGTTCTCCTTGGCCACCGCCTTGGCCGCCTCGTCCTTGCCGGCGGCGGCCGCGGTGTAGGCCATCAGCCCCTCGACGTGGTTGGCCCAGGCGGCCTCGAACTCCTCCGCCTTCTCCGGGCCGACGATCCCGCCCAGCGCCTCGGCCAGGGTGGCGGTGTTGGCGTTGACCTGGGCGGCGGCCGCCTCGAACTCGGGCGACCCGGCGAAGGTGGCCCGCTGGGCGTCCACGATCAGCTCCATATGCTCGCCCAGCAGCATGGCGAAGGCCGACCGGAGGTTCTCCGGGGCCGTGGCCACATCCGCCGCCTCCTTGGCGGTCAGGCCGGCCGTGGCCAGGGTGGTCCCGGCGCCGTAGGTCTGCTGGTACGCCTGGCGCTCCAGCTTGTACGCCTGGTCGTAGTCATGGTCGGCGTAGGCGTCGATCTGGTCCATCAGCCGCCCCACCCGCGCCTGGGCGGACCTGGTCGCCGGGGCGGCCTGGACCCGGCCGCCGCTGGCCTCGGCCAGCCAGGCGCCCCAGTCGTCGCAGTGGGCGAGCAGGGCGGCCCGGGCCTCCTGGGCGCCGGTGCCGCTGCCGGCGGCGGCCGCGTCGGCGTAGGCGGCCAGCTCGTCGCGGTAGCCCTGCCAGAGCTGCTTGAACTCAGTCGCCTGGGCGCCGTCGTAGGTCACCCCGACCAGCTGCTGGAGGGCGCCGGCGTTGGCGGCCAGCGAGCCCTCGACCACCTTCTGGAGCTCGGCGTCCTTGGCGACCTCGCTGCGGGCCAGCCGCACCGCCAGCAGGGCGTGCTGGCCGAGCAGCTGCTCGTAGCGGGCCCGGACCTCGCGCGGGGTGGCGTCGGCGGCCAGGGCCGGTTGGGCGGCGGCGTGGTGGGCGGTGGTGGTGGCGGTGGCCGCGTCGGCCGGGCGGTCGCCCCCGTCCCCGTTCGAGGTGCAGGCCACCGCCGCCACCAGCACCAGCGCGACCAGTCCCGTCAATCCCGCGCGCACTCGCACGATGCCCCCTCCGCAGAACTACGTGTCCAGGCTGCAGGCCAGTATGGGAGGCTCGGCGAGCTTCGACATCGTATGTTCTGACGAGTGTTGACGTAGTCCCGAGTCGGCAGAGGAGCGGACATGGGTCGTATCGCGGTTACCGGGGGCAGCGGCAAGGCCGGCCGGGCGGTCGTGCGGGACCTGCTGGAACACGGCCACGAGGTGCTGAACGTCGACCGGGTCCCCTCGGCCGAGTCGAGCAGCGCCGACTCGCCGGCGCCGCTCCTGCCCGCCGACCTCACCGACTTCGGCCAGACGCTGGAGGCCCTCAGCGGGGGCGAGGTCCTCCCCGGCATCCGGGCGGTCGTGCACCTGGCCGCCATCCCCTCGCCGGTGCACGCCACCCCCGACGTCGTGTTCCGCAACAACGTCACCAGCACCCACACGGTGTTCGCGGCCGCCGTCCGCCTGGGCCTGGAGCGGGTGGTCTGGGCGTCCAGCGAGACCACCCTGGGACTGCCGTTCGACCGCCCGCCCGACTATGCGCCCATCGACGAGCGCCACGAGCCGCGCCCCGAGACCTCCTATGCCCTGTCCAAGGTGCTGGGCGAGGAGATGGCCCGCCAGTTCTCCCGCTGGAGCGGCATCCCGTTCCTGGGCCTGCGCTTCTCCAACATCATGGAGCGCGCCGACTACCAGCGGTTCCCGTCGTTCTGGGACGACCCGCGGCTGCGCAAGTGGAACCTGTGGGGCTACGTCGACTCCTCGCACGTGGCCCAGAGCGTCCGGCGCGCCCTGGAGGCGGAGGTGGCCGGGGCCGAGGCGTGCATCATCGCCGCCGCCGACACCGTCATGCGCCGTCCCAGCCGGGAGCTGATGGCCGAGGTGTTCCCCGGGGTACCCGTCCGGGACGGCCTGCCCGAGCATGGCACCCTGCTCGGCATCGACAAGGCTCGGCGCCTGCTCGGCTACGATCCCGAGTTCACCTGGAGATCGCTGTTCTGATGGACCACCTCCGAGATGGTCCAGGAGTGGCCGGGTTCACTCCACCCCAGTTCCCGGGCTCGCAGTGGGTCGCGCCGGTGCTGGGCGCCTCCACCATCGTGGTCGCCCTCAACGCCCAGCTCCTGCGTGGCCTCGACCTGCGACAATAGGGCGGGTTGGGCGACCACGCGGGAAGGGAGCGGCCATGAGCGGCGGGCCCAGTGGGATCAGCATGGACGAGCTGCAGCTGGCGGCCCGCAACCACGGCATGCCGCTGGAGGCGCTGCGCTACGACGTCACCCCGGTGGGGCTGCACTACCTGCTGATCCACTTCGACATCCCCGCGGCCGACGAGGAGGCCTGGCGGCTGGAGATCGACGGGCAGGTCGAGCGGCCGCTCACCCTGACCATGAGCGACCTGCGGCGGCGGCCGCGGGTGACGGCGCCGGTGACCCTGGAGTGCGCCGGCAACGGCCGCGCCCGCATGGAGCCGCGGCCGGTCAGCCAGCCCTGGCTGGAGGAGGCGGTGGGGACGGCCGAGTGGACCGGGACCCCGCTGCGGCCCCTGCTGGAGGAGGCCGGGGTCGGTCCCGGCGCCGTCGAGGTGCTGTTCGCCGGGGCCGACCGGGGTGTCCAGGCCGAGCTGGAGCACGACTACGAGCGCAGCCTGCCCCTCGCCGAGGCGATGCGCCCGGAGGTCATGCTGGCCTGGGGGATCAACGGCCAGCCCCTGCCGCCCCAGCACGGCTACCCGCTGCGGCTGGTCGTGCCCGGCTGGTACGGCATGACCTCGGTCAAGTGGCTGCGCCGGATCAGCCTGCTCACCGAGCCCTTCGACGGCTACCAGCAGACCGGCACCTACCTGCTGCACACCTCCGAGGACGACCCGGGCACGCCCGTGACCCGCATCCAGCCACGCTCGCTGCTCGTGCCTCCGGGGATCCCCGCCTTCGAGTCCCGGGAGCGGTTCTGCGCCCCCGGCCGCCACCTGCTGACCGGCCGCGCCTGGTCGGGCCTGGCCCCGGTGGCCCGGGTCGAGGTCAGCGTCGACGGCGGCGCCAGCTGGCAACCGGCCCAGGTGGAGCCGCAGCCGTCCCCCTGGGCCTGGGCCGGCTGGTCGCTCCCCTGGGACGCCACCCCCGGCAGCTACGAGCTGTGCTCCCGGGTCACCGACGCCGCCGGCAACACCCAGCCCCTCGATCCCCCCTGGAACACCGGCGGCTACGCCAACAACGCCGTCCAGCGGGTCAAGGTCACCGTCCGCCCCGAGGTGTGAGAGCGGGCGGCGGGGCCAGGATGGTGATGCCGTGCCGGGCGGCCGCCTGAGCCAGCGCGGCAAGGTCCGGCGGTCCGGTGGGTTCGGGGGCAGCGTGAGAGCCTGGGCGGGCTGGCCGACCTCGGCTGCGAACTGCTCGAAGCCGCCGGGGGTGTGCAGGGTGAGGAACCGTGCCGTGGCGGAGGTGACGACGTAGGCGTGGCGAAGACGCCTCGGCAGCACCGCCATGGTGCCGGGTCCTGCGACGTGTTCCTCCTCGCCGACGACTACCCGCAGCTCACCGTCGAGCACGAGGAAGGTCTCATCGTCACGGTCATGGACATGGACCGGGCTGGCGTTGCCGCGCCGGGCGAGGGTATCTCGCACGGAGAAGGCCCCGCCGGTCTGTTCGCCGCTGAGGCGCACCTGGGACAGGGCGCCCAGGAACCAGGTGGCCGTCTGGGTGTCCGGGCTGGAGATCACGCTGCGGGTCACGGGCGTGCCGAGCTGGGTCATGGCCGGGATCCTTCCGGTCTCGCGGGGCCTGGCTGGCCGCCGCGCTCAGGTACAGCCAACCGCGCCGGATCGATAATATCCAAGGCCGATCTGCTCTTGATTGATAAGCTAACGGCATGGATGTTGATGCGCGGTTGTGGCGGTCGTTTGCCGCGGTGGCCGACGAGCTTCACTACGGCCGGGCCGCGGCCCGCTTGCACATCACCCAGCCCGCACTGTCGCGGCAGATCCGCGACTTGGAACGGGCGCTGGGCGTCAGGCTGTTCGACCGGACCAGCCGACGGGTGGTCCTCAGCCAGGCCGGCCAAGCGGTGCTCGGGCAGGCCCGGCGAGCCCTGACCGAGTCCGACCGCGCGGTCAGGCTGGCCAGGCTCGCCGCCCAGGGCGACTGGGGCGAACTGGCCATCGCGGTCCTCCCCGCGGTCACGCTGACGCTGCTGCCCGCGATCATCCGGGCCTACCGGGACGCCCACCCGGCGATCGGGGTCAGGATCAGCGAGAGCTTCGACGACGAGCAGCTGGCGGCGCTGACCGCCGGGCGGATCGATGCCGGGTTCTTGCGCGCGGCCGCGGCGCCGCCGGGGATACGGCTCCAGACCTTGCTCACCGAGCCGGTCCTGGCCGGGCTGCCCGCCGACCACCGGCTCGCCCGCCACGACCGGATCGCCCTGTCCGAACTGGCCGGGGAGCCCTTTGTGTTCTTCCCCCGCCACCGTTCCGCGCTCGCCTACGACGAGTTCATCGCCTCCTGCCGCGCGGCCGGCTTCAGCCCGGCCATCGTGCAGGAGGCCAGCGGCATCTCCGCGCTGGGGCTGGTCGCGGCCGGCCTCGGCGTGACCGTCGTGGCCGCCTCCTACCAGGCGCTGTCCCTGGATGGCGTCCGGTTCGTCCCCGTCATCGGGCACCAGCTCACGCTCCAGCTCGCCTGGGCGGCCGACAACGCCAACACCGCCCTGGCCGGATTCCTGGAAACCGCTAAGGTCCAGGCATGTCGTTCGCCGTGATCGGGCCCGCCGACTTCGGCGACTTCGAGGGGCGGGCCTGGCTGAACTGCGCCCACCAGGGGCCGCTGCCGCTGGCCGCGGTGGCGGCGGCCGAGCAGGCCCTGGCCGACAAGGCGGCCCCGCACCGCATCGGCGACGGGTCGTTCACCGAGGTCCCGGGGCGGCTCAAGGCGGCCCTGGGGCGGCTGGTCGGGGTCCCGGCGGACCAGGTGATCCTGGGCAACAGCACCAGCTACGGGCTGCAGCTGCTGGTCCAGGGGATCGACTGGCGCCAGGGTGACGAGATCCTGCTGGTCGATGGCGACTTCCCGGCCACCGTCGTGCCCTGGCTGCCGCTGGCCGAGCGCGGGGTCCGGGTCCGGCTGCTGCGCCCCGAGGGCGGGGCGCTGGAGGCCGGGCAGCTGGAGGCCGAGCTGACCCCGGCGACCCGGCTGTTCTGCTCCAGCTGGGTGTTCTCCTTCACCGGGCAGCAGGTCGACCTGGCCGCGCTCGGCGGCGTCTGCCGCCGGGCCGGGGTGCGCTTCGTCGTCAACGGCTCCCAGGCCGTCGGCGCCGCCCCCCTGGACCTGGGCGCCCTCCCGGTGGACGGCCTGGTCAGCTGCGGGTTCAAGTGGCTGTGCGGCCCGTACGCGACCGGCTTCTGCTGGCTGCGCCCCGACCTGCGGGCCTCGCTCCGGAACCGGCCGGCCTACTGGCTGAGCCACTCCACCCAGGAGGACCTCGGCCAGGCCGGCGGCTACACGCTGCGCGACGACCTCGGCGCCGCCGCCTGGGACGTGTTCGGCACGGCCAACTTCCTCAACTTCCGGCCCTGGACGGCCTCGGTCGAGTACCTGCTGGGGCTGGGCATCGAGCGGGTCGCGGCCTGGGACCAGGCCCTGGTCGAGCGGTTCCTCCAGGGCCTCGACCCGGACCGCTACCGGCTGGTCAGCCCCCGCCAGGGCCCGCCGCGCTCGACCCTGGTGGTGTTCGGCCACCGAGAGGCGGACCGGACCGAGGCGCTGTTCGAGCGGCTGACCGCGGCCGGGGTCGACGTGGCCCTGCGGCGCGGCCAGCTGCGGATCTCCCCGCACCTGTACAACACCGAGGCCGACATCGACCGCGCCCTGGAGGTGCTCGGTGGTCGGGTGGCCCCGGTAGAGTCGGGGTGACGATGGACCGACACCTAGGCGGCGACCCGCCACCGGCGGCCACGGCCCCGCCCCGGCGGCTGCTGGAGACCGGGCGGGGCAGCCGCACCGAGTCGTTCGGGGCCACCGAGTGGCTGCTGCTGGCCAGTGTGGCCCTCATCTGGGGCTCGTCGTTCCTGTTCATCGACATCGGGCTGGAGGCGCTGCGGCCCGGGGTGATCGCGGTCGCCCGGGTCGCCCTCGGCGTGGTCGCCCTGGCCCTGTTCCCGGCGGCCCGGCGCCCGATCGGCGCCGAGGACCGCCTCCGGGTCGCCTTCCTCGGGGTGATCTGGTCCGGCCTGCCGCTGATCCTGTTCCCGGTGGCCCAGCAGTGGATCGACTCGTCGGTGGCCGGCATGCTCAACGGGGCGGTGCCGCTGGCCGGGGCCGCCTGGGCGGTGGTGCTGCTGCGCCGCCCCCTGCCCCGGATCCACGCGATCGGGCTGCTGGTCGGCTTCGCCGGCGTGCTGGCCATCTCCTGGCCGCAGCTCCAGGGCTCGCGGGCCACCACGCTCGGGGTCAGCCTGGTCCTGCTGGCCGTCCTCTGCTACGGCCTGGCCGTCAACCTGGCCGTGCCGCTCCAGCAGCGCTACGGCGCCCTGCCGGTCCTGCTCCGGGCCCAGCTGGCCGCCCTGGCCCTGCTGCTGCCGTTCGGGCTCTGGGGTATCGGCGGCTCCACCTTCGCCTGGGGGCCGGTGCTGGCCATGCTGCCGCTGGGGATCCTGGGCACCGGGCTGGCCTTCGTGCTGATGACCACCCTGGTCGGCCGGGTCGGCGGTCCCCGCGGGGCCGTGGCCACCTACTTCATCCCGGTGGTGGCCATCGTCCTGGGCGTGCTCGTCCTCGACGAGCGGGTGGCCCCGGCCGCCGTCGCCGGCACCGCCCTGGTGGTCGCCGGCGCCTGGCTGACCTCGCGCCGCGAGCGGTGAGGGAGGCGCCATGGCCCAGCGGACCCTGACCGTCGGCGGCGTCCAGGTCACCGCCGTCTGCGACGTCACCGGCGACTTCCCGGACCCCCTGGAAGAGGCCTTCCCGCAGGTCCCGGCCGCGGCCTGGGCGCCGTGGCGGCGGCGCCACCCCGAGGCGTTCAGCGGGACCGACCACTGGCGGCTGCGCGACTGGTGCTTCCTGGTCCGGGCCCGCGACCGGGTGGTGCTGGTCGACACCGGGGTCGGCGGGCCCGGGGTGCCCGGCGCCAGCTGGATCGGGACGCCGGGCCGGCTGCCCGAGGAGCTGGCCGCCGCCGGCGTCGACCCCGACGAGATCGACCTGGTCGTCCTCACCCACCTGCACCTGGACCACGTCGGCTGGAACCTGGCCTGGGACGGCGACCAACCCCGGCCGCGCTTCCCCCGGGCCCGCTACCTGGTCCAGCGGGCCGACTGGGAGCTGTTCGGGGCCCGGCCCGACGAGGCCAGGGTGGCCTTCGACCGCTGCGTGGCCCCCCTCCAGGACCTCGGCGTGGCCGAGCTGCTGGACGGCGACCGGGTCCTGGACCGCCAGCTCGTCCTCCTCCACACCCCCGGGCACACGCCCGGCTCCCAGAGCCTGCTGGTCGCCTCCGGCGGGGACGCCGTCCTGCTCTGGGGCGACGTCGCCAACCACCCGGCCCAGATCGGCGAGCCCGACTGGGGCCCGGGCAGCGACGTCCACCCCGAGGTGGCCCGCCGGACCCGCCGCCGCCTGCTCGACCGGCTCGAGACCGAGGCCATGTGGCTCGCCCCGGCCCACTTCCCCGAGCCCTTCGGCACCGTCACCCGGGCCGACGGCACCCGCCACTGGGCGGGCCGGTCCTGACCCCGGCCTACACCGCCTCGAGCCAGGAATCGGACAGTCGCGACCCCAGCGCCACCTCGAAGGCCGTCTCGGGCCCGGCCGCCTTGCGCCACACCGGCCCCCGGTCGGTGGGCGCCCGCAGCGCCGCCGCCCACGGCCGCAGGTGCGGCTGCTCGACCTCCCCGGTGCGCCGGATGCCGCTCGCGGCCAGCCGCTCGTCCAGCCACGCCACCGCCTCCCGCCGCCAGGCCTCCGACCCCCAGGTGGCGACGCAGCCGGAACGGGGCTACCTGGCGTGGTGGCCGCGGTAGGCGGACAGCCGCATCAGGGCGAGGCCGGCCGCGATCAGGACCAGGGCCGTGCCGGCCAGGGTGGGCCAGCGGGTGGGGCCGGTGAAGGGGAGGGGACACTCGCCGGGGATGGACAGCTCGGAGAAGGCGAACGGCTTCTCGCCGGGGCGGCTGGCCGTCAGGCGAACGGTGCGGACGCCGGTGAGGTCGACCTTGGCCGTCAGCTCCAGGCTGCCGTCCTTGGCGGTGGTGGGGGCGGCCTGGTGGAGCACCCGGTCGTTGGCGGCGTTCAGGAAGCGGAGGTCGAGCTTGGCGCCCTTGGGCAGCTCGTAGGCGTTGGCCTTCAGCTGCCCACAGCCGACCAGGGAGAGGTCGAGGTGCAGGTGGTCAGGCTGTGCGCCGGCCGGGCCGGCGCACACGAGCCCCAGCAGCAGCGCGGCGACCGCGACCGGAGGGAACCTGAGCCAACGCATCTGCCTTCCTTCCAGTGGGATCGGGTGTCAATTGCTCGGCCACAGGTGGAGCACGACGTCGTCGACGTCCAGGTAGCCGCCCGGGGGCAGGTCGCGGGCCATGATCTCCAGGGCCAGTTGGGAGCCGCTCCGGCTGGCCACGTGGATCGCCCCGAACCGGCGCCAGCCGGCCTTCTCGACCGTCCAGCCGAGGGTGTTGGAGCCCGGGATCGGCTCGCCGTTCTTGTACTCGCGCAGGCCGATGGTGACCGTGGTGCCGGACGCGGACGGCTTCACCCAGGCGTTGGTGTGGTAGCGGCCGCCGGCCTTGGTGACGGTGGCGGCGGGCACGGTGATGCCGACCGGGCCGTCACCCTCGGCGTCGGCCTGGATGCGCAGCGACCAGCCCCCCTCGGTCGCCTCGGTGGAGCGGGAGATCTGGGAGCCGCCGACCGGGCGCCACCCCTGCATGCCGCTCTCGAAGCTGGCGTTGGCGAGCATGTTCTTGGGGCCGCCCCCGGATCCCCGGGAGGTGGCCGGGGCGCCCTCGGCGGCCGCGGGCGCCTGGCCGGTGGTCTCGGACGCGGCCACCGCCGGGGCCTCGCCCGCCGGCTGCCTGGCCGGCCCCGGCCCACCCGTCGACACCGCCCACGCCACCGCCGTGAGGGCGAAGAGGACGCCAAGGCCCACGCCGGTCCATACTCGCCAGCGTCGACGGAGGGGGGGCGGCGTCGCGAGGTGTCGGGGGGTGCCGATCCTCATTTCCGGCACAGTTTGTAGGTAGTCGCCCCAGCGGGCAACTAGGCAGGATTCCGCAGCCTTTCTGAATTAGGCGGTGGGAGTCTCCTTCGGGGTTGCCGGCTCAGCCTCGATGTCGGCGACGTGGGTGGTGCCGTAGCCCTCGACCTGGGGTCGGCCGTGCTCGCCCCGGGTCATGGCGAACTCCTCCTCGGGGGAGAGCACCAGGCGGTGGCGGCCGGCGATGGCGAAGTAGGCGATCCCGAGCACGAAGTAGATCAGGGTCCCGTACACGCCCGGCCGGTAGTCGGCGTTGGAGTACAGCGAGATCAGCGACACCAGGGCGATGACGCCGGCGATGCCCGCCCCCCACTCGCCGACCGGGCTGCGGTAGGGCCGCTCGATGTTCGGGTACTTGCGGCGCAGCATGATGAACGACAGGCACTGCATGAAATAGGAGATGACGGCCCCGAACACGGCCATGTAGAGCAGCGCCCCCACGATCCGCCCGGCCAGGGCGCCCTCGCTCTGGCCCAGCTCGTAGATCAGCACGGCCAGGGCGTAGCCGACGACCGCGCCCGCGATCAGGGCCCGGTGGGGGGTGTGGCGCCGGCCGTGGGTGACCGACAGCCACTTGGGGAAGTAGCCGGCCCGCGACAGCGAGTAGGTGTTGCGGCCGTAGGCGTAGATGATGGTGAAGAAGCTGGCGATCAGGCCCGTCAGCCCGATCAGGGCCAGCAGC
>Ga0307415_100001156_pt1 | contig 12352 bp, 11 predicted proteins | sample DK1Cmetagenome_FD_204524 | JGI IMG/M metagenome (GOLD analysis project Ga0307415, IMG submission 204524) | Maize rhizosphere microbial communities from greenhouse at UC Davis, California, United States - DK15-C-2 | ecosystem: Host-associated > Plants > Roots > Rhizosphere > Soil | place: USA...
ACGCCGATCGGCGGCTGGTCGGCGGCTCGAGCGCTCGTCGATCCCGTCGCGCTCGCGGCCGGCATCGGCGTCGGCGTCGCCTCGTCGGTCGTGCCGTACGTCTTCGACCAGCTCGCGATGGCGCGCCTGACCCGTGCGGGGTACTCGCTCATGGTCGCCCTGCTGCCCGCCACGGCGACGGTGATCGGGGTGATCGTCCTGGCGCAGGTGCCGACCCGGGTCGAGGTCCTCGGCGTCGCCCTCGTTGTCGCCGCCGTGGCACTCCACCGCGAGCCGGGCGGGAGCGCTTAGGGTCTGCAGGATGGAGCTGGTGCGACTCGGCACCGCCGGCCTGCACGTGTCCCGCGTGTGCCTGGGGATGATGAGCTACTACGCCGGCGCCGCGTCTCGTCCCTGGATGCTGGACGAGGCTGCGGCCGAGCCGATCCTCCGGCGCGCCGTCGAGGGCGGGATCACGTTCTTCGACACAGCCGACATGTACTCGGAGGGAGGAAGCGAAGTTGTCACCGGCCGCCTCCTGCCGAGGCTGCTCTCCCGCGACGAGCTCGTGGTCGCGACGAAGGTCTACTTCCCGATGACGCCTGGCCCGACCGGCCGCGGCCTCTCGCGCAAGCACATCCTCTCGGCGATCGACGCGTCGTTGGCACGGCTCGGCCTCGATTACGTCGACCTGTACCAGATCCATCGCTGGGACCGGCACACGCCGATCGAGGAGACGATGGAGGCGCTGCACGACGTCGTCCGAGCCGGCAAGGCGCGCTACCTCGGGGCCAGCAGCATGTACGCGTGGCAGTTCGCGAAGGCGCAGCGGGTCGCCGAACGGCACGGCTGGACGCCGTTCGTCTCGATGCAGAACCACTACAACCTCGTCTACCGCGAGGAGGAGCGAGAGATGATCCCGCAGTGCATCGATCAGGGCGTGGGCGTTTTGCCCTGGAGCCCGCTCGCCCGGGGATTCCTGACGGGCACGCGGACGCGAATGGGCGAGCGCGTGACCACCCGCGCCGAGACGGATGCGTTCGCGGACCGGCTCTACGGGCGTCCGGAAGACTTCGACGTCGCCGAGCGGGTCGGGGAGGTCGCACGCGAGCGGGATGTTCCAGGCGCGCAGGTCGCGCTTGCGTGGCTCCTCCACAAGCCCGGCGTGACCGCGCCGATCGTCGGCGCGACCAAGCTCACCCACCTCGAGGACGCATTGGCGGCGGCGGAGCTTATGCTCTCGGCGGACGAGATCGCACGCCTCGAGGAGCCGTATCGGCCGCACCCGGTCCTCGGTCACGGCTACGGCGACGACTAGCTACGCACCGCGCGGAAGACGTCATGAATAGTTGACGAGCGATGAAGATCAAGACCTTCGGCACAGTGGACGAGCGAAGCCTGAAGCAGCTCGAGCGCTGCATGGAGGCGGGCGACGCCGAGTTCGGCGTCCTCTGCGCCGATCATCACCCGGGCTACTCGCAGCCGATCGGCGGTGGCATCGCCTACGAGGGCTACGTGTCCCCCTCCGGCGTGGGTTATGACATCGGCTGCGGTAATAAGGCCGCCCGCACGGAGCTGACGCGGGCTGATCTCGACGCGCTCGGCGGCGTCGAGTCGATCATGCGCGAAATCATGCGTCGGATCTCGTTCGGCATGGGCGTTCCGGCGCAGGAGCTGACCGATCACCGTGTCCTCGATCGGATCCGGAATGCCGAGTTCACGCCCCAGCGCAAGCTCGTCCAGCTAGCGGAGTCGCAGCTCGGCACGGTCGGCTCGGGCAACCACTACGTCAACGTGATGGAGGACGAGGAGGGTCGCATCTGGGTCGGCGTCCACTTCGGCTCGCGCGGCTTCGGGCACAAGACCGCCTCGGGCTTTCTCGCGCTCGCGCAGGGCCTGCCGTTCGACGGCAAGGCGAGCGAGGGCGAGATGGACTCGCCGCCGGTGCTCTTCGAAGTCGGCTCGGAGCTCGGCGACGCCTACGTGGCGGCGATGGAGCTCGCCGGCGAGTACGCCTACGCCGGTCGCGACGTCGTGGTCGCCAAGGTGCTCGAGATCCTGGGCGCCAAAGCAGTAGAGGAGGTGCACAACCACCACAACTTCGCCTGGCGGGAGGAGCACTTCGGCCACACCTACTGGGTGATCCGGAAGGGCTGCACGCCGGCCCGCGCGGGCCAGAAGGGCTTCGTCGGCGGCTCGATGGGCGACCAGTCGGTCATCCTCGAGGGCGTCGAGTCCAAGGAGGCCGAACAGTCGCTCTACTCGACGGTGCACGGTGCCGGTCGGGTAATGAGCCGCACGCAGGCGGCCGGGCGGGTGCGTCGGCGCAAGCGCTGGGCCTGCATGGAGCGCGACTGCACCCGCCTCTTCGAGGACTCCCACGGCTGCCCAGACCATCCCGGCTCCCGCCTCAAGAAGGTGTGGGTCGAAGAGCAGCTCAAGCCCGGCGTGGTCGACTGGCCTGCCGTGCAGACTCGCCTGCGCGAGCAGGGCATCGTGCTCGTCGGCGGCGGCGCGGACGAGGCGCCGGAGGTGTACAAGCGCCTACCGGACGTTCTCGCTGCTCACGCAGACTCGGTGCGGGTGAAGCACCGGCTGCGGCCGCTGGGAGTAGCGATGGCCGGTCGCGACGTGTACGACCCTTACAAGGACTGAGGGGCCGCGCTATCGGCAAGCCGAGCGTCGCCCATCGCCCTCGGGGTAGGCTCGTCCAGTGGTGCCAGCCGCCCTTCTCCAACGCCTCTAAGAGCCTTCTGGCAGAGGTGCGCAATATGTCCCTCGGTCGACGGAATGCGCGCGCTCGGCCTGACTGCGAGCGCCCGGCCGCGGAGTTCGTGGAGCCCATCTACAGCCGCGCCGAAGATCCCCAGAGGCCGGTCCAGTTGACCGATGCCGAACCTTACGATTGACGAATCGACGCAAGCGCTCGGCTAGCAGGCCTGGGATGGAGAAGGGCTGCGGGTCGCACGTGTGAGCACGATCATTCTTCGTAGTGGTGTCGAGGTCGAGAATCCACTCGAGCTGGCGCTCGAGTTCCTCGCGGCATATTCGAGTTATGAGACCTACGGCTCCTCAGGCGCCGCGTCCTTCAACGAGAGTGACCTGAGGCTGGCGAACCGGGGCGGTGCCCGCATCTCGGCGGCCGAGATCGCAGCGATCCTCGAACGGCGCGGCGAGGTCGAACGCGCCTTGCGCAGGATCCACCCTGATGCGTCCTTGGCGGACGCGACGAGCTCGATCCCGTGGATCCCGCTGACCCTGCTCTTCAACGCGTTCGCGGACATCCGCGGAATCGGTTTCTCGAAGATGACGAAAGCGCTGCACAGGAAACGGCCGTCGCTGATCCCGATGCTCGACAGCGTCGTCCAGACGTACCTGACCAGGGACGATCCCCGGATGCGCTCGGCCTGGTCGTTCGGCGAACGGGCCACCGCGCTCGTCCGCAGCTACAAACGAGACCTGGATCGCAACCGAACGGTTCTGCACGAGATCCAGCAAGAGCTCGCGAGCCGCAAGTATCGGCTCACCGAGGTGCGAATCCTCGACCTCCTGATCTGGTCCACGGGAGCCCCGACCTGATCGCTGGCTCCATAGAGGCTTCCCCGGGGTCGAGCCGTAGCACCAAGTCCCGCAGCTCGGCCGCTAAAGGACGAGGGGCGGAGACCGCCTCTCGTCGACGCACAGCTCAGCGAACAGCTACTCCTCCTCGCTCAGCTCGATGCCACACGCCGTCGCGGCGGCGACGATCGCCGGCAGGATCCCTGAGCTCTCGAGATGGTCGATTCCCTTTCCGTCGCCCGTCGTGTTCGTGTTGTTGAACGCGAGGACGCCGTTCGGGCCTGCGACGCCGATCCCGAGCGCGAAGTACAACGGCTGGCCTGATGCCGCGTAGGCGGATGCGAAGCACTACGCCTGCGCCGTTGTCGGGATCTCTTCGCCCACGCGCGCGAGCGTCTACTGCACACTCTCGGCGCTGCTGAGGTCGAGCAGCAGCCAGTTCCTGGAACGCGTCGACTGCTCAAGAGCCGCCGGGAGAGGACGCCGACGAGGCGACACGGCAACCCGCCGTTAGTAGAGGCGGCCCCTCATCGGCCGCACGGTCCTCCCGGAATGGAGCTCCCCAAACAACTTGATTGCCTTGGCGTCCGAAGAGGTGAGGCGGTGCTTGCTTCGACAAGGGCTAGGGCGCGGTGGCAGTTGCCGGCGAAGCGCCGGCTCCAGCTCCTTTTCGCCTATGCGGCCGCTTCGCTTTTGATCCTTCCGGCCTGCAGCAGCGGATCTGAGCCGACGAACGAGACCGGGACACGGGGCGCTCGAGAGCTCTCCGCCACGCGCTCCAGCGCGTTGTCGACGAATTTCGCGCCGTGAACGACCTCCCCGGCATCTCGGCTGCGGTGATCGCGCCCGGGGTGGGACTCTGGAGTGGCGAGAGCGGAGTCGCCGACACCAGCACGAGCGAACCGCTGAGACCCGACGCGCTCTTCCCGATCGGGGACGTCTCGAAGAATCTCACCGCCGCCCTCGTTCTGAAGCTGGCCGAGGACCGTGTCCTTGCTCTCGACGACGCTGTCGGAGAGTACGTCTCCGGAGTTCCGAATGGCTCGAAGATCACCCTCCGTCAGCTCTTGGGTCTCACGAGCGGTCTCGGCCCGCTCAAGCAGGACTTTTGGCGTGTGCTGCAGGAGGAGCCGTCCCGGCGTTGGACGCCGAGGGAGACGCTCGGCTACATGGCGGCCCCTTACGCCCGGCCGGGCGAAGGCTTTCGCTACTGGGACGTCAACTTCAACGAGGGCTATCGCCACGGCGACCCTAACTACGTCCTCGCCGGCGCGGTGATCGAAGCGGCCACGAGCTCCACGGTCGCCGGCGAGCTCAACCGGCGGCTCCTCGGGCCCTTCGATCTGAGCAAGGACATCTTCGTGGAGGGCGAAGAGTGCATCCCGCGTGAGATCACCCATGGCTATCAGGATCTGAGCCGAGGATCCGACGTCTTCGCCGGAGACGGTGAGCTGGACGACACGCTCGGCCTCGAAACGGGGTGGCAGCCCGAGCCGGGGTCAACATGCAGCTACCTCGTGCCCACCCCTGCCTTTGCAACGGCCGTCTTCACGGACGGGGCTATGGTCGCTAGCGCGCCCGGTCTGGCCCGCTGGGCGGAGACGCTTTTCAGCGGGAAGGCTGTGAGCCCTGCCTCGCTCGAGGCCATGACCGACTTCCACCCAATCTCCTTTCCGCAAGGCGGCCATCGGGACTACGGCCTCGGCGTCGCCGAGTATGTGATGCGCGGCGTCGTCTGGATGGGATACCTGCCGGAGGAGGGCGTCAGCGTCGTCGCGCCCACCAACGCCGTCTTCTCGACGCGGCCACTTGCGGACGCGCTCCTGGGTGCGCTGTTCGAACACCGCTCACAGCCGTAACGCGTCACGCGTCGAGGCCGAACAAAACCCGGGCCGCCCCGTCTCCCGAACGCTGACGTGTCCGAAGAATGTCGAGGTCGTCGCAATGAGCGTTCCGGGCAGTGCAACACCGCTTAGCGTGAATACAAGGGCCAGAACAGAGGTGAAGGCTCGTCGCGACGATGAACCCCTGAGCGTGCGTGCGCCGCTGCCGCCGACACCTAGTCGCCTCAGGTCGAGGCGAGGGAGGCGAGTACGAGGAAACTCGTTAGCGGGATTGCCCGAATTCGCATGCGTGGCCAGCCGGTGTCAAGCCGATGTGGATGCCGTGCTTGCGACGATGTGGATGCCGTGCTTGCGATCATGGTCTTTTGGACGTTCATCGCGTGCCAACAGAGCTCCCCGCTGCAAGGGAGCCGCTGCACTATTCACTGAGCTACGGCGGCGCGGCCTCAGTGAAGCCCTGGGCGGTCGCTACGCCCGACCGCCGGTGGGCGTCGTTCTCGCTTTGACGAGCGTGGTAGTCCCGCTGCCGGCGTCTTTGGTTCCAGACCTGTGACATGGCAGGGGTCGCGGTCCGTTAGCCTCAAGCTAGGCTGCCGGGCGCTCGCCCGCGAGTAGCTTCCGAATCCGCGCGAGCGCCGCCTCGACGTCCGGCGGTCTTCGCTTGAGGTCGCTGCGTAGGTCGTTCAGGAGGCCAGAGAGCGCGGCAGCGTAGAAGTGCTGGGTTTGGTAAGCATCGTTGCGCGCTTGCACGCGCGTCTTGTCCAGGGCGGACTGCAGCCCCCGGACTCGCCGCTCGCAGTCTTCCTTCGCCCGCTTATGCCGCTTCTCGAGAGCCTCCAAGCGTCCCCGCAGGTCGTCGATTGTCTGGCGCCGCGTTTCCGCGAGTGCGAGCGCTTCCTCGCGAGCGGCGGCCAGGTCCGCTCGCCGCCCGAAGTACACGTACAGAAGGACGCTCGCCACGGCGGCGAAGGCCGACACCGCGGCGATGACGGTAGAGATGACGACGGACATCCTGCACAGCTGCGAGCTCCGGACTATTCGGGCACGGAGCCTCAGCGTTGGCAAAACTGCAAGACCCCGGCGCAGGTAGCCCTCGCGTAGACTCGGCCGACGCCGAGCCTATGAGCCTACGCCTGGTTCGTCGTCACGATCGCAGTGCTACCGACACCTCCTATGCTCGATCGCCGTACGTCGCTAGCCGGGTAGCCAAGACTTGCCTGCAAAGTAGCATTTTCGACGGTGCCGTCGGGTTCTCAACAGTTCACGACAGACGTTGCCCAGCTTACTTAAGCCCGCGCCCCTAAAGACGGACGGGTGCATGGGTACATCGGGCGCCTCGTGCTACACGCTGGGGGCTTGCGCCGGCTCGCTTCCATGATCCGCGAGGGCTCGCAGGCTCATCCCGCCGCGCATGTTGAAGACGCCTTCTACCTCGCAGTAGACGGGGTCGCAGCTCGTGACGACCTCGTCGAGGATGGTGTTGACGGCCTCCTCCTCAAAGATGTCGCGCTCGCGGAAGCTCGTGAGGAAGTCGCGCAGCGCCCTTTGCTCGAGCAGCCGCTCAGCGGGCACGTAGCGGATCGTGATGGTGCCGAAGTCGGGAGCCCCGGTGAGGGGACAGATAGAGGTGAACTCGGGGAAGGTGAGCTCGATGCGGTACGGCCTGCCCGCGTAGCGGTTCTCGATCGTCTCGATCACAGCGGGAGCCTAGCCCAGCGGGCAGCGCACCTTGTCCCCTACGCGCTCTTGTTCGCTGCGTTTCGACGCAGACCGCTGAGGTGACTTCTTGGGGGACTTCGGCTGCCGTCGAAGCGAGCTCGCTCGCGCGGGGCGATGTTCAGCTCGTTGTTCGAAAGCGTGCCACCGCGAACGAGCTCAGGGCTAGGACGCGCAGCCCAGTCGTCGTCTATGACCTGACGGAAATCTGCGACCATGTTCGCAGCCGGCTTCGGCAAGAGCTTCCACAAAGGGAGGTCAGCGGAGTGTGACCTGGCTCATGCTCGCGGCGGCGCCCTTCGCCCCAGTCGACCAGGAGTACCTGTTCGAGGCGCGGCAGATGCAGGCGCTCTCGTTCGCGATCCACATCCCGCTCGTCTGCTTCGGGATCGCCTTCCCGGCGTTCGTCCTCTTCATGGAGGCACTCTGGCTGCGCACAGGCGACCCCGTCTTCCGCACGATTGCCAAGCGCTGGTCGAAGGTCATGCTGGCGTTGTTCGCAGTCGGCGTCGTCACCGGCACGATCTTGAGCTTCGAGCTCGGGCTGCTCTGGCCGAATTTCATGGCCACCTTCGGCGAGGTCTTCGGGCTCGGCTTCACGCTCGAAGCTTTCTCCTTCTTCACCGAGGCGATCTTCATCGCCGTTTACGTGTACGGCTGGGGCCGCCTATCGCCGCGGGCGCACTTCCTTAGCGGCGTGCCAGTCGTCATCGCCGGCTTCACGGGCTCGCTGACGGTCATCTCTGTGAACGCTTGGATGAACAGCCCGAGCGGCTTCACACTCGAGGGCGGGCGGGTCACCGGCGTCCGCCCGCTCGAGGCGCTGTTCGGCAACCACTTCCTCTGGCACGAGGTCGTGCACATGTACGTCGCCGCCTACATTGTCGCGGGCTTCTTGACCGCCGCCGTCTATTCATTCGCCTGGCTGCGCGGCCGCCGCGGCCGTTACGAGCGGGTCGCGCTCGTCGTGCCGCTGACCGTCGCCGCGCTCGCCGCGCCGGTTCAGATCGTGGTGGGCGACTGGGCCGCTCGGACGGTCGCCCGTGATCAGCCGACCAAGCTGGCGGCCTTCGAGGGACTGCACGAAACGAAGGCGGGCGCGCCGGTGCACCTCGGCGGCTGGTACGACGGCGAGGAGGTCCGCTACGGCATCCCCCTGCCTCGCCTGCTCTCACTGCTCGCCTTCCACGACCCGAGCGCGCGTGTCGAGGGCCTCGAGAAGGTGCCGCCCGAGGAGCGCCCACCGGTGAACGTCGTCCGCGTCGCCTTCCAGACGATGGTCGGCATTGGGTTCCTGCTGACCGGGATCTCGGCCGTCTATCTCTTCGTCTGGCTGCGCCGGCGGCGGCTGCCGCGCTCGACCTGGTTCTATCGCGCCGTCGTCGCCGCAGGCCCGCTGTCCGTCGTCGCCTTGATCGCAGGTTGGGTGACGACCGAGGTCGGTCGGCAGCCGTGGGTCGTCTACGGCCACATGCGCACGGAGGAAGCAGTGACCGGCGCGAGCGGCGTTCCAGTCGGCTATGCCAGCCTGGTGCTCGTCTACGCCGGATTGCTTGTCGCCGTCGCCTGGATCTTGCGCCGCCTCGCGCGCGCTCCGGTGGAGGTCCAGTCAAGACCGAGCGGCGTCGCGCCCCTCATGGCCGGCGCCGCGCGTCCTGAGGCGAAGGGCGATCGGTGAGCCTAGCCGAGGTACCGCTCATGCTCATGCTCCTCGGTCTCGCGGCCTACGCCGTCCTCGGCGGCGCCGATTTCGGCGCCGCCTTCTGGCAGCTCGGCGCTCAGGGCGAGGGTGGCCGCGCCCTCCGCGAGCACGCCTACCGCGCGATGGGACCAGTCTGGGAGGCCAACCACGTCTGGCTCATCTTCGTTCTCGTCATCTGCTGGACGGCCTATCCGGAGGCCTTCGCTTCGATCTTCTCGACGCTGACGTTCCCGCTGTTCGTTGCCGCGATCGGCATCATCCTCCGCGGCACGGCCTACACCGTCCACGCCGGAACGGCGCGCGAGATCGAGCGGCGCACAGTCGACCGCGTTTTCTCGATCTCGTCTGTGCTGACGCCGTTCGCCCTCGGCGCTGCCGTCGGAGCCGTCGCCTCTGGACGCGTGCCGGTCGGCAACGCCGCGGGCGACCTAGTGACCAGCTGGTTGAACCCGACCTCGCTGGCCATCGGCGCGCTGGCTGTCGCTACGGGTGCCTACGTCGCCGCTGTGTACCTCGCGGGCGACGCCGCGCGCGCCGGCCTCGAGAAGCTTGCCGTTGCGTTTCGCCGCCGCGCGCTTGGCGCCGGCATCGTGACGGGCGCGATCGCCTTCGGCGGACTCGTCGTCGTCGCCTTCGACGCCGAACGCCTGAGCGACCGCCTCTTCGCCTGGCCGGCGCTCGCGGCCGTCGTCGCTTCGGCTGTGACCGGGCTCCTGACACTCGAGCTCGTGCGACGGTCGCGCTTCGAAGCGGCTCGCTACGGCGCCTCTGCCGCTGTCGCCGCAGTCGTCGTTGGCTGGGCGCTGGCGCAACGGCCCGAGCTGCTTCCCGGCCTGACGGTCCAGGAGGCCGCCGCCGGGCGCCGGACCTTGGTCGCAACTGTCGTCGGCGTGGCGGGCGGGGCCGTCATCCTCACCCCGTCGCTCGCTCTCCTCTATGGGCTCGTCCTTCGTGGTCGTTTCGACCGCGGAGCTACCGAGGCCGAGGCAACCGCTCGGCAACGAACTCGGCAGGGCCGCATTTCGCTCCTCAGGCTCGCCGCCGGCGCTGGCGCTGTCGGGCTCCCGCTCACGCTCCTCTTCGACGGCGGTCTGCTGCTCGCGCTGGGTGTGGCGCTGCTGCTCGCGTCCGTGGCACTGGCATCGCTAGATCTCGGCTCGGCGATAACCGCGCACGTTGCGGACGGGGAGCTCGAACCACCCGCGACCATCTCGATAGAGAACCGACCTTCACGTGACTGAGAAGAGACCGGTCCGCGTTGCTGTCCGGAATGGAGCGCAGCTTCCGATGCCGATGAGGACTTAGGTGTCGGCGCTTTCGACCCACGCCGCCTCTCGCCCGGGCCTAGATAGATCGGCAAGGCTGGCGACGAGCTCGACATGACCGTCACCGCAACGGCAGACGGCCAGGACGCGCTCCGCTTCATCTTCTTGGCCTGAGCCGCTCTGATCGGTGGCCTCCCGGTCGCCGCGGCAAGCAGACCCGAACCAGCTCAGGCGCCGACGGCAAGGCTCTCCAAGTGCGAGACCGCTTCCTCTCGCCCGATCTTCGGCGGCTCCGCCCCGCCGTACTCCGTGCGGCGATGTACGAGGTCGAGCGTCCAGTAGGCCCCGGGCGCGTCCTCGTAGGGCATGCCAACACTCCCGGAGTTGATCACGCGCTTCCCAACGATCATTCGCTCGAACTGCGTGTGCGTGTGACCACAGACGACGACGTCGGCGTCGACATCGGCAAAGAGATGGGCGATCCGCACTTCCGGCGTCCGCTCCGTGAAGATATCGACGTCGTTGCGCGGCGTCGCGTGGCAGAAGTGCGTGTCGGCGATCTGCACGGTAGCCGGCAGCCCGTAGAGGAACGCGATCTGCTCGGCCCTCAGCGCCGCCCGCGTCGCCTCGATCACCTTTGCAGGTACGAGTCCCTTTTCGCCCGGCGCCAGCTCGCGGTCGGCGTTGCCGCGCAGCCAGAGCACGCGCTCGCCGAGCGCACGTAGGCGCTCGAGCGTCTCCGACGGGTGCGTTCCGCCCGCGCAGACGTCGCCGCCGACGACGATCGTCGCCTCGTCGGGGATCTCCTCCAGCACGGCCTCCAAAGCACGCAGGTTCCCGTGGAGGTCGTAGAGGGTGGCGACGTGCATCTCAGCCAATGCTCTCGGGCCGGAGCCGCTGACGGGGGAACAGACCTCGGCGCCGATCGGCCGGTAGCCGGCGGCGAGCATGGCGCGGACGGAGGCGGCGTTGGCTGGCGCCACCTGGGCGCGCCTCCGGCGCGACCTCGACGCTGACCTCCCAGCGTCCGGCCAGGCCACGGCCGATGATCACCACACCCGCACCGGTACGGTCGGAGTAGATCCGAAGATCCTCGCGATCGCGGGAGGAGCGGGCGACGCGCGGACTCGAATCGTCGACCCCTCCTTACCATTTTCGCTTGTGTATGCGTCCGACGGGCGGTCGACTTGCCCCTTATTGCCGCCGGGTGCGACACCGGGGCTCCATAGAGGCTCCATCTCGGTCGTCCCGTTACACCGATTTCCGCAAGCAGGCGTGTGGAGCGCGATCGCTAATTTGCCTACTCGAGCACGATCATGTCGCGCTCAGCGGCGATGCGGCCGATCTCGGCTTGCTCGAGCTCGCCGTCGCTGCTTGCCGCCACCAGGGAGGGCAACACACGATCGCAGCCTCCCGGCGCGTTGATGTTGAGCACTCGCACAGGCCCCTGACTGGCGTTGAGGAACGTATGGGCGACGCCAGGAGGGAAGCAGGCGAAGGCTCCGGCCTCGGCAGCCAGAGTGTCCTGTTCAACGCGTAGCGTGAGAGAGCCCTCAAGGACATAGAAGGCGTCGCACAGGCGCTCGTGGCGATGCAGCGGGGGCCCCTCGGCACCCGGAGCCAGTCGATGCTCGACGATCGAGAACGCGTCGCCGGTCGCCTCTCCGCTCGCGAGGATCACCGAGAGGTCACCGTCGCCGTAGTCGAGCAGCTCGCCAGAGCCGGGGCTGAGCACAACAGTTGGAAGCGGCATGCTCACATAGTCGCAAAGCGAGCGAATGAGCGGCGCGGGATTGCAGGCGTCGTGAGGGTGGGCCGGCGCCGAGCTACAGGGGATCCGGTGCGCGCCCGATCGCGGGTGGTCATGGCGATTGTGAGGTCCTGCGTCGAAGCGGCCCATGGTGGCGGTCGGCCTCGAGGCGTTCGCGATGGAGCTTCGCCGGCGGGGAGTCGTGATCGAGCGCGAGATCACGTGGGATGAGGGTGGCACTTGCCGTCTTCGCCCGCTCTGAATCCCCTTCAACAATGTCAGTAGCCGGGGCTAAGCTGTGGGTCGCGCTCGCTACTTAGTCGGGCTCAAAGGCGGCCAGTACTACGTTGATGGAACGGCGCGACGCGGGAGCGAACCGCCGACCCTAGAGCTGCTACGGCTGACCGATTTGAGGGTGACTTAAGCTAGTTACATGGCGGGTTGCTGCTCCCCGCGCGATTACGACCGCTTCTTCGGCAAGCGGTTCGCCCAGAGGCTCGCGAAGAAGTACCGCAAGCGCGGGCTCGACAAGACCGCG
>Ga0307415_100001157_pt1 | contig 12349 bp, 15 predicted proteins | sample DK1Cmetagenome_FD_204524 | JGI IMG/M metagenome (GOLD analysis project Ga0307415, IMG submission 204524) | Maize rhizosphere microbial communities from greenhouse at UC Davis, California, United States - DK15-C-2 | ecosystem: Host-associated > Plants > Roots > Rhizosphere > Soil | place: USA...
GACCCGTCGTACACCCAGCCGCTGATGTACGATCTCATCGAGCAGAAGCGCTCGGTCCGCAAGCTCTACACCGAGTCCCTCATCGGTCGTGGCGACATCACGATCGAGGAGGCCGAGCAGGTCCTGCGCGACTACCAGCTGCAGCTCGAGCGGGTCTTCACCGAGGTGCGCGAGGCGAGCAGCCAGCCGTCCGAGTGGACGACGGTGCCGGACTATCCGGAGAAGCCGGTCGGCGAGGCCGAGACCGCGGTCCCCTTCGAGGTGCTCAAGCGGATCTCGGACGCCTACGTCACGCCGCCCGACGGCTTCACCGTCCACCCGAAGGTGATGCCGCAGCTGCAGCGCCGGGCCGCCGCGATCACCGACGGCCCGATCGACTGGGGCACCGGCGAGATCCTCGCGTTCGGCTCGCTGCTGATGGACGGTCGCCCGGTCCGGCTGGCCGGTCAGGACTCCCGCCGCGGCACGTTCGTGTCCCGCTTCGCGACGATCATCGACCGCAGGAACGCCGACGAGTGGACGCCGCTGAGCTCGCTCACCGAGGACCAGGCGAAGTTCTACGTCTACGACTCCCTGCTCTCGGAGTACGCCGCGCTCGGGTTCGAGTACGGCTACTCGGTGGCCCGTCCCGAGGCGCTGGTGCTGTGGGAGGCGCAGTTCGGCGACTTCGTCAACGGCGCGCAGACAGTCATCGACGAGTTCATCACCTCCGGTGAGACCAAGTGGCGCCAGCAGTCCGGCGTCGTGCTGCTGCTCCCCCACGGCTACGAGGGGCAGGGCCCCGACCACTCGTCGGCCCGCATCGAGCGGTTCATGACGATGGCGGCCGACGACGCGTTCGTGGTGGCGCAGCCCTCCACGCCGGCGTCGTACTTCCACCTGCTGCGCCAGCACTCGCTCGGCGAGGAGCACCGGCCGCTGATCGTCTTCACGCCGAAGTCGATGCTCAAGCGCAAGGAGGCCGCCTCGCAGCCCGGCGACTTCACCTCCGGGACGTTCCGGCCGTTCATCGCCGACGGGCAGGCCGACCCGGACAAGGTCGACACGCTCCTGCTGTGCTCGGGCCGGGTGACCTGGGACCTCATGGTCGATCGGGCCAAGCGCGAGAACCCCGAGCGGTTCGCGATCGCCCGGGTGGAGCAGCTCTACCCGAGCCCGGTCGAGGACACCAAGGCGGAGATCGCGAAGTACCCGAACCTCAAGGCGGTGCGCTGGGTGCAGGACGAGCCGGCCAACATGGGGCCGTGGCCGCACTATGCGCTCAACGTGTGGCCGCGGGTCGAGGGCTCGGTCGAGGGGATCACCCGCGATCCGTCGTCGTCGCCGTCCGTCGGCACCGTCAAGCGGCACCTGGCCGAGCAGAAGGACCTGCTCGACCGCGCGTTCGCCTGAGCCGGGCCGATGTACTTCACCGATCGCGGCATCGAGGAGCTCGAGAAGCGCCGGGGTGACGAGGAGGTCACCCTGGCCTGGGTGGCCGAGCGCCTCCAGGAGTTCACCGACCTCAACCCGGAGTTCGAGACGGCGGTCGAGCGGCTGGCCACCTGGCTGGCCCGGCTCGACGACCCCGAGGACTGAGCCTCCGTGGCGTCGTACCCCCTCGGGTATCCCGAGGCGCCCTGGCGGCTGCGCGGCCAGCTGTGGGTGTCGCTGTTCCGCGTCACGGGCGACGCCGGGCGCCCCCCGGGCCGTCCTGCCGGGCTGTACGGCGCCGCGTTCGTCAGCTACGAGCCGGGCAGCGAGCTGACGTACTCCGAGCTGCTGGTCGCGCGCCCGGTCGGGGCCGGGAAGCGACCGCGCGTGTCCGTCACGGACATCTGGGTGGACTCGCCGGCGTCGATGGCGGGTGGTCGCGAGCTGTGGGCGATCCCCAAGGAGCTGTGCGACTTCACGCTCGACACCCGCCACGCCGGGCCGCTGTCGCGCACCGCCTGGGCGGCGTCGGCGCAGGGCCGTCCGATCGCCCGGGCCCTCTTCACCGACGTCTCCCGGGCCGGGGTACGCCTGCCGCTCCGGGCCGCGCTCGCGCAGCCGGGCCTCTCCGGCGGCGGGCCGAGGACCGCGCCGATGCGGGGCTCGGCGAGGACGCTGCCGTGCGGGGCCCGCTGGGAGTTCGCCGCCGACGGCCCGCTGGGCTGGCTGGCCGGCCGGCGACCGGTGGCCTCGTTCCGGATGGCGGACTTCCGGCTGAGCTTCGGCTAGGTCTCCTCGGCGCGGTGCTCCACCGACGCCTGGCGGGCGGAGTCGCGGATCTCGAAGACCTCGGTGGCCAGCCCGCCCACCGCTCCGGCGATGTCCTTGATCGCGGTCGCGAGGATCGAGGCGACCTCGCCCGCCGTGCTGGCCGCGGCCTCGACCGCGCCCTGCACGGCGTCCTTGCGGATCTCGGCCTTGCTCAGGTGGTCCTTCATGGGGCCATCCTCGTCCGCGGGGCCCCGCTCGCCAACCGCGGTCCGTCCGTCGGGACTACGATCGATGCCATGACGGAGCAGGTGGCCAGCCGTCCCGGGAGCCGGGGCGAGCAGAAGGAGCGCACCCGTCGCGCGATCCTCGACGCGGCGCTCGCCCTCTCCGGCCAGACCAGCCTGGTCGCGCTCTCGCTGCGCCAGGTGGCCAAGGAGGTCGGCATCGTGCCGACCGCGTTCTACCGCCACTTCGCCTCGATCGAGTCGCTGGGGCTGGCGCTGGTCGACGAGTCGTTCGTGTCCCTGCGGGCGATGCTGCGCGACGTACGCCGCGGCGACCCGGCCTTCGACGACATGGTCGACCGCTCGATCACCGTCCTCGTCGAGCACGTGCACCAGCAGCGGGCGCACTTCCTGTTCATCGCCCGGGAGCGGGCCGCGGGCCCTCCGGCCGTCCGGGAGGCCATCTCGCACCAGATCCAGCTCTTCGAGCGGGAGCTCGCCGCCGACCTGGCCCGGCTGCCCGGCACCGCGCGCTGGTCGGGCGAGGACCTGCGGGTGCTCTCGAACCTGATCGTGACCGCGCTGGTCGCCACGGCGGAGGCCATCCTCCACGCGCCGTCCCACCCCGACGCCGAGAAGGTCATCGTGGAGACCGCGCGCACCCAGCTGCGGATGGTGCTCGTCGGTGCGTTGAACTGGCGCTCCCAGCCCTGAGCGGGCCCCTCAGCGGGGAGCGGGGTGGACCGAGACCTCGGGGATGGCGGCGTCGCGGGGCAGGTCGAGCACGTGCAGGATCGTCGCGGCCACCGTGCGCGGGTCGATCCAGGCCGCGGCGTGGTAGTCGCGACCCTCCTGGTCGTGCACCTTCTCCTGCATCGGGGTGGCGGTGCGGCCGGGAAAGACCGTGGTCACTCGCACACCGTGCGGCTTCTCCTCGCCGCGCAGGGCGTCGGCCAGCGCGCGGAGGCCGAACTTGGAGGCGGCGTACGCCGACCAGTCGGGGTGGGCGGTGAGCCCGGCGCCCGAGTTCACGAACAGCACCAGCCCGCCGGCCGCCCGCAGCGCCGGCAGCGCGGCCCTGGTGACCAGCGCCGGCGCGGTGAGGTTGACGTCGAGCTGCCGCTGCCAGGCCGCGAGGTCGAGCGCTGCGACCGGCGCGAGGTCGACCGCGCCGGCGACGTGGATCACGGAGTCCAGCGAGTCGGGCAGGTCCGCCTCGGCGAGGGCTCGCTCGAGCCCGGGTGGGTCCCCGAGATCCGCTACCAGCGTCGTGGCGCCGGGGTACGCCGCCGCGAGGTCGTCGGCCCGCTCCCTGCTGCGCGCCAGCAGCAGGAACTCGTCGCCGCGCTCGTGCAGCGCCGCGACGAGCGCGGCCCCGATGCCGGACCCGGCCCCCGTGACGAGGTGGTTCATCGAGTGAAGACGATCTTGCCGAACACGTCGCCGCTCGCCATCGCCTCGAACCCCTCGCGGGCGTCGGTCATCGGCAGCACCCGGTCGACCAGGGGCCGGGCGCCCGTCGCGTCGAGCAGGTTGACCAGCGACGCCAGCTCGGTGCGGGTGCCCATCGTCGAGCCGATCACCCGCAGCTGCAGGAAGAAGATCCGGGTCAGCTCGGCGTCGTCGACGTTCGGGCCCGAGGTGGTGCCCGAGATCACGATCGCGCCACCGGGGCGCAGGGAGCGGATCGAGTGCGACCAGGTGGCGCGACCGACGGTCTCCATCACCGCGTCCACCTTGACCGGCAGCCGTGCACCGGACTCGAACACCTCGTGCGCGCCGATCTCCAGGGCCCGGGAGCGCTTGGCCTCGTCCCGGCTGGTCGCGAGCACCCGCAGCCCGGCGGCGCGGGCCAGCGTGATCAGGGCAGTCGCGACTCCCCCGCCGGCGCCCTGCACCAGCACGGTGTCGCCGGCCTTGAGGTCGCCCTGGGTGAACAGCATGCGGTACGCCGTGAGCCACGCGGTCGGCAGGCAGGCGGCCTCCTCGAAGGACAACGAGGCCGGCTTCGGCACGAGGTTCCCGCGCGGGACGACGACCTTGTCGGCGAACGTCCCCTGGTGCCGCTCGGAGAGCAGCGAGCGGCGGGGGTCGAACGTCTCGTCGCCCTGCCAGGAGGGGTCGCTGATGACGGCGTGCACGACGACCTCGTTGCCCTCCTCGTCGTGCCCCGCGGCGTCGCAGCCCAGGATCATCGGCAATGCCTCCTCGCGCAGCCCGACCCCGCGCAACGACCACAGGTCGTGGTGGTTCAGCGAGGCGGCCTTGACCGTGACGGTCGTCCAGCCCTCGGGGGCGTCGGGCTCGGGCCGCTCGCCGACCACGAGGCCGGCCAACGGGTCGTCGGAGGAGAACTTGTCGGCGTAGACGGCGAACATGCCGTCGAGGTTAGCGGCGGGCGACACCGTCGCGGCGGGCAGCCTCGGCAACGGCCGCGGCGACCGCCGGTCCCACCCTCGCGTCGAACGGCGAGGGGACGATCATGTCCTCGGCGAGGTCGCCCCCGACCAGGTCGGCCAGCGCGTTGGCGGCGGCGAGCTTCATGCCCTCGGTGATCGCGGTGGCGTGCACGTCGAAGGCACCCCGGAAGATCCCCGGGAACGCCAGCACGTTGTTGATCTGGTTCGGGAAGTCCGAGCGCCCGGTCGCGACCACCCGGGCGTGGCGGTGGGCGACGTCGGGGTGCACCTCGGGCGTCGGGTTGGCCAGCCCGAAGATGATCGAGTCCGGCGCCATCGTGGCGACGTACTCCTCCGGCACGGTGCCGCCGGAGACGCCGATGAAGACGTCGGCGCCCACGAGTGCGTCGGCCAGCGAGCCCGAGCGACCGAAGTTGTCGGCGGTGTCGACGGCGAGCCCCCGCTTGACCGGGGTGAGGTCGCCGCGGGCGGAGTTCAGGACGCCCTTGCGGTCGGTGACCACGAGGTCCTTGATCCCGGCCTCGAGCAGGATCCGCGCCACCGCCACGCCGGCGGCGCCGGCGCCGGAGATCACCACGCGGGTCGCCTCGGGCGTGCGGCCGGTCAGCCGCAGCGCGTTCTGGAGCGCGGCCAGCGCCACCACGGCGGTGCCGTGCTGGTCGTCGTGGAAGACGGGGATGTCGAGCATCTCCTTGAGCCGCGCCTCGATCTCGAAGCAACGGGGCGCGGAGATGTCCTCGAGGTTGATCCCACCGAAGCTCGGCGCGAGCCGGGCGACGGTCTCGATGATCTCCTCGACGTCGGTGGTGGCGAGGCACAGCGGCACCGCGTCGACCCCGCCGAACTGCTTGAACAGCACGGCCTTGCCCTCCATGACCGGCATCGCGGCGGCCGGGCCGATGTCGCCCAGCCCGAGCACCGCGGTGCCGTCGGTCACGATCGCGACGGTGTTGGGCACCCACGTGTAGTGCTGGGTCAGCGCCGGGTCGGCAGCGATCGCCTCGCAGACCAGTGCGACCCCGGGGGTGTACGCCAGCGAGAGGTCGTCGGGACCGTCGACCGACACCGTCGACACGGTCTCCAGCTTGCCGCCCACGTGCAGGTCGAAGACGGGGTCACCGGCGTGCGGGTGAGGTGCTGGGGATTCCTGCTCGGTTCCGGACAGTGGAGCAACCATGACCAATTCTCTGACTTTCCAGGCGCGGGTGCCATCGGGGCAAGAGAGGTCCAGCTCGACGCGATGAGGGTGGATCGCGGAACTCGTCGGACCGGGGGGTCTCCCTGGGGCCAGTTTCGCACAGCCGACGCCGGCGCCCCGCCGTCCGTCCATGAATCCCCCGGGAGCCGGCGCCGTCAGTCCCCCGCGGGAGGCCGGAGCCGCCCCGGCCGCGGCCAGATCCGGGCCAGCACCACGCCGCGCACGTCCTCCTGGGCGACCGCCCCGCGGTGCCGCGAGTCGACGCCGCGGTCCGGGTTGTCGCTGAGCAGCCACCAGGCGGGTCCGCCGGTCCGGGAGGTACGCCGTCCCTCCGCACGCTTGACGGCGAGCGTGCCGTCCGCGAACCGGGCCAGCACCAGGGCGCCCGGCCGCACCCGGGCGGCGTACCGCACCAGCAGCAGGTCTCCGGGGCGCAACGTCGGCAGCATGGACTCCCCACGGACGCGGGCCAGCCCCAGCGGAAGCGCTGAGCTCCGGGCGCCGTGAGCGCCTCTTGCTGTACCGGACACGCGCGGTAGTGTCGCAGGCGACCGATCCACGAAGACACTTCCAAGCCGAGAGGACACTGGATGTTCGCGCGACTGTTCGCCCCCACCGTCGAGGTTTCCGCCCACTGCGACCTGCCCTGTGGCGTGTACGACCCGGCACAGGCCCGCATCGAGGCCGAGTCGATCAAGGCCATCATCGGCAAGGTCGCGGACAACGACGACCCCGACTTCCGCACCCGCGCCGTCCTGATCAAGGAGCAGCGCTCGGAGCTCGTCAAGCACCACCTGTGGGTGCTGTGGACCGACTACTTCAAGCCCCCGCACTTCGAGAAGTACCCGCAGCTCCACACGCTGGTGAACGAGGCCACCAAGCTCGCCGGCGCCTCCGGCACCAAGGGTGAGCTCGACGCAGGGGTCGCCGACCAGCTGCTCGCGAAGATCGACGAGATCGCCGAGATCTTCTGGGAGACCAAGAAGGCCTGATCGGCTGTCCCGCACACCCGCCTGCGCGGCTCCCTGTCGGGACCGGTCCCCGGTGCACCACCCGGGGGTCGGTCCCGACTAGTCTGCACCGCGTGATCAGCACCACTCCACGACGAAGGATGGCGACATGTCATTGACCGGGCCACGAACCGGGCCTGCGGACGGTCAGCAGACGCCGCGTGCGGACGTCGAGCTCCGCATCCCCGCCGACAGCGCCTACGTCTCGGTGCTGCGCACCACGACGGCCGGGCTGGCCGCGCGGCTCGACTTCCCGATCGACGACATCGAGGACCTGCGGATCGCCGTCGGCGAGGCGAGCGCGATGGTGCTCCCCGAGGCCGACGACGCGTCCGACCTGATGTGCCGGTTCTTCATGCGCCCCGGCGAGCTGACGGTGGCGGTGAGCGTGAACTCCGCGCGCGACGTCGTGCACCCCGACTACGACAGCTTCGCCTGGCAGGTGCTCACCACGCTGGCCACCAGTGCCGCCGCCGACTCGGGGGAGGGCGAGTTCACGATCAGCTTGACGATGGAGTCCGGCCACCTCGGTGCCGGCCTCTGACATGGACCACGAGACCATTCACGACGACGGCCTGGCGCCGCTCGTCCCCCCGACGCGGGTCGAGGTCACCCGGCTGCGCAGCGCGGCCCTCTTCCTCGAGTTGCGCGACGAGGAGGCGCCCCAGGGCAGTCGGGACGCCGCCCGCGACGCCCTGGTGCACCTCCACCTGCCGCTCGTGGAGCACTGCGCGCGTCGCTTCCGCAACCGCGGCGAGCCCTTCGAGGACCTGGTCCAGGTCGGCACCATCGGGCTGATCAAGTCGATCGACCGCTTCGAGTCCGACCGGGGCGTCGAGTTCTCCACGTACGCGACCCCGACCATCATCGGTGAGATCAAGCGCTACTTCCGCGACAAGGGCTGGGCGATCCGGGTGCCGCGCCGGCTCCAGGAGCTGCGCATGCAGATCGGCGCGGCGAGTGCCGAGCTGACCCAGTCGCTGGGCCGCTCCCCCACGCCGCGTGAGCTGGCCGAGAACCTCGGCTGCACCGTCGAGGAGATCGTCGAGGGCATCGAGTCCAGCAACGCCTACGCGACCCTCTCGCTGGACGCCAGCGACAACGGCGAGGACGGCGCCGCGGCCACCATGCTGGACGCCATCGGGGTCGACGACGCGAACCTCGAGCACGTCGAGATCCGCGAGTCGCTCAAGCCGCTGCTGGACCAGCTCGAGCCGCGCGAGAAGAAGATCCTGCTGCTGCGGTTCTTCAAGAACATGACCCAGTCGCAGATCGCCGACGAGATCGGCGTCTCCCAGATGCACGTCTCCCGGCTGCTCACCCGCACGCTGGCGCAGCTGCGCCGCTCGCTGGAGGAGTCCAACTAGCGGGGATCGTCGGCCAGCGCCGCGAGGCTGGCCGGGTGGAGCAGGCCGAGCACGATGACGACGGCCACCACCGCGAGGCCGACGGCGACCACCGTCGTGTCCCCGCCGCGGAAGCTCCAGGCGAGGCCGAGCTGGATCAGCTGGGCGAGCACGATCGGGCTGCGGGCCCACGAGTGGCCGCGGTGCACCGACCAGGCGCAGAGCAGCAGCGCGGCGCCGTACACGGCGAAGAAGCCTGCGGTCGTGACCCCCATCGTGACCCGCTGGGAGGAGAGGCTGGCCACCTCCAGGATCGCCAGCGCGACCAGCACGACACCCTCCACGGCGACCAGCGACGCGGCCACGACGAGGGGGGCGGGATGGTCGGAACGCAGGGTGCTCACCGGGCCAGCCTAGGAGGCCGGACCCCGGTCGGACCTCCGGGGGTGTGACGCTTGTGACCAAACCAATCGCTGCCGAGGGGTTGTTTAACGGTCCAAAGGTTGCAACGCTAGACGACGCGCTCGTGAACGCGTTCACATCGCTGTGTTCGAACGAGCGCCGGCAGGTCTGTGAGTGCTCCTGGCCTGTACTGACGTAAGAGGAAAGAGGGATTCCCCAGCCATGGATTGGCGCCACCGCTCCGCCTGCCTCGACGAGGACCCGGAGCTGTTCTTCCCGATCGGCAACACCGGTCCGGCCATCCTCCAGATCGAGGAGGCCAAGCAGGTGTGCCGACGCTGCGAGGTGCGCGAGCAGTGTCTCGCGTGGGCGCTCGAGGCTGGCCAGGACCACGGGGTCTGGGGCGGTCTGAGCGAGGACGAGCGGCGCGCGCTGAAGCGCCGCAACGCCCGCGCCCGGGTCCGCACCGCCTGAGCGGTCACTCCAGGGGTACGTCGATCTCGGCGCGCGTGCCCCGCCCTGCGGGGGCCGCCCCGACAGCAAGTTGCCCCCCGAGCTCCGACTCCACCAGCGTCCGCACGATCGAGAGCCCCAGGTTCGTCGAACCGTCGAGGTCGAAGCCTTCCGGCAGGCCACGACCGTCGTCCTCGACCGACAGGTGCAGCCGGCCCACCAGCCGGCGCACGGTCACCAGGATCTCCCCGCGCACCGACCCCTCGACCGGCTCCTCGAGCTCGGAGGAGGGGTCGTAGCCGTGCTCGACGGCGTTCTGCAGCACCTCCGTCAGGACCATCGCGAGGGCCGTGGCGACCTCCGAGGGCAGCACCCCGAACCGGCCGTCCCGGCGGACCCGCACGCGGTCCCCGGCGGCGCTCACCTCGGTGACCATCCGGCCCAGGCGGTCGGCGACGTCGTCGAAGTCCACCTGCTCCTCGACCGCCTCGCTCAGCGTCTCGTGCACGATCGCGATCGTGCCGACCCGGCGGACCGCCTCCTCCAGCGCGGAGCGGGCCGGCTCCGAGTCGATCCGGCGGGCCTGTAGGCGCAGCAGCGCCGCCACCGTCTGCAGGTTGTTCTTCACCCGGTGGTGGATCTCGCGGATCGTGGCGTCCTTGGTGACCAGCTCCCGGTCCCGCCGGCGCAGGTCGGTGACGTCGCGGACCAGGATCACGGCGCCGATGTGCTCCCCCTGGGGCCGCAACGGGATTGCTCGGACGATCAGCGCCACCTCGTCGGTGGCGAGCTCGGTGTCGAGGTGCGCCCGCCCGCCGAGCACGGCGCTCAGCCTCTCCTCGTCAGGCCGGCGCCGCGGCGGCACGAGGTCGCGGGTCAGGTCCGCGAGCAGCAGCCCGGCCAGGTCCCCGGAGAGCCCCAGCCGGCGGTAGACCGACAGCGCGTTGGGGCTGGCGTAGGCGACCCGGCCGGCCGCGTCGACGCGCAGGAAGCCGTCCCCGACCCGCGGGGAGTCGGCGTGGTCGCTGCGCTGGCCGGGGGCCGGGAACGAGCCGTGCGCGATCATCTGGGTGAGGTCGGCAGCGGTCTGCAGGTAGGACAGCTCGAGCCGGCTCGGCGTGCGCACCCCGAGCAAGTTGGTGTTGCGCGCCACCACGGCGATCACCCGGTCGTGGCGGCGCACGGGGATGGTCTCCACCCGCACCGGCACGTCCTCGCGCCACTCCGGGTCGCCCTCGCGCACCAGCCGCTGCTGGGCCCAGGCCGCGTCCAGCATCGGCCGCCGCCCGACGGGGACGAAGGTGCCGACCACGTCGTCGACGTACGCCGTGGGGCCGGTGGTGGGCCGCATCTGCGCCCCTGCCCAGAAGCCGCGCTCCTCGCGGTCCGGGAGCCACAGCACGAGGTCCGCGAAGGACAGGTCCGCGATGATCTGCCAGTCCGCCTGCAGCAGCTGCAGCCAGGCCACGTCCTGGTCGTCGAGATCCGTGTGGCTGCGGACGAGCTCGGTCAGGGACGGCACGGAGTCAGGTTAGTCAGCCCACACCGCCGGGCGAGTCGGGCTCCGTCTTTGGCAGAATGGGGCCCATGTCTCGGGCGTACTGGAAGCAGGTCCAATCCGAGGGGCTCGCGGTCCCCTCGGACCGCCCGCTCGACGACCTCACCGCGGAGCTGACCCGGATGCTCGGCTCGCCGGACCCCGCCCAGCGCGACGGCACGGCGTACCCCACGCTCACGACGTGGATCGACCGCGGCGTCTACGACGACCTGCTGTCCGGGCTCGGCGACGGGATGGCGCTGGGGCTGCAGGTGGGTCTGGGCGAGACCGACACCGACTCGGTGTTCCGCCGCAGCTTCTCCGTGCTGGTGCTCGGCGAGTGCATCGCCCGCGACAACGCCCGGCCGCTGATGCCCGGCGGCAAGATCCTGGAGTGGGGCGACCGGATCGCCACCTGGCTGCTGCGCGAGCGCGACCTGCGCGGCTTCGTGCCCGGCAAGGGCTGGGCGCACGCGGTGGCGCACGGCGCGGACGCGCTCGGCACGCTCGCGGAGTCGCCGCACCTCTCGACCAACGAGCTCACCGTCGTGCTCGACGTGATCGCGGACCGGCTGCTGCTCCCGGTCGAGCGGCTCTTCGCGTCCGGGGAGCCCGACCGGCTGGCGCTGGCGACGCTGAAGGTCCTGCGCCGCAACCGGGTCCCGCTGCGCGTGCTCGAGCCGTGGATCGCCCGCCTCGGAGCGGCGGCGGCCGCCCGCTCGTCGTACGACGACCGCGACCCGTTCCTCGCCGGCGGCAACGCCGAGGCGTTCCTGCGCTCGCTGTACCTCCAGCTCTCCCTCGGACCGCAGCAGCCCGAGGTCCGCTCCGACCTGCTGCTCGTCGTCGTCGACGCGCTGAAGGCGACGAACCAGGACCTCCTGCGGTCGGCGACGCGCTGAGCACGCACCCCTGATCGCTTCCCTACCTGTGGGTAGCCTTCCGGCATGAGCGATGCCGTCCACCCCCCGTCCGAGCCCGCCGAGATCAAGGGACACGCCGGCGAGCTCGCCGTCGCCGTCGCCCGCGCGCACGGGGTCGAGACCATGTTCACGCTGTCCGGCGCCCACGTGTTCCCGATGTACGACGGCGCGGTCAAGGCCGATCCGCCCATGCGGCTGCTGGACGTGCGCCACGAGCAGACGGCCGCGTTCGCCGCGGAGGCGACCGGCAAGCTCACCCGGGTCCCCGGCCTCGCGGTGCTCACCGCCGGCCCGGGCGTGACCAACGGCGTCAGCGCCATCGCCCAGGCCCAGTTCGCGGGCTCCCCCATGGTCGTCGTCGGCGGCCGTGCCCCGGCCAACCGCTGGGGCAGCGGCAGCCTGCAGGAGCTCGACCAGCCGCCCATCGTCGCGTCGGTGTCGAAGCTGGCGCGAACCCTGCCCACCGCCGCGGACGTCCTGCCGGGCCTCGACGAGGCCTTCACCGTGGCGCGCTCCTCGCACCGCGGCCCGGTGTTCGTGGACGTCCCGATGGACGAGCTGTTCGGCTCCGCGGCGGGCCCGGCCCCGGCGGTCACCTCCACCCGGGGCCCGGACGGGCCCGCCCCTGACCCCGACCGGATCGCGGAGATCG
>Ga0307415_100001159_pt1 | contig 12330 bp, 13 predicted proteins | sample DK1Cmetagenome_FD_204524 | JGI IMG/M metagenome (GOLD analysis project Ga0307415, IMG submission 204524) | Maize rhizosphere microbial communities from greenhouse at UC Davis, California, United States - DK15-C-2 | ecosystem: Host-associated > Plants > Roots > Rhizosphere > Soil | place: USA...
GAAAGACGCGCGGCCGCGGCCGCAGGCGCGTCCCACGCAGGCGCCGCAGGAATCGACCAGCCGAACCCCCAGTACCGGCGACGAGCCGCGCGAAGGCAGCGCCAAGGCCGAAACGGGCGCGCGCGGCCAGGGCTTCGGCCTGACCACCGGCGGAGGCGGCGGCGCCGGGGCGTATCTCGACGTCGGCAATTTCTGCTGCCCCGAGTGGCTGGAAACGGTCGTTCAGCGGATTCAACAGAACTGGAACATGCGGCAGGGCATCACCGGACAGGTGATGGTGAAGTTCACGATCCAGCGCGACGGCACGATTACCGATGCGCAGGTCGAGCGCACGAGCGGGTTCGCGGCGCTCGACATGAACGCGCACCGCGCGGTGCTGGCCACACGGCAGGTGCCGGCACTTCCGGCGCAGTTTCCCAACCCGACGCTCACAGTACATCTCCGGTTCGATTACTCACGGTGAGGATGACTACACACACAACGCCTCTGGCAAGTTGGAGCCTGAGCGTGGTTGCGGCGGCGCTGCTCGTCATCACGGGCGCGGCGCAGCAGCCACAGCAGCCGCCGCCGCAGCCGCAGCAGCCATCGGAAGTTGAAACGGTCATCAGCGGCGATCCGGGCACGCCGCCCCGCTACGCGGTGCCCGACTTCATCGCGCTGACGCCCGATGCCGCCGATGCGGCGAAGACGCTGGGGCAGGTGCTCTGGGACGATCTCAACTTCGAGCGCGAGTTCTACATGCTGCCCCGTGACACCTACGCCACGGTGCCCGTCGCCCGCGGCATCGACCAGGTGCCGTTCAACGCCTGGCGTGAGCTCGGCGCCGACGGCGTCGTGTTCGGGACCGTCTCGCGCAGCGGCGGCAACGTCAACGTGCAGGTGCGGCTGCTGAACGTCAGGTCGCGGCAGGCGGTGTTCGCGAAGGAATACAGCGGCTCGGCCGCGAATCCGCGGCTCTACGCGCACACGGTCGCCGACGAAATCCACCAGCAGCAGCGCGCCCTGCGCGGCATCGCCCGCACCAAGATCGCGTTCTCTTCGGATCGCAACCGCGAGAAGCTGACCGGCACCGTCGAGAACCGCGATACGAAAGAGATCTACATCGCCGATTACGACGGCGCCAACCAGCGGCGCATCACGGTGAACCGGCAGCTGAACATCACGCCGGTGTGGTCGCCCGACGCCCGTGCGATTGCGTATACCTCGTACCGCCGCGGCTTCCCCGACCTGTACGTCGCGTTCATCTACCAGGGCACGCAGGAGACACCCTCGGCGAACCGCGGTCAGAACTGGCTGCCCTCCTACTCCCCCGACGGCACGCGCATCGCGTTCACGTCGAACCGCGACGGCAACCCGGAGCTCTACGTCATGAACACCGACGGGTCGAACGCGCGGCGCCTGACGTCGCATCCAACGATCGACACGACGCCGACGTGGTCGCCGAGCGGTACCCAGATCGCCTTCACCTCCGACCGATCGGGGTCACCGCAGATCTACATCATGGGCGCCGACGGCTCGAACCTGCGGCGCCTCACGACCGCCGAGTCGTACGCAGACCGGCCGACGTGGTCGCCGGCGCCGTTCAACGAAATTGCGTTCGCGGCGCGCACCGGGCCCGGCTACGACATCAAGATCTACGACCTGGCGAGCGGCCAGACGCGGCAGATCACCTTCGGCGAGGGGAGCAACGAGAGTCCCGCCTACTCGCCGAACGGCCGCCATCTCGCGTTCGTCTCGACCCGCAGCGGACGCGCGAACGTGTATACGATCGGTCGCGACGGCCGCGGCATCCGGCAGGTCACCCGCGACGGCAACAACTACACGCCGTCGTGGTCGCAGTAGAATTCAAATCTCGATTTTTGATTTTTGATTTTTGATTTTTGATTGGGGAGACGATGCACAGGTTCCGGATGCGCGCCCTAGTGGCGCTGATGCTGTTGACGGTGATGGTGGTTGCCTGCGGGAAGAAGAAGGCGCCGGCCACCATGCCAGCCCCGACACCGACGGCGCCGCCTGCGGTCACCACTCCGCCCTCCTCCACGCCCCAGAAGGTCGAGGAGCCGACACCCGTCGCGCAGCCGACGATCGAGGAAGACACGATCGGCGGCAAGTCGCTCGACGACCTGAACCGCGACTCCCCTCTCAAGCCCGCGTTCTTCGGCCTCGACAGCGCGGAGCTCGATGGCGACGGTCAGGAAGTGGTGAAGGCGAACGCGGAGCTGCTGAAGAAGTACCAGTCGTGGACGATTACGATCGAAGGCCACTGCGACGAGCGCGGCACGGCGGAGTACAACCTCGCGCTCGGGGAACGCCGGGCGGTGGCCGTGAAGACGTACCTCGTGTCGCTGGGCATTCCCCCCGACCGGCTGCGCACGGTGAGCTACGGCAAGGAATTCCCGTTCGACCCGGCGCACACCGACGAGGCGTGGGCGAAGAACCGCCGCGCCCACTTCGTGATCACGGCGAAATAGGTGAACGAGATGCACAAGACGATCACGGCGGCGGCCGCAGTCCTCCTGATCTCCGCCGCGCCGGCGCTCGCGCAGAGCCGTGCCGACCGGCAGATGATGGCCGACATCCGGATGCTGCAGGAGCAGGCGCAGCAGCTCGCCATCACGCTCGCCACGCTCAACGACTCGCTCAAGGCGATCAATGCGCGCATGGACAAGAGCGACGAGTCCACCCGCAAGGGGCTCGCCGATCAGCGGCTGGTCGTCGAGAACATGGGCGGAGACCTGCGGGTGATCCGCGAGCGGACCGACGAGACCAACGTACGCATCAACACGCTCAGCCAGGAGATGGACGCGCTGCGCACATCGATCGCGCAGATCCAGTGCGGGCCGGCCACGACGGCGCCGGTCGACCCGCTGGCGCCCGACGCCGGCACGACAACGGGAGCGCCCGCCGCCACGCCGGCGCCGCCGTCCTCCGTCGGGCTCTCGCCCACGCGCATGTACGAAACTGCGTTTGCCGACTACGCCGCCGGTCAGTGGTCCCTCGCGATCAGCGGCTTCGAAGCGTTCCTCAAGACATTCCCGAAGTCGGAGATGGCCGACGAGGCGGAGTACTACATCGGGGAGACGCACTACGCGTCGGGCAAGTACCCGGAAGCGGTGGCGGCGTTCAACGCGGTCATTCAGAATTACCCGGCGTCGAACTCGACGCCGCAGGCGTACTACAAGCGGGGCGCGGCGCAGGAACGGCTGAAGGACGTCGATGCGGCGCGCGCTTCCTGGGAGCTCGTGATCAAGGAGTACCCCGACAGCGACGCGGCGCGGCTCGCCAAGCAGAACCTCGATCGCATCGGACCGGCAAAGAAGCCCGGGGCCGGACTCTGACCTAGGCTGTCACCTGCCTCCTGTACCCTGAAACTAGGCGTGAGGATATGAGATGGGAAGTGTGAACAAGGTGATCCTGGTGGGCAATTTGGGTCGTGATGCGGAACTGCGCTACACGCCCGGCGGCGCGGCCGTCGCCACGCTCAACCTGGCCACCACCGAGATGTGGAACGACAAGCAGGGACAGCGGCAGGAGAAAACCGAGTGGCACCGCGTGATCCTCTGGGGCAAGCAGGCCGAGACGCTGCAGGAGTACTTGACCAAGGGTAAGCAGATCTACGTCGAGGGCCGCCTGCAAACCCGCCAGTGGGACGACAAGGACGGCAACAAGCGCTACACCACGGAGATCAAGGCCGATCGCATCACGCTGCTCGGCGGCGGTGGCGGCGGGCGCGGCGGCGGTGGAATGGAGCGCGGCGGCACAGCGCACGCCGGCGGCGGCGGCGGCGGGATGGACGAGCCCCCGATGGAGCCCATCACCGACGACGACATACCCTTCTGAAACGTGAATTGGCGATGAAGTGATTAAGTGATCAAGCGATTAGGGATTGAGCGATTCGTGGCAGCCAATCACCTGACTGCCAATCACCCAATCACCTAATCACCTAATCGCCACTTCACTGACAACTTAGGTTCCCTTCCTGCCGTACCTGTCCTCCAGCCTGACCACGTCGTCGAGATCGGGGGTGGAGACCTCGAGGATGTCGCAGTCTTCGAGTGCAGTCATCCGGTGCACGGTCTTTGGCGTGACGTGCACCGAGTCCCCGGGCTTCATCTCGCGGCGTTCGAGCGGGCCGCCCTGCGGGCCGATGTCGAAGAGCATGCGTCCCGAGTACAGGTAGATCGTCTCGTCCTTGCGGTTGTGGTACTGCAGGCTGAGCGCGTGGCCCGCGAACACGTGCAGCACCTTGCCCACGTAGCGGTCCGTCTTCGCCCAGTGCAGCTCGTATCCCCAGGGCTTCTCCACCCTCGTCACGTCGTTGGCCACGTCGTCTCCTGCCTTTTGCCTTTGCCGAACGCCTCGAGCAGCACCTGTTCGATTTCCTCGACCGTGCCGAGCTGCATGACGCGGGCGATGAGCCGCGCCATGTCGCCCTTGTTCGTCTCGCGAATGACGCGGCGGGCCACCGGCATCGCGCCGGGCGTCATGCTGAACTGTGTCAGGCCGCACCCGATGAGCAGGCGCAGGAGCAGCGGATCGGAGGCCATCTCGCCGCACACCGACACCGGGATACCCTGGCGCATCGCGCCGCGGCGCACGTGGCGAATGAGGCGCAGCACCGCCGGGTGCAGCGGCTCGTAGCGATCCGACACGCGCTCGTCGGTGCGGTCCACCGCGAGCGTGTACTGGATCAGATCGTTGGTGCCGATGGTGAAGAAATCCACCTCGCGCGCGAGCATCGACGCCGTGAACGCAGCCGACGGCACTTCGATCATGATGCCGACCGGCACGGCGCCCGTCTGGATTCCTGCCGCCGACAGTTCGGCCCGCGCCTCGTCGATCAGCGCGCGTGCGGCGCGCACTTCCTGGATCGAGGAGACGAACGGGAAGAGCACGCGAAGCGGGCCGTGCTGCGACGCACGGAGGAGGGCGCGGAGCTGCCGCTTGAAGATGCCGGGATTGGCCAGCCCGAAGCGGATGCCGCGCAGGCCGCCATGCCCGGCGGGCCGGTCCTGCTCGGAGAACCAGCGCGCGTCGAGCGCCGCGTCGACGAGTGGCCGCGCAATCTGGCGTTCGTCGACGTCGAAGGTGCGCACGGTCACCGGACGCCCGAGCATGCCCTCGACGAGCTGACGATACACGCGGTACTGCTCGTCCTCGTCCACGAGGTCGGGCGGCGCGCCTGCAATCATGAACTCCGATCGGTAGAGGCCGATCCCTTCCGCGCCCGCCGCCACGGCCGTCGGCGCGTCGTCGGCGCGCTCGACGTTCGCCTCGAGCGTGATGCGAACGCCGTCCGCAGTTTCAACCGGCCCCTCAGCGGCCGGCGGCGCGGCCACGCGTGAACGGGCGAGCGTCACACGCGCTTCCGCCTCCTGGCGCATCGCCGCAGGCGGATTGATCACGACCTCACCGGTTGCGCCATCGACAATGACCGATGCGCGCGGCGGAACACGCCAGCTGACGTTGTGCAGGCCGACGACCGCGGGCACGCCGAGCGATCGCGCGAGAATCGCCGTGTGGTAGGTGCGGCTCCCGGCGTCGGTGGCGAAGCCGCGAATCCGCGACCAATCGAGCTGCGCGACAACGGAGGGCGTGAGCTCGTCGGCGATGAGGACGCACGGCGTCTCGAGGTCCTGGAGGAGGTCGCGCGCGCTTCCCTTCTCGTCGCGCAGGTTCATGCGCAGCCGACCCGCCACATCGTGCAGGTCGCCCTTGCGCTCGCGCAGATACGGGTCGGCGAGGTCGTTGAACACCTTGCCGAGCTCGTCGACGGCGCTCTGGACGGCCCATTCGGCGTTGACGCGCTCGTCGCGCACGAGCTCCGCCGCGCGGCCCACGAGCATCGGATCTTCGAGAATCAGCAGCTGTGCGTCGAAGATGGCGGCAAGGTCGGCGCCGCGCAGCGCCGCCATGCGCGTGCGGATCTGCTGCAGCTGATCGTGCGAGCGCTCGCGCGCGCGATCGAGCGCGGCGAGCTCGCGGCCGACGCGCTCAGCGGCGATCGGGAAGCGGATCACCTGCGTCCGCTGGATGGCCACCAGCGCCGGGCCGACCGCCAACCCGTCCGAGACGCCGATACCGGTCAGCCGCTCCACGATTCCTCGCCGAATCCTGCCAGCACCAGCGCGCACAGCGCCTCGACGGCGGCCGTTTCGTCCGGGCCGTCGGCGCTGATGGTGATGGTCGTGCCGCGCGCCGCCGCGAGCAGCAGGATGCCCATGATGCTCTTGCCGTCCATCACCTTCGCTTCCCGTCCGACGCGGATTTGAGAGTCGTACTTCGCCGCCAGGTGCACGAACCTCGCCGCCGCGCGAGCGTGCAGCCCGAGCTGATTCGTGACGGTGACCGCGCGTGAGGTCATAGGCCCTCTTTCACCTTCTCGCCACGGAGCAGGTCTGACGCGACCCAGATGGCGTTACGCCCGTGCTCGCGGAGCTCGCGCGCTACTTCCAGCAGGTTGATGCCGTCGGTCATGCTCGCCAGCTTGATCAACATCGGCAGGTTCACCCCGGTGATCACTTCGACCCGGCCCACCTCGAGGAACGTCATGCCGAGATTCGACGGCGTGCCGCCGAACATGTCCGTCAGCAGCAGCACGCCATGCTCGGCCGCCACCCGCTCGACCGCCCGCGCGATCTCGTCGCGCGCGTCCTGCACGTCCTCGTGCCACCCGATCGAGACCGCCGTGAACCGCGGCAGATCGCCGACGATCGTCTCCGCCGCGTTCAGCAGCTCGGTCGCCAGGTGCCCGTGTGTGACGACAACCACTCCGATCATGAGTCGCGATGTTTGACCCGGACACGCACGTTCTTCACGTTGGCGAGCGCCTTCTTGAGCGCTTCGGCAATCATCACCGAGCGGTGCTGGCCGCCGGTGCAGCCGATCGCCACGGTCAGATAACTCTTCCCCTCCTCGACGTACTGCGGCAGCGCGAAGCGGAGGAACCCGGCAAGCTTGTCGAGAAATTCCTTCGTCTCAGGGTGCCGCCGCATGTACTGGACGACCGGCTTGTCGCGGCCGGTGAGGCGGCGCAGCCGGTCGACGAAATGCGGATTCGGCAGGCAGCGCACGTCGAACACCAGGTCCGCGTCCAGGGGCACCCCGTGTTTGTACCCGAAGCTGACGAAGTTGACCACCATCTCCGCACGCGGTCCCCGGGAGCCGCGCGACATGCGCATGAACAGATCGCGCAGCTCGTGCACGGTCAGGTTCGACGTGTCAATGGTGGTGTCGGCCATCGCCCGGATCGCGTTCAGCTTCGCCTTTTCCTCGCGGATGCCTTCGGTCACCGACCGATCGGGCGCGAGCGGGTGCGGCCGGCGCGTTTCGCTGAAGCGCCGCACGAGCGTCTCCGGGGTCGCTTCCAGGAAGATCAACGTCGGCTGGATGCCGGGCATGGTACGCAGGCGGCGGTAGACCTTCGGAAAGTCACGCAGGAAGCTCCCCTCCCTGACGTCGACCACGATCGCCACCTTGTCGATGCCGGTGTCCTCACGCGTCGCCATGTCGGCGATGGTCGGCAGCAGCTGCGTCGGCAGGTTGTCGATGCAGAAGTAGCCGAGATCCTCGAGCGCGCGGATGGCGTGCGACTTCCCGGCGCCGGAGAGGCCCGTCAGGATGATGAACCGCTTGCCGCCGCGGACCCCGCGGCGCGCCGTGCCGGCGCGGGAACGTCGCGGCTTCACGACACGTCCTCGCCCTGCTCGCCATCCTCGGCTTCCATCTCGGAGCGCTCGCGAAGGTGGCTGTCGAGGCGCTGCACGAGGTCGCGCGCCGCGTTGAGGCCGCGGGCACGCAACAGCTGGTTGCGCGCGGCGACTTCGACGAGGATCGCCAGGCTCCGTCCCGGCGCCACGGGCATGCGGATCAGCGGCACCTTGAGGCCGAGCAGGTCGTACACTGGCTCGTCGATGCCCAGCCGATCGTACTCGCGCGACGGATCCCATCGTTCGAGCTGCACGACGAGCTCGACGCGCTTCGACGTGCGCGTCGAGGCAACGCCAAACAGATCGCGGACGTTGATCACGCCGAGGCCGCGGATCTCCATGTGATGGCGCGTGAGCTCGGGGCACGCACCGAGCACCACCGTCTCGCCGCGGCGGCGCACTTCCACCGTGTCGTCAGCGACGAGGCGATGGCCGCGGACGACGAGGTCGAGCGCGCACTCGCTCTTCCCGATGCCGCTCTCCCCGACAATCAGCACGCCGAGGCCGAGGATGTCGAGGAGGACGCCATGAATGATCTCGCGCACCGCGAGGGTGTCGTCGAGGAGCGACGTGATCTTCGCGATGGCCACCGGCGTCGTCACCTGCGTCCGCAGGAGCGGCATGCGCGCGCCTTCCGCAGCGGTGACGAGCTCCGGCGGGGGCGCCCATCCGCCGGTGATGAGCACGCACGGGATGTCGTGTGCGAACGCGCTCGACAATGCCGTGAGCCGCTCGGGGCTGCCGAGGCTCTCGAGGTATCGGATCTCGCTCTCGCCGAACACGAGCACGCGTCCGGGCCGCAGGTACTCGGCAAAGCCGGACAACGCGAGGCCGGTCTTCTGAATGTGCGGGCTGGCGATGGTGCGCTCGAGGCCGGTGTGCCCCGCGAGCACCTCGAGGGGGAGGCCGATCGACTCGGGCCGGCTTTTCAGGAGGCTCGAGACGCTCACCGCAGGCGAAGCGCTCACCGATCTCTGCGTCTCAGACAGCCGTGCGCCGCCTCTGCGTCCTCGCAGACCGTGCGTTTCACCACGGCCGGCTAGGCCTCGGGCTCGATCAATCCGAGGTTGCCGTCCGGGCGCCGAAACAGCACCGTGACGGCATGGGTGTCCGCGTTGCGGAACACGAGGAACGAGTTCTGCGTGTCGCCGACGACGACGGCCGCCTCGTCGATCGACATCGGCTTCACGTTATAGCGGCGCGCGCGGATGATCCGCACGGTCGACTCGATCGCGCGCTCGCCGTCGCCAGCGATCCGTTCCGGCCCGGTCGCCGTCGCGGCCACCTTCGCCGGGACGCGTCCGCGCTTGCCCTCCGTCCACTTTCCTTTGAGCTTGCGCGCCTGCTGGTTGATCTTGCCGAGCGCCTGGTTGAGCGCAAGTTCCCAGTCGCGCCCGCTGCCGGTGCCGTGCAGGAAGTGCTCGCCGCGCGCGTGCAGCGTCGCCTCCACCCGGTGGCGGTACTTCTCCTGGTAGAGGACCACCTGCATCGATACGGCGCTGTCGTGCAGCAGCCGGTCCAGCTTTTCGAGGCCCTCTTCGACGAGCCGGCGCAGGGACGGGGTGATCCTGAGGTGGCGGCCGGTAAGTTCGAGACGCATGGTGCGGCGCTAGTACAAGACTTTCCGCTGATTGGAGGTCGGGATCTTGAGCTCCTCGCGGTACTTGGCGATCGTGCGGCGCGCGAGCTCCAGCCCCTCGCGCTGCAGGATGCTGACGATCTTCGAGTCGCTCAGCGGCTTGCGCGGATCTTCCTGCTCGATGATCTTCCGGATGCGCTGCTTGATCGTGACCGACGAGACCGCCTCGCCGTACGAGCTCGCGATGCCGCTGTGGAAGAAGTACTTCATCTCGAACACGCCCTGCGGCGTGTGCATGTACTTGTTCGTCACCACGCGGCTGACCGTCGACTCGTGCATGCCGATGTCGTTGGCGACGTCCCTGAGGACGAGCGGGCGGAGGTATTCGATGCCGTGATCGAGGAAGTCTTTCTGGAAGTTGATGATGCTCGTCGCGACCTTGTGAATGGTCTTCTGGCGCTGCTCGACGGACTTGATCAGCCACAGCGCGGAGCGGAACTTGTCCTTCACGTAGGCGCGGGTTTCGTCGCTGTTCTCCGCGCCCTTGTCGAGCAGCCGGCGGTAGACGGGACTGATTCGCAGCTGCGGCAGCCCCTCTTCGTTCAGCACCGCGACGTACTGATCCTCGACCTTCACCACGTAGACGTCGGGGATGACGTACTGCGACTGCGACGGGTTGTAGCGGCTGCCCGGCTTCGGATCGAGATGACGAATCAGCTCGATGTGCTGCTTCAGGTCGTCGATCGACATCCCGAGCTTGCGCGCGAGCTCGGGCACCTGATGGTTCTGCAGGAGCCGCAGGTGCTCGGTGACGATCTTCTCGGACGGCGAGCCCGCCATGCCGAGATGGCGGATCTGGATCGTGAGGCACTCCTGAAGGTCGCGCGCGCAGACGCCGATCGGATCGAACCCCTGGAGCAGCTTCAGCGCGCGCTCGACGTCTTCGGCCGGCCATGGCCCCATCGACGCCAGTTCCTCGACCGTGGCGACGAGGTACCCGTCGTCATCGAGGTTGCCGATTACTGCTTCCCCGATCTCACGCACCCGCGGGTCGTCGGTCTGCATCGAGAGCTGCCAGAGCAGGTGATCGGAAAGCGACGCCGCCGTCGACAGCGTGTTCTCGATCGGCGGCAGCTCCTTGACCTCTGTCGGCGTCCGCGGCCGGTAGCCGTCGTCGAGGTAGTCGCCGAAGAAGTACTCGTAGTCCTGGTCGTCCCAGGTGTCGCCCTTTTCCTTCTGCTCCTGCTGCTCGGCCGGCTTCTGTTCCTGTGCAGCCTCCACCGGCTGCAGTTCCTCCGTCGGCACCTCTTCGAGCATCGGGTTCTCGACCATCTCCTGGTTGAGCAGCTCCGACAGCTCGAGCGTCGACATCGGCAGGAGCTTGATCGCCTGCTGAAGCGATGGCGTGAGAATCAGCTTTTGGACGAGCTTTGTGTGTAGTTTCTGCTGAATCGCCATGTCCGCTTAGTTCAGCTGTGCCAGCCCTGGTATCGCATCATCTTAGTCCAACCGGAAGTCGGTCCCCAGATATATCCGGCGCACATCCTCGTCTGCCGCGAGCGAATCGGGAGTTCCACTGCGGAAAATAACGCCGTCGTGCACGATGTACGCGCGGTCGGTAATCCGCAGCGTCTCGCGCACGTTGTGGTCGGTGATGAGAATGCCTATGCCACGCTCCTTGAGGTGAAAGATGATCTTCTGAATATCGGTCACTGCAATCGGGTCGATACCCGCAAACGGCTCATCGAGCAGGATGAATCTCGGCGAGACGACCAAGGCCCGCGTAATCTCAGCCCGCCGGCGCTCTCCGCCCGAGAGCGTGTAGGCCGGCGCGTGGGCCAGCGGCGTCAGGTTCAGCTCGGCCAGCAGTTCCTGCAGGCGCGCCGTGCGCGAGGCCCCATCGAGCCCCTGCGTCTCCAGAATCGCCAGGATGTTCTGCTCGACCGAGAGCCCGCGGAAGATCGAGGGCTCCTGCGGGAGGTACCCGATCCCCTTCCGGGCCCGGATGTACATCGGATCGTCGGTGACGTCCTCGTCGTCCAGGAACACGCGCCCGGCATCCGGCGCGGTCAGGCCAACGGTCATGTAGAACGTCGTCGTCTTGCCGGCGCCGTTCGGGCCGAGCAGGCCGACCACCTCTCCCGACGCGACGTCCAGGCTCACCCCGCGCACCACCGTGCGCCCGCCGTACGACTTCGTCAGCGCCTCGGTGCGAAGAGTCGACATCAGTGGCGCGGCGGTGTCTGGCAAGGTCCGCCGCTCGTCGTCCGCGTGCGAATCTCCTCGTTACCGTCGACGATGATCCTATCGGCCGATTTGAAGAAGGTCAACGTCTTGCCAACCGTCTCGCGACATGGTTCGACCACTTTCACGGGCGCCGTCGGCGGCCCGGAGAGCACGTAGCGCTCGTCGGCTGCGTAGTACGTCATTCGACTGCCCGTGGCGACACGATCTTCGAGACGGAGCGTGATCCGGTCGAATGCCTCGAGCCGCTCCATGCGGCTTTCGTTCTTCGCCAGCTGCACGACGATGCGGTCGGCCTGGAGATCGCCCTGAGGTCCGCTCAACTGCGCAGGCGCCGCTTTGGGCTCCGCGGTCGCAGCAGCCGTGGCGTCCACCGTCGGCGGTGCAGCCGGAGGGTTTGGCGTGGGTGTCTTTGCGACTCTCGCGACAGGTGCCTTGCCCGTGTAAGTGATCTGACGGCTAGAGTCCTCGTAGGCGATCTCGTCCCCCCTGCCGACTGACGTGGAGCCACCCAGCGCGAGCGTCGATCGTGCGTTGCCCCGCGCGTTCAGATTTCCGTGCTCCTGGTCGATGGCGATCTCGTCGCCGCGAATCGCGGTGTCGCCCTGCCATAGTTGCGCGCCGCCGCCGTAGAGCGCCCGCCCGGGCGTGCCCTCGTATTCGAGCTTCGCCGCGCTGACGTTGACCGGCTGCCCCTGCTTCAGCAGGCCAGGCGTCTTGGCCTTCGCCTGCAGCAGCGTCTTGACGTTGGCCGTGGCGAGCATCTTCCGCCCCTCGAGCGTGACGTCGATAGCGTCT
>Ga0307415_100001162_pt1 | contig 12296 bp, 15 predicted proteins | sample DK1Cmetagenome_FD_204524 | JGI IMG/M metagenome (GOLD analysis project Ga0307415, IMG submission 204524) | Maize rhizosphere microbial communities from greenhouse at UC Davis, California, United States - DK15-C-2 | ecosystem: Host-associated > Plants > Roots > Rhizosphere > Soil | place: USA...
CCAGCCGCCACCGTGTCCTCCGACCCGCGGAGACAACGGGCCCGACGGCTCCGTAGCCCCGCTCCCTCTACCCCGTTTCACACCAGCCACCTAGGGCGTCTTCGGACCCGGTCAGCGTGGCTGGTCCCGAACCGCCGCCGAGTCAAGGAACAGTCGAGCCTTGGGCCGCCGAGGTGGGCGTCCAGCTTGCCTCGCTAGAACACTCCGGTCACTCCGGTCACGCTCGGCTGGGTGATCTGTTCCGCGACCTGGAGGGCGAGCATCAATCGCCTGTCCAGGGCGTGGATGACCCGGGCGGCCATCTCCGAGGTGGTGTGCCGGTAGCGGGCGCCGATGCGGCTGCCACCCTCCAGCTCACCGCCGTGGCTGCGCTGGTGGCCCATCAGCTCATCGATGACTCGCGCCGGAATGCCTTCGTCCTCCAGCCAGGTCGAAAAGCTGTGCCGAAGATCATGGGGCCCGCGAAGCTGCAGATGCCCGAGGTCAGGTCGGGCCCGGTGGGTCGCGTTCTGGTAGAGGCGGCGAAAGCCGTGGCGCGACAGGATCGTCCGTGTGCCAAAGGGCACCCCGTTGCCGCCGCCGGGACCGGTGAAGACCAGAGCGTCACCGTCAGATTCCGGCGGCAGCTGGCGGCGAATCGCCTCCACCACCAGAGGAGCCAGTGGAACCTCGCGGATGCCGGCGTCGCTCTTGGGACGTGGCTTGAAGCCACTGCCGAACCGGCCGGCTTGGTAGCGGGTGTCGACCACCTGCATTACTGGGATCACCCGGTCAAGGTGGACCCGGCGGAGGCGCAGGCCGGCGAACTCCCCAAAGCGGAGCCCGGTGCCGAGCAAGCAGAGCACGTGGTCCCACCAGAACAACGGAAAGCGGGCAAGCAGCCGGCCGGCCTCCTCCGGGCTTAGCGCACGCCGCTTGGCGTCGGCGAACACCCGGTCGGGATCAGCTCGACGCTTTGGGGCAGGGACCTTGCGGACCGGGTTGGCCGCGATGGCGCCTTCATCCTCGGCCAGCTGCAGGATGCGAAACAAGATCGAGCGGCAGGCCATCAGGCTCTCGTGGCCGAGCTGGCTCGCGAGCTGGTTCTGCCATTGGCGGATCAGGGTCGGCTGGATGGCCTCCAGCGGCCGCTGGCCGAACCAGGGTCGGATGTGGCGACGCAGCCGGTTCTCGGTGGCGGCCAGGGTGGTTGGGCTGCGGTCGGGGTCGGTGGACCACACCGCCCACCACTCATCTGCCCAGCGGTCGAAGGTCAGCCGGCCCCGCCGCCGACCCTGCCAGACGCCCCGAGCGATCTCCAACTGCTTCTCAGCCTGCAGTTCGCGTGCCTGGGCCGGCGTCGCAACGGTCTGGGCGCCTTGGGAGCCGTCGTCCAGGAGCCACCAGACCTGATAGGTGACGCGGCCGGTGCGGCCGCTGACGCGCTTGCGGATGCCTACCGAGGCCATCGTCCTCGCCCACCGGCGATCTCGGCCGCGACGGGGCCTTGAGGTGCCACCTGCAAGCTTCCGGCGATCGGCCAGACGTGACCGCTGACATGGTCCAGGCCAGTGCATGGCAGCGGTGCTCCTGCGGCCCGTGGAAGGCTTGGAGCCGTCCAAAGCTGTTGAAGGCGGGTATCGACCTGGCCGGGAACGGCTGGGGCTGTTCTCGTTGGATAACGTGACAGCTGGCAGGGAGCGGGTGGGGTGGTCCCGACCGCGACCCTGCGCCTCCTGACGGCGTGTCGGGGTCCCTTCATCGGGGGCTTCCTGAGGTGTTGCCACGAAACTCAGAACCCGCACAACTCACAGAACCGGTCGGCGAATGGGGTTCTGTGGGTTGTGAGGGTTCTGAGTTGTGTGGCAGAGGGTTGACGAGGAACCGCGGGGAGGGGGGTCGGCCGCCCCTGCGGCCGGGCGGGTCGGCGTCGACGCGGCGCAGATATCCGTGCTCCTCGAGCAAGGTCAGGGCTGGCTCCAGGTCGGTGGCTTTGCGGAAGCGGCCGCGGGCGGCTTGGTGGGCGTCGCGGCGGCTGAACTGGACCTGGTTGATGCGGGTGATCCAGTGCAGCAGCCAGCGGGCGTCGTCGAGGCGGGGGTCGGCGCCCATGAGGTCGAACACTGCCCTGGCGTGGTCGATGAGGTAGTCGGCCAGGCGGAGGGCGGCGGTGAAGGTGTCGGCGGTGATCGGTTGGGCCCAGCCGTCGCGGAGATGGCTGGCGAGGTGCAGGAGGGCGGCCAGGCGGCAGGTGGCGCCGGCAAGCTTGGCTGCCCACCCGGCCAGATGGGCCAGGTCGCCGCTGCCGGCGGCGAGTCGGGGCTCTAGATGGCGCTCGAAGGCCAGCAGCAGCTCGCCGGCTTGGGGGTCGAGGGTGAGCACGGTTGGGTCGTCGCTGGCCGAGCCGGTCAGGCTTGCCGCGAGAGCTTGGAGCTCCGGGGTGTAGCGGTCGGTGACCGGTTCGGGGACGGGTGAGGCCCCGGGCTGTCGGTGCCCGACCAGGCTCTGGGGGAGGCTGTAGAGGAATCGAGCCAGGAGCCCACGTCCTCGGAAGCCGGGCCGGCCGGCCAGGCATTGAAGGACTTCTGGTTGGACGGTGAGCCCGATGGTCAGGCAGGGCCGCTCCACATATTCGGGGGGTCGGCCGCGGCGGTCGACCTTGAGCAGGTCGCCGGCGTGGCCTTTGAGGTAGACGCCGAGGTTGGGGCCGGCGGTCTGGTTGTAGCGGCCGGCCATCTGGTCGAACACGTCGCCTTCGGGTGAGAGGAGGGCGATGCGGCCGTAGGTGGCCAGCAGCCCGGCCAGGGCCTCGGGGGTGGCGTCATCGACCAGCCACCTGGGGATCGGCGGGATGATGAGGTTGGCGGCCTCGGCGGCCCGGGCGATCGCCTCCGCCTGTCGCTCCTCTTGCTGGTCGGCGGGGGCTTTGCTGGCAGCGGCCTCGGCGTGGGCGGCCGCTTGGTCGGCGATACGGCGCAGCGTCAAGGTTTCGGTGATGGCCGGGAGGGCGGCGGCGGCCTGGTCGCGTTCGAAGTCGGCGACGGGGTGGGTGAGGGCGGTGAAGACGCTGCTCTTGCGGGCCCCGGCATCCATCCCCACCGCAATGAATAGACAGAGGGGCTCACGCCAGCCCGGGCGGGGTTGGACTTCGATGGCGCCGGCGGCCACGGTGGCCAGGACGGCTAGGGCGAGCATGCCGGCCAGATCGGGTGGGGTTTGGGTGGCGTTGGCGACCGCGGCCACATACTCCCCGAGCCAGCCGGGCAGGACCTCAATGGGGAACGCGGGCACATCGGCGGCCACGCCGAGCGGGATGGGTGGCGCCCAGCGGTCTCCGAGGCTGCCGGTGGTGTCGGCCAGCTCGCCAGCCAGGTGCACCAAGACGGCCGGGTCGGCGTCGGCGTGGGCGAGTTGGATGCCGAGGTCGATGACCCGCCGGCGCCGGGCCGCCTCAGCGACCAGCTGGGCGTAGTGGGCGGCGTTGGCCACGGTCGGCACGGCCTCGACCAGGGTGTGCAGGAACGGAGCACCGCCCACATCGGCCAGGTCGCCGCTGTTATCCAACTCCCCCAGCACGGTCACCGGATCGGTGGGTTCACCCCGGTCAGCCAGACGCAGAATGGCGCGCCAGATGGCCCGGTGGGCGGGCCGGTAGAAGTCGGCCTCCTCGAGCACGGCGGCGACCTCGGCCAGCAGCCGCCCGGCGGTCAGGATGGCGCCGAGGACCGCTTCCTCGGCCTCCAGGTTGTGGGGTGGCTGCCGGTCGGGGTCCGGGACTGGGCGCAGGCGGCCCCGTGCCGCTCTGGGTCGCGGTTGGGTGCCGGTCATCGGCGCGGGGTGCGGGGGCCACTCCCCCGCCGCCGGGACGTGGGGGCGGGGCGCCGCTGGTCGAGGATGTGTTTGACGTAGCGCTCGGTGACCTCGAGCCCTTGGCCTTGGAGGTCAGCGGTGATTTCGCGCACGGTCAGGTTCCGAAGCTGTTCCGGAGCGAGCCGGTCCAGGTAGGCCTCGATGCGTTGGCGCTTGGTCACCCCGGCCGGGTCAGGATCCTCCGCGGCCGGCAGTCGGGTTTGCCCGTTTGGCGAGTTTTCCGGAAAGCGATGGTCTGCCCAGTTAGCGCCTGGGGGGCCGGGCGGCCAGCCGCCAGGCAGGCTGTGTGGCGGAACGTTCCATTCCAGTCCGTCCGACCGCCAGACCGCCCCCGGCAACATGCCCTCGGTCGGTGGGGGAGCGATGGGGCCCAGGGGTTTGCCGAGCGCTTGCATGACCCATTTCACGATCTGGATGTCGATCTCGAAGGCCAGCATCATCAGCACCGGGGGGAGGGCGGCGGCGAGGCGGCGGCCGGGGTCGCTGCCGGCGTGCTGGAGGTTGAACCAGACCGTCAGGGCACCGGTCAGAAGCATGGTCAGGATCGGCCAGCCGCGGCTGCCGCGCAGGATGCCGGCCAAGATGGCGGCCAGTTGGGCGACGATGAACGCCCCATCCAGCAGCAGCGGCCACAGCCGGGTCAGCCGCTCGCTGTAGAGGCCGGTGTCGCGGACATAGGCGTACAGGGCGCCGTAGCTGGTCGCGAACGACACCGCGGCCACCCCCAAGGTGAGGGCGGCGACCACGATGATGATGGCCCGGCCGAATGGGTTCAGGTCAGCGAAGCGCAGGCTCACAGCGACCTCCTGGTCAAGGCGGAGATGGCGGGGGAGGGGGCCATCGCCTCACCCGCGGCAGCCGAGGATTGGGGGTGGGGGGTGGTGTGCTGGTCGGCGCGGCGCCACAGCTCGGCCAGCCAGGCCCAAGCGCCGACCAGCCGGTCCCGCCAGGTGTCGATGGTCTTGACCAGCGCGGGCCGCTGGTCGGCGGTGGCGCTGGCCTGCTCGCCCGCGCCGGCGGGGGGCCTGTCAACGGGGATGCCGGTGGTGGCGAGCAGCACGGCCAGCAGGGCGACGACCGCGTACTCGCCCAGGGCCCGGGCCAGGGGGCCGGGGCCGGCGGCGCGGCGGATGGTCAACAGGACGACCACCGTGGCGGCCAGGGCGATGGTGAGCAGGCCGCGGGTGGACAGGCCGGGGCCGGGGTCGTCGTGGCGCAGCGCGAAGCCGGTCACCACCAGGAAGCCGGTCACGGCCAGGGTCGGGTAGACCCAGCGGCCGGACGGCCTGGCGGCCGGGTAGGGCTGGGGGTCGTCGAGGGGTTGGCCCCAGCCGGGGGGCAGGTCCCAGCCCGGGGGTGGGGCGCCGACGAGGCGGCGGGTGCGGTACATGGTCCAGATGCTCCTTTGGGGTGCTGCTGTTCTGGGTGGGGTTGGCGGTGGGCGGCGCGTCCGTCCAACAGGTGGGTCCGGGGTCGCGCCGCCGCACCGGGCCCCAGGGGTGGGCCGCGCAGTTAGGCCGGCCGACGTCGGCGGCCGAGGGGGACCACGGGTTCGCAGTAGTGGCTGGCGGCGGCCCGGTTGGCGCCAGCCTTGGAACCGCGGTAGAGGGCGATTCGGCAGGCCATGCAGCAGACCGACCAGGTGCCGTCACCGATGTCGATCAGCCAGATGGGTCGATGGGCCACGGTCAGACTCCTTCCAGACGAGCGGGTGGTGCGGGATCGGGGTCGGGGACGGGCGGTCGGGGGCATCCCTCCTTGGGCAGGCCGGGGGTTGGGCGGTCGTGGTCGGCCGAGCTCCAGCGGCCGGCCGCGGGAGCGCGCGAGGTCGGTGGCGGGGCTGGCGGTGCCGGGCAACCTGCGGGCGGTCCGGATGCCGCAGGTTGGGCAGCGCCGGCGCCGGGCCCTGTGGATGGCCCTGTCGTGGTTGGGGTGGCGGGCCAGCTCGGTGCCGCAGTCACCGCAGCAGGCCACGAACCGTGGCAGAGCCCAGCCCAACCCTTTGTCGAGGTGGACGACGATGCGGCCGGTCATCGCCGCCCACCCCCACGAGCGGCATAGCGGCGGGCGAGCCGCTTGACGGTGGCCACATAGGCCCAGGAGTGGTTGTAGGCGTAGATGGCTCGGTCGAGGCGGCGGGGGGCGCCGTGGGCGCATAGATACTGGGCCGCGGCCGGGATGGCGTCACCCGGGTCGTAGACGCTTTGGCGGCCGTCGTGGTCGAAGTCGGCGCCGTAGCGGGCCCAGGCGTTGCCGGCCCGCCCTGTCCCGATGCCGAACTGCATCGGCCCGGCCGCCCCGGCGGCGTTCCAGCCCGAGCGGACCCCGGGGAGGGGGGTGCGGCCGTGGTCGGACTCGACCTTGCCGACCGCGGCCAGCACGCTCCAGGACAGCCCCCGACAGCGGCGGGCAGCCTGCTGGTAGAGGCGTAGGTAGCTGGCGGGGATGTCGGCGATGGCGGCCCGGCTCGGCTGGGGCTGGCGGGCGGCTGGCTTGCGGGCCGGGGTGGCGTGGGCCGGCGGCTCGACCAGGCCCAGGTCCTGGGCGACGCCGTAGCAGGTGACGGCCAGGACCAGCAGGCAGGCCAGGATGATGGTGCCGCGCAGCCCCAGCGCCCGCGCCAGGCCTAGCACGATCACCGGGCACCGGTCCGGGTTGGGCCAGGGAAGCCGACGTGCAGATGGCCCTGGTGGCCGGCGTCGGTGAACCAGGGCCGACCGGCGAAGGTCCAGGGGGAGCCGACCTCGCTCGGCTGGACTCCGGCCTGGCCCTGGCCGATCCACAGCGCCAGCCGCCGGGCTGCGCCGTTGGCGGGGCTGACCGGGCGGCCGTCCACTTGGTCGACGTCGACTCCGCGCCAGAGGCTGTGGTTGGAGACCCGGCGGGTGCCCTTGACGTACCAGGAGTGGCCGGTGCGCAGGCACGACACCCGAAGCCGGTGGCGGCCGGCGGCGGTCACCAGCAGCGTGCGGACCCGGCGGTCGAGCCGTGGGGAGCGGTAGTCGCCGGCGGGTCGACAGCCAGCAGCGTTGGTGAAACTCAGCCCCAATGGCGGGCGGGTGGGGGGTGGGGAAGCGGGGCGGGTTGGGACGGTGATGGTCGGGAGCCCGCCGGCGACCAGGCCGCGGACCGCCGTGGCGTGGGGGGCGGCCAGGGCCGCCAGCACCGTGACGACCACCAGAACGGCCAGCCCACCACCTTGGGTGGGGTGCCGCGGAGACCGGGCGATCACCGCCGACCCTCCGGGTCGAGGGGATGCAGCAGCCGGCCGGCGCGGTAGTGGCGGCCCTGCCAGGCGACCGCAGCCGCGATGACGCCCCGACGGGGCAGTCGCCGCTGGTGGTCGATCACCCGCCAGAACTCGGCGGCGAGCTCAGCCAGCCGCTCGGCCCGCACGGCCAGCTCCGCGGACTTGTCGTAGAGGTAGAACCAGTCGTCGGTGTCGATCGCCTGGCCGCAGCGGGACACGTAGTCCAAGACGCTGACGTACTGCTCGACCAGGCGGACCTCGGTGGTGGTCAGCTCGTTCATGCGGCGTCACCGCCGCTCGGGTCCTGGCCACCCAGGTGGCGGTGGCGGCGCTGGCGGGCCCGGTCGACGGCCCGCAGCTGCTCGACGGCGGCCGGGTCCTGGCGGCGCCGACGACTGGCCGCCTGGGCGGCGGCTCGCTGGCAGGACTGGCAGTAGGACGACAGCCGGGTCCGGTGGCGCCGGTAGAACTGGTCGGCCGGCTTGACCTTGCCGCAGCGGGGACAGCGTTTGACCGCGGTCATGCCGCCGTCCCCTCAGGCGCGAAGGCGGCCTCCAGCAGCCGGTCAAACCGGTCCGGGGACAAGCCGCCCAGCAGGTCGTACAGCTGGGAGGCCGGGAGGGCGCGGACGTAGGCGGCCAGGGCCAGACAGCGCGCCCCACTGACCGGGGTAATCCAGGCCAGCGCGGTACCGGCATCCAGGCGACGCCGCCACCAGCAGACGCCACTGATCTGGACCGGTCGATCCGCCCGGGTCCAGGCCCGCCAGACCATCCGGCCGTTCTGGTCCTGGTCGCGGGTGACCGTGCCGAGCTGGCGGCGGGGCGCACAGGCCACCACCCCCCAGCCCTCAACGCCAGAGGCGGGCTCGAAGCGCAGCACCAGCCCGGCCGGCAGCACTGGGCGGGCCAGGGCCACCTCGACCAGGGCGGCGAAGCTGGACTTGGGGAGCTGGATCAGGAGCTCGTTCAGGACGTGGTTGCCGAGGCGGCGGACATGGGCGGCGAGTTCGTCGTCGCGGCGGCTCATGCGACACCGCCCTCCGGCTCCGGGGGGAGGCCTTCTTGCTCGATGCGGCGCAACACCGCCGCCGGCACATGCAGATCCCGGGCACCCAGCCGAGTGGTGGGCAGCCGGCCGGAGCGGGCCAACTTGTAGGCCTGCCAGCGCGAGATCCCCAGCCGCTCAGCCGCCTCGGGCAGCGGGATCAAGATGCGCGGGTCGCCGTCCAAGACCGACCCGGTCGGGGTAGGGGAGAGGTGGGGCGCGGTCACGAGGTATGCACCTCCTGGACCAAGGAGGCGGCCAGCTCGCGGATGGCGGGCTCGGGGTAGCGGCGATGGCCGCCCAGGGTGCGCTGGTAGGGCAGCAAGCCTTGTTGGGCCCAGCGGGCGACGGTCTTGGGAGAGACCTGCAAGATGGCCGCGACTTGGGCCGACCGCAGGAAGCTTGCGACCCTCGGCGCACGCCGAGCAGACTGCTGGTGCATCGGGACCTCACTCGATGCTCTGGGTGCCGGGGGCGCGTCACCGTCCCCGGCCCCGACTCTTCAGAACCTGGTTCTCGCGTCCTACGCGGTCTCAATGGGTGATGGCGCCCTCGGTTTGTGAGCTGTCGCGGATGGCGCAAGGGAACCGCAGGCGCGCCGGAGATCGGGAGGGCCGCAGGTAGGCCAGTTGTGGGCCACCTGTAGGCCAGGTCGTTCCGCCTGTCGTGACCGGGGGCTACCATGCGGCGAGATTGTCCGGCTTTGAGGAGCAGCAGTGGAGGAAGTCCACCGCCCGAACGAGCTGCTTCGTCGTGCCCGCCTGCTGCGTGGTTGGTCGCAGCAGCGGGTCGCGGATCACATCAACGCGCCCAACCGACAGTTGGTGTACCGCTGGGAGACCGGCAAGCGGTCACCGGGCCCCTTCTACCGGGAGCGGCTCTGCCAGGAATTCAAGATGACCGCCGAGGAGCTCGGCCTGGTTGAGCTGACGATTCCCGGCCCGGCGGACGCTGCGCGTACAGTGACCGGCGGCCGGGCAGGCGGGACCACCGACGGAGCAGTGGACAGCCCGCTGCCGGAGTCGGTGAAGGTGCTCGTGCGGGAGCTGTGGAGAGATGAAGTGAAGCGACGTGCCGTCCTGCAGATGCTTGCTGCTCTCGCCGCCGGAGCCGCCCTCGACCGAGCACCTCCGCGACGACCTCCCGGCGTTCCTGTTGCACATGCCAGCGAGGTTGCCGAGCACCTCGCCCGCGCATTCCCAGAGCTCAGCACCGAAGACTGGCTGCTCGGGCCACACTACGTCCTGGGAACCGTCGGTGGGCACCTGGACCTCATCCAGCAGCTGCTCCCCAACCTTGCCGGCCCAAGGCGCGGGCGCCTGTTGCAGGTCGGCGCCCGCTACGCGGAGTTCGCCAGCTGGCTCAACCAGGACAGCGGCAACGCCCGGGCGGCCGAACACTGGGCCGACCGTGCCATGGAATGGGCGCAGGAGGTCGGCAACCCCCACATGGTGTCCTACGTGCTGGTCCGCAAGGCCGACCAGGCTGCGGCCACGCGCGATGCGCCGCGCACCATCGGGCTTGCCCAGAGTGCGTTGGAGCATGGGCGGCGCCTGACCAGCCGCGGGAGGGCGGTCGCGCTGCAACAGCTGGCGGTCGGCTATGCACTCGCCGGCAACGAGGTTGCCTGCCAGCGGGCGCTAGACAGCGCAGCCCAGCTGGCGGAGCGCAGTCAGCGGGAACATGACGAGGGCCCGGGACGCTACTGCACGCCGGCTTACGTCGAGATCCAGCGAGCGGCGACCTGGATCGAACTCGGCCGGCCCGAACGCGCAATTACTCTCCTTGAGGACAGCCTGGCACGGCTACCCTCCGTGCATCGTCGGGATCGCGGCGTCTACCTGGCCCGGCTGGCCTCCGCCTATGCCCTCAGCGGCAGCCCCGACACTTCGGTCCCCAAGGGCTGGGAGGCATGGACCGTCGCCCAGGCCACCGGGTCACGGCGCATCACCACCGAACTGGGTCAGCTTGGGAGTCGGCTTACCCGCTGGGAGTCCATGCCGGAGGTCAGTCAGCTACTCAAGGAGCTGCAGGCGGCATGAACGAGCGTCCCTTCATTCTCTGGAAATGCGCCGCATCCCTGGACGGCCGGATCGCGGCGGCCGACGGATCCAGCAAGTGGATCACCTCGGCCGAGGCACGTGCCGATGGTCACCGGCTGCGGGCCGAGTGCGGCGCGGTGATGGTGGGCGCGGGCACCCAACGGGCCGATGACCCCCAGCTGGCGGTGCGTGATGCCGAGGTGACCCGCCAGCCGCTGCGGATCGTGGTCGACAGCAACGCCCGCACCCCCGCCTCGGCCCGCGTCCTGGATGACGCGGCGCCCACCCTGATCGCTGTGGCTGATGACGCCGACGCCTCGCATTTGGAAGGCCGTGCGGAGGTCGTGCGGCTGCCGCGGGTGGCTGGCGGCCTGGATCTGGAGTTGCTGCTCAAGGCGCTCCGCGAGCGGGGGGTGCGAGCGGTCCTGCTCGAGGGTGGCCCGACCCTGGCCGGCTCCTTCCTGGCCGCAGGACTGATCGACCGGGTGGTGGCCTATATCGCGCCGGTTCTGATCGGCGGAGGCGGCAAGCCGGCATTGGCTGGGCCGGGCGCGCCCAACATCGCGGATGCCAAGCGCTTTCGACTTGAAGATGTGGTGCGCATCGGCCCGGATGTTCGTCTGACTGCAGCGCCGTTGCGTTGACGCTCCACGGTCGCTGCTGCGTCGATCGAACGGCGTACGATGCCAGCGTTGACGCGGTCGTTAGACGTTTCTTCACTGGATCTTCAAGGCCGGCCAGCGGGCGGCCTCCGGCCGCCCTTGGCCGGCTGGTCCTCCCTTGGAGATAGCATGGACAGTACTGATAAAATACTCCTGGTCATTATTGCGCTTGTGACTCTATTACTGGTCATTGGAGCAGTCAGACGGTCCTATACGCTTCTTCTCTCACGGCGACGAGGAAGAATGGACCGGGAAGAGATACTGCAAAAGCGCTGGCAGTTTATGCGGAAGTTATATGCCTTGACGAATGGCAATCCTGGAAGGCGAATACGTCAGAGAAAACTTCGAAGAGAGCTAGACTGGACGGTAGCCGACCTTGAGCCAGTTCAAGACTATCTGCACGACGCAGGACTGATCGATGTGGAAGTAACAAGTACAAGTGATGCCTTCGAAAAGTTCATTCAGTGGGTCTTTCCAGGTGATGCTAAAATCAAGATTACATCGATCGGAGTCGATGAGGTTGAGCAGGGACAACGAAATCCGCATCAGTCCACTCCACATCTACCGCCTTATATCACGATCTACGGAGACCATGCCCAAGTTCAAGTAGGAACAAGTCATAGTAGCCAAGTCCAGATTCGCAAACTCCAGTTTGATAGCCGAGAATCCGGCCCTGCCGGAGTTTCTGGCCGAATTCCGTCGGTTGCTGCCACAACTAGATCACTACAATCGGGAACTTGCACTTGTACAATTGCAGACAGTGGAAGTGCAGCTTGCCTCATCACGGCCTAACGACCGCATTCTTCGTGAGGCTATGCATTCGCTTAGGAACATAGCAGAGGGCATGGCAGGGAATGCCGCCTTCACCGCCCTTCTGAACCTTGCTGGAATGATCATTGGATCCAAATAGCTGCCGCAAGCCCTCCGGGCTCTTGCCAACGATGGACTGGTAAGCGAGGACGGCCCTCACCCTCCGGGCCAGGCTGGGAGCCGTCGCCGCCAGGTGGGGAGCATCGCAGTTCCCGCCGGCCGTGCCACCTGCGTGCCACAAGCAGCGGACACCAGCGGTATCCAGCGCGGTCAACCACGGTCACTCCATGAGGGGCGTTGCGCTGGGCGCGACCTACCGGCCTGGGCACTCAGAGCAGCCTGAAACTGCATGGCATGCAAGGGGTCAAGCATCTTTCCAGGTGGAACCGGGTCCACAGCGTCTTGGTGCCAGATCACAATATGGCGTCGTCACGAAATCTTCGGCTCGGCCTGTCAGCCAAGACTGCTACCATCCAGCGTTCGCCCCCTGACCTGAACAAGCGGCTATCGCCTAGTACTCCAACCGGAGTTCGTGATCTTCATGGTCCGTTGGCTTGTCGGCGGTAGTGGCAGGCACGGGCGCGGGCCTGCTGGCGGCGTCGCCACCACGACCAGCGCAATCGGTGGGTACGATCG
>Ga0307415_100001164_pt1 | contig 12287 bp, 9 predicted proteins | sample DK1Cmetagenome_FD_204524 | JGI IMG/M metagenome (GOLD analysis project Ga0307415, IMG submission 204524) | Maize rhizosphere microbial communities from greenhouse at UC Davis, California, United States - DK15-C-2 | ecosystem: Host-associated > Plants > Roots > Rhizosphere > Soil | place: USA...
AGTGGTTCGGCGACGCGGTCACACCGACCGACTGGCGGGGCATGTGGCTCAACGAGGGCTTCGCGCTGTACGCGCAGTGGCTGTGGGCGGTCGACGTACGCGGCCAATCGGACGCCGAATGGGCCCGGCAGGCCCGCACCGGCGACCAGAACTCGCGGCCGGTCGCGGGCCCGCCGGGTAACCCGCACCCCGACCACTTCGGAGAGACCAACGTCTACTATGGACCGGCCCTCATGCTGCGCGAGGTGCACCGGGCCCTCGGCGACGACAAGTTCTTCGCCATGGCCCGCGACTGGGTCCAGCGGCAGCGCAACCGACCGGTCGACCGGGCCGCCTTCGTGAGGTTCCTCAACCGGCACACCGGTCGCGACTTCACCGCGCTGGTCAACCGCTGGCTCGACTCCCCCACGACCCCACCCCGGTAGCTCCTGCGCGCCCCCCTGCCCTCCAACCGCCCACCCAACCGCGCCGATCATGGACTTAGGTCCATGATCGGCGCGTTTTCACGTCCCCAACTCCATGATCGCGACGGATGGGTCGCGGCGACAGCTGGGTCGCGGCGACAGAGGGTGGGCCGCGCTAGAGGAGGGCGCCCTCGTCGTGCAGCCAGTCGACGAACGCGCTCGTGACGGCCGCGGCGCAGTCGACCATCTCGTCGAGGAGGGGCTCGTGGATGCCCGACAGCAGTGGCACCTGGATCTCGGCGTAGATCGGCAGCTGGCCGCGCTCGGTGGCGTCGCCGACGTACGCCTTGCAGAAGCGCCGGGTGTGGTTCCATTCGTTGACCACCCGGTACGACCGGTCGGCCCAGTCGGGTGGGACCGTGCTGTGCGGGCGTCCGCGCATGACGAGGATCTCGTCGTCGGGGCCCTCGAGCGCGAAGAGCAGGGCGTGCCGCTCCCACATGGCCAGCAGGCTGCCGTCCCCGTCGGTCAGATACCGGATCTCGAGCCGGTCGAGCGACTCGGCCACCCGGCGCATCGTGATCGGCTTGGCCACACCGTCGGGCGCGCGCTGAGCAGGCAGTTCCGGACGGGGGGCGGTGTCGACGGTAGTGGCGTTTGTTCCCCTCACGCTTTCCCGATCTCGTGATCGGCCGCGCTGACCTCCCCACAAAGGCCACCAAGCCATCGCCAGGGACCTCCCATTCCACGTCGCACCTGGCCCGAGCGCCGACGGTACTCGGGTTCGCCGGCTCGCGGGAGCCCTAGCGGCGCCTGCTTGAGCCATTCGTATGAACGGACATCATCTGAATGGGCCGGCCCCCACGTCAACCCCTCGGGTAATTTGCATCGGAGAATTACGTCGATACCATGCCGAACCGTACGATGCAGCGAGCCCGATCCATGGTCCGGCGATCCGCACGGCAACCGATTCCCCACCGGAGGTTGATCCCAGGAATCCCATCCGAACGACCGCCTGGACCAGTCGTTGCGACACGTCGACCCGTTCGCCGTCCTGCCCGGTGACCACGATCGGGACGTGGTCCAGCAGGGCATCGCGCAGGGCCCGCTCGCCCACCGGGCGACCGCCGACACCGCCCTCCACGGCGGCCCGAAGCGTGGTCGAGGCGGCCGCCGCGACCCGGCCGACCTCGGCGGCCGGGATGGTCTCGACGACCCGCCCATGAGACGGCGGAAGGGCCCAGCGCCAGTCAGCGTCGCGCCGGCGCGGCGATCCGGCGACGGCGCGGCCGGCGGCGAGCTCGGCCAGCAGCGCGGTCGCCTCCACCGTGACATCACCGTCAACGGGCCCGCTCAGCGTCCGTACCACGAGCACGCCGAACGGCAGCATCGCCCACATCTCGGCCGAGGAGGATCCGGGCGCGGGGCGAAGCCGCACCACGGCGGACGGGTCGAGCCGGACCAGCCGCGACACGAACGCGCCCGCGTCGGCCCGCCCGGCCTCGCCGATCACACCCACTCCTGGAGGAACAGCCTCTCCGCCTCGGACATGCGCCGCGGCGCGCCCCGCTCCAGGTTGAACGGTACGCACACCGAGCGCGCCCGCGACGCGACCGCGTCCCCGTCGAGCAGCTCGTAGGCGATCGTGAACCGGCTGGGCCGGATCTCCTCGACCCACATCTCGATGCGTACCGGATCTCCGTAGTCCACCGGTCGCAGGTAGTCCACCTCGTGCCGCGAGATGACGATGCCCGCCTCGAACGAGGTCAGGCCCCGTTCCCGCGCACCCTTGAACATCAGGTCCACCCGCGCCTCCTCGTACAGCGTGAGGACCCTCGCGTTGTTCACGTGGCCGTACACGTCCATGTCGGACCACCGCACCGGGCAGTGGTAGATGTAGCGCACGTCAGTCGCGGGTGAGCTTGCGGTAGGTGACCCGGTGCGGCCGGGCGGCCTCGGCCCCGAGCCGATCGATCTTGTTCTTCTCGTACGCCTCGAAGTTGCCCTCGTACCAGAACCACGTCGACGGATCCTCGTCGTCGCCCTCCCAGGCCAGAATGTGCGTGGCCACCCGGTCCAGGAACATCCGGTCGTGCGAGATGACCACGGCGCAGCCGGGGAACTCCAGCAGCGCGTTCTCCAGCGACGACAGCGTCTCCACGTCCAGGTCGTTGGTGGGCTCGTCGAGCAGGATCGCGTTGCCGCCGATCTTCAGCGTCAGCGCGAGGTGGAGCCGGTTGCGCTCGCCACCGGAGAGTACCCCGGTGGGCTTCTGCTGGTCGGGGCCCTTGAACCCGAACGCCGCCACATAGGCGCGGGAGGGCATCTCCACCTTGCCCACCATCAGGTGGTCCAGCCCGTCGGACACCACCTCCCAGACGGTCTTGGTCGGATCCAGCCCGGACCGGTCTTGGTCCACATAGGACAACTTGACCGTCTCGCCGACCTTCACGGTGCCGGCGTCGGGCTGCTCCAGGCCGACGATGGTCTTGAACAGGGTGGTCTTGCCCACCCCGTTGGGGCCGATGATGCCCACGATCCCGTTGCGCGGCAGCGAGAACGAAAGGTTGTCGATGAGTACCCGATCGCCGAAGCCCTTGCGCAGCTTCGACGCCTCGATGACCGTGTTGCCCAGGCGCGGGCCCGGCGGGATCTGGATCTCCTCGAAGTCCAGCTTGCGGGTCTTCTCCGCCTCGGCGGCCATCTCCTCGTACCGGTCCAGCCGGGCCTTGGACTTGGTCTGCCGGGCCCGGGCGTTGGAGCGCACCCACTCCAGCTCGTCGGAAAGGCGCTTGTGCAGCTTGGCGTCCTTGCGACCCTGTACGGCCAGCCGCTGCGCCTTCTTGTCCAGGTAGGTCGAGTAGTTGCCCTCGTACGGGTACGTGCGCCCGCGGTCGATTTCGAGGATCCACTGGGCGACATTGTCCAGGAAGTACCGGTCGTGGGTGATGGCGATGACGGTGCCGGGGTACTTGGCCAGGTGCTGCTCGAGCCAGAGCACGCTCTCCGCGTCGAGGTGGTTGGTGGGCTCGTCGAGCAGCAACAGGTCGGGCTGGGAGAGCAGCAGCTTGCACAGCGCCACCCGGCGGCGCTCACCACCGGAGAGCTGCGTCACATCGGCGTCGGGCGCCGGGCAGCGCAGCGCGTCCATGGCCTGCTCCAGCCGGGCATCGACGTCCCAGGCGTCGGAGTGGTCCAGATCCTCCTGCAGCCGACCCATCTCCTCCATGAGATCGTCGGAGTAGTCGGTGGCCATCTGTTCGGCGATCTCGTTGAACCGGGCCAGCTTGACCTTGGTGTCGTGCACGGCCTCCTCGATGTTGCCGAGCACGTCCTTGGTCTCGTTGAGCGGCGGCTCCTGCGCCAGCAGGCCGACCGTGTACCCGGGCATGAGACGGGCCTCGCCGTTGGTCGGGCGGTCCAGACCCGCCATGATGCGCAGCAGGCTGGACTTGCCCGCCCCGTTCGGGCCGACGACGCCGATCTTCGCGCCGGGCAGGAAGGCCAGGGTCACGTCGTCGAGCACGACCTTGTCGCCGTGCGCGCGGCGCGCCTTCTCGAGCGTGTAGATGTACTGGGCCACGGTGCGGCCACCCTCCACGATCACGGATGCTGGGACTGATGATCGGCTTGCAACGCCGCCGAACTGTCCCCTCAATCTTTCCAGGCTCTCCCCGAAAGCCGCCAATCGCCCCCAAGATCGACCGAGTTTACGGTCCGACCTCGACCACCGGGTACTCCTCGCGCGTGTCCTGGGGCAGGTGCCGTATCTCCAGGATTTCGCGCGAGACGCGGTACTCCGTGGTCTTGTCCCCGGCGACGTTGGTCCCCTTGTACCCCGACCCCTCCGTCTCGACACTGCCCTTGATGCCGTCGGCGAGCAGCAGGGAGTTGCGGCCGTCGGCCGTGGTGAGCCGGGCCCGCATGTCGTGTCCCTGGTAGATCAGCAGGCCATCGGCGTTCTTGCAGATCCACACCTGCGCGTAGTTCGCGCCCCCCTTCTGGGCCCGGACGTAGAACAGCAGTTGCAGATCCGCATTGATCCCCCGGTTGTTCAGAAACCGCACGGTCACGTCCGGGCACTTCGACTGCGAGCCGCCGCCCGACGGGCCGGTCGTGTTCGTCTGGCCCGGCGGGTCGGCGGTGTTCGTGGACCCCGGCGGAGCCACGCCGGTGGCCTGGTTCTCCACGACGCGCCGCGTGACGAGGTACCCGAACGTGCCGGCGGTCGCGGCGAGCGCCACCAGGAGGGCGACCAGGGCGGGGCCCACGCGGTGGCCGGCTGGCGGCTGCTCGTACACGGCGCCAGGGTGTCATCCCCACGCCAGGCGCGCCATCGCCCGATCTGCCGGCCGGCTTGCTCGGTCCAGGCGGCGGCGCCGGCCACCGGCTCACTAAGCTGGTTCGACGGACATTTGCGCCCGTGACTGCCGGATCGAGGAGGTCGGGTGGATTCGCCACTACTGCCCGCCCTGCCGGGGTACGACAACCCCCAGCTGATCGCCCACGGCACGACGGCCCTGGTCTTCCGGGCGACGCAGACCAATCTCAACCGGCCGGTCGCCATCAAGGTGATCACGGTCGACACCGGGTCGGTGCCGGTCAACGCCGAGCGCGAGCTGGCCACCACGGTTGCCCTGTCCAGCCAGCCACACATCGTTTCGATCATCGACACCGGCGTGACCGACGACGACCGGCCCTACATCGTCATGGAGTACTGCGAGGGCGGCTCGTACGCCCAGATCCTGCGCCGGCGGGGGCCGCTGCCGGTCGACGACGTCGTCGAGGTCGGCATCAAAATCGGTGAGGCCCTGCACGCGGCCCATCAGGTCGGCATCGTCCACCGCGACGTCAAGCCGTCGAACATCCTCCGGTCCAGGTTCGGCCCGGCTCTGACCGACTTCGGCATCGCCCGCGCGCCCGACGAGCTGTCCGGCACGCTCACCCGCGAGATGATGACGCCGCACCACGCCTCGCCGGAGGCTCTCCTGCACCAGGCCCAGTCGGGACCGTCCGATGTGTACAGCCTGGCCTCCACCATGTGGGCACTGCTGGTCGGGCGCCCCCCGTTCGTGGACGCTTCACGGTCCTCGATGGACATCTACGCCTTCCGCGACCGCGTGCTGCACGATCCGCTACCCGCGATGCCGCGCGACGACGTGCCGCCCTGGCTGCTCGGCGAGCTGGCCCGCGCGATGGCCAAGCTGCCGGCGCAGCGCCACGCGACCGCGCTGGAGTTCGCCGAGGCGTTGCGGCGCGGCGCGCTGGGCCTGCCGCCGGCGCCGCGCGAGACCGGCGGCGCCGTACCGCTGCTGGGTCGACCGGTGGGGGAATGGATTCCCGCCCGATCCACGTCGCCGCCCGACGCGGCCGCCCCCGCCTCACCGCCGGTACCGGCCGGCACCTCACCATGGGTCGCGGCCCCGGCCGTCTCGTCGCAGCCGCCACCGGCACCGCCCATCCCGTCACGAGCGCGACTGGACCCGGCCCCGGGGCCGGCGTCGTCGGGACCGACGAGCGCAGCGAGCGAAGCGAGGAGGGAAGACGTCGCGGCCCCGGGGCCCGCGCGAGCGGAGCGAGCGCAAAGTGGCACCGACGCCGACGATGGTGGCTGGCTCGGCGCGGCACCTTCGCATGCCCCGCCGGCCCGCCTGGAACCGACGCTGAAGCCCCCTCCCCCGCGCCGGTTCGGCGACGGCGACCTCCAGCCACCGCGGCGCGGCGGCCTGGTCGTCGCCCTGATCCTGGTGGCCGTACTGGCGGTGGCCGGTACGGCCGCGCTCATGCTCTTCGAGGACCGCCCCGGAACGGTCGCCCGGGGGCCGGTGTCCACGTCGCCCCGACCGACCGACCGGCCCACGACCATCATCACCGCTTCCGCGCAGGGGGCGCCCCGCAACGTACGGCTCGCTGACCGCGGCACCTCGGTCACGCTCACCTGGGCCGACCCGGCGGCCGGGACGGTACCCTTCCTCGTGGTCGGATCCGGTCCGGGCGGCGAACGCCTGGAGACGCAGCAGGTCGACCGCGGCGGGACCAGCGTGACGTTCAGCGGCCTGGAGCGGAACCGGAACTACTGCTTCGTCGTGGGTGCCGTGTACGCGGTCGACCGCGTCGCCACGGCCGCCGAAGTCTGTACGAGGCGCTGATGAGGTTCGGCATCTCGCTGCCGCCGTTCGGCGAGTACTCCGATGTGCGCTACCTGGCCGAGGCGGCCCGCCGGGCGGAGGCGGCGGGCTGGGACGGCTTCTTCATCTGGGATCACGTCGTCTTCGACCCGAGCTTCCACCCGGTCCCCGACACGTGGGCGGCGCTCACCGCGATCGCCCTGAGCACCACGCGCATCCGGATCGGTCCCCTGGTGACCCCGATCGCCCGGCGCCGTCCCTGGATCCTCGCCCGCCAGACCGTCACGGTCGACCACGCCTCGAACGGGCGCCTCACCCTGGGCGTCGGCCTAGGGGACCCGATGTTCGACTTTGGACTCTTCGGCGAGCAGACCGATCCGAGGGTACGGGCGCAGCTGCTGGACGAGGGTCTGGCCGTGTTGACCGGCCTGTGGAGCGGGGAGAGCTTCTCCTTCGAGGGCAAGCACCACAGCGTCGGGGAGGTGCGGTTCCGGCCCGTGCCCGTGCAGTCGCCCCGGATCCCGATCTGGGCCGGCGGGCAGTGGCCCAACCCGCGACCCCTGCGCCGCGCGGCCGGGCTGGACGGGTACTTCCCGATCAAGCTGGACGGTGACCTCACGCCGGAGCACTGGCGCGACATCGTCGCCCGGCTCGGGCCGCTGCGCACGGCGGACGATCCGTTCGACCTCGTCCACCCCGGACAGATCGGCGAGGACCAATGGGACGGGGCCGACGACATCATCGGCCCGCTGGCCGACCTTGGCGTCACGTGGTGGATGGAGAACGTCAGCCCGTGGCGGTTCGGACATCCGTGGGAGGTCCAGTGGTCGCCGGACTTCACGCGGGCGATGGACGAGATCATCGATCGCGGCCCACCCCGCTACCGCGCCTGAGGCACTTACTCGTGCGATTCGCGGTGGCCCACGTCTGAGGTGAAAGCCGACTCGTCGAAGGCGGAGGCCGGACCGTCGACTCCGAGGCTCCATTCGACCGCGCGCACCGATCCGGGGTGCGAGGCGGCGAGAGCGGTGAGCACGAGGGCCCGCAGCAGTGCCACAAGTTCGGGGGCCAATGGCCGCTTGCTGGGCAGGCCACGCGCGGGGATCAGCACATGCTCTCCGTCGGAGTGAGTCGACCAGACGTCCGGCAACTCGTGCCGGGTCAGGTGCATCGCCACCGTGACCGCCATGTCGATGCTGCCCCGGACGGCGTCGTGCTCGACGGTGTCCGCGGTCACCACGCACAGCCGCTCGCGCGCGGCTCCCTCGGTCACCACGAAGGGCAACTCCACGGGCGGCCGCGACGTCACTCGCGGTGGGTCGTCGAGCCAGGCCGACCAGTCTCTGTCCACCATGTCCGGTTGAGTGGAGACGACCTCGAGGGTTGCGATGCGGCCCGACTCCTCCGCGGCGAGTGAACGAACCCAGAGTCCGACGGCGTCGGGCGAGACGTCGCGCAGGCGATACACGCCGGTGATCTCGTACCACTCGCGGGATGGTTCGTCGCCGGTCCGGTGGTGATCCTCGAAATCGGCGCCCTCCCACGTCGCCGACGGGGTGCCCGGCGCGTACCGGTCAAGGCCGAGACACCCGATCTCATCCAGGATCTCCAGCAGGCGCAGACGATGATTCATGTCGTGCTCGTCCAGCTGGCACCCGTCGGTGGAAACCACTTTCAGCCGCACCGCCAGCTCGTGCTCGCCCCGGCCGTCACCCACCCGAAGGTCGAACCGGCTCGGCGAATGCCCTTCAGGCGCGGGGTCCGAGGTCATGCGGCGATGCTAGGCGACTCCGGATGCGGATGACGTTCTCCCGTCGGGCGGCTCAAGATCCACGCAGCTTCCCTGAGGGTTGCTGCCTCGGAACCGCCCTGAGGGGACAACTTCCGCGAAGTTGCGACGAGCTGCGCACGCCGACCGAGACCGACGCGACCGAGACCGACGCGACGCCCCCGGCCAAGCCCTCGACGGTCCGACACGCCGGACGCGCATGAGTGTGCAGAGCAGATGCCGCAGCGAGACACATCCCTACCTGCGCGACACGCCCGACACTCCCTGGCCGCCCGACCAGACGACAACTCTGTCAAAGTCGTCGTCATTCGCGCCCCTGAGGCGACAACTTTGGCAAAGTCGACGCGATCTTGGCGGACCGATCGGCGCCTCGATGAACGTCAAGGAACCTTGGACACACGACACTAGCGATGGCGGCGGCGCAGCGGGCGCGGGTCGACCGGCCACAGTAGACGGCGCCACCACGGCAGCCGGTGTCGCAGCGCGCGCGAGTACTCCACCGCCTGTGCCGTCGCCGCGTGCGCGGAGATCTCGTCCGGCTCACCGGTCGGGCCGGCGAAGCCGGCCGAGTTGACCCTCTCGGCCAGGTCGTGCAGGCGCGGGGCGGCCGGTCGGGGGCGGCGCGCCGGGCGGCCCTCGACCACGGTCGCGGCGTGGTCGGCCACCTCGGCGGCGGCCAGGTGGGCCGGCGGCGGCGTGCCGGCCAGCGCCAGGGCGTCGAGCACCTCGCCCCACGCGCCGAGCACCCGCTGCGGCGGGCTGCCCTGGTTGAGCCGGCGGCGCCGCACCAGGTACCGCAGCAGCGCGACCGCGATGAGGAGCATGACCAGCAGAGTCAGCAGCCCGCCGCCCACGCCACCGGCGATGACCCGCGCGTCCGGTCCGCCCGGTCCGGGCGGGGCGGCCACGGCCGACGGAGAGGACGGCGGCAGCGTCGGATCCTGGGGTGGCTCCACCGACTGCGGCGGCTCGGTCGGCGGCGTCGGCTTGGGCAGGAACTGGTCCTCGAGCGGCTGCGGCGGGATGTCCGCGTCCGGCATCGGGTCGAACGCCACCCAGCCGACCTCGTCGAAGAGCACCTCCGGCCACGCCAACGCCTCCCGGGCGGTGACGGCGCCGCCGCCGGCCGGGGTGCGGAACCCGACCACGACGCGGGTGGGCAGGCCCATCAGCCGGCCGAGCGCCGCGAACGCGCTGGCGAACTGTTCCGAGGTGCCGCGCCGCCCACCGGCCCGCGGGTCGTCGAAGAGGAAGAAGCGCAGGTTCGGATAGGCGTGGCCGCTCGGCGCGTCGGCCGCGAACACGTAGTGGTCGGCCAGGAACGCCTCCAGCGCCAGCGCCCGCAGGTACGGCGAGCTATCCCCCTGCGAGACCTGATCGGCCAGGTGACTCAGGTCGGGCGGGACCGTGTCCCCGACGGCGAGATAGCGGGCCACGGTCGGGCCGGACGGCACGTCGGCGACCGGCAGCAGGTTCACGTCCACGCTGCTGTTGACCGAGGTGACCGTGTACGTGACGCCGGCCTCCAGCGGCGCCGGATGCAGCAGCGTCCCGGTGGACCGGTCGTAGGCGACACGCACCCCGTCGACCCGGGCCGGGGCGGCGACGGCGGGCATGAGCCGGCCCCGCAGACCCTCGATGGTGATCCGTTCCTCAATCGTCAGCGGCGGGGCCACCTCGCCCTCGGCGGCCCGGCCCGGCGGCGGCAGCATGGCCGGCAGCACCCGCCCGGCGCCCCGGTAGTCGGCGTCCACATGCCAGGTGACGCCGTCCCAGTCGGCCAGGATGGCCAGGCGCAGCCGGGTGTCGTACGCGCCCTGGTCCGCCGACTCGGGAGGCTGTTCCGCCGGCGGCCCCTCCTCGGGAGGTACGACCTCCTCAGTGGACGGTGGCCCCTGGGCCGACGGCGTGGCCGAGGCCTGGGTGGTCGGGTCGGACCGGTCCACGCCCCGCAGTACCGCGACCTGGAACAGGCGCTGGTCCGGCTCGGCCGCCCAGCCGGACAGCCGGATCAGCGGATTCTGGTCCAGCACGTCGAGGCTGGGCGGTTCGACGTACCGGCGCGGGTCGGCGGGCGGGCGCCCCACCCGCCCGGCCACGTTCGGCGCGGCCAGCACGACCACGGCGAGGACGCCGGCGACGCCGGCCCACACGCCGGTTGCCATGCGCAGCCTCAGCACCGCCCGCTCCCCGCGCGCGATCCCGGACAGCGTGGTCGGCGGCGGCGCGGAACCGGCCAGCAGGGCGGCGGCGGCCAGCGCCACGAACGCCAGCGGCTGCCAGAGCACCACCGGCGCGTTCGGGCCCACGAGGACCAGCGCGCCCGCGTAGAGGGCGGTCGGCGGCAGCAGGGCCAGCGCGGGGCGCGCCGCCCGCGCGGCCAGCTCGGCGCCGGCGAACCCGGCCAGCCAGGCCAACACCACCGGGGCCAGCACCGTGTCCGGCTGCGGCTCCACCGGGATCAGCGCGGTCAGCAGGCGCGGTACGGCGTTGCGGGCCGCGTCCCCGGTGAGCGTGCCCAGGTCGCCGGCGACGCCGGCCGCCGCCGCCGATACGCGCACGGCCAGCAGGGCGTACCCGGACATCGCCCCGACCGAGACCGGAGCGACCAGCCACGCCGGGGCCCGCCGCAGCAGCGACGACAGCAGGACCGACGCGACGGCGGCCCCGGCGACCAGGCGGAGCAGCAGTGGTCCATTGTAGATTCTGGACAGGGACAGGCCGGCCAGGATGACCAGCCCGGCGACCACGCCGGAGACCACCGCGACCCGCCACCACTTCACCACGCCCGTACCCCGTCCCAGGCCGCCGCGAAGTCGGCGCCGTCGCGGGCGCCCAGGACGAGCAGGCCCGACGTCGTCGACAGGCCGCCCTCCACCGCTCCGAACACGCCGGCGATGATGGACGGATACGCGCCCCGCAACCCGGCCACGACGCCGAGGTCGGTCTGGTTCGCCGGCCCGGTCAGGTACAGCAGGGTGTCGCCCATCCGCCGCACCCGCAGGCGCTCGACGGCCGTACGCAGGTCGCCCGGCCCGGTGTCGGCCTCGGCCAACAGATCGAGCAGCGGGCCGACATCGGCGTGCGTGCCGGCCGCGGCCGTACCGCTGACGCGTTGCAACTCGACGTGGACGTCCTCCCGTACCGCGGCCACGATCACCGACGCCGCCGCCTCGCAGGCCGCCTCGAATGTGGATTCACCGTCCTCGCCCGTGGCGTGCGCCTCGGACCGGTCGTCGAGGACGATGACCACGCGCGGCAGGCTGGTGTCCACGTTCTCCCGGACCATCAGCTCACCCACCCGCGCCGAGGTGCGCCAGTGCACGCGGCGCAGGTCGTCGCCCACCACGTACTCACGCAGGGCCGCGAACGTGATGCTGCCGTGCGGCACGCGGTCGACCCGGCCGTCCATGCTCCGGGACAGGCCGACCGGCACGGCCGCGATCGGGTGCACGCGTGGCCGTACCCAGACCTTGACCGCGTCCCCGTACCGCCGCACGACACTCACCAGGGCGAGCGGGTCGCGCCGGGCGATCTGCAGTGGACCGACCTCGATGACGCCGCGGCGGGAGGTGGGCACCGGGTACGCCACCCGGGTCACCCGTCCCGGCCGCAGTCGAACGATGGGTACCGGCACCGTCCCACCGGGTCGGACCCGGTCCCGCGCCACCAGGCTCGCGCCGAACAGCCGGCTGGCGTTGGTGATGGCCAGGGCCACCCGGCTCGGCTCGCCGCGCGTCACCCGGTCGGGGTCGGCCACCCGCTCGACGCTCAGCCGGGGCCGCCAGGCCACGAACACCACCGCGCCACCCACCGCGACCACCGCCGCCGAGCCGAGCGCGGCCAGTTCCGGGTACCCGAAGCGGAAGCCCGCGCCGAGCAGCATGGCTCCGGCGACCAGCAACCCGATGCCGCGGGCGGTGATCCGCACGCCGATCAGGCCCGGGCCGCGACCGGACTCGGCGC
>Ga0307415_100001165_pt1 | contig 12286 bp, 12 predicted proteins | sample DK1Cmetagenome_FD_204524 | JGI IMG/M metagenome (GOLD analysis project Ga0307415, IMG submission 204524) | Maize rhizosphere microbial communities from greenhouse at UC Davis, California, United States - DK15-C-2 | ecosystem: Host-associated > Plants > Roots > Rhizosphere > Soil | place: USA...
ACTTCCCGCCCCCCACTCCCGGCTCTTTCAGCTCACCATCCCACTCACGATCGGGCCCATCGGCTGTTCGGCGGAGCGCACCTGGAGCGGGACGGCGGCTTTCAGGTCGTCGTCGATTGCCACCCGGAGCGTGTACTCGCCGGCCCGGTCGATCGGCAGGTCGAGGGCGGCGATGATCGGCATGTCCATCTCGGTGACGCCGGCGGGCGGAGCAGTGACGTTGAGCTCTCCCTCTGACGCCCACAGCTCGGCGCCCGTCGGGTTGAACCACTCGAGGCGCAAGCCGTGCGTTCCGACGTCGCCGCGTCCGCCCTTGAGGCGGAGCACGAGCATCGCGCGCGGGTGGACGGCCGGAAGTGCGCCCACGTGCAGCGCGTCGAACACGCCGAGGATGTTGAGCTTCCCCTCCTGGGAGAGGTTGGCCGCGTCGGCGAAGAGGGCGAAGGCGATGTGCATGCGGAGAATTAAACCCCCCTCCCCGCGGTGCAGAAGGGCGTTAGTCCCTTGGGAGGCGGCGTGACGCAGCCGGAGCCGCAGGGGGGCGCGCCGGTGGCCGCCGGTTTCCCACCGGCCCTCCTCACGTTCGCCCGCCTGTTCAACGGCGGGGCGTACTGGGAGAGCCACGAGGCCCTGGAAGGGGCGTGGCGCGAGACGCGCAGCGACTTCTACAAGGGACTGATCCTGCTCGCCAGCGCCTACGTGCACGTCGAGCGCGGGAACCCGCGCGGGGTGATCGCCCAGCTCCATAAGGCGGAGCGCCATCTCGCGCCCTACCCACCAGCGTACGCCGGGGTGGACGTCGCCGGCCTGGTCGAGCACGCTCGGCGGGCCGCCGCTGCGGTCGGCGAGGCCGCACGGGGTCGGGGTCGCCCGCCGCCGGACCTGGGAGCGCTCGTACCGCGCGTCACGATCGCGCTCGGCGCCGAGCGTGTGCGGGGCGACGAGCCAGAGCTCGCCGGCGGGTGACCGCGCGCCGGCACCTGCCTTGGCCGGGGGTCTGCCACTAGCTTCCGTCATGGCTTCGACACTCCAGGGTGCCGTCGCCGCGCCCGGCCGCGCCACAACAGGCTCGCGGTCGGGCGTTTGGCTGACCGAGCTCCTGCTCCTGATGATGGCCCTCATCTGGGGGGTCAACTACAGCGTCGCGAAGTACGCCACCGGGCAGTTCGCGCCGCTCGCGTTCAACGGCGTGCGCGTCGCCCTCGCGGCCGTGGCGCTCCTGCTCGTGGCCGCCGTGACGTCGCGCGCACCGTGGCCGTCGCGGGGCGAGACGCTCAAGCTGCTCGGCCTGGGCGTGCTCGGGAACTGCGTCTACCAGGTGTTCTTCATCGAGGGCGTGGCGCGCACCGGGGCGGGGACCGCGGCGTTGATCCTCGCCGCCGCGCCCGCGGTCATCGCGCTCATGGGTCGCTTCCACGGCGTGGAGCGGGTCTCCCGGCGCGTGGCGGGCGGGATCGCGCTCTCGATCGCTGGCGTCGCGCTGGTGATGTTCGGGGGAGGGCAGCGCGTGGCGGACGCGTCGCTCCTCGGGAACCTGCTGATGTTCGCCGGCTGCGTGAGCTGGGCGGCGTTCACCGTGCTGCTCACGCCGTACACCGAGCGCGTGCCCGGCCTGCAGCTCTCCGCCATCACCATGGCCGGCGGCGCCATCCCGCTGCTCGCCGCCGCCGCGCCGTCGCTCGCGGCCACGCGGTGGTCGGCGGTCTCTCCCGGCGCGTGGGGCGCGGTGGCGTACGGCAGCGTCGCGGCGCTCGTGATCGCCTACGTGATCTGGTACCGAGGGGTCCGCGTCATCGGCCCAACGCGCACGGCGATGTTCGGCAACTTGCAGCCGTTCATCGCCCTCGCCGCCGCCTGGTTCGCCTTCGGCGACGTCCCGAGCGCGCTGCAGCTCTTCGGGGCTGCCGGGATCACTGGGGGAATCCTTCTGACGAGAGCGTGAAGAGGGTCTGGCGTCCGGGGTGCACGGTGTAGAGGAGCCCTGCAGACCCTCGACCCTCGGCCCTCCACCCTGCTGTTATGAAGCTCATCCTCTTCGACATCGACGGCACGATCCTCTGGACCGACGGGGCGGGGCGCCGGGCGATCCACACCGCGCTCACCGAGGTGTTCGGCGGGACGGGGCCGGCGTCGTATTGGTTCGACGGGAAGACGGACCGGCAGATCGTGCGCGACCTGATGCGGCACGAGGGGCACGACGACGCGCACATCGACGCGCGCATGGACGCCCTGCTCGACCGCTACGTCGCGTGCCTCGAGCGCGAGCTCGCCGACCCCGCGCACTCGCTGCGCGTGTACGACGGCGTGCCGGAGCTGCTCGACGCCCTGGAGGCGCGCGACGACGTCACGCTCGGTCTTCTCACCGGGAACCTCGAGGCGGGAGCGCGCGCCAAGCTCCGCGCGGCGGGGATCGATTTCGACCGCTTCCGGGTCAACGCTTTCGGGTCGGACCACGAGCTCCGACCGGAGCTGCCGGGCATCGCCCGCCGCCGTGCGCGCGAGCGGCTCGGCGTCGACCTCGCGGGCGCCGACGTTGTGGTCATCGGCGACACGCCGGCGGACGTCGAGTGCGGCCGCGAGATCGGGGCTCGCGCCATCGCCGTCGCCACCGGCCGCTACACCGTCGAGCAACTCGCCGCGCACCACCCGGCGGCGGTGTTCGACGACCTGAGGGACACGGGCGCGGTAATGAGAGTCATACTCGAGGGAGAGGTACGATGATGACTGCGGACTGCGGACTGCGGATCCCGACCGCTCGGGATACTCCTGCTCAGCGGTATGTGCGTCCCGAGGGGCACGTGTCCGCAGTCCGCAGTCCGCAGTCCAACAGCGGTTTCCACCTCCGTCGCGATGCGTGAGGTAGAGCTCAAGTCCCTCGTCCCTGACGTGCCTGCGGCGCGCCGCCACATCGAGGCGGCGGGGGGCGTGCTCGTGTTCGCCGGGCGACTCGAGGACCGGCGGTACGACACGGCCGACCGTCGGCTCGCCGGCCGCGACCACGTCCTGCGGCTCCGCGTGTACCGCGACGCCGCGGGCGCGCCGCGCGCCTCCCTCGACTGGAAGGGCACCACGGAGTACGACGCGGGCTACAAGGTGCGCGAGGAGCTGTCGACCGCCACCTCCGATCCGGAGGCCCTGGCGGGCATTCTCGACCGGCTCGGCTACGTGGTGACGCGCGAGGTGGACCGCGAGATCGCGCAGTACGACCTGGCCGGCACCGCCGTGCGCTTCGAGTGCTACCCGCGCATGGACACGCTCGTGGAGGTGGAGGGCACGCCGGTGGGGATCGAGTCGGCGATCCGGGCCCTCGGCCTCCCGCGCGACGGCTTCACCGCCGACCGCCTCGCCGCGTTCGTCGCGCGCTTCGAGGCGCGGACCGGCCGGCGGGCTGCCCTCTGCGACCGCGAGCTGCGGGGCGACTTCCGCTTCCGCGCCGACGATGCCTGACTCACATCCGCCCTCGCCCGGGAGCGCGCCCGCGCCCGACCACGCGATGGTGCCGGTCCCCGGGCCGGTGCGCTTCCCGGTCGCCGTGCACGGCCTGTACCGGGGTGGCGAGATCGCGGGCCACGGGTGGGCGGAGCTGGCGGAGACGTTCCTCACCCTGCGCGTCGGTTCGGTGCCTAACGTGGCCGCCAGCGCCCCGGGCGCCATAGCGGGCCCCGTAGTGGGCGCCGCCTCGCCACGCGAGCGGGCGATCGTCGTCGCATACTACGCCATCGACGGCGCGCGGCTCGAGGCCGGCCAGCTGACGCTGTACCTGGCGAGCGGCGACCTGCTGGAGGTATCCGGGCCGCGCGACCTCCCCGCGCTCGCCGCGCAGGTCGCCGACCGAGCGTGCGCCGTCCCCGAGCAGACGCTCCGGCTGCGCGCCCTCGGCTCCGGCCGCGCCAATCCCGGGTCCGACCACGACCGCTTCTTCGCGCCGCTCTTGGCCGCCCGCCGCCGCGCCGAGGAGGCCGCGAGCCCGGCGGCCCGCGTCGCGGCATTCGGGGTCGCACCGCTCCGCGCACGGCTCGACCGCGTGCTCGCCGAGTTCGCCGCGGAGCGCTACCCGGATCGGGCCGCGGACCGACGGGCGCTCGAGGCCGAGCTGCGCGAGCTCGCCGAGCCGCTCGTCGCCAGCTTCGGCGCGCTCGCTGCCGCGCAGAACGCGGTGGTCGCCAGCCCCGACGACGTCCGCTTCCTCCGCTTCCGCGACTGGGCCGCCGCCGTCGGGCGCGCGTTTGTGGAGGCTGACCGGTGGTGGATCGCCGCCCTGCCGGCGCTCGGTCAGGAGCGCGGGGGGCCCGGCGCGCGCCCGCGCTTCTGGCGCCGCCTCCTCCGACTCGCCCTGGCGCTCGCCGCGGCGCTACCGGCTCGCACGGGCGCGGGCGCGCAGGGGGCGCCGTCCCCGCCCGCCGCCGCAGAGCCGCCGGCGCCGCGCGTCACCCTCCGCATCACCGGCGTGAGCGCCGACTCGCTCAGGAAGCTCGGCGCCGACGTCGTCGCGCAGCGTCGCGGCGCGGTGTACGTGGTCGCCGACAGCGCGATGCGCGCGCGCCTGCGCGCGCTCGGCCTCGAGGGCGAGATCGTGCTCACGCCCTCGGCGCGGCGCGCGCTCGAGCGCGTCGACCGGCCGGAGAGGCCGGAGAGGCCGGAGAGGCCGGAGAGGCCGGAGAGGCCGGAGAGGCCCGACAGCGCGGTGCGCGCGCCGGCCCCGACGCAGCCCACCGTCTACCGGTCGTTCGACAACTCGGTGCGTGGCGTGCGAGCGTACCTCGACTCGCTTGCCGCCGCGCACCCGGACGTCGTCCACCTCGACACGCTCGGCACGTCGGTGGAGGGGCGGCCGATCCTCGCCGCCAAGGTCGGCGCCGCCGACGACAGCCCAGCGCGCCCTAACGTGCTGTACCTCGCGACGTACCACGCCCGCGAGTGGGCGGCGACGGAGATGGCGCTTCGCCTGCTCCGGCTGCTCGCCGACCCCGCGCTCGCCGACGCGCGCCCCGCTGACTTCGCGCCCGGCACGCGCCTGCGCGTGGACACGCTCGTCGCCGCGCGCGACGTCTGGGTCGTCCCCGTGGTGAATCCCGACGGCTACCAGTACACCTTCGTCGGCGACCGGTTGTGGCGGAAGAACCGCGCCCGACTGGCGACCGGCGAGGTCGTGGGGGTCGACCTCAATCGCAACCACTCGTTCGAGTGGGGGCACGACGACGTCGGCTCCTCGCCCGCCCCGACGTCGGAGGTGTACCGGGGACCGTCGCCCGCCTCCGAGCCGGAGACGCAAGCCGTCGAGCGGTTTCACGCCGAGCACCCACCGGTCGCGTCGATCAGCTATCACACCTTCACCGGGCTGGTGCTCTACCCTCCAGGCTACGCCCCCGGGCTGCTGCCCGGCGACCTCGGCGTCTTCCGCGCGCTCGCCGGCACGGACGAGCACCCGTCCGTGCTCGACCGCGTCCCGCGCTCCCCGCGGGACCGCTACCACCCGGGGCCCGGCTGGAATCTCTACGCGACGAACGGCGAGTACACCGACTTCGCGTACGCGCGCTACGGGACGCTCGCGTTCACCCCCGAGCTGACGAGCGGCTTCGAGGAGACGGCGGACGGCGGGGAGAGCTACTACGGGTTCGAGTTCTACGACGACGAGGCGGCGGTCGACCGCGTCTTTCTCGACAACCTGCCGTTCGCACTCGACGTGCTCGAGGCGGCGCGCGATCCGCGCGGCTACCGCTCGCCGACGACGGGGCTCGCGAGCGAGCCGGTGGCGATCGAGAGCGTCTCGCCCACCGTGCGCGTCCGCGTGCCGGCCGAGGCGGCGCCCACGGCACTAGTCGGCGCGCCGAGCGCGGTCGCGGCGAGCGTGGACCAAGCGGGAGTCGGCCGCTACACCGACCGCCTCGTCTCCGCGCCGGTGGCGCGCCGGCCGAGTCGGGTGACGGTGAGCGCTGGCGCGGTGGCGGCGGGCTTCGACGTGCTCGCGGTGGGCGGCGGGGAGGCGGGCGAGAGCGGGTGGACGGCGGAGGGCTTCGCGACGCGGACGCTGACCCAGGCCGTCGCCGGGAGCCAGGTGTGGGAGCTGGCCACCGGCTCCGGGCGGGTCCGGTCGCCGGTGGTCGCCGTGCCGGCCGCGGTGGACACTCTGTCGGTCCTGTTCTGGACGAGCTACCGCGGCGACCCCTTCGCGCCCGTCCCCACGCCCGACGCCGACTTCACGCCGCACGGGGAGGTGCGCGTGTCGCGCGACGGCGGCGCGACCTGGCAGCTCGAGGGATCGGTGCGCGGCGACGCGCCCGTGTTCTACACCGAGTCGGTGACGCTCACCGGGGTGGCCGGCCGGCAGGTGCAGGTCGAGTTCACAGGCATCGACATGCCGTGGCGGCTGGACGAGATCGCGCTCGTCGCGCACGGGTCGGCGGGCGGCGTGCCCGCGGCGACGCCGCTGGCGGTGCTGCCGTCGGAGAACCCGGTGCGCGGCGGGAGCGTGACGTTCGCCCTGCCTAACGCCTCGGCCAGCGCGGTGGACCTGCGCGTGTACGACTTCGCCGGCCGCCAGGTGTGGCGCGCCGAGGAGTTCCGGGAGGCGGGGGCGCCCGGGGAGCTGCGCGCGACGTGGGCGCTCGCCGGCAGCGGCGTGGCGAACGGCGTCTACGTCGTGGTCGCGCGGGCGGGCGGGCGCACGGCGCGGCAGAAGCTGTTCGTCACGCGGGCCGCGCGGTGACGGCGTGATCCTTGGCGTCGGCATCGACCTCGTGGACATCGCGCGCGTGCGGGAGCTGCTGACTCGGCGCGGCGAGCGCGCGGTGGCGCGGCTGTTCACCCGGGGCGAGGCGGCGTACGCGCAGGCGCGCGCGGAGCCGGCGCGCCACTTCGCCTCGCGCTTCGCGGCCAAGGAGGCGGCGTTCAAGGCCCTGGCCGGCGACGACCTCGCGCGCACCATCGGCTGGCTCGACATCGAGGTCATCGCCGAGGGCGACGGCAGGCCGTCGCTGGTGCTGCACGGGGCCGCGGCGCGGCGGGCCGCCGCGCTCCAAGTGAGCCGCGCGCTCGTCTCGCTCACCCACTGCCACGGCGTGGCGGGGGCGGTGGTGGTGCTCGAGGGGGACTTCGGCCCTAGCGGTTTGGCGTAAAGCCGATAGCTTCCGTCGGGAAACCGCCACCGGACGCCGAGTGGCCAGTCGAGTGGCGAGCCGTCGGGCGTCGCACGGCGGCCCGCGTCGAGGGACTCGGCGCCGATCGCACTTTTTCCGAACTCGCCCGAGGTGGTCGAGATCGTGGGCGTCGTGTATCTTCGTACCTGCTCGTTGAGAATTGTTCTCATTTGATCTCGCCTCGCGTGCTCAAGATCTTCAGCCGACGGAAGGCCGCCCGGCTCCCCGGTGGCGGCGTCGTTCCCCCTCCGAGCTCCGGCGCGACGAGCGCCCGTCCCGGCGCCTGTGCGCTCGCCCACTGCCCGGCGGGCGTCCGGGCGACAGTCCTCACGATGGCCTGCGGGGAAGCCGAGGCGTGCCGGCTGCGAGCACTCGGCCTGTGCGAGGGAGCGAGCGTGAGCGTCGTGGACCGGCGCCATTGCATGCTGCTCGAGGTGCGCGGGGCGCGTCTCGCCCTCGGCGCGGCCCTCACCGCCGGCATCACCGTCCTGCCGACGCGGGGCTGACGCGCCCGGCCATGGCCACGGTGCCGTCGTGAGCGCACCGACGCGCGACGTGCGCGACGTGGTCGCCGGCCTGGCCGATCCCGCCGGCGTCGCCAGGCTCACCGGCTTGGTGTCACGAGCCGGCCGATCGCCGGGCGCACCACCTGCTACGCCGCCTGCCATGCCGCCTGCGGCGGCCCCTGGTGCCGCCGCGCTGCGCGTCGCTATCCTCGGCAACCCGAACACCGGCAAGAGCACCCTATTCAACGCCCTCACCGGGATGCGGCAGAAGGTGGGGAACTTCGCCGGCGTCACGGTCGAGCGCGTCGAGGGATACTACCGGGGGCCCGATGGACGCCGCGTCGCGGTGCTCGACCTTCCGGGCAGCTACAGCCTCTCGGCCGGCTCGCCCGACGAGGAGATCGCCCTCGAGGTGTTGCTCGGTCGCGGGCGCGACGTGCCGCTGCCGGACGTCGTGGTGATCGTCGTGGACGCGTTGCACCTCGAGCGAAATCTCTACCTCACCAGCCAGGTCATCGAGCTCGGGCTCCCGGTCGTCGTGGCGCTGAATCAGGTGGACGCCGCCGAGGCCGCGGGCGTTCGCGTGGACGCCGTGGAGCTCATCCACGAGCTCGGCGTCCCCGTGATCCCCATGGTCGCTACGCGCGGAGAGGGTGTGGACCACCTGCGCCGGGTGTGCGCGACCGCCGCGTCGCTGCCGCGCCCGGAGCGGAAGTTCGCCCTCCCTGACGCGGCGGCCAGCGCGCTCGCCCCCGTCGAGGCGTGCCTGCGCGAGGGGGGCTTCGCGGCCGGCGCCGCAGCGATGGAGGCGCTGCGCCTGCTGTCGGTGTCGGTCCCCGAGGCGCACCTGCGCGGCGTGACGGGGCTCCAGGAGGCCCTGGCCGCGGCCAGGGAGCGGCTCGCGCGTGCTGGCATCGCGGCGGGGAGCCTGGAGGCCGAGGTGCGCTACGCGTGGATCTCCGGCGTGGTCGCGCGCACGGTGACCCGGGCCGACCGGCCCGCGCGCACGCTGAGCGACAGGATCGACGGCGTGGTGCTGCACCGGGTCGTCGGGCCGTTCATCTTCCTGGCCGTGATGGCGCTCGTGTTTCAGTCGATCTTCACGTGGGCCGAGCCGCTGCAGAACGGCATCGAGGCGGGCATCGCCAGCCTTGGCGAAGCGATGGGCGGCCTGCTGCCGGCGGGCGACTTTCGCAGCCTGCTCGTGGACGGCGTGATCGCCGGCGTCGGGAGCGTGCTCGTCTTCCTGCCGCAGATCGTCATCCTCTTCACGTTCATCCAGTTCCTGGAGGACACCGGCTACATGGCGCGGGCGGCGTTCCTGATGGACCGCCTCATGCGCCGCGTCGGTCTGCACGGGAAAAGCTTCATCCCCATGCTCTCCGGCTACGCCTGCGCCGTACCAGGCATCATGGCGACGCGGACGATCGGGAACCCGAAGGACCGGCTGGCGACGATGATGGTCGTGCCCCTGATGAGCTGCTCGGCGCGGCTACCCGTGTACACGCTGCTCATCGGCGCGTTCGTGCCCTCCGTGGCGCTGGTCGGCGGCTTCGGGCTGCAGGGGGCGACGATGCTCGCGATGTACCTGCTGGGCACCGTGTCGGCGCTGGCGGTGGCCGCGGTGTTCAAGCGCACGCTGCTGCGCGGCCCCGTGCGGCCGATGATCCTCGAGCTTCCGCCGTACCGGTGGCCCAGCGCGCGGACGCTGGCGATCTCGGTGGCGCAGCGCGCGCTGCTGTTCGTGCGGCGGGCTGGTACGGTGATCCTCGCGCTGTCGATCGTGCTCTGGGCGCTCGCCACCTACCCCAAGGCGCCGGAGACGCAAGGCGGCGCCGAGTCCAGCCCGGCGGTCCAACAGGAACGGCAGCTCGAGCACAGCGCCCTGGGCCGCGTCGGGCACGCGATCGAGCCAGCCGTCCGCCCGCTCGGCTACGACTGGAAGATCGGCGTGTCGATCGCCGCGAGCTTCGCGGCGCGCGAGGTGTTCGTATCGACCATGGGAACGATCTACGGCGTGGGGAACGCCGATCAGGAGTCGGCCGCGCTGCGCGAGAAGCTGCGCACGGAGCGGGACGCGCGCACGGGGCGCCTCGTGTACACGCCGCTGGTGGCCGTGGGGCTGATGGTGTTCTACGTGTACGCGCTCATGTGCATGAGCACGGTCGCGGTCACGGTGCGCGAGGCCGGCGGCGGGCGCGTGGGGTGGGGGTGGGCGGGGGTGCAGTTCGCGTACATGCTGGCGCTGGCCTATGGCGCGGCGTGGCTCGTGTACCGCGTGGGGCTCCTGCTGGGCTTCGGAGGGTGAGGGCGTGAGCGGAGCGTTGCTGCAGACCCTGATCGCGCTCGCGCTGGTGCTGGGCGCGGCGGCCTACCTCGGGGTGCGCGTGTGGCGCACCGTCGCCGCGGCGCGGCGTGGGCGCGGGGCGGCGGGGTGCGCGACCGGCTGCGGGTGCGCCCCGGCCGCACCGCGAACGGATTCGGCGCGCTCGGCGCGCTCGGCGCGCTCGGGGCGAGAGAAGACGACGGTCTGAGTCGACCCTCGCCGTCGACGAGCGCGGCGCTCGGCGCGCGCGGGCGGGCCCTGTTACGTTTCATCGATGTTCGCCGACTTCGCCGCCCTGCTCGCCTCCCCCGCGGGCGCGATCCTCATCTTCCTCCTCCGCATCGTCGACGTGTCGTGCGACACGTTGCGCGTGCTGTTCGCCATCCGCGGCAAGCGGGGGATCGCCGGCATCCTCGGCTTCTTCCAGGCGCTGGTCTGGATCATCGCCGTAGGGAACGTGGTGAAGCACCTGGACAGCTGGCTGCACGTCGTGGGGTACGCCGGCGGGTACGCCATGGGCACCGTGGTGGGGATCACGATCGAGCGGCTGCTGGCGTACGGCCTGAATACGGTGCGCATCGTCTCGCTACACGGCGGGGTCGAGATCGCCGAGGCGCTGCGCGAGCGGGGGTACGGGGTGACCGAGCTCGCGGCGTTCGGCCGCGACGGGAAGGTGGAGATCGTGAACTCGGTCGTGCAGCGGGCGCACCTGGACGAGGTGATGGCGATCGTGGACCGCTTCGACCCGCAGGCGTTCGTGACGGTGGAGGAGCCGAAGATCCTGCGCGGGGGAAGCTTCGCCGAGCGGGAGTGGAGAGTGGTGACGCCGCTCACGCGGTGGAGTTGGCGGAGCCGGCAGCGCGCGTGACGGGGTAGGTCTCGCGATCCAATGCACTCCCGACGGGACCTCACCTCCGACTTCCGGGCGCTCGGCGTCGCGCCCGGCGACGTCGTGATGGTACACGCGTCGGTCCGTGCCGTGAGCGAGATCGCCGGCGGGCCGGACGAGATCCACCTGGCCCTCAAGGACGTCCTCACCGCCGAAGGCACGCTGCTGATGTACGCCGGCTGTCCGCGCTACGTCGACGAGGTCGGGCGCGGGAATCTGTCGGCGGAGCAGGAAGCGGAGCTGCTCGAGAAGCTGCCGGCGTTCGACGCCGACACCGCGCGCTCTGACCGCAGCAACGGCGCGCTGGTGGAGCTCCTTCGTACCTACCCCGGGTCCCGGGTCAATCACCACGTCGCGCGGTTTGTCGCCTGGGGGGCTCAGGCGGAGTACCTGCTCTCGCGCCAGCCGTGGGACTACGCGTTCGGGCGCGACTCGGCACTCGACCGGTTCGTCGCCCTGGACGGCAAGATCCTGCTGCTCGGCTCGGATCTCGACGCGGTCACGTTCCTGCATTACGCCGAACACATCGTCGACATTCCGGACAAGCGGGTCGCGCGCTTCAAGGTCCCGGTGATGGAGGGCGGCGTGCGGGTCTGGCGCGACATGGCGGAGTTCGACACGGCCACCGGCGCCCACGCCAACTGGCCGGATGATTTCTTCGGGCGGATCGTGACAAGCCATCTCGCGGCCTCGGCGAACCGGGGCGGTCCGGTAGGGGAGGCGTGGTGCTACCTCCTTGGCGCTCGCGACCTGCTCGACTTCGCGCTTCCCGTGATGAGGCGCGTCGCGGCCGACGCAGCGGCGGTTGACGCTCTGCGCGTGCCGCCACCGCCGCCTGGTAAGCGCGGTGTCTGACGACCGTTGGAGGTGACGGCCGATCGCCGGCGGGATGCAGTATCCTAACGATCAGCACGCGTCGCTGCACACGTCCGCGGGGGAGCTCTCGCTCCACGAGTACCGCCTCCGGCTGGCGGGGCGCGAGTGGACCGTCCTGCACACGGGCGCAGTGCTGAGCTACGCGGACGAGTCGTCGTTCCTACGCGAGCTCAAGGACCGCGTGCCCTACGGAGTCGCCCTCTGGCCCGCGGCCATCGCCCTCGCTCACGACGTGGTCTCCCGCGCGGAAGCCTTCCGCAGCAAGCGCGTCCTGGAATTGGGTGCCGGCACCGGGCTGCCGGGCATCGTCGCCGCGTCGCTCGGCGCGCGGGTGGTGCAGACCGACCGGCAGGAGTTGGCGATGTCGATCTGCAGGCGCAACGGCGAGCGGAACGGCGGCGAGGCGATCCAGTACCGCCTCGCGGACTGGGCCACCTGGGACGACGCGGCCCGCTACGAGTGGATCCTCGGCTCGGACATTCTCTACGGCGAGACGATGCACCCCTACCTGCGCCGGATTCTCGAGTCCAACCTCGCGCCGGGTGGCCGGGTC
>Ga0307415_100001167_pt1 | contig 12279 bp, 9 predicted proteins | sample DK1Cmetagenome_FD_204524 | JGI IMG/M metagenome (GOLD analysis project Ga0307415, IMG submission 204524) | Maize rhizosphere microbial communities from greenhouse at UC Davis, California, United States - DK15-C-2 | ecosystem: Host-associated > Plants > Roots > Rhizosphere > Soil | place: USA...
CGGCGAGGCATCGCACGAGCTTGCCCTGCGCGGCGGGCGGAGTCTGGAAGTGAGTTCCGCGGATCGTCCCGGCGCGAACGCTCAGCGACTGGTTGTCCTGGACAAATTGGACCTCAGGAGCGTGCTGGAGGAACCAGTCATGCCGGAAGATCTCGGCGAAATAGCCGCGATCGTCTTCAATCTTCCGAGGAACTATTTCGACTGGGCCAGCAATGTCGAAGCTACGAAATTCCATCCTGTCCCTAGATCCCGCGCGAGAGCCATCAGCCGGCGATTAGCCCACTCGGCCTCGCTTTCAAGCCGAAGATTATTGGGCGACTGCCCTCGCGGTGGCCACCGGTACGAACAACTGGCTCAACAGCTGCACGAATTTGGTCAGCTGGTTTGCGCGCGCGTTGCCTACATACAGCACGTCCCGGTCACGCATCATGAACCGCTGAGAGAGCAAATAAGCGCCAGGCCGCATCATGTTCAGATGATATACTGTTGGCTGCTCGGTGCCGTTCGGAAGGGCTACATAGCGGAACACAAAAACCGCGGCTGCGTCGCCAGCATTCGGATTTGCACCGCCAGCTAAAGCCACTGCTTCAGCCAGCGTCAAACGACCTCTTGGAAAATTGATTTCCTCGGCCTTGTTGGGCGCCCCGAGGACTGAGAAGCTCTGCGGGCTGCTGACCAATGTTATGCGGTCGCCGGGCGCAACGACTACATCCTGTTGCGGCCTATCAAGGAGGTCGCTCAGCCGTATCTCGAAAGTTTGATCATCGCGTTGCACGCGCGCGACAGCGTCCTTGGCCTGACCCCGATAACCCCCTGCAAGCGCGATAGCGTCAAGAAGGGTTTCGCGGTTGGTCGCGAGAACGAGTCTACCCGGTTTCGCAATCTCTCCCGCAAGAATGACGCTGTTGGTAATCGATTGCTCGATCGTCACCATCACCTGCGGATCCTGCGACATTCCTTGGAGGCCACTTTGGATCATCGCCTGCAGCTCTGCCGCAGTATGCCCGGCGGCCCGGAGACGACCGACAAATGGCACCTTTATGTAACCATAGTCGTCCACGCGCATGGTTGGCAGGCGTTCTGCGCTTGAGCTGGTATCCATTCCGGAGCCACCGATGGCAGCTGTCCTGAGTGCCGTGCCGAATAGCGATACACCGGCTTCATAGATCGTAACGTTGAGTACGTCGCCCGGCCCAATGAGGTCGGTCGGACGTGGAGGCATCGTGACCAGCGCGGAGCTGGGAATTGAGGGCGGGGACGGAATGGTTGCCGGCGTCTCCACGGCAATGAGCGTGAACGGGTAGCGGCCTGGCTTGGCTACCGCCGCACGCCTGATCTCCATACCCGTAGGGCCGCTCGAAGGCAGACTCGCGCAGCCTGCCAGCGCCAAACAAGCGCCAGAAACGAGGAGAGCGCGACGAAACAGGTCGCTCCGCTGCGGAACGCAAAAAGTCGACATCGATTGAAAAACCCTGGAGACGGTCAGCTTAACCCCCGGCGCCCTTAACACTCCTGCCGAGCCGAAAGCAACGCAGTCGCGCTGCTTTTGGCCAGCTTGCATTTGCGTCTCATTGTGCGGCATTGCCTGAACCTTGTCCGAACTCGGCGGCATATCGAACCGCAGCAAACCGATTGAATCCAGTGACTTTTTGGGAACTCTTCTTCCGCACCTTGCCTTACAAGCCGGCGCGAGCTCTGGCTGCAGCTTACTGGCATCTTACCCGACGCAGGATGAGGGCTCGGAATCGCCTCCGCGTTGCGAGCTCTGACCTACCCTTTGCCTATGCCGTTTGGATCGCGAACAACGAAAGCCTCCGCGACCCGACTGCCACAGCGCCAAAAATCATCGAGAGTTGGACGTGGCGGCCTCGCTTCACGGTCATGCTTCATGACGTCGCAGGCAGTTCGACGGACGCGATCGAGCGGTCGTCGCGCTCGGTCGCCGAACAGATCTATCCGTTTTGGCAATTGGTCGAGGACCCGGTCGATCCAATCGGCAAGGCGACCGCGGCGGACGGCGACTATCTGGTCCCGCTTCGCATCGGCGACACGCTTTCGAAAACGGCGCTCCTCCGCCTGGCCGACACACTGCAGCTGAACAGGGACGTCGCAATTCTCTACGGGGATCACGACGAACTCGATCAAGCCGGCCGGCGTTCCAGGCCCTGGTTCAAAGCACGCTGGAACCATGAGATGTTCCTAGCGCAGGACTATGTGTCTGCGGCGGTGGCTATCGACATGGCTGTCGCACGTGAGGCTGCTGCGGCAGCCAAGAATGTCGCTGAGCTCCTCATCGAAGCGAGCTGGACAGATCGGCCAATAGTCCACGTGCCGCACATCCTGTGCCACGTCGCTACCGCGACTGAAGACCAATACCGCCGGCTGTCAGCTGTAAGCAGGAAGCTGCAGTACCTAGGCGCGAGCTGCACCGAAGGCCCTTTCGGCACGATCAAAGTCGAATGGCCGCTGCCCTCAAAGCTGCCGCTGGTGACTGTAATCGTGCCAACCAAAGATAAGGTCGACTTGCTCAGGCCCTGCGTCGAAAGCGTGCTCAATAAGACAGACTATGAGCCGTTCGAGATTCTGATCGTCGACAATGCGAGCGTCGAGAAACGCACCGCCGAGTATCTGGAAACGGTCGTGAGCCATCCCAAAGTCCGGCTCCTTCCCTACCCTGGAACCTACAATTTCTCCGCAATAAACAATGCCGCTGCCCGAAACGCGCGCGGGAGTTATCTGTGCCTGCTGAACAACGACACCGAAGTCGTGAGCGGCGAGTGGCTTACCGAGCTGATGCGCTACGCAGTCCGGCCTGACATTGGCGCAGCGGGCGCAAAGCTCCTCTACGAGGATGGCACGATCCAGCACGCGGGCGTCGTCGTAGGCATCGGCGAAGCGGCTGGACACGCCCACCGCTTCCTTCCCGCGCACGAGCCCGGCTATTTCCGCCAGCCTCACGTCGCCCAATATGTCAGCGCGGTCACCGCAGCATGCCTCGTCGTCGAAAAGGCGAAGTTCGAAGCCGTTGGCGGCCTAGATGAGGCCGAACTGGCGGTCGCGTTCAACGACGTAGATTTCTGCCTGAAGCTTGAGAAGGCTGGCTGGCGCAACGTTTACGTTCCACACGCCGTACTCGTTCATCATGAGTCTAAGTCACGTGGCAAGGATATTTCAGCGGCTAACATCGACCGTTACCGGCGAGAACTGAATGTCTTGCAGCAGCGGTGGGGAACGAAGACCTACGATGACCCGCTACACAACCCGAATCTCGACCGATACAGCGAGACCTTCGTTATCAGTTTGTGAGAAAATGAGATTGTCCTCACTTCGAGACTTGTTTCCAGGGATACCGCTTGTTGAATCGCCACTGTTTCATGCGATGATCGACGAACTTCCGCTGAACCCCGAAGAGCGCCGGATTGCGATTGAACTGCACGAGCGTGGCTATGCGGTAATCGATTTCCCGGACGATCAGCTGTTTGACCGGGTCGAGCGGATTAAGTCGGTTCTACAACCCAGATTCGCGATCGATATTTCGGACCCGAAATCGGTGAAAGATGCCGGTCACCGAGTGCAGGACGAGTGGATTTACAACGAAGATATCCGCGCGATCGCTTGCAATTCATCGATCCTGGAGTTGCTAGGGAAACTCTACGGCCGCCCGGCATTCCCTTTTCAAACTCTGAACTTCCGTGTCGGCACCGCGCAACACCTGCACAGCGATTCCATTCACTTCTCGTCGATCCCGGAACGCTTCATGTGCGGCGTTTGGGTGGCCTTCGAAGACGTTCATCCCGACGCGGGTCCACTAACATATCTTCCGGGCTCCCATAGATGGCCGATCTTGAGCAATGCGATGATTGGCCGCAAAGGTTCCTCCGAACCGCCAGGCCTTGCGCAGGAACCCTTCGAACAAGCTTGGGACGCGCTGGTCGAACATTCGAACGTACACCAGGAGACGTTCCTAGCGCGAAAAGGACAGGCACTCGTTTGGGCTGCCAACTTACTCCACGGCGGCAGTCCGCGGAATGACTTAACGCGAACTCGGTGGTCCCAAGTTACCCATTACTATTTTGACGACTGCATTTACTACACGCCAGCGTTCTCCGATGAGCCTTTGGGCCTACTGAACCTTCGGTCGATTGTTGATGTCACTACAGAGGAGCTGAAGCCAAACTGTTACCTCGGTGAACCCGTTCAATCGGCGGAAGTGCCGGTGCCAGCTCCCTCCCTCGTTACAAGAGTGAGGAATCGACTTAAGGGCCGGCCCCCCGGCCTGCCGGACGATTTCGATCCGGAGATCTACTGCCGCCTGAACCCGGACGTAGCGGACGCAAAACTTGACGCGGTAAGTCACTACCTGAAACATGGGAAAGCTGAGGGACGCCGGTACAGGTACCGATCCGCGTGAGGGAGTAATCGGCTTTCCGGAATTTACCCGGAAGCCTGAACGTTCCAGGGGCCGTTCTCAAACCAGCAAATAGGTAAGTCTTTCGAATGTCCGAAGTCGCGTACGAAGAGATCTTAGCACTCAAGGAAAGTGGTACATTCGATTCCGCTTGGTATCTGTCGACATATCCCGACGTTCAGCTTCTCAAGATGGATCCGGCCGAACATTATCTGTGGATTGGACGGAAGATGGGGCGCCCCCCACGTCCAGATTCAGCCGCCAAGTCGATGAAAATGAGTCCTGCAATCGTCCGCCCGGAGAGCACCAGGCTACCCGCGTCTGTTAGCCAGAATGCCCCCCAGTGGGTCAGAATGGGCAACGGCTTCGACGCCCGCAGCTATCTATTGGCCAATCCGGACCTTCACGGGTTTCAGGGGCCTCGCGAGCTTTCGGATCATTGGGATCTGCATGGCCGTGCGGAGGCAAGGATTGGCTCGGGGGTCTCACCCTACGCCGCTAGGTGTCCAGCGAACGGTGTCCAAGCCAAAGCCACCTTGAACGTAGCATTCTATGGGCCCGTTTCTGCGGCCAGCGGCCTGGGCTCAGCCGCCCGAGGCTATGCAGAGGCTTTGTCAAAGCTCGAAATCAATCTGGAAGTGATCGATAGCACGGCCTCGCTCTATCCCGAGCGCAAGGGCTCGATTGGGACGCCTTCGCGTCAGCCTGATTTGGTTATTCTCCACCAGAACCCGGACTCACTGGGAAACCTGTTCCGCCTGGTCGATCGCAAGCTGATCGACGGTGTGTACACGATCGGCATCTGGGTTTGGGAAGTGATGGCTTTCCGCTCGGAATGGATTGAAGCATTCGGCGCTGTTGATGAGGTCTGGACGCCGAGCGACTTCGTGACCGACGCAGTAAAGGCCGCCGCCCCTTCAGGCGTGCGCGTTCGAACCGTGCCTCACGCGGTGACAGCACCTGAGAAGGTGTCAGGCCATAAGAGGTCGGATTTCGGAATTCCCGACGATGCCTTCGCATTTCTTTGCATCTTCGATGCTTCAAGTACCTTCGAGAGGAAAAATCCGCTCGCAGTCTTGGAAGCCTTCGTTGAAGCCTTCAAGAACGACCCCACCGCGTTCCTCGTTATGAAGTTTCATTCCAGCAACGGCGACGGAGCGAAGATCGCGGAGATGCGGCGCAAATATGCCGCGTCAAACATACTGTTCCTCGACCTACTTATGCCAGCCGAACAAGTTGCAGCGCTCAAACAGCTTACGGACTGCCTTGTCTCGGCCCATCGCTCCGAGGGCTTCGGTCTAAATATCGCCGAAGCGATGGCCTTGGGGCAACCGGTCATTGCCACGAAATATTCCGGTAACCTGTTGTTCTGTGATGAGACGAACTGCTTGCTCGTGCCCGCCCGCCTAACTGAGGTGCAGGAAGAAACCCGCCACTATCCGGCTGGATCAATCTGGGCTGATCCCGATCACGAAGAACTCGTGCAAGCTATGCGCAAAGTCGTGACCGACCGCGCGTTTGCTCGAAATCTGGGGAGGGACGCTGCGAAAAGCATCCGTCGACAATTAGGCCCGCAACAGGTTGCGGGACTGATAAAGACGGCTCTGGACGAGCTGAAAGGCGAGCCAAGGGAGCAATTATCGTCAGATTGGCAACAGCGCAGGCTCCTTGCCTGGCGACATCCGGGCGCGCTTGGCTCCGCGGAATTTGCGGGCGCGTGGCCTACATTCAGCGTCATCGTGCCCGTCCACAATATCTCAGCGAAGCTTCTCGGCGAATGCGTCGACTCCATTCTGGCGCAAACCTATCCCCATTGGGAATTGTGCATCTGCGATGATGCATCGACCAACCCGGACACGTTGGCTTACCTCGAGAGCCTGCGAGCGCGCGACCAGCGGATTCGGATCAGACGCCTCGTGCAAAATAGTGGAATTTCCGTCGCTACCAACGCAGCAGTCGAGCTCGGCACAGGCGAATTTCTGGCCTTTGTTGACAATGACGACACGATCGAGCCCGGCGCGCTCGCGAGTTACGCTGCCGCCATCGTCGACAATCCCGGGTGCGCATTGCTCTACTGCGACGAGGATAAGATCGATTTGAGCGGCAATTATGTAGACCATTATTTCAAGCCGTCCTGGTCGCCGGAACATCTAGAGTCCTGCATGTACGTCCTTCACATGCTGACCATCCGGAAGAAGACTTTTCTGGAACTCGGCGGCTATCGGCCGGAATATACTGGCGCTCAAGATTACGACCTAGCTTTGAGAGTTGCGCGGTCCGGCGAACAAATCGTCCACGTGCCGCAAGTGCTTTACCATTGGCGGATGATCCCTGGCTCGGCATCGGCGGAAGTGGATGCAAAGCCGCAAGCGCTAGCCAATGCTCGCGGCGCTCTGCAGGATTACGCAGACATTCGTTACGGCCCCGATGCCAAGGTCGAGGACGGGTTACTCACCGGCCTGTTCCGGATCTCTCGTGGCCATCTCGTGAAGCCCCCGATCACGCTGGTGATGACTACCAACAATGCGACAAAGGAAGTTGAGGGGCGAGGCAGAATCAACCTGCCTGAACACTTCCTCCGATCGATCGTCGAGAAAACAGACTATCCGAATTATCGCGTTCTCATATCCAGCAACGGTGAATTGTCAGAGGGCTGCAGAGCTATTCTCGAGGGGCTCGACGGCCGTGAGATCGTTTACACAGGCGACCTCAGGAATTTCAATTTCGCCGACAAGGCGAATTTCTCGATGTTGAGCGCCGACACGGAATTGATAGTGCTCCTAAACGACGACATGGAAATCCGAAACGCGGGCTGGCTTGGGGCCCTCGTCGACCAGATCGTCAAAGAGGAGGTCGGGGCGGTTGGAGCGCACCTGTGCTACCCAAACGACCAAATCCAGCACGTCGGCATGGTCTTGGGAGTCAACGAAACTTCGGCGCACGTCTATCACGGACACCCGGGGGATTTTGTCGGTTACAATGGATATTCGTCGATCGTCCGCAATTACTCGGCAGTGACGGGAGCCTGCATGGCAACGCGGCTCTCCCTTTACAAAAGCGTTGACGGTTTTGATCGAGCCTTCGCGGTTGACTTTAACGACACGGACTATTGCTTGAAACTAGGTCAGCTGGGCTACCGCATCGTATTCACGCCCTTTGCTCGCCTTTATCATTTCGAGGGACAGACATCGGTACGCAGCCGCCAGGACGAACAAGAGAAAGCACTGTTCCTCTCACGTTGGCGCGACGTCATCGCGAACGATCCATATTATAACCCTAATCTTCGCAGGGACAGCATAACGTTCCAGCCCATGGATCACGCTTGGCCCAGACGATCGACCCTTTATTGACCCTTACGATTGCAAAGAAACATGATCACTAAAGCGGTTATACTTGCTGGCGGGCTTGGGACGCGCATCGCCGAAGAAACAAGCGTGCGGCCTAAGCCGATGGCCGAAATCGGTGGCCGGCCAATCATCTGGCACATTATGAAGATTTACTCTCATTACGGGATAAATGACTTCATAATCTGTGCCGGATACTTGGGGTATATGATCAAAGAGTATTTCTCTAACTACCCGTTGCATATGTCGGATGTCACCTTCGACATAGAGAATGGCCGGACGATCGTTCACCGTGGCTATGCAGAACCCTGGAAAGTGACGGTCATCGACACAGGCGCCGACACGATGACCGGTGGGCGGCTGCTACGGGTAGGTGATCACATCGGCAACGACGATTTTTGCATGACCTACGGGGACGGGCTGGCCGACATCAACGTCGGGGAGCTTATCGAATTTCATCGTGCACATGGCGCCGAAGCGACCGTCACTCGGGTCAGGCCTCCAGGCCGTTTCGGTTCCCTCGAACTGGACGGCGATCGGGTGACTGGCTTCCAAGAAAAGCCGCTCGGAGACGGCGGTTGGATCAACGGCGGCTTCTTCGTCCTGTCGCCCGATGTCCTTAATCGTATCGACGGCGATTCCACAGTTTGGGAGCGCACACCCTTAGAGGGGCTCGCCCGTGATCGCCAGCTACAATCTTACGCGCACGAGGGCTTCTGGCAGCCCATGGATACGCTTCGCGATAAACGCCATCTTGAAGAATTGTGGGACACCGGACAGGCGCCATGGAAGCTTTGGTGAACACGTTCCCAGCCCGTGGATCCGGCCGCCAGTGACGGATCTGCCGCCCATCGGCGATATCCAGGAAACATCGATTGCCGGCGCGTTCACCGTTCAGAGCTATCCGCGTTTCGATCATCGAGGCCGGTTTGCGCGGCTGTTTGATCGAGACCTGCTGAGGTCAGTTCATGAGGATCGGACGATAGTTCAGGTGAACCATTCACTGACTCGCGAGGTTGGCGCGATTCGGGGATTGCACTTTCAGTGCCGCCCGCATCTCGAGGCGAAATGGGTCCGTTGTTTAAGGGGCCGGATATTCGACGTCGCGGTCGATCTCCGGCGGGGATCAAACACATTCTTGCGGCATTTCGCCCTTGAGCTCAGCTCTGACGCAGCGAACATGTTCCTCATCCCTGAGGGCTGCGCTCACGGTTTCCAGGTGCTCGAACCAGATACTGAGCTTCTCTACTTCCATACTGCGCGTTATGCACCGGAAGGCGAAGGCGGCGTTCGCTGGGACGATCCCCGTCTTGGTATCAACTGGCCCCTCGCGCCAACCGACATCTCAGAGCGAGACCGGAAGCACCAGTTCCTGACCGACGACTTTGAAGGATTGCAAGTATGAATTGCAGGCGTTGCAACGCGCGGCTCGATCGCGTTGTGATCGACTTAAGCCACCAGCCGGCCTCAAACGCCTATCTGACGCCAACCATGCTTGAAGGTTCGGAGAACTATGCGCCTTTGAAAACGTTCGTATGCGAAGCATGCTGGCTGGTACAACTTCCGTCCTATCATCGATCGGATGAGTTGTTCACTCCCGATTATGCTTATTTCTCGTCGATATCGCCAAGTTGGGTCGAGCATGCGAGGCGCTATTCTCAGACGGCCATCTCGCGTTTCGGCCTCACCGCTAAAGACTGGGTAGTCGAAATCGCTTCCAACGACGGCTACCTGCTTCAGTTCTTCCAGGAAGCAGGAATTCCCTGCACGGGTATCGAGCCAACGATGTCTACGGCTGCCGCCGCTCGAACGAAGGGCATCGAAACCATCGAGCGCTTCTTCGGCATTGAGCTGGCCCGTGAGCTTGTCGCGAAACGCGGAAGCGCCTCACTGACCGCCGCTAACAATGTTCTGGCTCATGTCCCGGATATCAACGATTTCGTCGAAGGCTTCGCCATCCTGCTCGCTCCAGAGGGCGTCGCGACGTTCGAGTTCCCGCATCTGATCAAGCTGATGGAGGAATGTCAGTTCGACACTATCTATCACGAGCATTACTCGTATCTCTCACTAACAGTCGTGTCCGAGCTCTTTTCGGACAAGGGCCTGCGCGTCTTCGACGTGGAGAAGCTGCCGACGCACGGCGGGTCATTGCGCGTATATGCGTGTCGGAAAGCTGCCGGCCACGTCGAAACGCCCGCCGTTGCCGCACTTCTGCAAGAGGAGCACGATGAGGGTGTTTGCACGAGCGCATATTATGAAACGCTTGCGCCGCGGGCGCAGAAGATCAAACTCGACCTGTTGGAATTCCTGGTAAGCCAGAAGAAACTCGGAAAGTCCGTCGCAGCCTACGGCGCTGCCGCGAAGGGTAACACCCTGTTGAACTACTCCGGCGTCCACGCGGATTTGGTGGAATTTGTTTGCGACGCTGCTCCCTCGAAACAGGGTCAATTTCTACCCGGCAGTCACGTTCCGATCCTTCACCCTGACGTCCTCTACGAGCGCAAGCCGGATTTTGTGTTGATCCTTCCTTGGAACCTCCGAGCCGAAATCAAATCGCAGCACGGCGCAATTGAGAATTGGGGCGGCCGCTTTGTAGTGGCCATTCCGGAACTCGAAATCTTCTGAATTAGCCTCCCGCCAGCGGGACATCTCGACAAGGTCAGCATCAATGGCACGCGATACCGAAGACGACTGGAAGTCCATCGCGGACTCGGAGCCATGGTTCGGCGTTCTATCTGCACCAAAATTCCTTTCCGCGAACCTTACTGAGCAAGCGAAAGCGGATTTTTACGCTCAAGGCGTGGGTGAAATCGACTGGGTGCTCTCACACATCCGTGCCGAGGATCCCGAGTTTTCACCGCGTGTCGGTCTCGATTTCGGGAGCGGCCTCGGCCGTCTTTCTTTTGCGATGGCTTCTGCGTGTGAACAAGTCATCGGTGTCGACATCGCGCCGGGAATGAGAGCGGAAGCCGAGCGGCAAAGGGCGCAGCGCGGCATTCACAACGTCCAGTTCCTCGAAGCCCTGCCGCAAGGACAGTCCTTCGACTGGCTCAATAGTTACATCGTCCTCCAGCATATCGTTCCAGCGAAGGGATACGAGATTCTGCGTGAACTGCTCGGCTCGCTGGCGCCAGGAGGTTGGACGAGCATCCAGCTGACCTTTGCCCACGACTACCGCGACCTGACTAGCCTTCAGCGCGACACCTATGCGTTCGCCTATGACGGCGAGCGGGCGGTCGCCCTGGAATTCAAGGACACGCCGCTCGGTGAGATGTCGATGTACGACTATGACATGAACAAGGTCCTTTTCATCTTCGCCCGCGCGGGAATAGGCACGATTAAGTTGGTCCACACAGACCATGGCGGAGTCCACGGTTTTTGGATTTTTGCGAAAAGGTAGCTGCCTCTTCGCTGCCGCCGGCGGGCCCAATATCCCTTAGTCGTAGAATTTCAGCTGGAGTTACTCGTGAACTTTGAATTTTCACATGCATATCCCAGCGATCAGGCGTCGCTCGACATCTTCAAGGATAAATGGGCCTCGAGCATGCCGGCTGAGAGTGGGCTGGTCGGCGGGACTCTCGACCATTTCAATGACGCTCGGGTGCCTTGGGCTGACAGCATCTTGAAGCTGAGAGGCAAGAGGATTTTGGAGCTGGGCCCGTATGAGGCCTACAATACGTATCAATTCGAAAAGGCCGGGGCGGTGCATGTTACGGCGATCGAGTCATCGATCGAGAATTTCCTGAAATGCCTGGTCATCAAAAACATCTTTGATCTCAATGCCAAGTTCTTGCATGGAGATTTCGAGATTTACGAACCCGATGTTCTTTTTGATATCGTCTGGGCCTCGGGAGTTCTATACCATTTAGTCAAACCGGTCGAGTTTCTCGAAAGGATAGCCCCCTGGTCCAACAATGTCTTTCTCTGGACCCAGTATTTCGATGCAAGCATTCTCGGCCCTAGCCATGGCGGGTCGGGGAACTTTAATGCCGCCAACGACAAGGTCGTGACGTTCCGCGGCCGCGACATTCGCCTCCACTGGCGTTCCTACATGGAGAATGCGGACGCGACTAATTTTTCTGGTGGAAGCGAGCAATATTCGTATTGGCTCGAACTCGATGACATTATGCTTATTTTTCGGGAAATGGGTTTCGCCAGCATTACCATGGGGATCAACAACCCTCACCACCCGCCGGGGCCCGCCTGTTTCTTCGTTGCTCAAAGATGACGGGCGAGCGCCGTTTCGAAAGCTAGGCGGCAACCTTCTCCAGCAAAGCCGCAGCCACCTCGTCGGCGATGGCCAGTGAGGCGGTCAGGCCCGGTGATTCAATCCCGAAGAGATTGACGAGCCCCTGAACTCCATGCTCCCGCTCAGTTTGGACTACGAAGTCGGCAGTTTTTTCGCCGGGGCCGGCGAGCTTTGGCCGTATTCCGGTGTACCCCGGCACAAGCAAGGATTCGTCCAAGCCCGGATAGTAGCGTCGGATTGACTCGACGAAGCGGCCCTTCCGAGATTCATCGAAAGAG
>Ga0307415_100001168_pt1 | contig 12279 bp, 11 predicted proteins | sample DK1Cmetagenome_FD_204524 | JGI IMG/M metagenome (GOLD analysis project Ga0307415, IMG submission 204524) | Maize rhizosphere microbial communities from greenhouse at UC Davis, California, United States - DK15-C-2 | ecosystem: Host-associated > Plants > Roots > Rhizosphere > Soil | place: USA...
CTATATGCGGTGATTGTCTTCTAGTGCGGTATTGAGCTAGAGGTCTGCATCGTCGAAACGCCCCGCGGCAATAGGCGTTTCCTCCACACTCCACGATGAACGGCGACTGAGAAAGTCCTGAATTTGCCCTGCCCCCTCTCGGGACAGGAGCGAGCAAACGGCATAAACGAGCGCTCCTCCCGGGCGGACCAGTTCCGACGCGATATCGAGGAGTTGCTTCTGCAGTCCAATCAGCCGGTCGAGCCTGACGGGCGTCAGTCGCCACCGGCCTTCCGGGTTGCGGCGCCAGGTTCCACTCCCGGAGCAAGGCGCGTCGACCAACACGACGTCGGCCTTCGCTCTCCAGTCCGCCAGCTCCTGAAGTTCGTTGGGCGGGTTGAGGAGCCGGGTCTCGATCCGCGCCTTGGCCCGCTCTGCCCTCGGTGCGAGCTTCGACAGCCGAGATCGGTTGCTGTCTGTTGCGAGAATGACGCTGGTTGGGGATGCCGCCGCGAGCGCGAGGGACTTGCCGCCGGCTCCAGCGCAAAGGTCGAGGATATGCTGCTCGCCCTCCGCCCTGCAGGCGGCGGCGATCAATTGGCTGCCCTCGTCCTGAACCTCGACGAGACCTTTCGCGAACGCCGGATGATCATCGATCCGGGTGTCCGCCGGCAGGCGAATCCCCCACGGGCTCAGCGAAGTCGGTTCCCCGCCCGGAAAGTCCGCAAGCAGATCGTCCCGCTTCGCTCGAGCGGCATTCACTCGCAAATCCACCGGCGCCCGTTCGAGCAATGCCGGCCATTCGGCGGGCTCGACCAAAGGCGAGAGCTCCGGGATGAGCCATCCCGGAACCGCGCCAGGCTTGGCCACGAGCTCGCCCTCTGCGACAGGTACCGGACCGCGCGGTTCGCCAAAGAGATTGGCGAGCGCGGGATCGGCCGTCGCGAGCGCGAGGGCCACTTCCCGTCCGCTCTCCGGCCTTTCCGCCACCGTGCGGATCGCCCGGAAAACCAGTTCGCGCACCGCGCGCCGATCCTTCGATCCGGCGTAGCGCCGGGTCTTGAAGTAGCGCGTGACGAGCGTATCCGCGGGCGGTCCATCCTCGCGGACGGATCCGATGACTTGATCCAGAATCTCGATTGCCGCCTGGAGCCGCGCAGCCGGAGTCATCGCCCACCGATCCCGCTTGTCGGGGCGGCCATAAAGCTACCGTGTCGGATAGTTCGGCGCCTCGCGCGTGATCGCGACGTCGTGGACGTGACTCTCGGACAGGCCGGCGTTGGTGATTCGGACGAATTGCGCGCGCTTCTGCAAGTCCCGGATGGTTGCGGACCCGGTGTAGCCCATCGCCGCCTTCACCCCGCCGACGAGCTGGTGGACGATCTCGCGAACCGGTCCCTTGTACGGCACCTGTCCCTCGATACCTTCGGGCACGAGCTTGAGCTGGTCCTTGATGTCCTGCTGGAAATAGCGGTCGGCAGAGCCGCGGGCCATCGCGCCGACGGAGCCCATGCCGCGATAGCTCTTGTAGGCGCGGCCCTGGTACAGGAACGTCTCTCCCGGCGCTTCTTCGGTTCCTGCAAGCAGCGAACCCACCATCACGGTTGATGCGCCTGCCGCCAGGGCCTTTGCGATGTCTCCGCTGGTCCGGATCCCGCCGTCCGCGATGACCGGAACGCCGTTGGCCGCCTGCGCCGCGTTCATGATCGCGGTAAGCTGCGGGACACCCACGCCCGCGATCACCCGGGTCGTGCAAATCGAACCGGGACCAATTCCCACCTTCACCGCGTCCGCACCCGCGTCGATCAAGGCTCTTGCCGCATCGCCGGTGGCAATGTTGCCGGCGATAATCTGGATCGAGTTGGACAAGGTCTTCACGCGCTCGACCGACTTGGCGACGTCGGTATTGTGGCCATGCGCGGTGTCGATCACGATGCAGTCACAACCGGCTTCGATCAGCGCTTCGGAGCGCGCGAAGCCAGCATCTCCGACCGTTGTGGCAGCCGCCACGCGTAACCGGCCTTCGGAATCCTTCGTCGCAAGCGGCGCGGCAACCGATTTTTCGATGTCCTTGACCGTGATGAGGCCGACCAGGTGATTGCGATCGTCCACCACGAGCAGCTTCTCGATTCGACGCTGGTGAAGGATTCGCTGCGCATCTTCCTGGCTCGTGCCGAGCCCGACGACGGCGAGGTTCTCCTTCGTCATCAACTCGCTGATCGCCTGCTTCGGATTCTCGGCGAAGCGGACGTCGCGATTGGTGAGGATCCCGCATAGCTTGCCGGACTTCTCGACGATCGGAATTCCGCTGATCCGATTGGCCTTCATCAGCTCCAGTGCTTCCGCAAGCGACTGGTCGGGCGTCATCGTGATCGGGTTCACGACCATCCCGCTCTCGAACCTTTTCACGGCCCGGACGGCGGCGGCCTGCTCTTCGATGGAAAGGTTGCGGTGAAGCACGCCGATCCCCCCGAGCTGAGCGAGCGCGATCGCCATGTCGGCCTCGGTCACAGTGTCCATGGCCGATGAGAGCAGAGGGATGTTGAGTGGAATCTCGCGAGTCAGCTGAGTCTTCGTGTCGGCCTGGCTGGGAAGTACCGTCGATTCGAGCGGTTGCAGAAGAACGTCGTCGAACGTCAGTCCGAGCGCGATTTCGGGAGCGTTGTTGAGGTGGGCCATATCGGCCCATGCCAAGGTTCGCTCGATTCGCCAAGGGGCGGGTCAGAGGCGCGGCGTGACATCCTTGAGCCATCGGCGGGCCTGAGGCGAGAGATCGGCCGGCAACTCGTCGAGCGAAAACACGTCGATGCGTTCGACTTCCCAGCTCCACCGCTTCGGCTTGAACCTGACATCATGGACGATGACCAGGGACGAAAGGTCGCGCTTGTAATCGGTCAGTTCCTCGAAATCGCCGGCTACCTCCACTGCGCCATGCGACTTCATTCCGATCTCCTCCTTGAGCTCCCGTATCGCCGCGTCGCTCGGTGGCTCGTCGGCTGATCTGCCCCCTCCCGGAAGACGCCAATGCGGAGCGTACCAAAGCTTGACCAGGATGAGGCTACCTTCGGGCGTGAGGGCAATCGCGTGCGCTCCAAACGTCCTGGGTCGGCGGATCAACCATCCCAGCGCCAACAGCTTGTGCAGGAAGGTGGCGATCCCGCGGACGAACCAGCGCAGCATGGAAGTGACGTTCAGCGTCCCGCACGTTCGAGCACGCGACGTGCGGCCTCGACGTGCATCCGCTCGATCATCTGGTCCTCAAACCGTTCCGCGCCGCCGCTGAAGGCATCGACGAGCTTCCGGGCACGGTCGACCTCCTCCTTACTGGGCCCGAAGGCGGCATTGCACGGCTCGATCTGGTCGGGGTGGATCAGCGACTTGCCGTCGAAGCCTAGCCGCCTTCCTTCGCCGGCCTCCGCGGCAAAGCCGTCCGGGTCCTTCAACGCATTGAACACGCCATCGAACGCCGGGATTCCCGCCGCCCGCGCCGCAAGGACGATCATCTGGAGCGACGCGGAAATGGGGTCCCGGATAGCATCCAGCGGAAGACGGAGATCCGCGCGGAGGTCGTTCGTGCCGGCGATCAGCGCGGCCGCTTCATGGGCGATCTCCGGCGCCGCGAGCACGCCCGCCGCCGTTTCGATCATGGCGAGCAAGGGCTTACCGAGCGCGTCGCGAAACTCGCGAACCAGGTGAGCTGACGTCGCGCGTGGGAGCACTGCAAACCCGGACCTGGATTGAGCCACTGCATCGAGATCGAGCGAATGCCATTCACTACCGACCCCATTGATCCGAATGGCGACCGGCATCCGCCATTCGGATGCGACCGCGTCGACGGCGGCCGCGCGGGCGGCGTCCTTGTCCTCCGGTTTTACCGCGTCTTCCAGGTCCATCACGACCAGATCGGCCTCGCTCTCGCGAGCCTTGGCGATCGCTCGCGGGTTCGATGCGGGCAGGAAAAGCACGGACCGCACTGCGAACAGATCGGAGATCACCTCGATTTTCCTTTCGTTCGCCTGTCCGGCGCAGCATGATGTGAAGCCGAATTGAAGCGGGGAAACAAATGCTGACTGGTTTCATGGCCGCCGTAGCGGTCCTCGTGCTCCTCTACATCATGATCGGCGTGAAGATCGTCCACCAGGGCTATCGCTACACGATCGAGCATTTCGGCCGCTTCGTGCGCGTTGCGCAGCCGGGTTTCAACTTCGTCCCGCCGTTCTTCTATCGCGTGGGGCGTCGGATCAACATGATGGAGCAGGTGGTCGACATTCCCGGGCAGGAGATCATCACCAAGGACAATGCGATGGTCGCCGTGGACGGAGTCGTCTTCTTCCAGGTGATGGACGCCGCGAAGGCCGCTTACGAGGTCAGCGATCTCTATCTCGCCCTGATGGCGCTTTCGACGACCAATTTGCGGACCGTGATGGGCTCGATGGATCTCGACGAGACCTTGTCCAAGCGCGACGAAATCAACGCCCGGCTGCTGGCGGTGGTCGATCACGCGACGGAGCCGTGGGGGATCAAGATCACCCGCGTCGAGATCAAGGACATCCGCCCGCCCCGCGACATCGTTGATTCCATGGCGCGGCAGATGAAGGCTGAGCGGGAGAAGCGCGCCAACATCCTCGAAGCGGAGGGCCTCCGAGCATCGGAAATCCTCCGCGCCGAAGGCGAAAAGCAGGCGCGGATCCTGGAAGCCGAGGGTCAACGCGAAGCGGCCTTCCGTGAAGCCGAAGCCCGCGAGCGCGCCGCCGAAGCCGAAGCGAAGGCGACCACGCTGGTGTCGGACGCAATCGCCGGCGGCAACGCACAGGCGATCAACTATTTCGTCGCACAGAAATATGTCGAGGCCGTCAGCGAGTTCGCCCGCTCGCCCAACGCCAAGACCATCCTCTTCCCGGTTGAGGCAACCCAGTTGATCGGCACGCTCGGCGGGATTGGCGAACTGGCCCGCGAAGTGATCGGCGGCGACGGAACGCCCAGGCCACCGGCCGCGCCGAAGCAGAAGACTGTCGCGACGCGCGGTCCGGCGCCCGCCAGCGTCCCGGGCGCACCGAGAATCGAAGGATGAATTTCCTCGACGGCCTCGAGCCCGGCTGGCTCTGGATGATCGGCGGCGTCCTGCTGCTGATCGCCGAGATCATCGCCCCCGGCATCTTTCTCGTCTTCATCGGAGCGGCTGCAATCGCCGCCGGCCTGTTCACTTTGCTCTTCGACCTCGGGGTGGCGGGACAGCTCAGCCTGTTCGCGATCTACGCGGTCGTCGCCGTGATGATTGGCCGCAAGGTCTACGCCAACGCCGCGGTCGATGCCGCCGATCCGATGCTCAACGACCGAGCGGCCCGCCTGATCGGCCGAAGCGTCACCGTCATCGAGGACGTCGACCAGCATGCTGGAAGAGTCCGTGTCGGGGACAGCGAATGGAGTGCTCGCGGGGGCCCCGGTAGCGCGGGGACACGCGTTCGCATAACCGGGGTTGAAGGCAATTGCCTTCTCGTCGAGCCTGAAAGAAGCCTTCCACCCGCCTGACGGAGTCCGATGTTGCTCGAAAATTCGCTTACCCGGCGCGAGACGCTCGCCGGTCTCGCCGCAACGACGGCCCTTCCCTTCTTCGCCGCAAGACCCGCGTTCGCACAGGCGGCGAACCCGCAGGCCGACGCGCAGGCCAGTGCACTTCTCGACTCGATCGCCGAGAACATCCTTCGGCTGTCGCCCGAATCCGCGACCTCGCTCGGCATCGACAAAGGCGATCGCGCCGGGCTCAAGTCGGAGTTGTCCGACCGCTCCGGCATCGGGGTCCAGCGCCTGGCGCAGACCGTCCGCGCGGATCTCGCGCGTGCCAACGCCGTGGATGTGTCAGGGCTAAGCCATTCCACGCGCACGAGCGTCGAGGTCGTTCGCAGCGCCTACGCGACTGCCCTCGAAGGCTTCATGCTCCCATATGGCGACGTAGCCGTCGGCGGCTGGCGCAACACGCCGTACGTCGTCATCCAGAACGTCGGCGCCTATCTCGACGTCCCTCGTTTTCTGGACTCCGAGCATCAGATCGAGACTGCGGCGGATGCCGAGGCCTATCTCGCCCGCCTCGCCTCCTATCCAAAGCAACTCGACAATGAGCTCGGCCGGGTCATCGCCTATCGGTACAAGGGCCTCATCCCGCCCGACTTCCTCATCGACAAGGCGCTCCCCCAGCTTCGCCAGTCGCTCGATGGCGCCCGCAAGGGCGGCGGCCTCGTCGAATCGATCGAACGCCGGACCCGCGAAAAGCAGATTCCCGGAAACTGGGCCGAGCGGGCGCGAGCGATCGCTCAGAAGGAGGTGGTGCCCGCGCTCGAACGCCAGATCGCGGAGCTCACGCTTCAGCGCGGAATGGCGAAAAGCGATCCCGGCATGTGGGCACAGCCCAACGGCGGCGAATATTACCGCTGGGCGCTCAAGGCTTCGACGACGACCGGGATGACTCCCGACGAGGTCCACCAGATGGGCATGGAGGAGCTTCGCGAGCTCCAGGGGCGCATGGACCCGATCCTCAAGAGCCTCGGCTACACCAAGGGGTCCGTGGGCGAGCGGATGCAGGCGCTCACCCGCGACCCCCGCTACAAATTCTCGCCGGGAGACAAGGGCCGGGCCGAGATCATGGCCTTCATCCAGGAACGCGTGCGGATTATCCGCTCGAAGCTCCCGCAGATGTTCAACACGATGGTTCGCGGCAATCTGGAAGTCCGCCGCCTTCCCCCGGAAGAAGAGCCCGGCGCGCCCGGGGCTTACGGAGGCGCCGGATCGATCGACGGCACGATCCCGGGCAAGTTCTGGATCAACCTGCACACGACCGACCTGCACCGGAAGTTCGACTTGCCCGATCTCACCCACCACGAGGCGATCCCGGGCCACGTCTGGCAGGGCGAATATGCCAACAAGCTGCCGCTGATCCGGACGATCCTCTCGTTCAATGCCTATTCCGAAGGCTGGGCGCTCTACGCTCAGCAGCTTGCGGATGAGTTCGGCGCCTATGACGACTTTCCCGCGGGTCGCCTTGGCTACCTCCAGGGCATCGCCTTTCGCGCCTGCCGCCTCGTCGTCGACACCGGCCTCCACGCCAAGCGCTGGTCACGCGAGCAGGGCGTGCGCTTCTTCATCGACGAGAACGGATCGAAGGAGGCGGAAGTCCGGAGCGAAGTCGACCGTTACTGCAGCTGGCCCGGCCAGGCCTGCGGCTACAAGGTCGGTCACTCGACCATCAACCGTGAACGCGAGAAGGCGAAGAAGGCGCTCGGGCCGAAGTTCGACATCAAGGCCTTCGACGACACCGTGGTCCTTGGCGGCAACGTCCCGATGGACGTGCTCGGCAAGAACGTCGACGAATATATCCGAACGGCCGGGGCGGCTTAGGCCGCCCCCAGGCACTTACGCCGCGGCTGGAACCTTGGGCGCGGCCTGTCGCACGCCCTCGTCCACCTGGTCCTCGAATTGCGCGAAGTTCTCGATGAACAGGTCGACCAGCTTTGCGGCCGTGCGGTCGTACTCCTCCTTGTCCGCCCAGGTGCTGCGCGGATCGAGGATCGAGCTGTCGACGCCCGGAACGGCGACCGGCACTTCGAAGCCGAAGTTCGGGTCCCTGCGAAACTCGACGTGATTCAGGCTACCGTCCAGGGCAGCGTTCAGCAGCGCGCGCGTTTCCCTGATCGGCATGCGCTTGCCAACGCCATATTTGCCACCCGTCCAGCCCGTATTGACCAGCCAGCATTCCGCTCCGCCCGCGGCGATGCGCTTCTTGAGCAGATTGCCATAGACCGACGGCGGGCGCGGCATGAACGCGGCACCGAAACAGGTGCTGAAAGTCGCGGTCGGCTCGGTCACGCCGATTTCGGTGCCGGCAACCTTGGCGGTGTAGCCCGACAGGAAGTGATACATCGCCTGGTCCGGGGTGAGCCGCGAAATCGGTGGAAGCACGCCGAATGCGTCGGCGGTCAGGAAGATGATGGTCGATGGCGGAGGTCCGAGATTCTTCTCGCTCGTGTTCGGGATGCACTCGATCTGGTACGCCCCGCGGGTATTCTCGGTCTTGCTGGCGTCCGTGAAGTCCAGCTCGCGCGTGGCCTCGTCGATGGTGACATTCTCGAGGATCGTGCCGAACATCTTGGTCGTCGCGTAGATCTCCGGCTCGCCTTCTGCCGACAGGTTGATCATCTTCGCATAGCAGCCGCCTTCGAAGTTGAAGACCGCCGTATCCGACCAGCCATGCTCATCGTCGCCGATCAGCGTCCGGCTGGCGTCAGCCGAAAGCGTGGTCTTGCCGGTCCCCGACAGGCCAAAGAAGATCGCGCTTTTGCCATCCGCGCCGATGTTGGCCGAACAGTGCATCGGCATCACGCCCTGCGCCGGGAGTAGGAAATTCAGGAGGCCGAAGACGCCCTTCTTCATTTCCCCCGAATATTCGGTGTTGCCGATCAGGATCATCTTCTCGGTGAAGTTGACCGCAATCACCGTGTCGCTGCGGCTGCCGTGACGCGCCGGATCGGCCTTGAAGCTTGGCAGGTTGATGATGGTGTACTCGGGCATGAAGCCGGCGAGTTCATCGGCTTTCGGTCGCACCAGCAAGGTACGAACGAAGAGGCTGTGCCAGGCCATCTGCGTAATCACGCGGACGTTAACGCGATATTCCGGCTGGCTGCCTCCGAAGAGGTCCGCGACGTAGAGCTCTTTCTGATCCTTCAGCGCGGCAATGAAGTCGGCCTTCAGGTTTGCCCAGTGTTCAGGCGTCATCGGCTGGTTGATCGAGCCCCAGTTGATCGTGTCCTCGGTCGTGGCGTCGCGGACGACGAACTTGTCCTTCACGCTTCGACCGGTGAACTTGCCGGTGTCGACCAGCAGCGCGCCATCCTTCGTCAGCCGCCCCTCACCGCGTTGAATCGCCGCTTCCACCAACGGCGCAGTTTCGAGGTTCCAATGGAGCTCTGCACTGGTCGCGATGCCCTGGTCATCCAGGCCGAACTGCGGCACCCGGTCGTTCAACGTAAACCCCTTTCGCCTCAATAAATTAAACGGCGGCGACCGGGCTGGCCTGCCGCCGCATACGTATGCGCAAAGCGCCTATAACCCCGAAGGAGTTGCGCCGTCAAAGCAGGTTCGGCCGCCTTGTGTCACTCCGGCACGATGCTAAGCCACCATTCAAATCAGCAGCAACGGGCCCGAAAACACCGCATGAACCAAGAAATCGCGCTCGTCGACGACGACCGGAACATCCTGACGTCCGTGTCCATCGCTTTGCAGGCAGAGGGTTTCGTCACTCGGGTCTACACCGACCCGAAAGCGGCCCTGAAGGCTTTCCAGGACAAGCAGCCCGACCTTGGCGTGTTCGATATCAAGATGCCGCACATGGACGGGATCGAGCTGCTCCGGCAGGTCCGCGAATTCAGCACGATTCCGGTCATCTTCCTCACGTCGAAGGACGATGAGCTGGACGAGGCGCTGGGCCTCGCGATGGGCGCCGACGATTATATTTCGAAACCGTTCTCGCAGAGGCTCCTGATTGCGCGGATCCGCGCCCTGCTGCGGCGGCAGGAGCTTGCGAAAGGAACAGGCGGAACGAGCGACAGCGAGCCCGAGCCTGTCCTGCTGGAGCGCGGAAGGCTCGTCATGGATCCGGCGCGCCACAACGTGCTGTGGAACGGCAAGGACGTCACGTTGACCGTGACCGAATTCCTGATCCTCGAGGCGCTTGCCCAGCGACCTGGAGTGGTGAAGACCCGCAATCAGCTCCTCGATATCGCCTATCACGACGACGTCTATGTCGATGACCGGACGATCGACAGCCACATCAAGCGCATGCGCCGGAAATTCCGCGTGTCGGACCCGGAGTTCGATGCCATCGAGACACTCTACGGCGTAGGGTACAAGTTCCAGGATGAGTAAGCGGCGGCGGCCCTGGTACGGACAGTGGACCCTGGCTCACCGTATCCTTGCGGTGAACCTGCTGACGATCGTGCTGCTGGCATTCGGAGTCCTCTATCTCGACGCCTTCCGCAATCAGCTGAGCGAGGAACGCCTGAACCTCGTCCGGAGAGAGGCCGACATCGCGGCGAGCGTGCTGACGGCCGCACCCCCGGCCACGCGCGAAAAGGTGGCCGAGAACCTTGCGAGATCGAGCGACAGCCGGGTCCGTATTTATGGATCCGACGGGGCCCTGCAATTCGATAGCTGGCGGCTGACGGGCCCCACCTACGAATTGCGCGACCCGAACACGCAGAAGTGGAACAAGGACGCCGCACGCGCCGCCGACCGCGCTTTCAATGCGCTCGTGGGAGCCAAGCCGCTCGAGGACTTTATCGAACCTGCCAGGGACGAACTCGCGGCCTGGCCGGAGGCGCTCCAGGCAAAGGCTACCGGCAAATCGATTATCAGGGCGCGAAATGCTCCGGATCTGACACCCGTCTTTTCGGCTGCCGCCAGAAGCGGAAACGGCGTCATTCTGCTGACGACGAACGATCGGGATTTCACTCGGACGGTGCGCAGCCAGCGGCGTTCACTCTTCGTTGCGATGGGCCTGGCGGTCCTCATCTCCGTGCTCCTGTCGCTGTTCCTTGCGCGAACCATCGTTCGGCCGCTCCGGCGGCTTGCGCTCGCGGCTCACAGGGTCCGGATGGGCCGAGCTCGCGAAGTCAAGGTTCCGCGCCTGCCTTCGCGGGCCGACGAGATCGGATTCCTGGCTCGCGCCGTCTCGGACATGAGCCAGTCGCTGAGGCATCGCATGGACAATATCGAGCATTTCGCGGCCGACGTGACCCACGAGCTCAAGAATCCGCTCGCATCGCTTCGCTCCGCGATCGACGGAGCCGAGCGGATGGAAGATCCGGAGCTACGCCACAAGCTTCTGGATGTCGCCCGGAATGACGTCATTCGGCTTGACCGGCTGATCGGGGACATCAGCGAGGCGGCGCGAACGGATGCGGAACTCGCCCGGGCGCGCTTCGAGGTCGTGGATCTCGGACCTTTGATCGAGCAACTGGTCGGATCGTGGGAGCATCGCCGCGAAAAGGGAGATGCCCGGATCGCATTCGCTCGGCCGCGCAAGGAAACTGCAGTTGTGCTCGGAGATGCGGGAAGGCTCGCCCGGGCGATCGACAACATCATCGACAATGCGATCAGCTTCTCCCCGCCCGGCGGCCTCGTGGAGATCGCCGCCGCCCGCGTGGACGATTCCGTACGGATCCGGATCGACGATGAGGGGCCCGGCGTTCCCCAAGACCTTCGGGAAGCGATTTTTAACCGCTTTCACTCAGTACGGCCTGAACATGAGGACTTCGGCAGGCATTCGGGCCTTGGGCTCGCGATCGCCCGAGCGATTGTCGAAGGTCATGACGGGGAAATCGACGTGCAAGACCGAGATGACGCGCCCTCCGGCGCACGCTTCACCATTCGCTTGCCGGTAGCCGAGATCGCATGAGCAGCAGGTATCTTTCGTCCGAAACCCATCACGCGAGCACCGTGGCGGTGGACGGGCGCGCGGTTTTGATCACGGGACCGTCGGGCGCTGGCAAGTCGGATCTGGCGCTCCGGCTGATCGATCGGGGCTACACGCTGGTCAGCGACGACCAGACCATTGTTCGTCGCGAAGGCGACCGGCTGGTCGCAAGCGCTCCGCCGAACATCGCCGGCAAGCTGGAAATCCGTGGGGTCGGGATCGTCGACATGGAAACCGCGAAGGATGTGCCCGTCGCTCTCGTGGTCCAGCTCACAAGCGAGATCGAGCGCCTCCCGGACGAGCGCCGGGAGCGGCCAATCCTTGGCGTCAACCTGCCCTTGGTGAGCGTGGACGCGCTGACAGCCTCCGCCGCATCCAAGGTTTCGCTCGCTCTCGACCGCCTCGGCTTGAAATTCTAAGACTGGGGCAGTGCCGTCCCGCCCTTCTCCTCCACGCCTCCTGCTCGTCACTGGAATGTCCGGCGCCGGCAAGTCGACCGTCCTCGACGCGCTCGAGGACATGGGCTGGGATTGCGTCGACAATCTGCCCACGACTTTGCTCGAATCGTTCGTCCATGGTGATTCCAGCGAATGTCGGCTCATGCCCGCGGCCGTGGGGATGGACGTACGCAGCCGGGGATTCGATGCGGAAGGCCTTCCTGGCCTGCTGAGGTCGATCGAGGGCGTGCGGCCGGAGATCCTGTATCTCGATTGCGCCGGCAGCGAGCTCTTGCGGCGCTATGACGAGACTCGCCGCCGCCACCCGCTTGCTCCCGACCGCCCCGCCGAGGACGGCATCGCCAGGGAACGGGCGCTCACCGCTCCGCTCAGGGCGGCGGC
>Ga0307415_100001170_pt1 | contig 12263 bp, 9 predicted proteins | sample DK1Cmetagenome_FD_204524 | JGI IMG/M metagenome (GOLD analysis project Ga0307415, IMG submission 204524) | Maize rhizosphere microbial communities from greenhouse at UC Davis, California, United States - DK15-C-2 | ecosystem: Host-associated > Plants > Roots > Rhizosphere > Soil | place: USA...
ATTGAGGCGGCGGAGGGTCTGCTGCTGGGCGGTAAAGGAGTGGCGGCCCTGCCCGTCAGGGTCGGCGGCGCGGATCTCCTTGAGCTGGGCCGACTGGTCACCGTAGGTGATGCTGAGGTTGCGTATGCGCCAGGCCTCGCGGCGCTCTTGGAGGGCGGCGTTGTAGAGATCGCAGTGGTCGGCCAGCAGCCGCACCGCCCGGCCCTCCTGCGGACGGGTGGGATAGGCACGGAGCTTGTAGGCGCGTTTCACGACCAACCCTTCCGCTGGCGAGAGGTGCGGAGTGAGGCCATGTCCACAGTAAACAACGATCGGGGGACAATTCTGCTGTCATGGCGCCGCTCCTCATTCCGCCAGCGAAGGCAGGCAGTCCCCCTGGGAGGATGCTAGATGGCCGAGCCCCCAGCCCGCATCGACCAGACTCCCGAGTGGCAGGCGCTTCGGCGCCACCACCAGGAGCTCGAGCCCGCCCACCTGGGCGACCTGTTCGCCGCCGACCCGGCCCGGGGCGAGACCATGACCTGCGAGGCCGGCGACCTGTACTTGGACTGGTCCAAGCACCGGGCCACCGCCGAGACCGTGGCCCTGCTGGTCGAGCTGGCCGAGCGGGCCGGGCTGCGGCGGCGGATCGACGCCATGTTCGCCGGCGAGCGGATCAACGTCACCGAGGACCGGGCCGTGCTGCACGTGGCCCTGCGCGCCCCCGAGGGGGCCTCGATCAGGGTCGACGGCCACGACGTCGTGCCCGACGTCCACGAGGTCCTGGGCCGGATGCGCGGCTTCGCCGACGAGGTCCGCTCCGGCCGCTGGCTCGGCCACACCGGCCGGCCCATCCGCGACGTCGTCAACATCGGCATCGGCGGCTCCGACCTGGGCCCGGCGATGGCGTACGAGGCCCTGCGGCCCTACAGCGACCGGTCGCGGACCTTCCGGTTCGTCTCCAACGTCGACGGGGCCGACATCGCCGAGGCGACCCGCGACCTGGACCCGGCCGAGACCCTGTTCATCGTCTGCTCCAAGACCTTCACCACCATCGAGACCCTGACCAACGCCCGCACGGCCCGGGCCTGGCTGCTGGACGCCCTCGGCGACGAGGCCGCCGTGGCCCGCCACTTCGTGGCCGTGTCCACCAACGCCGAGAAGGTGGCCTCCTTCGGCATCGACCCGGCCAACATGTTCGGGTTCTGGGACTGGGTCGGGGGCCGCTACTCCTACCCGTCGGCGATCGGGCTGTCGCTGATGGTGGCCATCGGGCCCGACCGCTTCGAGGAGCTGCTGGCCGGGTTCCACACGATCGACGAGCACTTCCGCACCGCCCCCTTCGACCGCAACCTGCCGGTGCTGCTGGGCCTGCTCGGGGTCTGGTACATCGACTTCTTCGGGGCCGAGACCCACGCCGTGCTCCCCTACAGCCAGTATCTCGACCGCTTCCCGGCCTACCTCCAGCAGCTGGACATGGAGTCCAACGGCAAGTCGGTCACCCTGGACGGGTCGCCGGTGGCCGTGGACACCGGCCCGGTGGTCTGGGGCCAGCCCGGCACCAACGGCCAGCACGCCTTCTACCAGCTCATCCACCAGGGGACGCGGCTGATCCCCTGCGACTTCCTGGGCGTCTGCCGCCCGGCCGAGGTCGTCGGCGACCACCACGACCTGCTCATGGCCAACTTCCTGGCCCAGACCGAGGCCCTGGCCTTCGGCAAGACCCGCGAGGAGGTCGAGGCCGAGGGGGTCGACCCCGAGCTCGCCCCCCACCGCACCTTCCCCGGCAACCAGCCCACCAGCACGATCATGGTCCCCGAGCTGACCCCGTCGGTGCTGGGCCAGCTGACCGCCCTGTACGAGCACAAGGTGTTCACCCAGGGGGTCATCTGGGACGTCAACTCCTTTGACCAGTGGGGCGTGGAGCTGGGCAAGGTCCTGGCCACCCGCATCGCGGCCGAGCTGGCCCCGGGCGCCGGCGACGACCTGGCCCACGACAGCTCCACCAATGCCCTGATCCGCCGCTACCGCCGCCTGCGCGACGGGTAGGTCGTAACGATCCCGGGACGCTGACCGGCCACACTGCCAGGCCGGGGACGCATCTGGGAGGAGCTGCATGCGACGACGCCGGTGGCCGGCCGCGCTGGCCGGCCTGGCCGTGCTGGGCCTGGCGGCCGGGGCCCGGCTGGCCGGGCTCATGGCCGCCGCCGACCGCTCCGGCGCCCAGGGTCTGGGCCCTGTCGTCGTGCCGGTCGTCCTGGCCACCGTGAGCGCGGCGGCCGTGGGCGCGCTCCTGGCCAGCCGCCGGCCCCGGCACCCGGTGGGCTGGCTGCTGCTGGGCATCGGCCTCGGGCTGGCCGCCAACGTCCTCGTCGAGCCGTACGTGAAGTACGGGCTGCTGGTCCGGTCGGGGTCGCTGCCGGCCGCTCCTCTGCTGGTCGGATTCACCTATACGCCGGTGGTCGTGTGGCTGTCCTGCGCCGGGTTCGTGCTGCTGCTCACCCCCACCGGGCGGCTGCCCTCGCCGCGCTGGCGCTGGTGGGCCGGGCTGGCCGCGGCCGCCCCGGTGGTGGCGGTGGTGGCGACGGCCGTGCAGCCCGACCCGTTGGCCCCCGACTACCACGGCAACCCCCTGGCCGTCCCGGCGCTGGCCCGCCTGCTGGCCGCGCCGGGCGTGGCCGCGATCGCCCTCGTGCTGGTCTCGGTGCTGGTCGGGGCCGGGTCGCTGGTGGGACGGTTCCGCCGCGCCCGCGGGACCGAGCGGCAGCAGCTGCGCTGGCTGGCCCTGGCGGCCGCCCTGGCCGCCGGGCTGCTGCTGGTCGGCCTGGTCGCCGGGTACCTGGGCCGGGACGCGGTGGTGTTCGCCTCCCTGACCCTGTGCGTGGCTTTGCTGCCGCTGGCCACGGGGGCGGCGATCCTGCGCTACCGGCTGTACGACCTGGACCGGATCATCAGCCGCACGGTCGCCTACGGGCTGCTGACGGTCCTGCTCGGCGGCGGCTACGTCCTGGTCGTCCTCGGGCTGGGTCAGCTCCTGGGCCGCGACTCCAGCCTGGCCGTGGCCGCGGCCACCCTGGCCGTGGCCGCCGTCTTCCAGCCGGCCCGCCGGCGGGTCCAGGCGGCGGTGGAGCGGCGCTTCAACCGCCGCCGCTACGACGCCGCCCGCACCATCGGCGCCTTCAGCGCCCGCCTACGCGACCAGGTCGACCTGGACGACCTGCGCGGTGAGCTGCTGACGGTGGTCGACCAGACCATGCAGCCGACCCGGGCGTCGCTGTGGCTGCGACCCCGCCCGCGTGACGGCTAGCGCCGGGAAGCCTCTGCGAGCAGCTCGTCCAGGTGGGACCGGGCCGGGTCGAAGGGGGCGGCGTGGTCGGCCATGGTTGCCCACGGGTCGGGCTTGCGGGCCAGGCGGCGGCGCAGGTTGGTCAGGGTGTAGCTGCGGGGCTCGACCCGGCCCAGCTCGTCCCAGTCGATCGGGGTGGCCACCGGGGCGTCCGGCCTGGGGCGGACCGAGTAGGGGGCGACCACGGTCTGGGCGTAGCCGTTGCGGGCGGTGTCCAGCAGCAGCCGGCCGTCGCGCTTGGCCTTGCGCCACTCGACGCTGAGCCGGGCCGGGTCGCGGGCCGCGACCAGCAGCGCCAGCTCGTCCGCGAACTGCCGGACCACCTCCACGTCGGGCCCGGGCCGCAGCGGCATGACCACGTGGTAGCCGCGGGACCCGGAGGTCTGGACGAACGGGGTCAGGCCGACCTCCTCGCCGGCCGCCCGGACCGCCCGGGCCGCCGCCCGGATCACGTCCAGGCCCTGGCCCGGGTCGGGGTCGAGGTCGAGGATCACCAGGTCGGGCCGGGCCAGCTGGTCGACCGTCGAGGTCCAGGCGTGGAAGGTCACCGTGGCCAGGTTGGCCAGGTAGACGATGGTGGCCGCGTCCTCGCAGACCACGTGGTCGACGGTGCCGCCGCGGCCCCGGCGCTCCACGGTGACGGTCCGGACCCAGTCGGGGAAGTGGTCGGCCGCGCCCTGCTGCCAGAACCCCTTGCCGTGGACACCGTTGGGGAACCGCTGGAGGTTGAGCGGCCGGCCCGCCACGTGCGGGAGCATGACCTCGGCCACGTCGCGGTAGTAGGCCAGCAGGTCGCCCTTGGTCAGGCCGGCGTCGGGGAAGAACGGCTTGCCGACGCTGGACACCTGGACGGTGCGGTCGCCGACCCGCAGCGACCCGTCCTTCACGGGGCGAGGCATGGGATCAGCCTACGCCCCGTGAAGGACAGGGTCGCCCGCCCGCTCAGCTGCCCAGCATCCTCCGCAGCATCGGCGGGATCAGGGCGGCCTTGCTGGCCCCGCTCGCCTGCAGGGCCTGGGCGGCGGCCGGCTCGGCGAACGGCACCACGTCCGGCTCGCACACCGTGCCCCTCGGCGGGACCCGCGTGGTGAGCAGGTAGGTGCTCACGTGCGCGTCGATGCAGGCCGAGGCGGCCAGCGAGGTGTGGCCCCAGCCGGCCAGGGTGAGCAGCCGCGACCGCGGCAGCAGCCGGTCGACGGTCACCGCCCCGTGGTAGGGGGTGGCCGGGTCGAACAGGTTGCCCACGACCAGCACCGGGTTGGCGGTGGTCCGGTTCCAGGGGCCGTCGTAGTGGTCTCGGTCCCAGCCCGGCCACGGCTCGCAGACGCTGGTGATCCAGGTCCAGGGCCGGCCGAAGTAGGGGAACTGGCGGTCCTGGGCCCTCGCCGCCCTGGCCCAGGCGCGGACGTTGGATGGGTTGTGGGTCTCGGAGCAGGCGACCCCGGGGAAGCCCTCGACGAAGTTGGGGTAGTCCTCCTGCTGGAACGCCGCGCCGAGCAGGGCCCGCACGGCCCGCAGGCCGGCCGCGGCCGCGGCCGGCCTGGTCTGCTCGTCCAGCGCCTGGAGGACCTCCGCCCACTCGGGCCAGGCGGCCGGGTCGTAGAGCACGCCCAGGGTGGCCCCGATCAGGTCGGCATAGGTGACCACGAACGTCTCGCCGGTCGTGGGGTCGGTGAACTCGGCCGGCTCGCGCAGCAGCCGCCTGGCCAGCCGGTCGAAGCGGCGAGCGGGGTTGCCCGCGGAGAAGGCGCAGTTGGGACCGCCGACGTCGCAGAGGCGGAGGAACTCGCGCAGCGTCTGGTAGGCGCCCTTGGCGCTGCGCAGCCGGGTCGAGAACGGCAGGGTGCGGGCCTGGTCACCGCGGCCGGTGGACCAGGCGATGGGGTCGAGGACGCCGTCCACGACCAGCGCCCTGACCTTGCCGGGGAACAGGTTGGCGTAGGTCGCGCCCAGGTAGGAGCCGTAGGAGTAGCCGGCGTAGGTCAGCTTGCGGTCGCCGACCGCCCGGCGCAGCAGGTCCATGTCGCGGGCCACGTTGGCGGTCGACATGTGGTCCAGGATGGGACCGGCGCGCTCGGCGCAGGCTCGGGCCAGGGCGCGGTCGGAGCGGATCCAGACCCGCTCCTCGGCCCGGGTCACCGGGAAGGCCATCGGGGCCAGGTCGGCGATGGCCTCGTCGAAGGTCTCGTAGCAGCGCAGCGGGGTGCTGCGGATGATGCCCCGGGGGTCGAAGCCGACCAGGTCGAAGCGGGCCCTGACCTCGTCGGAGAACAGGAACGGGCCGGCGCCGAACAGGAAGTCGACCCCCGAGCCGCCCGGCCCGCCGGGGTTGAGGAACAGCGAGCCGATCCTGCGGCTGGGGTCGCTGGCCGGGAGCCGGGCCAGGGCGAGGGTGATCTGCCTGCCCTTGGGCTTGTCGTAGTCGAGCGGGACCACGGCGGTGGCGCACTGGAAGGCCTGCAGTCCCTCCCCTTCGGCCGCGCAGCTGCCCCAGTCGAGCTCGGGCACGGCCGCCGAGCCGGTGCCCGGGGCGGACGGCGCGGTGGCGGTGGCCGGCGGAACGGCGAACAGGGTGGCGGCCAGGGCGGCCACCAGGGCGGCGAGTGCGATGCGGCGCGATCGGCGTCGTGAGCTCGAGGACTGCGCCAAGACGAGACCCCCTCCGACCTGCACCGGCCGCCCGGACGGGGCCGGCGATCCTGACGATGCTAGTGCGAAGCCGGACCGGAGGAAACCCGTCGAAGTGGGGATTGACCGTAACCGGACGGTCTGGCAGAGTCCGGGACGACGGCACGGTGGCCTCTCGTATGTCACCGTGCTGTTGAACGGTAGGCCTGGCGGTCACGCCGGGCCGTGCGTCCTGGTCTCTTCCCGTGCCTGGGACGTGAGCCGGCCCACCCCCCGAGGTGGAACCGGTGATGGAGGTGCCGTTCGGGGGATGGAAGGCCCCGAGGAGAACCACGGGCTCGCGCCCGAGGCCTACTCGGGGCTTTCCTCTGTCCCCGACCCGGTGATGTCGAGGCTGCCCCCAGGGCGGCCGTGGGTGACGGCCAGCACCTCGGCCAGGATCGACAGGGCGATCTCGGGTGGCCGGCGGGCGCCCAGGTCCAGGCCGGTCGGGCTGTGGAGCCGGCCCAGGTCGGCCCCGCGCTGGCGGAGCCGGGCCACGAACCCCGGGGTGTGGCGGCGGCTGCCCATCACCCCCAGGTAGCCGACCCGCCCGCCCAGCAGGCCCTCCAGGGCCGGGACCAGGGCCGGGTCGTCGTGGTCGACGAACACGGCCGCGTCGCCCGGGCCGAGTCCCTGGCTGGCCTCCTCGAAGGCGGCCGTGCCGGGCGCCTCGACCTGCACGGCCAGGCCGACGATCCCGCCGATGGCCGCCAGGGCCTCCGCCACCGGGCCGCCGCCGCCCACCAGCAGCCGCGGCACGCCGCCGAAGGCCTCCAGGAACACCTCGACCACGCCCTCGCCGGGCTCGCCCTCGAAGCTGGTGTAGGCGCGCAGGCCGGACCGCTCCCCCGCGGCCAGCAGCCCGGCCCCGTCCCGGCCGGCCTTGCGATCCAGCCCGTTGCAGCCGATGGTGCCGGCCAGCAGCGCCCCGTCGGTCGCGAACAGGGCCCGGTTCCCCGGGGCCGACGGCGGGTCGCCCTCGGTCCGCACGGTGGTCCCCATGACCACCGGGCGGCCCTCGCGCCTGGCCGCCGCCACCGCCGCGAGCACGTCGGTATCCATGGGTCCGATGCTAGCCGAGCCGGGCCACCGGCAGGCGGTCGCCGGCCAGGCGGACCGGCAGGTCGCGGACCCGGGCCAGCAGGGCCAGGAACTCGGCCCTGGGCACGTCGCGGGCGCCCAGGCTGGCCAGGTGGGGGGTGACCATCTGGACGTCGATCAGGCAGCCGCCGGCCTCGGCCAGGCGGGCCGTCAGGTCGACCAGGGCCACCTTGGAGGCGTCGCTGGCCACGTGGAACATGGACTCGCCGGTGAACACCCCGCCGACCCCCACCCCGTAGAGGCCGCCGACCAGCTCGGCGCCGTCCCACACCTCCAGGCTGTGGGCGTGCCCCAGGTCGTGGAGGCGCTGGTAGGCGGCGCGCATGGGCGGCGTGATCCACGTCCCCCCTTCGCGGATGGGACCCGGGCGGTCGGCGCAGCCGGCCAGCACGGCCGCGAAGGCCCGGTCGACGGTGGTCTCCCAGCCGGAGCGGCGCAGCCGCGCCCGCAGCGACCGCGACACCGCCAGCCCGTCGAGCGGGATGACCCCGCGGGGGTCTGGCGAGAACCACGGCAGCGGCGCCCCCGGGTGCGGCCAGGGGAAGATCCCCCGCCGGTAGGCGTCGACCAGGGTCGCCGGCTCCAGGTCGGCGCCGATCCCGACCAGCCCGTCCTCCCCGGCGGTGGCCGGGTCGGGGAACCGCCAGCGCGACGGCCCGAGAATCGGCAACGCTGCCCGCCTCCTGGATCGTGGCCTTGGGATCCGGCGGCTCAAGCCTAGCCGCTCCACCGACCGTCGTGGCAGGTCAGGGCGGGAGCCACGCGCATGTCCGGGTTGGCGCGCTTGCTTGACCCGATCCGTTGTGCGCACGATAGGGGCGCATGCGGCGCCGACGCCGGCGCGTCCCCCCGCCTGCTCGGAGGATCCATGCCCCGGTTGCGTCCCCTGCTGGCCGGCACCGTGCTGGTGCTGCTGGCCTGCCTGGGGACCGGGGTGGCGGCGGCCCGGCCCACCCCGGCCGCCGCCGAGGAGCCGGCCATCGCCGCCGGGGCCTTCGTCGACAGCGTCGGTGTCAACCTGCGTCCCGGCGACGCCGCCGCCGGCTGGGCGATGGCCGAGCGGCTGGAGGCGGCCGGGATCCGCCACGCCCGCGGGCCGGCGCCCACCGGCCCCGACGACCCCGCCGTGGCCGGGCTGCGGGCCCTGGCCGGCGCCGGCCTCCACCTCGACCTGGTCGCCGCGGCCGGGGCCGACCCCGAGGCGGTGGCCGATGCCGCCGCCTCCCTGGGTGGCGCGGTGGCCGCCCTGGAGGCGCCGGCCGGCGAGCCGGCCGCGCCGCTGCGCCGGGCCGTGCTCGGCCATCCCCGGCTGCCCGGGGTGGCCGTGCTGGGCAGCGGTCCCGGCGTCGACTACCAGGCGGTCCGCCTGGAGCTGGCCGGGCGGTGCCCGGGCTGCGCCGGCGACCAGCTCGGCTCCGGCGACGGCGCCGTGCAGGTGACCGAGGTCGACCTGGGCGCCGGGGTGCCGGACGCGGTGGCGGCCAGGTACCTGCCGCGGCTGCTGCTGGCCAACGCCGGCGGGGCCATCCGCACCTACGTGGAGGGCGGCGGCGCCGGCCCCGGCCTGCTCGACGCCGGCGGCGGCCCGACCGCGGCCTACGCCGCCGTGGCCAGGCTGCTCGCCCTGCTCGACGACGGCCGCCGCCAGCACGCCCCGGGCCGCCTCGGCTTCGAGCTGACCGGGGCCACCGACGGGGTCGAGCACCGCCTGCTCCAGAAGGCCGACGGCCACTTCTGGCTGGCCCTCTGGGTCGAGGCGCCCGGCTGGGACCCGAGCAGCGGCCGGCAGCTGGCCGTCCCCGCCCAGCAGGTCACGGTCGCCCTCGACGCCCCCGTCGCCGGGGCGCGGACGTTCGTGCCCGAGCTCGGCACCGCCCCCCGGCGCAGCTTCACCGACCTGCCCGAGGCCGCCCGGCCCCTGGACGCCATCGAGCTGGAGGTGACCGACCGGGTGCTGCTGCTGGAGCTGTTCCCGCGGGGCCCCGGCGGGGCCGCGCCCAAGGCCACCTCGCCGCCGCCGGCCGCGGACCCGGCCTCCCCCACCACCCCGGACCCGGTGGTCAAGGGGGCCAGCCCGCAGGCGCCCCCGACCACCGCCGCGACCCGCGACGCCGCCGCCTCGGCCGCGGCCGCCCGGCCCACCGCCGCCCTCGACCCGGCCAGCTCCCCGCTGGCCTTCACCGGCGCGACCGCCCTGTCCATGCTGGGCGCCAGCCTGCTGCTGCTGCTGGTCGGGGTGGCCGCCCTGTTCGCCTCACGCCGCCGCTACCATCACCGCCACTGATCCGGCTCAGGGGACGCCCGACCCCGGCGGCCGCAGCCACAGCGAGGCCCGGGTCGGCTGCATGGTCTGCTCGGCCACGGCCAGCACCTCGGCCGTCAGCGTGTCCAGGTCGACCTGGTCGCGGAGGCGGCTGCCGAACCGCTCGATGACCCGGGCAGCGTCGTGGCGCCGGCGGTTGAACCGCTGGTCGACGGCTGCCTGGAGCCGCCGCCGGGCCGGCTGGAAGATCCCGGCCGCGGCCAGGGTGGCGACGGCCAGGCTGGAGCCCTGCGGGAGCAGCCGGCCGAGGCCCAGCACCACGGCGGCGTAGGCCAGGGCGAGCAGGACCGTGAGCAGCGCCCAGGTGAGGGTGCGGCTGACGATGCGGTCCAGGTCGGACAGCCGGTAGCGCAGCACGGCGGCGCCGGTGGCCACCGGCAGGATGATCAGGCTGCAGCCGACGGCCAGGCTGACCAGGATGGTGGCGCTGGTGACCCCGAGGGCCAGGCCGGCCAGGACGGCCACCCCGCCCAGGGCCACCAGGACCGCGGCCAGCGCCAGCCACCGCAGCTGCAGCTGCTCCAGCCCCCGGGCGCGGCGGAAGCGCCCGACCAGCGACGCGGCCGCGGCCACCATGGCCAGGGTGGTGACGGCCAGGGCGGCCTGGTTGGCGGCCAGCAGGACCCCGCCGAGCCCGCGGAGGTCGAAGGGGCCGGCGAGCGCCTGGAAGCGCGGGTCCACCGGCCCACCGGTCACCGTGACCACCAGCAGCAGCAGGACCGGCGTGGCCGCCATGACCCGGGCCCACCAGCGCCAGCGGGGCGACGGCAGCGAGCCGGTGGGCGTCAGCAGCAGGACGAAGCCGATCAGGGTCAGGGCGGTGAAGGCGGTGGCCGGCTGGTACAAGGCCGCGTAGCGCGCGCCCGGCGGCGCGCCCGGGCGGACCAGCAGCCCGTAGACGAAGTGCTGGGCGGTGGCCGCGGTGGCCGACAGCGACAGGGCGATCCCGAGCAGCAGCCAGCCCACCGGGTGCCGGGGCCGGCGGCTGGCCAGCACCGCCCCGACCGTGGCCCCGGCGAGCATCGCCCCCGCGGGGAAGGCGGTGTCGGCGGTGAGCTGGACCAGGTCGGGCCGGCCGGCCTGGCGCAGCAGCCGGTCGAGCAGCGGGACCGCGGCCGGGGTGAGGAGGCTCAGAGCCCACAACCCCCAGGCGAGCCTGGCCGGCCACCGCCCCGCGCCCTGTCCGGTCACCGGCCGGCCGGCTCGGGCGGGGGCCGCTGCCACAGCCAGGCCTGGGTGGGCTGCATGGTCTGGTCGACCACGGCCAGCAGCTCGTCGTGGAGGGCGTCCAGGTCGACCTGGTCGCGCAGTCGGGCCCCGAAGGCCTCGATGATCCGCCCCGCGTCGTGGCGGCGCCGGTTGAAGCGGCGGTCCACCGCCGCCTGGACCCGGCGGCGGGCCGGCTGGAAGACGGCGGCCACGGCCAGGGTGGCCGCGGCCACGGCCAGGGTGGAGCGTTCGGGGAGCAGCCGGCCGAGGCCCAGGACGACGGCGGCGTAGCCAAGGCCGAGCAGGACGGTCAGCAGCCCGTAGGCGACCGTGCGGCTGATGATCCGGTCCAGGTCGTAGAGCCGGTAGCGCAGGATCGCCGCCCCGGCGGCCAGGGGCAGGAAGACGGTGCCGACCACGCTCGCCCAGCCGGCCAGGGCCAGCTCGCCCACCGCGACCAGGACGGCGGTGGCGAGCATGGCCGCCCCGGTCAGGGCGGCGGCCAGCGCCACCCAGCGCAGCTGCTGGCGCTCGACCCCGTGGGCCCGCCGGAACCGCGTCACCAGCGAGGCGGCCCCGCCCAGGATGATGAGGATGGCCATGGCCAGGGCGAGCTGGTTGAGGACGGCCAGGGCGCCGCCGAAGGCCCGGGGGCCGACGGGCCCCTCGACGGCCAGGGCGCGGGCGTCCAGCGACCCCGGGGCCACGGTGGCCGCCACGGCCAGGACGGCCATGGCGGCCGCGGAGGCCAAGCCCCACCGGCGCCAGCGGGCCGAGGGCGCCGACCCGGTGGGCGTGAGCAGCAGCACAGGCCGAGCGCGGCCAGGGCCAGGTCGGTCAGGGGCGCGTAGATCCGGGCCAGGAGGCCAGCCCCGGGCAGCGCGCCCGGGCGGATGACCACCGTGTAGGGGAGGTAGCCGGCGATCACCCCGCCGATGGCCATGCACAGGCCGAGGGTGAGCAGCAGCCAGCCCACGGGGTGCCGGGGCCGGCGGCTGGCCAGGACCGCGCCGACGGTGCTGGCCGTGAAGGCGGCCAGCGACGGCGCGACCACGAACGGGGCCAGCAGGGCCAGGTCGGGCCGGCCGGCGTCGCGGGCCAGGCGGTCGAGCACCGGGAAGGTGGCGAACAGCAGCAGCACCAGCGCGCACAGCGACCAGGCCAGCGCCGCCGGCGACGGGCGTCGCCGGGCCGCCGGCTCCGGGCGCGCCCGGGTCGCGTCGGTGGTCGCCGGCACCTCGCCTCCCATCCGCCTCTCGTCCCCGCCCCCGGCCGCGGCCAGTGTCGCGGCCCTCCGTGACGGGGCCGTTACGGGTCAGCGCTGCACGGTGCCGGGGCGGGCGCCGAGGGCGGCCAGCTCGGCGCGGGAGGGCAGGCCCTCCCAGTCGCCGGGGACGGTGACGGCGAAGGCGCCGCAGGCGGCCGCGGTGGCCAGACGCTCGGGCACGGGGCGGCCGGCCAGGGTCTCGGCCAGGTAGCCGGCCACGAAGGCGTCGCCGGCCCCGACCGGGTCGACGGCGTGGACCGGGAGGGCCTCGACGGCGTGGACCCGGCCGTCGACGGCGGCCACCGCGCCCCGCTCGCCCAGCTTGACCACGGCGTGGCCGGCACCCAGGTCGGCGAGGCCGCGGGCCA
>Ga0307415_100001171_pt1 | contig 12262 bp, 9 predicted proteins | sample DK1Cmetagenome_FD_204524 | JGI IMG/M metagenome (GOLD analysis project Ga0307415, IMG submission 204524) | Maize rhizosphere microbial communities from greenhouse at UC Davis, California, United States - DK15-C-2 | ecosystem: Host-associated > Plants > Roots > Rhizosphere > Soil | place: USA...
TTCCAGCGCCGGTTCTGGCCGGCGGCGGACCGCATCCGCCGGGCGATCGACGACGGTCGCCTCGGCCCGCCGATCATTGGCGGCGTGATCGCCCGGTTCAACCGTGACGCCGCGTACTACGCCGAACCCTGGCGCGGCACCTGGGCCGCCGAGGGCGGGGGAGTACTGATGACCCAGGCGATTCATCACATCGACCTGCTTCAGTGGTTCATGGGCCCCGCGACGCGGGTCGCCGGGCGGTCCGCGACCCTCAAGCATCGAGAGATCATCCAGGTCGAGGACACCGTGGTCGCCACGGTCGAGTTCGCCTCCGGCGCCCTCGCGACGATCCAGGCCGGCACGACCTTCAGACCAGGCCTCGGGGCGCAGGTGTGGGTCAGCGACGCTGACGGCCGCACGGCGGGCGTGACCGAGTTCCCGGAAGGTGTCGGCTTCACGGATCTGTGGACCGTGCCGGGAGAGGAGGAATTCGCGTCGGCGTACCACTCGAGCCTGACCTTCGACCCGCCGCTGGCCGATGTCCACCGCCAGCTCATGCCCTATCACGCGCTGCAGATCGAGGACTTCGTCGACGCCATCCGTAGCGGCCAGGACCCAGCCGTCACCGGGGTCGAGGCGGCGAAGTCCCTCGCGATCGTGCGGGCGGTATACGCCTCATCACGCACCGGCCAGCCGGTCGACCTGGACCTCGGACCCTAGTCGGGTCCGCACCCCGGGCGGATTCCGGCAATGATGAGACGTCCGGTCGGAAGCGGGTGATGATGAGGCAACCAACACTGTTCCTGACTGTGGGACTCCCATGCACCGGGAAGACCACCGCTGCTCGGCGCATCGAGATCGAGCACGGAGCACTTCGTCTCACGAAGGACGAATGGGTGAAGGCTCTCTACGGGCAGGAGAATCCGCCGTCGGCGCAGGACGTTATCGAAGGGCGGCTCATCCAGATAGGGCTGCGTGTGCTCGAACTCGGCAACAACGTAGTGATCGACTACGGCCTCTGGGGTCGAGACGAGCGCTCCGCTCTACGGCGGGCAGCAGCGGACCTGGGCGCGATGGTGGAGATGCGCTACTTCGAACTCACCCCGGCCGAGCAGCGGCGGCGACTTGATCAGCGCCAAGCCGAAGCGCCACACACGACCTGGCCCATGTCCGACGAGGAACTCGCCGAGTGGGCCTCCACCATCGACATCCCAACGCCCGACGAACTCGACGGCAGTGAACCCATTGATGACCCACCGGCTGGATATCCGACGTGGGACGAGTGGCGCAGACACCGATGGCCGCCGTCCGTCTCCTGACGCCGGCTCGTCGCAGCGGTGTTACCACGGTGCCCCGGCCGCCCGAGGTGTGAACCGGGCGGCCGGGGGCGGCCAGTAGGACAGGTTAAGGCTGACGAGTCCACTGCTGGTTCGAGCCGCCGTGGCAGCTCCACACGATGACAGCCGCGTTGTTGGCTGTGCTGGCGTTGGACACGTCCACGCACAGACCTGATTGGACATTACTTATCGTGCCGTTGGAGTTGAGGGTCCACTTTTGATTGTTGCCACCGGTGCAGGAGTTGATCAGTACACGGCTGTTTGTGCCGCCCGCCTCCATGCACTTTGCGTTGTTGTAGATCCGCAACTCGCCGGCGGCCGTCTGGGTCCAACGCTGGTTGGAGCCGCCGTTGCAGGTGTAGATGATCAGCCCCGTACCGTTGGCTTGGGACGCACCTGGCACGTCGGCACACTTGCCGGAGCCGACTCCGACCAGGCCGAAGGTCGACGCCCCTCCGGTCGGTGGCCGCGTCGTGGTGGTTGGCGCGGTCGAGATCAGTGGGCAGGTGTTCTGGTACTGCGAGAGACCGGACATGTCGGTGGTAGGGCAAAGGAACTGGTGATAGCGGGTGTCCTGGTCGAGGAATATCTTCAGCCAGGGGATCCATGTGCGCGCCAGCGCGGTGGTCGGTTGCCCGATCTGGTTGTGGCCGGCGCCTGCGAGTTCGACATAGGCCTTCTCGGTGCTGGCCGGGATGCTGTTGTAGGTGCTGCGGTTCTGGCTCACCAGGCTGTCGTTCTGCATAGCGGTGATCAGTGTCGGCACCCGCAGGTTGGTCGCGCTGCCCTGGAAGAACGGCGCATTCGGGATCGCGGCCCAGAGCGACGGCCGCCGCAGGGCCGCTTCCAGAGCACCGCCACCGCCCATGGAGTGTCCGGCCACCGCCAGCCGGCCGGCGTCGACGCGGGTGCGGGCCGAACTGGTCTGGGTCAGATAGTCCAGCGCGGCGAGCAACTGCGTCGCGCGGCTCGAGGGATTGTCGCCAAGGGTGAGGGTATCGATGCCGAACACGACGAAGCCCTGCGAGGCGAGTCTGGGACCGAGCCAGGCAATGCCGGGCCAGGTGCCGTTCAAGCCGGGGGAGATGGCGATCGCGGCGAAGGTACCCTGGTTGGTGTCGGTGGGGTAGTAGATCACTCCGCCACCGAAGTTGCTCTGGCGGGGAACGTTGACCGATGCCGTCGCGAACGGTCCGGTCGGTGCCGAGATGCTGGCGGCCGTGGGCGCTGGACCCCTCTGGTAGTGGCTGTCAGCGGATGCGGACGTCATCGCTACCGTGGTGGCGACGACGCCGAGAATGAGGGCGGTACCGGCGAGGGCGATGCGCCAGCGTCGTCGCGGCCGTTCGGTAGGCATCGCGGTCGGGCGTTGCGGCATGCTGTGTTCCCTTCGTGCGGCGGGGACGTGCTAACTATGTCCACATTGGGCAGATGGACAGTGGCCCATCTATGTGGCCGGTGCCGTTCCATTCGCTGCCACGGCATGGGCCATGCGAATCGAGGCCGGCCGTCCTTCCATCTCGCCCGGTGTTGGCGTCAGTGCTCGCCGCACGCGCAGCGCTGCCGGCCTGGCTGGAGGTGGTTTGGCGCTGCTGTTCGCGGAGCCGCCCCCGAAGCCGAACGAAGTGTCGTCGCCGGCTGGGATGGTGCCGGTGTACGACATCTTGGTGGCCCGTCACGATGTTGCCGTTGTGCGCCTCCATGTGTTGTTGATCATGAAACGTTTCATTACGTCGCTATGAAGCAGGTTACGATTCCGGCGGCTACACGTCAAGGGTCGTCGATGTTTCGCTGCCGCGCCCGGTGACGACGAACGACCACTATGGAGATAGACCCCCGCGAGGCGGCGATGGCGGTCACAGCGGAAATGGGCGGCCGAGCGACACTTCCGCCGCAGGTGGCCTACGGTTCAGGCCGGCATCGACCAGCACCTTGTGGACCGTGGGCGGCTGACCTTCCAAGCCGCCGAACCGTGGTCGCCGCAATGAACGCGTAACGACGCAGCGTTGCTAGTTGGCCTCTTTCGTGGCCGCCACCCAGATCGCGGTGTTCTCGGTGCGGACGCGTCCGTCGTCCGTCGTGAGCGGGTCCCAGGCCTCGGTCACCGCGCGCCAGATATGTTCCTGCACCTCCGGTGGTTGGGTGTTCACCAGATTCGCGATGGGCGGGGCCACATCGCGGGTCCACTGAGTGAAGTCCTCGGGCGAGGCGGCCTCGTAGAGCACCGTCACCATCCCGGTCTCTACATCCCGGAACCCGGCCTCGGCGACGACCCCCGCCAGGGCGGAGGCGTCGGCCAGCGCGAACGGCCCCGGCCGTCCCGGCGGAGGCGGCGGCAGCTTGAGCTGGTGGACGATGACGGCGAGCGACCGCGCGAACTGCACGGTGTCGGGAGGTCCCCAGACCGCCATCGCGAGACGTCCCTCGCGTTTCAGGAAGGCGTGCAGCCGCCGGAGCGTGCCCGGCACGTCGGGCAGGTACTGCAGGCCCTGGCGGGAGAGGACCGCGTCGAATGTATCGGGGTCGAAGCGGAGCTCGTCCGCGTCCGACGCCACGAACTCGATGTTGTCCAGACCGGCCTGGATCGCGCGTTCCCGTCCGAAGGCGAGCATCTCGGCGGCGATGTCCGTGGCGACTACCCGCCCCTGCGACCCCACGGCGCGGGCCGCGGGGAGGGCGGGCTCGCCGTAGCCCGTGCCGATGTCGAGCACGGTGTCGCCCGGCCCGAGGGCGGCCAGCTCAACCAGTTTGTGCGAGATCACCTGGCCGGCCGTCTCCGCCTCGAGCACGTGGTGCCACGCGCGCCAGCCCGTGGCCGCGGCCCGCCAGTCGGTGCGCTGCATCTGCTTGTAGGCCACCGGATCGAACGTTGTCGTGGATTCCACTGCTTCTCCGTCCCATAGGCGTTTGGGCGAACGTAGGCGCGGGCCCGCGCGTCGCGCATCGCCCGGATCCACCACGGCGGTGGGCCGGCGCGAGTGGTCAGTGCTCGCCAGGGCGGGTCAGGCCAGCTGGTGCTCAACCGCGAACGCGGCCGCCGCCGTACGCGACGAGACCCCGAGCTTGGCGAGAATGTTCTGGACGTGCCGGGCGGCCGTGTACTCGCTGATGGCCAGCGCCTGGGCGATCTGCCGGTTGCTCCGGCCACCCGCGACCAGCCGCAGTACCTCGATCTCCCGCGGGGTCAACCCCGCGGGTCGATCCGTTCCGGCGACGAGCAGAGCGGCTGCCTGGAGGGCGTCGCGGCGCGCGCCGATACGGTCGAAGGCCGTCCGGGCGGCCTGAATCTCCAGCCGGGCTCCCTCCTCGTCGCCCAGCGCTCGGGCGGCCTGTGCGACGAGGAGACGCGCTCCCGCCTCCTCGTAGGGAAGGCCGAGGTCAGCCCATCGGCTTCGCGCCGCGCGCAGATCGGTGATCGCGCCGCCGGGATCGTCGCTGGCTAGCAATACCGCGCCGCGGGCCTGCTCGGCGACGGCCTGCACCTCGGGCCGATTCAGCGTCTCGGCGAGGGCGGAGAGATCGGCTGCGGCCTCCCTCGCCAGGACGAGATCGCCCGCCGCCAGCGTCGTCTCGACCTGGGCGGCGCGCAACCGTACGCGGGTCATGCGCTCGGCCGACGTGTCGGCGAGCGCCGCCCACAGGGCGGCGGCCGCGACGGCTGTCCGTCCCTGCGCCAGCCGCACGAGCGCGAGGCCGGGCTGCGGATCGCGTCCCCGCTCGTGCGCGAATACGAAGCACTCCTCCGCCCCATCCAGATCACCCCGGCGGCGCCGGATCTCCCCGAGAGCGGAATACGCCTCGCCGGCCGACCGTGGCTTGAAGGCGGCCAGCTCGTCGGCGGCGGCCCGGATTTCGCGTTCGGCCTCCTCCAGAAAGCCGCACAGTCCCAGCACCCAGCCGCGGTCGATGCGACAGATGCCGTGGTACGGAGTGATGCCGGGCTGCGAGTCGCACCACGTGCGAGCGGCATGGGTCCACTCCGAGGCGCGACGTAGGTCCGCGATACCGCGGCACTCGGCGATGACCGTGCAGTAGACCGCACCAGTGAAGAACGCGTCGAGCCGCTCGTTGAGCACGAACGTCATCGCCTCGTCCAGGCAGGCGCAGCCCTCGTCCAGCCGGCCCTGCGCGATCAGCGCGCGCCCGTGCAGGGTCAGTCCAAACGCGACCATGGCCTGGGTCGCGAACCGTTCTCCGATCGCGACCGCGTCCGCGGCGCGCCCCTCGGCCTCGCCGAGGGACCCGCGCATCAGGGCGAGCTCCGATTCGGCCAGCGCGAGGTAGCCGTGCTCGGGGCCTTCAGGGATCGTGGCCAGGTGACGGCGTGCGCGGCGCAGCCACCCGAGGGCGATCGCCTGACTGCCGTTGTACAGCTGCTCCCAGAACAGACGCCAGGCGGTGCGCCCCGCTGGCCGGTCCTCGTGCCGGTCGAGGAACTTCGCATACGCCCGCTGCCGGGCGGCGTAGGACTCGTCGAGGCGGCATGCTAGCCAGGCGGCGTCGGCCAAGGCCTCGAGGTCTTCGGCGGACAGGAGAGCCGGATCCTGGCCACCGAGACGGTCATAGATCTCGATCCACGTCTCGGCCCGGGCGAGGTTCCCTGCGTCGCGGGTGGCCCGGCCGCCAGCCATCGATCACCTCCCAGCCCACTCTAGTATCGGACCGGCCGTCGGCGAACGTCCCCAACCGGCCGCCCGGTGCGGCGAGGTGGCCGGCCAAGGTATGAGATTCAGCCGGGCGGGCCACCGCAGCGCGGTGTGCTTCCGGATCGGGCCGGCGAAGGTCATCCGAGGTTGGCCGACGCCGGCGCGACCAGGCCAGACTCGTAGGCAACGATGACAGCCTGGACGCGGTCGCGGCAGCCGAGTTTGCGCAACACCTCGGAGACGTGGGTCTTGACGGTCTCCTCGCCGATGAAGAGGTCTGCGGCGATCTCGGCGTTGGACAGCCCGCGGGCGGCGGCGAGCAGCACCTCCCGCTCGCGTCTTGTCAGCGTGGCGACCCGCTCAGCCCATGGCCCCGTCGGGTTGTGTTCGGTGGCGATCGAGGGCGCGGTGTCCGTTGGCGTGGGCGGTTCGACCGGCACCGCCAAAGCCCCGGCGACCCGGGTGGACCGCCGGGAGCGGGCCAGGGTGCCCGTGAGCGCAGCGGCCAGTGCGACAGCACCGACCGCGCCGAGATATTGCGCCAGGTAGGACAGCACCGTGCCGTCGAACCGCACACTGGGGTCACGACCGTACAGGTTGACCGGCCCCACCAGCGGAACGTTCCAGTACACGCCGGTCGTGCAGTAGGCGACCGCCAGGGCGACGACCAGGGCTCCGATGGGGAGCGCCCGCCTGCGGGCGCCGTCGAACATCGCCACGGCGAACACGGCCAACGCAGCGAGCCACCAGCCCCAAGTCATGGTTGCGGCGATCGGCGAGAGCAACCAGGGGACGACGGCCAGCACAGTGGCCAACCCCAGCCGGTACCGGGAGAGGGCCACCGCCATGATCGCGGCCAGGTTGGCGAGCCCGAGCACGATAGAGCCCGGGCCGGCGGCTCCCATGACACCGTTGGAGGAATATCCGAACGACGGTATTCCTGACCACGGCGTCATGAGGAGCACCAGCCCCACGAGCGCCGCGAGGGCCAGCGGCGCAGCCCACGCGGCCACGACAGCGCGCAGGCGGGTCGGAATGGTCGGGTCGGCAGAGCGCCCGAGCGGCGCCGGGCCGGTTGACGTATATGCAACATCTGGGTTCGCCATGGACAGGAGCATGCCAGCAGATCGGCGGTTCAGGCCTCCCGCACAGGCGGGGAACCTTGCCCGCTCGTCTCCCCCGCACGGGGGAGAGAGTCGACCCGACGCCTCGGCGACGGACGGCCGACCGAGCCGACGTTGAGCTGCCGTACGCCTACCTCGGCGCGGACGACAAGGCGCTGACGTGGCCACATTGGTGGGGTTTGCTGAGGGTGGTGCGACTTTGGGTCCGTGGGACTGTGTCGGGCGGTCGGCCGCGTGCATAATCGGGGGCCGTCGGATATCCCGACCGCCCGTGCCGGGTCATATCATCGGCGAGCGAAGGAATCTATGGAGGCTCGCGTGACCGGTCCCTTCGACGTCCAGCCGCACGACGCTGTCACCATCGAGCTCGACCCCACCGAGGCCGCCCAAGGTGTGGTTCGCACGGTATCCGTCGGTCCGGCCTCACGCCCCGCGGTGGTAGAGGTTCCGCCCGGCCTCGGGGACGGTGCCGTGGTCCGGCTCTCTGGGACCGACCCGTCCGATCCGAGCGCCGTCACAGAGGTGCTGGTCCGGATCGCGATCCGTCCGATCGCGCCGTGGTCCGCCGTCGGGCTCCCGTCGGCAGGCGTCGCCGCAACGAGCCCAGAAGGCCCATCGAGCTTGACCGATGTCGTGGCGACCCCACGCCTCCCCGTCGCGCCGTCGGTGGCCTTCGGCCTGCCCGCCGCGGCAGCCGGGCCGACCGCGGCCGGTGGCGGGATGCCGGGCACGTTCGGGGCTCCGGTCTCCGGGTATTCGGCCTACGGCCATCCCCCGCCCGACTATCCTCCGGTGCCACCGGGCAAGCCCCGTCGGCGCTGGCTGTGGGTGAGTCTGATCTCGTCCGTGGTCCTGGTTCTGCTGGCGGCCAGCGTTGTCACGACCGTGATTCTGGCAAGGGGGGTCGGCGGAAACCGCACCGCCGGGACCTCCACACCGAGCTCCACCGCGCCTCCGCAACTTTCCACGCTGGACTACCAGCAGCTTCTGACCGCGACTGACACCGAGCTCGGTACCGGCTTCGCCACCCTACGAAGGGCTCGCAAGCCCGCGGCGGTTCACGATGCGGCGAGTACGTTGTCCCAGTCGGTTCAGGCCGCCGCCGATCGGCTGATGGGAGTGACGCCGGCGGACAACGCGCAGTCGGTCAACTCCCAACTCGCCACGGATCTGAGCGACTACGCCAACATGCTCAGCAACACCGCGGCGGCCGCCGACCAGCACGACGTGTGCACGGCCTCTTCGGCAATCGTCAACGTGACCGCGGCCGACGCGACCGCTGATCTGCGGAACGACATCCAGACGCTCGCGGCCGCCTCGTATACGTTCGGCTCGTTTCTTCCGGAGCCGGTGAAGAGCACCAACCGCCGCGGTTCCACCGGGTACCTGAAGCGGATCTCGAACCGAGGGCTCGGCCAATTGAAGATCAATAACAGCGGAGCCATGGACGCGCTGGTGAGCTTGGTACCCCGGTCCGGGAGCAAGGCGGTCAGCATCGCCTACGTGAGGAGCAAGGGCCACTTCACCGTGACCGGAGTGCGCGATGGCACGTACCGCATCTTCGTCGCCAGTGGCGTCGACTGGGACGGCTCGCTGCGCGCCTTCACTCGTACCTGCGATTTCCGCAAATTCGACGATACTCTGAAGTTCTCCACCACATCGACGCAATTCACCGTTTGGACGATCACTCTGCAGGCGACCGGCGGCGGCAATACGCCGACCAGTGACGTGGACCCGGACCAGTTCCCTTCCGGCTGAATCCCTGATCATTGGTGTGTTCATTGCCGCGACGAGCTCGTGTCCGCCTGGCTTCGCAGGGCACTGCACCGATGCCACACGCCTCGGCGGTAGCGTCGTCATGTTCCCGCCGACAGCTTCATGTCAACCGGTCGCCGCGTGGCGGCTGCGCACCGCGTTGCTCTCCCGAACCGACCCGACCACGTAACCGGCCATGGCGCCGACGATGAGCAGACCCACGCCTACCAGCAGAGGCAGGCGCCTACGCGAGGCTCCTTGCTGCTCGGCGATCGGGCTATTCGAGCAGCTGCACGACGAACGCCAGGCTGCTCGCGACGACCGCCCGATGAGGGAGCCTGGGCCGTGAGGCCAGGACATCGCGCAGGAGCGTCGCGGTGCGCGCCGAGGGGTATCGCCAGAGCTGGCGAGCGAGGATCGAGAGCGCATCTGATTCGAGACCGTTCCGTTCGAGCGCGGCCAGCAGCGCCTCGCCGAGCTCGGCGTCGTAGTAGTCCTCGAGGCCGACGAGCGCGGCCGCCTTCACGCGTGGCGCGGGATCCGCGCGCAGCGCCCGGAGCAGGTGCGGAATGGCCGCCGCGTCGCGAAGAACCCCGAGGCATACGCAGCAGCCGGCGCGCACCTCGTCGTGCTCGTCGTTGAGCAGCGGTGTCGCGAGCTCGAGTGCCGAGTCGGGCGCGAGGAGTCCTAGCCGGTGGAGCGCGTGCGATCGTACGGCGGCATCGGCGTGCTGCAATCGCTTCGCGAGCGCGCGTTGCACATCGCCCGTTGGCTCCCGATCCTTCTCCGCCACGCGCGTGTCGGGCACCATGTCGTAGGACGCCAACCGGTGCCTGAGCGACCCGGCCGCGGCGTCGCGACCCCGAACCTCGTCGAGCAGCTCAAGGGAATCGACCGCGTGCATACGGACCAGCCAATGGTCGTCTCCGACTGCCAGCTCGGACAGCTTCGCGACCACGTCGGCTCGATCGTACTTCCACAACTGCACCACGACCTGGAACCGTGTCAGATGTGATGACTCGGCCCGATCGAGCAGATCAAGCAGCAGCGCGAGCACGGCCGCGTCGCAGTACGAGGCCAGGGCGCCGACAACCTGACCAAGCACCTCGTCCGAAGTCTCGCGGCGTGCCGCGGCAAGGAGCGCCGGCACCGCGGCCGCCCGCCGCACACGCCCCAGATTCGCGGCAGCCGTTTCGCGGACCTCCGGCCACGGATCATCGAGCCCGGCAATCAGCAACGCGGTCTGATCCGCGAGCGCGCCAAGCCGTTCCAACGCTTCCTCGCGGATGTCAGACTGCGGGCTGCGCGCGGATGTCGCGAGCGCGGCGATGATTCTCGGCTCGGGCACGAAGGCAGTCATGCACTCACTTCGCCAGGCCCGGCAGGTCACCTGGAATCGGCCGGAGTCGGGATTCTTCGTCATGGTGCCTAGCCATCACGCGATCTTACCGAAACGGTAACAGCGATCACCTCGGCCCGGTGCCGATGGTCTGCGTCCTTGGGGCCGTCCCCGGCCATCCATCGGCTCCCAGGCTCCCGCCGGCTGTGTGGTTCTGCCGCATGGTGACCGTCGCCGCGGGCGTCGGGCGGGGCCACAAACATCACCAACGGCAACCCGCCCGGAATGTCATTCGGGTCTACGGCGAGCCGCGGGTGGTGCACGCCCCCGCATCCGTCCACTTCGGAACCGTCGAGAGAATCCGCACCACCCGCGCCCGGGTCCTGGCCGCCGCCTACGCCCGGAACCCGAGCGGTTCAATCGGCGCCCCGAATCACCCAAGCGCCCTTCGGCGGGCACGAGCTGTCCACGGCATGAGCGGCTCAGGTCCGGGTCTCGGCGAGGTGGGTGGCGAGGACGTCGCCGCCGAAGTCGGAGCGAGGACGTCGCAGCACTGTGTGTGCGTGGTTCGCGTCGTTGGCGGTGTTGTCGTACTCGATGAGCAGGTCGCTTCCCTGGAGCCTGTAGTAGTGGCCGTGGCCGGGCTGGATGGCACCTTGCCAGGCGAAGTGCAGTTCGTGTGGCTCGAGTCGGGCGGCCTCGCGTTCGGCCAGCTCATCGGGAAGGCGGTTGAGGTAGAGCTCGGCCAGTTTGGTGAGCAGGTCCCGCGCCGTAGTGCCGAGGTGGGCGCCGGAGACTCCGGACGGGCCCACCGAGTCGGACGTCCATGGTCGGGGTCCGCTGAGAATGTCCGGCGGCGCGTGCGCGGATACGATCGCCGCTTGCCGTTCGGGTGGCGACATCGCCGCGAGGAGTGCCCGCGCCAGGTCTTCTTCGATCGCCAGGGGGCGCACCACGTCCCGCCCCGCGTACCGCACCGCAGCGGGGTTGGCGCCGAGGAACACGGGCGTGGGGAACACCTCGTCACCGCTGACCGTCATCGTCACAGACAGGTGGTGCCCCTCAAACCGCCAGGCCCAGACCTCCTCGCCCGGATCGCCGTAGATCACGACCCAGAAGTCGTTGCTATGCCGGGCACGTCGCCAATGCTCCTGCCGATCGAGCACCTCCTCCAGTGCCACGATCGCCATCGCTTGCGCGTACGCGTGCGGGCTGAGGCCGCTGGCCAGCAACCGGTGGGCAGCCTTGCGGGCATCTCGATCCAGGTCGGCCAGGCACACCCCTGGCCGCGGCCGAGGCCTGTACTCCAGCCACCGCAGCTGCTCGTCAGCGAGCGGCCGCTGGGCCAGAACCCGCACCTCATCCGCCAGCCGACCCAGGAGGGCAGCGGCGGCCAAGCGCTGAACCGCGACGACGTCCATGCCTCCCTTTGTACCGCGTCACCGATCGGCTCGCGATGGTGGCGATCAGCGGATAGACCCAGCCGGTCGCCGTACACAAGGCGCTGCCGACCACCGAGGAGCTGACGCCCTCGTCGCGCCGCTGGCCTCGACCGCCGTCCCAACTACTGTCGCGTAGGTCAGTGTCCGAACGCCCACGCCACCATGAGTGGAAACTCGTGTTTCCAGAAGGCGTCGCCGTGCGAGCCGGCCCGTTCGGCCATGACAACGTCCCCACCCGCCTCGCGTAACGCGTCCGCCCACCGGCTCGCGTTGGTGAGGTAGAACGGTTCCTCGGTGCCGGCGACGAGGTACGTACGCGGAAGCCGGCCGGGCAGCTCGGAGGGCGGCCGGTACCCTGCCCCGGGCGAGGCGCAGAAGACCGCGCCGTAGATGTCGGGATGGCGCAGCCCCATGGCCAGGGCGAGTTCCCCACCGGCCGAGACACCCAACACCGCGGTTCGGCGGGCTGGCAGCCCGACGGCCAGGCGGGTCGCCGCCCATCGCCGGACGTCCTCGACGAAGAACTTCTCGTGGGCCGCGAACCGTTGCGGGTCGAAGGCGAACGCGGCCGTGCTACGGCCCGGTGAGTACTCGTGCAGCCGCAGCGTCTCGTCCTCGACGCGGTGCGCGCCGATGATCA
>Ga0307415_100001172_pt1 | contig 12258 bp, 9 predicted proteins | sample DK1Cmetagenome_FD_204524 | JGI IMG/M metagenome (GOLD analysis project Ga0307415, IMG submission 204524) | Maize rhizosphere microbial communities from greenhouse at UC Davis, California, United States - DK15-C-2 | ecosystem: Host-associated > Plants > Roots > Rhizosphere > Soil | place: USA...
CTCTCGAACCGCCACCGCAGACCCTTGCCGCTCTCCTCGATGCCGGCCAGCGACGTGGCGCGACTATCGTGCTGAACGCCACACCCGAGGCCATCGGCGCGCAGCCGCTCCTCGATGGAATCGACGTCCTGGTCGTCAACGAAACCGAGGCGGAAGACCTCCTTGCTCAAGCCGTTTCCGCGGCCACGGGCGAAGAGGCCGCTCGTTCCCTTGCCGCGCTCGGGCCAAAAACAGTCGTCGTCACGCTGGGCGCCGCTGGAGCGGCAGTGGCACACGGCGGCGAAACGGGCTCATTCCCCGCGCCGCGGGTGGATGTCATCGACACGACGGGCGCCGGTGACGCCTTTTGCGGCGCGTTTGCCGCCGACCTAGCCCGCGGCGTTGACCCGTTCCGCGCCGTGCGCACCGGCGTGGTGGCCGGCTCGCTGGCCACGACCATCCCTGGCGCCTACCCCGGCATCCCGCACCGCGAGGCCATCGAGCGCATGCTGGCTAAAGACTGACCGGAGCGCTTCCCTGACGCATTCGACCGGCTTTGGCTGCTGACTCAGCCAGCTGACCGCGGTCTTGGTCGACGCCGTCGTGGCAGTCTGAGTTCGCGCTCAGTGCCACCTAGAAGCGCCACCCGTCGCGTGCTTTCACGCTGGACAAACGCCGCCAGCGCTTCGTGCACGACCGCGGCAATGTCGTCTTGGCCGGTGAGGAACTTGGCCCTGGCCACCAACGCATCATCCAGCTCGAACGTCGTACGCATCGTGCGTCCTTATCAGGCCTTCTCGACTGTGGCGGAAGGGGAGGGATTCGAACCCTCGAGGCGGTGTTACCGCCTACGCGATTTCCAGTCGCGCGCACTAGGCCAGGCTATGCGACCCTTCCAGAATGAGCTGTCGGCTATTGGCTATCGGCTATCAGCACGGACCGTAAGCACGCAGCCGATAGCCAGCAGCGGATAGCTCTGTCCCGGCGGAGAGGGTGGGATTCGAACCCACGGTGGCTCATCACCACACCGCTTTTCGAGAGCGGCACCTTCAACCACTCGGACACCTCTCCAACTTGTGAAGTATATCTTCCCGGCTGTCTCAGCTACCGCTGGCTTGATGCATACCCGCAACCTGTCTCTGACAGGTTACGCTCATCCTGAGCCGCGCCATGGCGAAGGTTGCAAAGATTGCAAAGGTTGCGAAGGCTACGAGAGGCAGGCGGGTGGAAGCCTCTGCAGTCTATGCGTACATCCTCGATGCTCCCCGACTCTGCGCCGGTTGACCATTCCTCGCCCTGTCGCACAGCAAAACCGCCCGGCAGTCACCGGGCGGCGAGTCAGAGGTACGCCTGGCAGGATTCGAACCTGCGGCCTTTGGGTCCGCAACCCAACGCTCTATCCCCTGAGCTACAGGCGCGTAGCGATCATTTTACACCACGTGGGCTGCGACCCGCCGTGGCGGATCGTCTGGGGCGGGAAGGGAGGGATTCGAACCCTCGGAGCGCATTTTCTGCGCTCAACCGCTTAGCAGGCGGCCCCATTCGACCACTCTGGCACCTCCCCAGGTGGCTCTGTCCACGTTGGCCAGCGGCGTCGCGTGCACAGGAAACCAGACCAAAAAGTTTACCACGGGGCCGGCTCCAGACCGCGATTCAACCGCCGATCACGGCGGAGCAAGACCCCACCACGAGGTCGGTCCAGCTCGGCGCTGCCCGCCGCGCGCCGGCGCGCATCGCTCCGCCGCATCGACCAGTGTCGGCCGCACCCGCAGTCGCGACGCCTGCTCATAGGCATAGGCAATGCCGATCAGGGAGGCGTCACTGCGCGGCCGCCCGATGAAGGTCACCGAGAACGGCGCACCGCCCGGGTACCGCCCGGCCGGCACAGCAATCGCCGCGAACCCGGCGAACGGGTAGATCAGCGATTGCAGCGTGTCGATACCGGCCAGGACGTCGAGGTCGTCGGCGTCGAGCAGACCAGTGAGATAGTCTCGAGCCTGCTGGCGATTGGCGCGCGAGATCTGGCGGGCCTCCTGCTCACCGAGCGGACTCCAGAGGCAATCGCGCAGGCGGTCCTGTCCCCATGGGGCATAGCGGCCAGGATTCTCGTCATTGAAGGCGATCACGTCTGCTAGCGCCGGCAATGGAGCGTCGGTCGCCGCCAGGTAGGCATTGACTCCTTCCCGCAAACCCCAGTTGAACTCCGGTACGAAACCAGGCCCCTCGAAAGCGAAGGGTGCCGGCCGGATCACGACCACCTTCGCCCCAGCTGCCGCCATGGCCCGCACCACATCCGTGAGGCCCGAGTTGGCGATGATCCATTCGTCGTCGGCGGCGCCTGCCAGCCCGATCCCGATCAACCCGATTCGCTTGCCGCGCAACGCGTCCGCGTCGAGTGCGGCCATGAAATCGGTGCCGTGCACCCCTTCGGCGCGATGCGAATAACGATCGCGAATATCGCGGGTGTGCGCCATCGCCGTCAGCACCGCGGCCACGTCAGTGACCGTCCGACCGATCGGGCCGGCGGTGTCGCATTCATCGCTGATGGGAACGACCCGGTCGCGGCTCACAAGTCCAAGCGAAGGCCGCATGCCGACGACCGATGCCCTGGCGGACGGCGCCACGATCGATCCCGCGGTCTCGGTGCCGACAGTCACGGCCGCCAGATTCGTGGTCGCGGCCACGGCCGACCCGGTCGAAGAGCCGAATGGGTCGATCCCTGGACCGTACGGACTCACCACCTGACCGCCCAGGGCGCTGAAGCCGCTCGGCGCGACGTACGACATCCAGTACGCCCACTCGGAAAGGTTCGTCTTACCCAGGATGACCGCGCCCGCTTCGCGCAGCCCGCTTACCAGATGCGCATCGCGGTCACTATGTGCGGTGCTCAGCGCGGCCGCGCCGGCTGTGGTGTGCAGGCGGTCCCCGGTCCCGATATTGTCCTTGAGCAAGACAGGGAGACCGTGCAGCGCCCCCCTTGCCCGACCAGCTGCACGCTCGGAATCCAAACCTGCCGCAATCTCCAGCGCGTCTGGATTCAGCTCGATGACCGATCGCAGCTGAATGGCGTCGAGACGCCGGATGCGATCGACGTAGTACGCCACCAGATCAGTTGCGCTGTAACGACCCGCCTGGAAGTCCGCATGAAACTGAGGCGTCGTGGCCTCGAGCACGAACGCGTCGAGGCGGCAGCGCATCTGCGGCGTGACCCGAGCCATAGCGTCTGCGAACGGACGGAAATCGAGCGGGCGACGTGGCGGTAGAGAGAGAACCGGCGCCGCCTGCGCGGCGGAAGCTCTTCGAAACGCCCCGTGTGTCAACAGAGCGCCGACCGCGCTCTTCATGACAGTGCGCCGGTTGATCCCGCTCACGCTTCGCCCCTCGCCTCGTGCATGGTCAGCAGTACGGGCGCCGATCCGCTATGAACGTTTTGCAAACGCATGTCATGGCGACGTCGTATGCCGCCCGCATTGAGTCACCGAGGAATTGCGACGCGCCCCTTCGCCGCTGCCCATTCTAGAAGCATCCTGGATGGCGGCAAAGGTCACCCGCCGGGCGTGCCAGCACGAAACCGTAAAGGGAGGACTTATGGGCTTCACTGCAACGATCTGATACGAATTCCGGCGCCTCAGAAGTTCAACATCTTCAACATCTTTAACACCTTTGCCATCTTCAAATCCGCCTGGGACTACTCAGCACTGCTCCACCGTCGGGACACACATACTCAATCCATCTCAGAACGAACCCTTCCGCGTGCCAATTCCTCTCTCCCGGCTCGATGTGCCGAGCGCAGACTGCCGGCTGCCTTTGGACGTGGCGAGGCGGCGGTCAGCGTGTGAGGGCGCGCCATCGCCGTGCACACCAATCACCCAGGTTCCATCTGACAGGAACGCTTTCTGGAGATAGGGGGGTGGCGCCGACAAAAGCGGCCCGGGGTAGACCGTCCCCCGATACGCTACGAGATTAGGCCCAACCACCGCCAATAGGGAATGCTGGCTAGTAGCGCGATAAACACGAATACCCCATACGCAATAGCGAGAGGGCGTGCTTGTTCATGTGAAAAGGATCGTTCTCCGGTGGCAAAGTAGGCGGCCTGGTAGAGCACGTTCTGCTGCGGGTAGAGCCAGAGGTTGTTGGCCAGCATAGCCGTGAACATGACGATCCACGGGTGGACGCCGGCCGAGGCAGCGGTGGGAACAAGCGCTGCGGCCAGCAGGAGGGCGATAGGGCTGGGGCGCAACGTAATGCTGAGGACTGCCGCCATCCCGGCTACCAGGAGCAGGCACACGAGGGGCCGACCCGCTATCACGCCACCAAGTGCCGTCAAACTCTGCACCAGCCAGTTGTCCAGGCCAACATGCGCGAAGATGCCCGCGAAGCTGAGGATCGCGCCGACGTAGAGCAAGAAACCGAGATTGACTCCATCCCGCAGTGCGGCATCATCAAGCGCCCTGACCAGGAACAACACGGCTACGGCCGCCACCACGAGCCAGGCAGGAGCAATGCCGTGCAGCGCCTGCGTAGAAAACCCTATCAAGAGCAATCCGAGGATGAGGAGCACGCTCCACTCGTCGCGCGAGAGCGGTCCCAGCACGCGTCCTTGGAGTGCCAAAGTCGCTTCTGGCAGATCGTCGGGTCCTTCCGGTTGGTACCGCATGAGCACGAAGCCTATTGTCAACGTAAAGAGGACCAGGCAGGTGGGCAGCGCCGCGAAAAACCAGTGAACCCAATCGATCTGGGCGCGGGCCTCCGCCGGGAGCAGGCCATAGGCAATCAACGCCCCCGACGATCCGGTCAAAAACAGCGGTCCCGTCATCCCGAAACCGAAGTAGGTCGCCAGGGCCAATCCCGCCGACCCTTGCGAACGTTCCGGGTAGCGCAGCGTCTCTGCAATGTCCTTAGCCAACGGCGTCGCCAGCATGACCCGTCCTGCTGGGTCCGGCATCCCTGGGGAGAGGACAACGCCAAGAGCACCGAGAGTGAGACACAGAATCCGGTAACTTGCGGGGAGGCGCCGCACGAGTTCAACCGCGCCGCGATAGAGCAGGCCACTGCGCGCCACGGCGGCCCCGATTGTCATGCTCGCCAACAGTAAGAACCACGTCGAACTGGCGAAGCCTGAGGCCGCCACTTCGACTGGAGCAATTCCCATGACGACCCAGACGGCAATGAGCATCAGAGCCAGGAGATGATTGGGGAGGACGTCGAGGAAGCCAAGCAGGACCAGGGCGCCAACGGTCACCAGAACATGCAGACTGGCTGGTGATAAGCCGCCGGAGACTGGTAGCGACCAGGCCAAGGCGCCGAGAGCAAGGACGCCGAGTGCGAACAACGGCCGCACCGGGAGCGCCCGATCCTGAAGGCGAGAGACCAGGAGGGCGCCGTACCCGACTCCCCAGCCGATCCCCCGCCGCAGGAGACCAAGGCGCCGGCTGCGCTCCCAGTCACTCGGCTCCTCGGTGAGCGATTGGTCCTCCGGGGAGTCGCAGTCGGCGATAACCCCATGATGGTGTTCCAGGTGCATGGCCTGGTGCAGACAGGCCAGGGAGGCGTCCTCATCGCCGATCTGGTCGTAGAGCGCGGCCAGGGCTCGCTGGTACTCGATGGCAATGGAAGGCTGCCGACCGGCGCCCCGCCCTTCGGCTTCACGATACGTCGCGACTGCCTGCTCGAGTTTTCCTTGGACGACGCAGCACGCGGCAAGCAAGCGCACGAGTGCAAAGCGGGTCCACAGAGCCCGGGTGGGAAGGGCACGCAGAGCTGCTTCGACCCGCACCGCATCCCGGGCGCTCAGGGAGCCGCCGTACTCCTCGAGCAGGCCCACGAGCCGGTCCCAATCCTCGGCCTCGCGCGCCAGATCGATCGCGTCGAAGGGATCAACATCCGGCCGGACAAGAAGCACATCGGTGGCCCGGCGTCGCAGGTCCCGCAGGCCCCGGTCGCCGAGCTCTAGCCAGAGCTGCCGGAGGAGAAAGCCGCGCACGGACTCTTGCAGGAAGGCATACCAGCCGGCAGGCTCCGTTGCTGCAAAGAAGACCTCCTCTTCAACCAGGTGCTCGAAGGGAACTGCAGACCAATCGGACCCGAGTGTCTGTCTCAACAGCTCGACGTCGAAGCGGCCAAAGACGGCAATGCGGCGCAGAAGCGCCTGCGCGGTTGGCTCGAGTACGCCTTAGGCGGCACGGGCCACGACGGTTACCTGCTGGCGACTGGCCGCCAACTGGCGGGTGGCCTCCGCGAGGCGTGCCGAAAGCTCGGCCGCGATCCGCAAAGCGATCGAGGGGTGATCTCGAACGAGGGTATCAAAGCGCTGGCGCGGTAGCTTCCACACGACGAGCGGCGTCAACGCCGTGACTGTCGACGAACGCGGCTCATCGGTCAGGAGCGCACCCTCCCCGAAGTGCGCGGGCGCCGCCAGTCTCGTCACCACCTGGGTGCCCCCTGTCTCAGTAACCACCGCCTCGACCGTCCCAGAGCGGATGAGATAAAAACCGTCTCCCGGATCGCCCGGCTGGAAGACCACCTCGCCTGGGGTGAGCTCGTGCTCCTCCAGCTCAGGAACCAGCCGGGCCAGGTCTACCGCGCTCAACTCGCTGAAGAACGGTGTTGCGGCCAGCGCTTCAACAGCGCTCAAACTGGGAGGAGCGGCGAGGGTCGGCGCTGAAGCATCGGGTGGCGGGGAGGTCAGCTGGCTCATCACGCCTCTCAGATGCACCGCTTGCGCCAAAGCATTGCAGAAAGCGAGGTCGGATTACGACAGCAGTTTGAGCAGAAGCCTATGACGCACGACGCAGTCAGAGTAACAGTCGCCGAGAGCGCATGGCGCGAGCTCGCGCAAGGCGCTCATCGATTCAGAAGTCTTGAGGTTTTCTCGTGGCGGAGAGGTTGGGCTTCGAACCTGCGGAACTCATCACTCGGATGTTTCGGCATGCCGCGATGAGCCTGCTCCCGAAGGGCGTTTGCGACAGACTCGTCTCGGAGATGCTTGGGGATTCGAAGGCGAGCCCGTCCTGAGCTGCGACGCAACCGCGTCGGCACCGACTTGAGGCCGCCGCGCCGACGCGAGCATCGTCAGGCGGCAGCGGAGTCGATGACGACAAGGAGGTCGGCCAGGCCGGGATTCGGGAGCGTGGTGTATGTCCCATCCCGGTAGACGACAACCTCTTGCTCATCGGCGGAGAGCGCGAGCACGACCGCGTGGTGATGTAGCGTAACCTGCGGCCGACCACAGATGATCAGCTGCGGGCGCAGGCGCATCGCCACAGCCTCGAGTTCGGTCGGCGCCGCCGTGGTAATGCGCAACCTGGGACGCAGCCGCGGCAGCACGCTAGCGAGCAGATCGTGGTAGATGGTGAGGTCGTTGGCGACTAGGATGTGGATGGGGACTGTCACCGGTTGCCTCCTTTCCCGAGAATTGAGCGAAAAGCGGTGCGGCCCCCACCCTTATCGTCCGCCTTCGTCTTCCAGTTCTGGATGAACTGTCCACTGGTTTCGTCGTATCGCAGGCTCGTCCCGCCAGTCGTCATCTCATCCAGGGGAATCGCGTCCGTCCCTTCGTCGGCAAGGCCATTGCAATTGACCGCCTTGGCCGTGAATTGGTCGACGACATTGGTGTCGGTGAGTTCAGTCGCTCCCGCGAAGACTTCGAACTTCAGCGGCACTGTGGAGCCGGCCTTGATGGTGTTGAGGATGCCACCACCGTCGACGGGCCGATAGAAACCTCTGACATCCCACGCCAGGACCCTGTAGCTGACGTCTGTGCTCTTGGTGTTCCCGGCATTGTCCCTGGCTTCGGCCGTCAACGTGTGGGAGCCAACGGCGTCGTAGTTCGCATCCCCCGTGATCTGGCACTTGGCATCATTTGCGTAAAGATTCAGCCCGGACGTCGCGTCCGATGCCGTGCAGCCCGGCTTGGCAGGGACGAAGCTGAAATAGTATTCGCCGCCGTTTGCGACGGTGTTGGCGCTGAGGTCGAACGCAACATCCGGTCGGGTGGCGTCGCGCTTGATCGTCTCCGTCTTGGAGTCGCTGTTGCCGGCCTTGTCGGTGGCAGTGCAGGTGTACTCCGTGGCGGCCTGGTCGGCGGTGATGCTGGTCTTGTTGTCCGCCCCCCCGCAGTTCTGCAGGGAGTCCACGCCCGAGGTGGCGTCAGTCGCATCCCATTGAATCGTCACATCGCTAGTGTACCAGCCGTTGTCGCCGTGCGTGCCGGAGACGTTCGACGTCACGACCGGCTTGGTGGCGTCGCGCTTGATGGTCACCGTCCGACTGTCGGTGCCGCCCGCACTCGTGGCCTCACAGGTTCGGCTCAGCGGGTCGCCATCTGTATCGAAGAGGGAATCGCCACAGCCGCTCTTGGCGTCAATCGATGACTCATCGTCGGTGACGACCCAGCTCAACTCGACGCCCGGCTTCGTTGTGTACCACCCGTTGTTCCCGTCGGGCGCCGCTGGATTGAGGGTAGGCGAGATGACTGGCGGGGTCGTGTCCGACGGAGCCGGTCGTGCTGTTACGTTGACGGTGAGGCTCGTCGCCGTCGCGTCGCCGAGCTTGCCACCGGTCTGATTGGGATTATTAACATCGGTAGTGTCGAAGGAGGCGCCGTTATCAACGGCGGGGCTGTTTACGAGTTTGCAATTGTCGCAAAGGAGGATAACGTACGTGCCGACCGGCGTATTCGCAGTGGTCGTCACAGTGGCAGTCACCTGGTATGGGTCGGGAGCTGCGGTCCATGTGATAGGGGACTGGTTACAATTGCTGTCGCGAGCGTAGAAGTCCTTGTACGCTGAATCAGTCCCCGTGGTCACCGTTCCGTCCGCGCCGATGTTATACTGTTTGTCAACTCGGGCCTTCGCCGGTTGGGCGGCCGTGACAGCGCAGTCAATGTTACCTTGCGCTGATAACCCGATCACGAAGTTAACGGACTGGCCCTGCTCAACGGTCAGGACATTATCACCGACGATGCTGTTCTGAAGCTCACTCGTGATGAGCTCAGCCCCAAACACGCTGCTCGCCATCAACGGTCCGAGCAGTGTTGCGAATAGCCCGACCAACGCGGCTATCGTGAATGCCCTGAACCCGCTTCTCGGCTCCCGCTGCATCTTCGCCATGGCCATCCTCCTCCCGGATCTCTGCCGGGCTTGCAAACACATGTGCCGGCCGGAAGCCAGCGCGCCTCAGTGCCCCGCACGCCGCCCATCTCAGGCGCAACGCCGGGCACTACCATGAACCGGTCTGGAATGATCATAGGTGCCGATTAAGTCAAGAACATCCCCCGCGCGGGGGAATTTTTCTGCCACTTGCCGGCACGGCAGCGCCGGTGCGAGTGCTGCGAAGCTCTGCCGCGTCGCACGCGACGAACGCGTCGAGTTGCCGGCAGTTGCCGTTGCCGGACAGTGTTCGAGGTCGGTACTCAGTCGAGGTGGATGAGACCGTGGCGGAGCGCGAGGAGCACGGCCTGCATCCGCGACTCGACCCTGAGCTTGCCGAGGAGGCTCGCGACATGCGACCGGACGGTCTCGATGCCGACGTGCAGGCGGTCGGCGATCTCCCGGTTCTCCATCCCCGTCGCCAGCAACTGCAGCACCTCACGCTCGCGCGCGGTCAGCCGGCCCAGCGCCGTCCGCTCGGCCTCGTCCCGGCCCTGCCACTCCCCGGCCAGAAGCAGGAGCTCGCCGAGCTCCTCCCGGGAAAGAAATGCCTGACCGGCATGGAGGCGTCGCGTGGCGTCGATGATCTCAGTTGCCCGGACTGCTTTGTGCAGTACCGCGGCGGCCCCAGCGGCGACGGCCTCGGCATGGCGACGGCGGTCCCCGCTGGCCGTGAGCACCAGCGCTGAGGCCGACGGGTTGGTTGCACGGAGGTCCCGGATCAACGTCGTGCCGTAGCCGTCGGGCAGATGCAAGTCGACGATGGCGACGTCCACCTCAATGCCGCGGATCATTTGCCGTGCCTCGGCCAGTGTTCCGGCTTCCCCAACGACGCCGATATCCGGTTCGGCCGCCAGCCGTATCGCGAGCAACTCGCGCACCGACGTGTGGTCGTCGACCAGTACGACCCGAATCAGCGGCTTGCTCGGCGGGGCTTCGTTGCGCAACGACATGCTCATCACGCCACCGGTAAGTCGAATGCGAAGACTGTACCCTCGCCTGGTGTGGAGATCACCGTCAACTCCCCGCCGTGCGCCTCAACGATGCCACGCGAGACGTAGAGACCCAAGCCAACTCCCGGCAAATGCTGGCTGTTCGCCTCGCGGCCGCGTCCGAACTTCTCGAAGATGTGCGGCAAATCCTCCTGATCGATGCCCGGCCCCTGGTCGGCGACCTCGATGCGAACCCGGTCTCCCTGCCGGAGGGCGCGTAGCGTGATTGGCGTGCCCGGTGGCGTGTATTTGGCCGCATTCGTGAGCAGGTTGCGCAGCACCTGGCCAATCCGCTCCGGATCGGCGAGTACGACCGCGGGACTCGCGTCTTCGATGTTGACGGGATGGTCGCCAGCGAGCACCTGCGCAAAGACCGCGGCGTCGGCCAGCAGCGTGGCGACCAGGGTGGGGCGGGATTGGATGGTGAAATGATCGCCCTCGACAGCGGATGCGGCCTGCACGTCTTTGATGAGGGAACGCAGGGCCTCCACCTCGATCTCGATGGTCGCCAGACCACGCGCCTGGATCGGGTTCAGCGGTGCCATCGCCACCAGATCGGCGCCCCGCCGGATCGCGGCGAGCGGATTACCCAGCTCGTGTCCGACCATTGCGGTGAAGCTCGCCCGCAGCGCGGCCAGCTCCTTTTGCATCCTGACGGTCTCCCGCTCGTTGGCCAGGAGCCGAGCGCGCTCGGTTGCAACGTGGCGCAGCTCGAGGAAGCCCCCGACGGCGACCACGATGGTGAAGGCCAGCCGCAGCAGACTGGAGGTGGTTACGACCGGACTGTAGGCCGACGGCCAGAAGAGCGTGTGCAGCTGGGAGCCGGCCATGAGCACCATGGCCACCACCAGCCAACCGCCGAGGACCCGGCCGGGGTAGTGCCACGCCCCACCGAACACCGCCGCGCCGGCGAAGAGCAGCGGCAGCAGCGACAGGCCCCAATGCCACGGCGTCAGCCCGGTCAGAACCCCTGAGCTGGTGCTCGCGATCGCTTCGGGATCACCAACGGCGACGAGCGAGGGGAGGCGGTCACCTGCGGAGATGACGCCCCACGCGAGGAGCGCGCAGATGACGAGCGGCACGAGCGCGGCGCGAAACGTGAACGGCAGTGGCCGCGGCACGACCAGCCCAATCGCCATCACGAACGCGGCAATGCTCCGGGTAAGCAAGGAGCCATACATGGTGATGTTGAGGTCGACCGCTGTGGATGTCGCCGAGTAGAGGTAGCCAAAGCCGAGCCCACCAAGCCCCAGGATCAGGAAGCCGAGGGCAACCCAGCGCAGCCGCGAGTGCTCTGACGCAACGGGGAAGAGGAAGAGGACCAGCGCCGCGAAGAGGCGCAGGAGGGCGAGGAAGACCTCGAAACCGGCCTTGGCAGCGGGGGCGACGATGACGAAGCGGATTTGATCGATCTGGAGGATGAGAGCGAGCCAGACCACCAGGATGATGGAAAGCACAATGGCGATCGGTACGTGCGCCCAAGGTGTTGCTACCGCATCGTTTTCCGGCTCTGAGGACTCGTCCCGGAGGACCGGGCCAGCTGACGCAACTGCGGTGTTGGAGTGCAACGCGGCCATGGCAATCAGCCCATCAACAACATGCGAATTGATGTGCACATTCTATGCCACGGTGTAGCGGCCATTCCCCGTTAGAGCCTTAAATCGTGAGGAAGTACGCTTATCCGTAGTATTATAATTATATAAACATTGGTTGAATGCACGATAGTTAGTTGCATCGCTGGTCTGCAGGTCGACGGGGTTGAGCCGACTTCGCCGCCGCGCTCGAACGATTTCCCTCGTCGTGCAGCACTATTCAGTGCCAGACCCCAGGGGCTGCTGCCACTCGGTCAGAGTCGGGCAGCGTGGCAACTCCCGCTGCGCATTTTTGTCTTCGTTGCGCCGAATCTTTTGGCGGAGAGGGTGGGATTCGAACCCACGGAGCTCATCGCTCGGCTGTTTTCAAGACAGCTGCCTTCAACCGCTCGGCCACCTCTCCATCAATGTCCAGCCTGACCCTGGATTCTGGGTCGCTCGGAACCATGAATTTTACCATTCGGCGGTCAGGGCCGGGCCGGACCGATCGGTGGTTGCTCGCTGATGACAGCCTGACCACCGAGGTAGGGTCGCAGCACCATCGGC
>Ga0307415_100001175_pt1 | contig 12238 bp, 11 predicted proteins | sample DK1Cmetagenome_FD_204524 | JGI IMG/M metagenome (GOLD analysis project Ga0307415, IMG submission 204524) | Maize rhizosphere microbial communities from greenhouse at UC Davis, California, United States - DK15-C-2 | ecosystem: Host-associated > Plants > Roots > Rhizosphere > Soil | place: USA...
AAGAGCTACGACCCGCGCGCGAAGATCGTGAAGCAGCTCGCCGACGAGGTGTTCGCGCAGATCGGGATGGACAAGGACCTCGAGATCGCGATGGAGCTCGAGCGCATCGCGCTCTCGGACGACTACTTCGTCTCGCGCAAGCTCTACCCGAACGTGGACTTCTACACGGGGCTCATCTACCGCTCGATGGCCTTCCCGACGGACTTCTTCACGGTGCTCTTCGCCGTGGCGCGCACCGCGGGGTGGCTGGCGCAGTGGGAGGAGATGCTGCTCGACAAGGAGCAGAAGATCGCCCGCCCCCGCCAGCTCTACACGGGATACGGCGAGCGCGAGTACAGCAGCCAGCTCGCCAGCAAGTTCCCGCGGACGAAGAAGGACCCGAAGCACGGGTAGTCCCTCAGCTCTTACAGCCTTCCGCCGCGTGCGTCGCGCACACGGGCTTCACGGGACAGCCGCGACAGTGGCGGAGGCGCGCGGTGCAGACGAGGGCGCCGAGCTCCATGAGCGCCTGGTTGTGCGTCCAGGCGTCGCGCCCGCGCCGCGGCAGCGAGCGCTCGGCGATCTCCCAGAGGGCGCGCGCGCCGGCGCCGGTCTTGGGCGCCAGGCCGGGCGCGAAGACGCGGCGGAGCACGCGGGCCACGTTGGTGTCCACGAGCGGCGCCCGCCGCTCGTACGCGAACGACGCGACCGCCCCCGCCGTGTAGGCGCCGATGCCCGGCAGCGCGCGGAGTGCCGCGGGGTCGGGGGGGAGCGTGCCGGCGGCGCCCTCGGCGGTGAGCTGCTCCGCGAGGCGGTGGAGGTTGCGCGCGCGCGCGTAGTAGCCGAGCCCTTCCCACGCCTCCATGACGCGCGCCGGCCCCGCCGCGGCCACGTGGTGCAGCGTCGGGAAGCGCTCGAGAAAGGCCTCGTACTTCGGGACGACGCGCGACACCTGCGTCTGCTGCAGCATCAGCTCCGAGACAAGCACGCGGTACGGGTCGCGCGTGCGGCGCCAGGGCAGGTCGCGGCAGTGCGCGCGGTACCAGGCGCGCAGCCGCCGGCCGAAGGCGCGGTAGCGCTCGGCGGCGACGAGCTCCGCGGGGGACACCGCGGGGGGCCGGGCGGTGGAGCGCCCACGACCGGCCACTAGCGCGGGTCCCAGCTCGGCGCGGCGGTGAAGAGGCCGTCCACGAAGCCGATCCGGTGCGCGAGGTAGACGCCGAAGAGCGCGCTCAGCGCCCCGGCCGCGAAGCGCAGGTGGCGCTCGATCCCGGCCATGCGCGCGCCGGCGTAGGCCGACGGGAGGGCGAGCGCGGCGGTCACGAGCGCCATGCCGAGCATGGTGCCGAGGCAGAACACCACGAGCGCCGCCATCGCCCAGCGTGGGTCGGGGATGAGCGCCATCACGATGACGCTTGCCGCGGCGGAGCCGGCCATCCCGTGCACGAGCCCCACGAGCAGCGGCGGGAACGCGAGCCGGGGGGGCGCCGCGCCGCGCCGCGAGCCGGCCATGTTCAGCACGCCGAGCACGATCAGCATGAGGGCGACGGCGAACTCCATGGAGAGGCCGAGCCGCGGCGTGATGGCGAGCTTGAAGAGGACGATCGCGCCGCCCACGCCGACCACGGTGAGCGTGTGGCCGATCCCCCACTGCGCGCCGACGAGCGCCGCGCGCCACACCGAGCGCTCCCGGCTCACGATGGTCGTCACCGCCACCACGTGGTCGGCGTCGGTCGCGTGGCGCATGCCCCAGAGGAGGCTGGTGAGCAGGGTGACGCCGAGGATGGCGAGCATGGGGGTGTACCGGGCGAGTGCGGGCGCCGGCGGCGCGTGGGCTGCGGAAAGGTAATCGCCAGGCGGGGTACGACAGGGGAGGGACGGGGCGCGGGCGAACGCGCGGCCCGCGCCGCGCGTTGGAGCAGCAGTGGCTGGCCGCGCCGCGCGCCGGCGGACGACTCTGGGAGGTTTCGTGGATACGGTTGCACTGTTGTCGGCCGACCGGGCCGGTGGGGCGGGTGGCACGCGGGTGGACGCGACGATCGGCCGCACGCCGGTGGTGCGCCTCGAGCGCGTGGTGGAGCCGGGGATGGCCGAGGTGTGGATGAAGCTGGAGGGGCTCAACCCCGGCGGCTCGATCAAGGACCGGACGGCGCTCGGGATGATCGTGGACGCCGAGCAGCGGGGGGTGCTGCGGCCGGGCGACCGGATCGTCGAGCCGACGTCCGGGAACACGGGGATCGGGCTCGCGCAGGTGGCGAGCGCGCGCGGCTACCGGCTGACGCTGTGCATCCCGAGCTCGATGAGCGAGGAGCGGAAGCGGACGCTGCGGGCCTACGGGGCCGAGCTGGTCTTCACCGACCCGGAGCGGCGGATGCTCGCCGCCATCGAGGAGGCGGAGCGCATCCGCGACGCGACCGGCGCCTGGATGCCCAACCAGTTCGCGAACGCCGCCAACCCGCGCGTGCACTACGAGACCACCGCGCCCGAGCTCTGGGAGCAGATGGACGGCCGCATCGACGCCTTCGTCTACGGGTCGGGGACTGGGGGGACGATCAGCGGCGTCGGCCGCTTCCTCAAGGAGCGGGTGCCGGACACGCTCGTGGTCGCGGTGGAGCCGGCGCGCTCGCCGGTGCTCTCGGGCGGGGAGCGCGGGCAGCACCAGTTCCAGGGGATGGGGCCCGGCTTCGTGCCCGCCAACTTCGACCGCTCGGTGGTCGACCGCGTGATGCAGGCGTGGGAGGAGACGGCGTTCCCGCTCGCGCGGCGGCTGGCGCGCGAGGAGGGGTTGTTCGTGGGGATGTCGAGCGGGGCGATCGCGTGGGCGGCGCTGGAGGTGGCGCGCGAGCTCGGCGCCGACCGCCGCGTGCTGTGCATCGCCCCCGACTCCGGGGCGCGCTACCTGACGACGGCGCTGTTCGCGGAGCCCTAGCTGCGAGGGCGGGCGGCGTGTCGCCCCGGGCGCGCCGGCGGATGCGGTTGCTTGACACCGCCGCCGGGCGTCCGTACAGTCAGATCCCGCCCTGCGCCGCGCGGCTCCGCGCCGCGGCCACGGGCGGCGGCCGACGCCACCGCGCCGGCCGGTGCGTCTTGGGGTGTAGCTTAGCTGGCAAAGCGCCCGACTGTTACTCGGGATATCGCAGGTTCGAATCCTGCCGCCCCAGTGGTTGAAGCGTGACCGACGTGCCGCCGCCCCGGCGCCTGTTCAGGCGCCGGGGCGGCTGGCGTTACGTGGGCGGCGCGCGGTCAGTATTTCGGCACGTCCGGGTCCACGTCGTCGCTCCAGCGGGTGATGCCGCCGGTGAGGTTCCACACGCGGCGGAAACCGGCCTCCCGGAGCTGCCGCGCCGCCCGGGCGCTGCGCGTCCCGCCCTTGCAGTACACCACCACGTCGCGCGAGCTGTCGATCGTGTGCAGCGCCGCCGGCAGCGTGGCGAGCGGCACGAGCCGCGCGCCCGAAATGTGGCCGATCTCCCACTCGTGCGGCTCGCGCACGTCGATCAGGTCCAGCGCGTCGCCGCGCTGCCGGCGCGCGGCCAGCTCGCGCGGGGCGAGCTCCGCCACCGCCTCTCCCTCCGGCTCGGCGCCCACGCCGCAGAACTGCTCGTAGTCGATCAGCTCGCGGATCTCGCGCGTGCCGCACGCCGGGCAGGTGGGGCTCTTCCGCAGCTTCACGGTGCGGAACTCCATGCGCAGCGCGTCGATCAGCAGCAGCCGGCCGACGAGCGACTCGCCGACGCCGAGGATCTGCTTCACCGTCTCGGTCGCCTGGATGGTGCCGACGAGTCCGGGCAGCACGCCGAGCACGCCCCCCTCCGCGCAGCTCGGCACGAGCCCCGGGGGGGGCGGCTCCGGGAAGAGGCAGCGGTAGCACGGCCCGCTCTCGGTGGCGAACACGCTCGCCTGCCCCTCGAAGCGGAAGATGCTCCCGTAGACGTTCGGCTTTCCGAGGATGACGCAGGCGTCGTTGACCAGGTAGCGCGTCTGGAAGTTGTCGGTGCCGTCCACGACGACGTCGTAGCCGCCGAGGATCTCGAGCGCGTTCGCGGACGTGAGGCGCGTCTCGTACGTGGTGAGCTCCACGTGCGGGTTCACGTCGGCGATGCGGTCGCGCGCGCTCTCGAGCTTGGGCCGCCCCACGTCGCGCGTGCCGTGCAGCACCTGCCGGTGCAGGTTCGTCACGTCCACCACGTCGAAGTCCACGAGGCCGAGGTGCCCCACGCCGGCGGCGGCCAGGTAGAGCGCGAGCGGCGAGCCGAGGCCGCCGGCGCCGACGAGGAGCACGCGCGCCGCCTTGAGACGCCGCTGCCCCGCGAGCCCCACGTCGGGGAGGATGAGGTGGCGGCTGTAGCGGAGGATCTCCGCGTTCGTGAGCTCGGGGAGAGGGTCGGCGGCGGGCGGCGCGGCCGCGGACGTCCCGATGGTGGTCGCCATCCTCAGCCTCCGGCGATCGCCGGGACGACGATCACCTCGTCGCCGTCGCGCACCGGCGCGGCGAAGCCGCCGCTCAGGCGGATGTCGTCGTCGTTGAGGTAGTACGTCACGTACGGGTAGGGGGCGCCGTCGGCGCCGCGCAGCCGCGGCTCGAGCTCGGGGTAGCGCGCGGCCACGTCGCTCACCAGCTCGCCCACGGTCGCGCCGCTCGCCTCGAGCGTGCGCTGCCCGCCGGCGAGCTTCGCGAGCACGGTCGGAAGGTTCAGGGTCACGGACATGTGTGGTGCCTCAGGCGTGAAGGGTGCTGCCCGCCGCCGCGCCGCGCTCGTGCGCGGGCGGCCGGGAGGGGCTGATGGACATTGGCGGAACGTCGAAGGTGCTGGTGAAGGAGGTGGCTGGCACGCCCGTCGCGCGCCACGCCGCCTCCATCGCCGCCGCCACCGCGGCGGCGCGCTCACGCGGCGCGACGGCGACGATCGTCGTGCCCGCGCCGCTCAGCGTGGCACCGAACGCGCCGGCCGCGACGGCGGCGGCCGTCACCAGGTCGTAGCCGGGGACGAGCGCGCGGCGGTGGGGCACGTGCAGCACGTCGTCGAGCGCCACGGCGAGCAGCGCCGGCGACGCGGTCGCCAGCCCGCGCACGAGCGCCGCGCCGCGCGCCTGCGCGGCCACCGCGGTGGCGTGCGGCACGCCGGGCGGAAGCGCGGCGCGGGCGCGCTTGGTCTCCAGGGTGAGCTGCGGGACGGCGAACGCCAGCAGCAGCGACGCGTGCACGTCCAGCGGCGCCACCGTGAGCGCTGCACTGCCGGGCGCCGCCACGCTCAGCGTCGCCCCGCCGAACACCGACGCGGCGGCGTTCTCGGGGTGCCCCTCGATCGCCGCGGCCGCGCTCACGATCGCCGTGCGGTCCAGCCCGAGCGCGAGGAGCTCGTTGGCGAGCGCGGCGCCCGCCACGAGCGCCGCGGCCGACGAGCCGAGCCCGCGCGCGACGGGGATGTCCGAGACGGCGCGGAAGCGCACGGCCGACGGCGGCTCCCGCCCCGCCGCGCGGCAGGCGGCCGCGAACCCGATCCAGAGCGCGTCGCGCGCGGGCTCCACGGCGAGCTCGGCGAGCTCGCCGCCGCGCTCCACCGTCACCCCCGCCGCGGCGCCGTGGGCGATCGACGCCCGGGCGGTGAGCCAGCGATCGGTGGCCACCGCCACGCAGTCGAAGCCGCCTCCCAGGTTCGAGCTCGAGCCCGGGACGCGCACCGCGCACTCCCGCTCCGGCGCGCTCACCGGGCCGCGTCCACGAGCGCGGCCACCTCGCGCAGCCGCGGGGCGATCACCGGCGACTCGTCGAGCCGGCCGGCCACCGCCTCCACCGTCTTGAGCCCGTTGCCGGTGATGCAGAGCACCACCTCGTCGTCGGGGCGGAGGTGTCCCGCCCGCGCGAGCTCGAGCGCCGCGGCCACCGTCGCGCCGCCCGCCGTCTCCGTGAACACGCCCGCGCTCTCGGCGAGCAGCCGGATGCCGCGCACGAGCGCGTCGTCGCTCACCGCCGCCGCCCACCCGCCCGAGGAGCGCATGGCCTCGACGGCGAAGCGGCCGTCGGCGGGGTTCCCGATCGCGATCGAGCGGGCGATCGTGTCCGGGATCTCCGGCTCGATCTGCTCCCCGCCGCGCTCCAGCAGGCGTACGATCGGCGCGCACCCGTCCGCCTGGGCGCCGTAGAGGCGCGGCGCCGGCCCGCCGACCAGGCCGGCGTCCAGAAACTCGTGGAAGCCCTTGCCGAGCTTCGTCACGAGCGAGCCGCCGGCCATGGGCGCGACGACCGCGGTGGGGAGCCGCCAGCCGAGCTGCTCGGCGATCTCGAAGGCCACCGTCTTGGAGCCCTCGCCGTAGTACGCGCGCAGGTTGACGTTGACCACCCCCCAGCCGAAGCGGTCGGCCACCTGCGCGCAGAGGCGGTTCACGTCGTCGTACGTGCCGCGCACGCGCACCAGGTGCGGGGCGTACACCGCCGTCCCCACCACCTTGCCCGCCTCGAGGTCGTGGGGGATGAAGATCCAGGACGTGAGCCCGGCGCGCGCGCCGTGTGCGGCCACCGCGTTGGCGAGGTTGCCCGTGGAGGCGCAGCCGATCGTGTCGAGGCCGAGCGACACGGCGGCGTTGATCGCCGTCGCCACCACGCGGTCCTTGAAGGAGAGCGTGGGGTGCGAGACGCTGTCGTTCTTGATCCAGAGGCGCGCCACGCCGAGCCGCCGCGCGAGCGCGGGCGCCTCGAACAGTGGCGTGAGCCCCGTGTCGAGCGAGAGCGTGGGCTCGCCGTCGAAGGGCAGCCACTCGCGGTAGCGCCAGAGCGAGGGGGCGCGCGCGGCGATCTCGCGCGCGGTGGGGAGGACGCGCCGCGGGTCGTAGAGCGGCTCGAGCGGCCCTAGGCACTGCTCGCAGACGGCGGACGCGGCGGGCGCCTGCGTCGCGCCGCAGGCGCGGCACCGGAGCGGCAGCGGGCGCGCGGCGCCGGCCGCGCGCGGTGCGGGTGCGGCCGCCTCTTCCGCGAGCGAGGCGGTGCTGGTCGTGCCGGGAGTCGTCCCGGTGGGCGAGGGCGGTACCACTGATGTCATCCTGAGCTCCCCCCCGCCCCCGCGGCGCTCTCGACCCCGGGTGCGCAAAGCGCTCCGGGGGCAAAAGGACCGCGGAGCGCGAGGCCTTTTAGCTGTTGTTTAACGTGGCAGCAATACGCCGTAAATCACCACGGATGGACAGTTGTCGATCGGCAATCTAACACGTGGGACGCCGTCGTGGTTCCGCGGCGCGGCGCCGCCGCCGCAGCCTTGACCGCCCTCGCCGGCGTGGCATAACTTGCGCACCGCACTCGGCCGTAACGTGCGCGACCGCGGCGGCGCCGCGCCGCGCCCTCTCCCGTTCCCGACAGCCATGCTCCGAATGGCGAAGCGAGGCATCTTCTCGCTCGCACGGCGCCTCCAACTCTTCTCCATCGCGCGGCGGAGCGCCTGGCGCCGCGACCGGCTGCTGATCCTCTGCTATCACAGCGTGTCGATGGCGGACGAGCACGAGTGGAACGGGGAGCTGTACATGTCGCAGGAGCTGCTGCGCGCGCGCTTCGCGATGCTCCGCGACTCGGGGTACAGCGTCCTCCCGCTGGACGAGGGGGTGCGCCGCCTCTACGAGGGGACGCTGCCGCCGGCGAGCGTCGCGCTCACCTTCGACGACGGGATGTACAACTTCGCGGCGCGCGCGGTGCCCGTGCTCGAGGAGTTCGGCTACCCGGCCACGGTGTACGTCGCCACGTACTACTGCGAGCACCAGCTCCCGGTGTTCCCGATCGCCTGCGGCTACGTGAGCTGGGCCGGCCGCGCGGCGGGGAGCTGCAGCGCCGGCGGCCTGGCCGCGGGCGACGAGCCGCTCCGGGTGAGCACGGAGGCGGAGCGCCGCGCGTCGGTGAAGCGGATCGACGCCTGGGTGACCGAGCGCGAGCTGTCGGCCGAGGAGAAGGACCGGGTGGCGGAGGAGTTCGCCTCCCGGCTCGGCGTGGACTACGGGCGGCTGCGCCGCGAGCGCATGTTCAACCTCATGTCGCCGGACGAGGTGCGCGCGCTCGCCGGCAGCCGCGTGGACGTGCAGCTCCACACGCACCGCCACCGCGCCCCGGACGACGCCGCCCTGTTCGTGCGGGAGATCGAGGACAACCGCCGTTCCCTGGCCGCGATGAGCGGGCCCGCCTGGCGGCCGCACCACTTCTGCTACCCGAGCGGGAAGCACCGCCCGGCAATGCTCCCGCTGCTGCGCGGCGCCGGGATCGAGACGGCCACCACCTGCGCTCCCGGGCTGGCGACGCGCGCCACCGACCCGCTCCTCCTGCCGCGCTTCGTGGACACGTCGTTCCAGGCGCCGCTGGCCTTCGAGGCGTGGGCGAGCGGCTTCGCGCTCCTCCTCCCCCGCCGCACTGCCTGACGTGCGCGCCGGCGCCCGCCGGCCGCCTACGACACCTTGCGCGTCTTCTTGCGCAGGAAGTCCATGAGGATGAACTGCCCGAGCGTCATCGTGTTGGTGAAGTAGGCCTTCCCCTTCGAGATCTCGGACATCCGCTTCACGAACTCGACGAGCGCGCGGTCGCGGGCGAGCATGAAGGTGTTGATCATGATCCCCGAGCGGCGGCAGTCGGCCACCTCGCGGAGCGTGTGCGCGATGACGGTCGCGTCGAGCCCCATCGAGTTCTTGTAGATCTGCCCGTTCGGCATCGTGAGCGCGCTCGGCTTGCCGTCGGTGATCATCACGATCTGGCGCATGTCCTTCTTCTGCGCCATCAGGATGCGGCGGGCGAGCTTGAGCCCCTCGGCGGTGTTCGTGTGGTACGGCCCCACCTGCGCCTGGGCGAGCGCGGGGAGGGGGATCTCCTCCGCCGAGTCGTGGAAGAGCACGACGCGGATCGTGTCGCCCGGGAACTGGGTGCGGATCAGGTGCGTGAGGGCGAGCGCCACCTTCTTGGCCGGCGTGAAGCGGTCCTCCCCGTACAGGATCATCGAGTGCGAGGTGTCGAGCATCAGCACCGTCGCGCACGACGAGCGGTACTCGGCCTGGCGCACCATGAGGTCCTCGTAGTCCAGGTCGAGCGGCACGTCGATGGTGCCGGTGCGAGCGAGCGAGTTCTTGAGCGTCTCGTTGACGTCGAGGTTGAGCACGTCGCCGAACTCGTACTGCTTGCTCCACCCGTCGGCCTCGATGCCGGTGGCCAGGTACGGGGTGTCGTGGCTGCCGAAGCTGCTCTTGCCGAGCGAGCCGAGGATCCCGCGCAGCGTCTTGTAGCCCAGGAAGTCGATCCCCTTCTGGGTGAGGTTGAACTGCACGTCGCGCGAGGCCGCGCGGGCGAGCCCGCCGGGCCCCGTCACCGGCTGCTGCGTGCCGGGCATCTGCGGCGGCGCCTCGGCGGTCAGGTACCCCTCGCGCATCAGCCGCTGCACGAGGTCGTCGAGCAGCTTGGCGAGCTTCGCCTGCGCCTCCTCGTCCCCCTCGCCGCGCAGCGCCTCGAGCATCTCGGGGGTGAACTGGCCGCTCTCCATGAGCGCGTTGAGGATCGCCTCGCGGAGCGCGTCCATCGAGCGGTCCTCGTCGCCGCCGAACTCCCCCCAGTACGGGTGGTGGTGCTCACCGCCCGCGAAGCCGCTCTGGAGCAGGAAGTCCGCGAGCTTGTCGAGCAGCGCCTGCAGGTCCACGGCGTCCGCGAGCTCGGGGCTGAACTTCGAGTAGGTATGGAAGCGCATGGCAGAGCGAGGGACGAGGAACGAGCAGGGAAGAGGGAAGAGGTGATTCCTCCCGCCGAGAGCCGAGAGCCGAGAGCCGTCCTTGAAAGAGCCGCTCTTCCTCAACGACGGCGCGTCGCGAAGCGTGCCACCACCTGGATAGTGAGCCGCGAGCGCGATTCTCGCCATATGCCTCGTGCCGCATCCCTCGTACCGCGTACCTCGCCCCTCGTTCCTCGCCCCTCGTTCCTCGCTCTTCCATGCACGCTCCCGCCCGTTCCCTCAACCCGTTCCGCGTGCTCGCCACGCACCGGAACTTCCGGATCTTCTGGGCGGGGCAGACGCTCTCCCTCATCGGCACGTGGATGCAGTCGATGGCCCAGGGGTGGCTCGCGCTCGAGCTGAGCGACAGCGCGCTCCTCGTCGGGCTGGTCGCGTCGGTCGGCTCGCTCCCGGTGCTGCTCTTCTCCCTCCACGCCGGCGTGCTCGTGGACCGGGTGGACAAGCTGCGCCTGCTGCGCGTCTGCCAGTCGCTGCTGCTGGCGGAGGCGGGGCTGCTCTGGTGGTTCACGTGGAGCGGGCACATCACCATCGGCTGGCTGCTCGCGCTCGCCGCGGCCAACGGCCTGTTCAGCGCCTTCGAGATCCCCACGCGCCAGGCGCTGATCGTGGAGCTGGTGGGACGCGAGGACCTGCACGACGCCATCGCGCTCAACTCGAGCGGGTTCAACCTCGCCCGCATCGTGGGGCCGGCGATCGGCGCCGCGGTGATCGCGCGCCTGGGGCTGGCCTGGTGCTTCGCCGCCAACGCCTTCAGCTACCTGAGCGTGCTGGCCGGGCTCTTCATGGTGCGGCTCCCGCCCTGGCACCCGGTGGTGCGCGTGGAGTCGCCGCTGGAGGGGATCCGCACGGGCGTGCGCTACATCCTCCAGACGCCCACCGTGCGCGTGCTGATGAGCGTGGTGACGGTCTACTCGGTGCTCGGCATCCCCTACCTCACCCTCATGCCGGTGGTCGCGCGCGACCTGCTCGGCGCGGGCGCGGGCGGCTACGGCGTGCTGCTGGCGTGCGTGGGCGTCGGCGGGCTCTCCGGCGCGCTCTTCCTCGCCTCGCTCGGCAAGCGCCTCCGCCGCGGCCGCCTGCTCATCGGGTCGTCGCTCGCCTTCGCCCTCTCGCTCCTCGTCTTCGCGCTGGCGCGCGACGAGTGGCTCGCCCGCGCGGTGCTGCTGGTGACCGGCTTCATGATGATCGTCAACAGCGCGCTCGCGAACGGCATCCTCCAGTCGATCGTCCCCGACGAGCTGCGCGGCCGCCTGCTCTCCGTCTACTCGCTCGTGGTGGTCGGCCTCTCGCAGGCGCTGGGCGCGATCGTCACCGGGGCCGTGGCCCGCAGCGTGGGGGTGGACTGGGCCATCGGCGGCGCGGCGGCGGTGATGCTCCTGTTCGCGCTCGTGACCTTCCGACGGCACCGGGCGATCGGGGCGCTGTGAGGGGCGGCTCTCGGCTCTCGGCTGGGGCGGTAAAGGGAACCCCTCGGTATCAGGCACGTCCTCCTGACGCCGAGGGGTTCCTCACCCCGCCCTAGCGGAAAGCCGAGAGCCGAGAGCCGAGAGCCGTACTTCAGAGCGCCGAGAGCCGCCTCTATTCCCCGAACCGCCGCCGCGCCACCTCCACCACGAGGTCCGCGGCGCCGCTAACGCCGAGCCATCCGGTGTTCACGCACAGGTGGTAGTTCTCGGGCGCCTTCCACGACCGCCCCCAGTGTCGCGCCACGTACTGCTCGCGCTGGCGGTTGGTCTCCTCGACGATGCGCTCGGGGCGGCGCCGCTCGCCGGGGTGCAGCCGGTCGCGCGCGCGGGCGACCAGCTCCTCCAGCGGCGCGACGCAGAAGACGTGCAGCGCGTCCGCACGCTCGGCGAGCATCATCTGGGCGCCGCGGCCGACGATCACCGCGGGGCCGCGCGCGGCGGCCTCGGCGATCACGCGGCGCGTGACCTCGAGCATGCGGTCCTCCGTCGGGAGGATGGCCGGGTTGCTCACGGGCGTGAGCAGCTCCGGCGAGCCGAGCGCCAGCGTCTCGGCGAGCCGCTCGGCGAGCGACGGCACGCGCTCCTCGCGCGCGCTCACCTCCGCGGCGCTCACCCCCAGCCGCTCGGCCACCGCCTCCACCATCGCGTTGTCGAGCAGCGCCCACCCCAGCGCCGACGCGACCCGCGCGGCGACCTCCGAGCCGCCCGAGCCGTACATGCGCGAGACGGTGACGATGGGCACGGCGTCAGAGCTGCTTCACGCGCGAGTACTCCGCGATCTCGAAGCCGAGCGCCGTCCAGGCCCCGTTGCCGCTCTCCCCCTCCACCGTGCTGTGCAGCCGCAGCTCGTGGAGGCCGCGCCGCGCGCACCACCGCTCCGCCTGCGCGAGCAGCCGCTTGAGCACCCCGCCGCGGCGCGCCTCGGGGCGCACGTACACGCTCGAGACGTAGCCGTACCGGTCGGGGTAGAGCAGGGGCGAGCCGACGGACTCGATGCAGCGGAGGATGCCCACCACCTCGCCGCCGCGCTCGGCGAGGAGGGTGACCTCCTGCGCG
>Ga0307415_100001177_pt1 | contig 12235 bp, 9 predicted proteins | sample DK1Cmetagenome_FD_204524 | JGI IMG/M metagenome (GOLD analysis project Ga0307415, IMG submission 204524) | Maize rhizosphere microbial communities from greenhouse at UC Davis, California, United States - DK15-C-2 | ecosystem: Host-associated > Plants > Roots > Rhizosphere > Soil | place: USA...
CGGCTTCGCCCGGGCGCCACGCTGCCCGCCGCGCAGGCGGAGCTCGCGCGCCTGACGACGGCGTTCCCGCGCCGCTTCCCGACGGCGTACTCCGAGTCGTTCCTGCGCGAGACCGGCTTCACGACGAAGGCCGTCTCGCTGCGCGACGAGGTGGTGGGGGGCACCGCGACGGTGCTCTGGATCCTGCTCGCCGCCGTGGGGCTGGTGTTCGCGATCGCCTGCGCCAACGTCGCCAACCTCTTCCTGGTTCGCGCGGAGGGGCGGCGGCGGGAGATCGCCGTGCGCCGGGCGCTGGGCGCCGGCCGCTCGCACCTGGCGCTGCACTTCCTGGCGGAGAGCCTGCTGCTCGCGCTCGCCGCGGCGGCGGTCGCGCTCGCCCTCGCCCAGGCGGGGCTGCGGCTGCTCGTCGCGGCCGCGCCGGCCGGCCTGCCGCGGCTCGCCGAGGTGCAGCTCGGGTGGCGCGGCGCCGCCGTCGCCGTGCTGTGCGCGGTGGCCGCGGCACTCGCGTTCGGCCTCGTCCCGCTCGTGCGCGCGGCGCGGGGCGTGGACGTGAGCACGCTGCGCGAGGGCGGGCGCGGGCTGAGCGCGTCGCGCGGGCGGCACGCGGTGCGCGGCGCCTTCGTGGTCGCGCAGGTGGCGCTCGCGCTCGTGCTACTCGCCGCGGCCGGGCTGATGGCGGAGAGCTACCGCCGGCTGCGCGCCGTGCGCCCCGGCTTCGACGCCGCGGGCGTGCTCGCGGTCGGCATCTCGCTCCCCCGCGCGCGCTACGACAGCTACGAGAAGGTGGCCGCCTTCCACCGCGACCTCGCCGCGCGGCTGCGGGCGCTCCCGCGGGTGCGGGCCGTGGGCGCGGGCAACGTCGTCCCGCTCGCGGGCTACGACGGCTGCTCGATCGTGTTCGTCGAGGGGCGGCCGGTGGCGCCGGGCAGGGAGCCGTCCTGCATCGGCACGCACTTCGTGGCGCCCGGCTACTTCGCCGCGCTCGGCATGCGCGTGCGCGGCGCGGCGCCGGGGTGGGCGGAGACGCAGGGCGCGGCGGCGGGCGTGGTGGTGACGCAGGCGCTGGCCCGGCGTCTCTGGCCCGGCGAGGACCCCATCGGGCGCGGCATCAAGTGCTGCCAGGACGGGCCGCCGTACTACCGCGTGGCGGGCGTCGCGGAGGACGTGCGCGGGAGTGGGCTCGACAAGCCGCCCACGGAGGCGGTGTTCTTCCCCGTCGTGCCGCTGAAGGGGACGATGCTCTGGTCGCCGCAGAGGTCGATGAGCGTGCTGGTGCGCACGTCGCTCTCCGACCCGACCGCGGTCGCACCCGCGGTGCGGCGCGTCCTCGCCGAGATGGACCCGTCGGTGCCGCTCGGCTCCGCCGAGCCGATGTCGCGCGTGGTCGCGAAGTCGATGGCCCGCACCTCGTTCACGATGCTCCTGCTCGGCGTCGCCGCGGCCATGGCGCTCGTGCTGAGCGCGGTGGGGATCTACGGCGTGATCTCCTACGTCGTGGGGCAGCGGCGCGGCGAGATCGGCATCCGCATCGCGCTCGGCGCACCGATCGCGCAGGTGAAGCGACTCGTCGTGCTGCAGTCGGTGCGCCTCGCGGTGGCGGGCGTGGCGGTCGGCCTCGCCGCGGCGCTCGCCTCCACGCGCGTGCTCGCGTCGCTCCTCTTCGAGGTCAGCCCCACCGACCCGCGCGTGCTCGCGCTCGTGGCCCTCGCGCTCGTGGCGCTGGCCGCGCTGGCGAGCTACGTGCCGGCGCGCCGCGCCTCGCGCGTGGACCCGGCGGAGGCGCTGCGGTCGGAGTGACGCCCGCCGCGCCCGAGCCGCGCGGCCTCCATCCGCGCGGCGCGCAGCAGCGCGCGGGTCACGAGCGCGACCGGTGAGCCGCCGCTGAAGGCGCCGGCGATCGCGTAGAGCGTGCCCGGCGAGAAGCGCGGCTCGCGCGAGATGGCGTAGATCGGCTCCCACCAGTGCGGGCGGAACTTGGCCTTGAAGGCGTCCAGGCCGTCGAAGTTGTAGAAGCGCCGCCCGTGCGCGCGCACCCAGCCGAGCGTGAGCGCCAGCCAGAGCGGGGCGGGCGCGCGGTCGCCGGGGGGCGGCGCCGCGCGGCTCGAAAGCGGCGCGAGCCCGAGCGTCACGTACTCCGCCCCCGCGGCGGCGAGCGCGCGCATCGCCGCGTCCACGAGCAGCTCGTTCGTGCCGTTCGGCGCGCCCGCCCCGCGCACGATCTGCTCGACCAGCCAGCCGCCGCGCGCGGGAACCGGGGAGGCCACGAGAAAGCTCACCACCCCGCCGCCGCGCTCGGCCACGAACAGCCGCCGGTCGGTGAGGTCGCCGAGCGTGTCCGGCTCGACGAGAAAGTGGAGCGGCGGGAGCCCCCGCGTGCCCAGCCAGTGCGCGAGGCAGCGGCGGAGCGCGTCGTCGCCGTGCGCGCGGGCGGGGCTCCACTCGCTCACCGCCACCCCCTTGTTGCGGGCGCGGTTGAGCTGGGCGCGCAGCGAGGCGTGCGCGCCGACGAGCGGCGGCCACCCCGCCGGCCGCCAGGCGGGCTGCGCGCCGAGCAGCACGAGCGCGGCGGAGGGCGCGCCGGCGTACACCGCCTCCAGCCGCGCCCCGGCGCCGAAGTAGCAGGTGCGGTCGCCGGCCGCCGCGGCGTCGCGCTCGAACTCCGCCGCGGCGCCGGCCAGCCTGTCGGCGGCGCAGACGGGCGCGCCGGCCACCACGCGCACGCGCCGCGCGCGTACGTACCCCACCACGGCGTCGCCGGCGGCGGCGAACCAGAGGGCGATGCCGGGATTGAGGATCTGGTAGGCGGTGGCGTTCCAGCCGTGCGCGAGCACGAGCGCGCGGGCCCGCTCGTGATCCCCGCTCGCCGCCCGGGCCAGGCGGGGCGCGCGCGCCCCGCTCATCCCTCCGCGTCCCCGCGGGCCTCCGCCTCCACGATCGCCGGCACGGCGACGGCGGCGGGAAGGCGGAGGCTCACCGCGGCGAGCCCGGTGAGCGGCGTGCGCTCCGGGTTGATCTCGATCACCGCCCCGCCGCCGTCGGCGGTGAGGGCGGCGAGCCCCGCCGCCGGGTGCACCACGCCGCTGGTGCCCACCACCAGGCAGACGTCCGCCGCCGTCGCGGCCTGCGTGGCGCTCGCCAGCACGGCCTCGTCGAGCGCCTCGCCGAACCAGACCACGTCCGGCCGGAGCAGGGAGTCGCACTGCGGGCAGCGAGGCGGCAGCCCGCCTGCGAGCAGGCGGCTGGTGACGTCCGACTCGTAGCGCGCTCGGCACGCCGTGCACCGGGAGCGGAAGAGGTTCCCATGCAGCTCGAGCGGGAGCGCCGCGGCGCTCGGCCCGCTCGCCGCGCGCAGCACGTCGGGGAGCGCCTCGCGCGCCTCCGCCAGGAGCAGTGCCGCGGCGGCGGCGCGGGCGGCGTCCGCGTGCAGCCCGTCCACGTTCTGGGTGACGATGCGGACGCTCCCCGCGCCTCGCTTGGCGTCGCGGGCGAGCGCGAGCCGCGCCAGGGCGAGGTGCGCGGCGTTCGGGGCACACCGGGCCACCAGGTCGCGCCGCCAGGCGTACCACTCCCACACCAGCCGCGGGTCGCGCGCGAAAGCCGCGGGGGTGGCGAGCTCCTCCGGGCGGTGCTCGCGCCAGAGCCCCCCGGCGCCGCGGAAGGTGGGCACACCCGACTCGGCGCTCACCCCGGCGCCGGTGAGCACCACGAGGCGCCGGGCGTCGCGCACCATCGCGCGGGCGCGGCGGAGGAGCGCCGGGGGAGCGGGGGGGGATGGGGGAGGCTGGGTCACGCGCGGGAAGGGGAGAGAGGGAGGCGGTCGGAGTCGAGAGGTCAACAGCCGTGCCGCGTGGGATCCGCGCGACGGAAGGCGCAGCGTCGCCCCGGCGCCTCGCCGCGCCCCGGTGCGTTCGGACAATTCGTCTTGCACGCGTGGCGATGTCGCGTCAGCTTACAGTGCTCGCCAACCTGCCCTTTTCGCGCCTCAGGAGGCGTCGTGCTCCGTCGCTCGGTGCTCGCGTGTTTCGTGGCCGCCGTCGGCTGCGTCGGACGCACCGCCACCCCACCTCAGGCTCCGCCCCAGGCCGCGGCCGCCGCCGCGCGCTACGACGTCACCTACCGGGTCACCATGCGCGACCCGGCCACGCACCTGTTCCACGTCGAGATGGACGTCGGCGGGCTCGCGCCGGCCGACACGCTGCGGCTCCAGCTCCCCGTCTGGTCGCCGGGGCGCTACGCGCGCATGGACTTCGCCCGCAACGTGCAGGGCTTCGCCGCCGAGGCGGGCGGGCGGGCGCTGGCCTGGGAGAAGGAGAACGGGTCGCTCTGGCGCGTCAGCACGGGCGGGGCGGAGCGCGTGCGGCTCCGCTACGCCGTCTTCGCGAACAACCTCTCGGGCACCTTCAGCGTCTTCGACAGCACGCACGCCAACTGGAACGGCGCGTCGCTGTTCATGTACGTCCAGGGGCACAAGCCCGACCCGGTGAAGCTCGTGGTGACGCCGCCGGCCGGGTGGCACGTGCTCAACGGGGCGAGCCTCGCGCTCGACCAGCTCGAGTTCACCTTCCCCACGTACGACCACCTGATCGACACCCCCACCGAGGTGTCGCCGTCGATCGACGTGGACACCTTCCGCGTGGACGGCCGGCTCTTCCGCGTGGCGGTGCACCACAACGGCGAGCAGCAGGGGCAGCGCGAGCGCTTCGTGCGCGACGTGCGCCGCATCGTCGAGACGCAGCACCGCGTGCTCGGGCCGCCGCCGCTGGAGAGCTACACCTTCCTCTTCAACCTGGGCTTTCCGGGCGGCGACGGGATGGAGCACCTGAACAGCACGCAGGTGATCGACGACCGGCGGTGGAGCCCCGCCGACACGGTGCTCGCGGGGATCGGCACGGCGTCGCACGAGTACTTCCACACGTGGAACGCGAAGCGCATCCGCCCCGCCGCGCTCGGCCCCTTCGACTACACGCGCGAGCAGTACCAGCCCAGCCTCTGGGTGGCCGAGGGGTGGACGCAGTACTACGGCGAGATGACGCTGCACCGCGCCGGGATCGTCGATCGCGCGGCCCTCTACCGGATGCTCGCCGAGACGGTGCGCTACACGAGCGAGACGCCGGGGCGGCTCGAGATGAGCGTCCGGTCGGCCAGCTTCCACGCCCCGTTCTGGGACGGGGGGGCGGCGCCCATGCGGACGAACCGCGAGGGGACGTTCATCTCGTACTACACCAAGGGCGCGGCGCTCGCGCTCCTGCTCGACCTCAAGATCCGCGCGGCCACCAACGGCACGCGCTCGCTGGACGACGTGCTGCGGCTGCTCAAGACGCGCACGTGGGACGCGCGGAGCACGAGCTACTACCTGCAGGGGCGCGGCTACACCGAGGCCGACGTGGAGCGCGCGGCGAGCGACGTGATCGGGCAGGACCTGCACCCCTGGTTCGAGCGGTACGCGGGCGGCACGCAGGAGCTCCCGTGGGCGGAGTCGCTCGCCGCCGTCGGGGTCACGCTCACCGTCCGCGAGGTCGACGCCTCCAACGGCGCGAGCACCGACGGCGACGGGACGAGCGCCCCCGTCGCCGCGCCGGTGCAGCGCCAGTACCTGCTCGAGGACGCGCCCGGCGCGACGCCCGCGCAGGTGGCGATCCGGGAGGGGTGGCTGAAGGGGTGAACGGCGAGGGACGAGGCACGAGGGCGGCGGCACGAGGCGACGGCGTGCAGCCGGCGCGGTGCGGCGGCCGCACCTAACGCACACGGGTCGGCGGTCTCGAAGGCGTCGGGCAGGGCCCAGACGGCGCGGCGGGGGCCTCGCGCGGCGCGCCGAACGGCGGTATGAATGGGAGCGCGGCCGCCCGGCCGGCGACCACCGATCACACAGGAGGCCCTGTGACCGCGATCGACCGCATCATCGACGAGCTGCGGCGCGCACACGACGGCGACCCCTGGCACGGGTCGCCCGTGACCAAGGTGCTCGAGGGCGTGACCGCGACCCAGGCCGCCGCGCGACCGCTCGCGGGTGCGCACACGATCTGGGAGCTCGTGCTGCACATGACCACGTGGCGCGACGAGGTCGCCCGCCGGGTGCAGTCCGGCGTCGCCGGGGATCCCGACGCGCCCGACTGGCCGCCGATGCCCGAGCCGAGCGACGCGGCGTGGGACGCCGCGCTCCACGCGCTCGACGAGTCGCACGCCCACCTGCTGCGTACCGTCGCCGCGCTCCCCCCGGCCCGCCTGGACGACGTCCTCGGCGACCGCCGCAGCCCGCCGCAGGGCACCGGTGTGAGCTACTACGTCATGCTGCACGGCATCGCGCAGCACGACGCGTATCACGCGGGGCAGATCGCGATGCTGAAGAAGGCGGTGAGCGCCGCCTAGCGCGGCCGCCGCGGCGCGCCCTTCTCGCGCACCAGCCGCTCGGTGGCGGCGAGCGCGCCGAGCCCGCCCACCGCGCCGTGCCCGGGCACCACGACCCGCGCCGCCGCGTAGCGCTCGCGCACGCGCGCGACGGCGGCGGGCCAGTGGGCGACGTCGGCGTCGGCGACGTTCCCCAGGGTGGTCGCCGTGTCGGGCTTCACGAGGCAGCCGCCGAAGAGAACGCGCTCGCGCGGCAGGTAGACGACGACGTTGTCGGGCGCGTGGCCGGCGCCCGGGTAGAAGAGCTCGAACCCGGCGGCGTCGCGCCGCGGCGCCAGCGCCAGGCCGGGCACCGAGTCGGGCGCGGGCCGCCCGGCGGCGCGCGCGATCTCGCCGGTGCGCGCGAGCGCCGCCATGGGAATGCCGCGCGCCCGCAGCGCCGCGATGCCGCCGGTCCGGTCCTCGTGGGCGTGCGTGGCCACGGCGCGGCGCACCGGGCGGCGCAGCCCCCGCTCGGCCCAGTCCAGCAGGAGCGCGGTCTGGCGGTCGTCCCAGGCGGTGTCGACGAGCAGGGCGCTGTCGCCGGTCACGACGAGCAGCCCGTTGGACGGGTAGTGCAGCGGTCCCGGGTACTCGTGCAGCGTGACGTGCATCCAGACGTCGGGCGCGATGCGGCGCACGAGGACGTCGGGCGCCAGCCGCACGTCGCCGCGCCGCACGTCGAGCGCGGCCGACTGCGCCTCGGCCGCGGGCCAGGGTCTCCCCGCCGAGCGGCAGCCCGGCAGCGCAAGGAGCAGCGCGGAGACGACGAAGCGACGCACGGAAGGAGTGCCGAGGTCGCGGGATCGGCTGTGGGTACGCCGGCGCCGGGCCCGACGTGTGAATGCGAGTGTCAGGAACGTCCCTCCGCGTGCCTCACCGCTCGTGCCTCGTCCCTCGCCCTTTCACGGCGACAGCCGCTCGATCACCCACGAGCCGTCGTCCGCCCGCCGGTAGCGCAGCCGGTCGTGCAGCCGGCTGCGGCGGCCCTGCCAGAACTCCACCTCCTCGTGCGCGACGCGGAAGCCCCCCCAGTGCGGCGGGAGCGGCGGCTCCTCGTCGGCGTGGCGCTGCGTGAGCTCGCGCATCCGCTCCTCGAGCGGCGCGCGGCCGGGGATCACGCTGCTCTGCTCGCTCGCCCACGCGCCGAGCCGGCTCGCGATCGGGCGCGACCGGTAGTAGGCCTCCGCCTCCTCCGCGCTCACCCGCGACACCGGCCCGGCGACGCGCACCTGCCGCTCCAGCTCGCCCCAGTGGAAGACGAGCGCGGCGCGCGGGTTCGCCGCCAGCTCCCGCCCCTTGCGGCTGCGGAAGTCCGTGTAGAACACGAAGCCGCGCTCGTCCACGCCCTTCAGCAGCACCATGCGCGCGGACGGCACGCCGTCGGGCGTGGCCGTGGCGAGCGACATCGCGTTCGGCTCGAGCACCTCGGCGTTCAGCGCCTGGTGGAACCAGGCCCGGAACTGCGCCACCGGGTCGGGCGCGACGTCGCCCTCGTTCAGGGTGGCGTGCGCGTAGTCGCGGCGGAGGTCGGCGATGGATGTCACGGCGAGGTGCGAGGTGAGAGGGGAGAGGGTCGAGGAAAAGGTAATCCGCCGCGCCCGCCACCGAACCGGGTCCGGGGGCGCGGGTACCACCTCCGTCGGCCGAACGGCGATACCTTTCGGCGGGCCGACGGTCGGGCTCCGGAACACCACTCTACCGAGGAACGTCGTGATGTCGTGTGGGACCCTCGTGCGCGGAACGCTCGCCGCCCTCCTGCTCGCCGTGCCCGCGGGCGCGCAGCAGAGCGCTCCGGCGCCGGACCCGAAGCAGCCGCTCGCGGCCGACCCCGCGGTCGCCGTCGGGACGCTGCCCAACGGGCTGCGCTACTACGTGCGTGCGAACCCCAAGCCGGAGAAGCGCGCCGAGCTGCGGCTCGTCGTCAACGCCGGCTCCGTCCTCGAGGACGACGCGCAGCGCGGCCTGGCGCACTTCGTCGAGCACATGGCGTTCAACGGCACCGCCCGCTACGAGAAGCAGGAGCTGGTGAACTACCTGGAGCGCGTCGGCATGCGCTTCGGCGCCGACCTGAACGCCTCCACGTCGTTCGACGAGACCGTCTACACGCTCCAGGTGCCCACCGACAGCGCGGCGCTGCTGCGCACCGGCTTCGAGATCCTCGACGAGTGGGCGCACGCCATCACCTTCGACCCGGCGGAGGTGAGCAAGGAGCGCGGCGTCGTCATCGAGGAGTGGCGCGGCAGCCGCGGCGCCACGGCGCGCATGTTCGACAAGCAGCTCCCGGTGATCTTCCAGGGCTCGCGCTACGCCGAGCGCGTGCCGATCGGCACCGTGCAGACGCTCGAGAAGGCGACCGCCGCGCAACTGAAGCAGTTCTACGCCACCTGGTACCGCCCCGACCTGATGGCCGTGGTCGCGGTGGGCGACTTCGATCGCGACTCGATCGTCGCGCTCGTGAAGCGGCAGTTCGGCGACCTCCCGGCGGCGAAGGGCGCGCGCCCGCGCCCGAGCTTCCCCGTGCCCGACCACGACTCGACGCTCGTCTCGGTGGCCACCGACCGCGAGGCCACGGGCACGAGCGTGACGGTGCTGTACAAGCAGCCGCTGCGCGAGGTGCGCACGGTGGGCGGGTACCGGCAGCAGATCGTGGAGAGCCTGTTCAACTCGATGCTCAACGACCGGCTCTACGAGCTCACGCAGAAGCCGGACGCCCCCTTCCTGCGCGGCGCCTCGGGGCAGGGGCGCTTCGTCCGCACGAAGGAGGTCTACACGCTCGGCGCCGCGGTGAAGGAGGGCGGCGTGGAGCGAGGGCTCGAGGCGCTGCTCACGGAGGCGGAGCGCGTGGACGAGCACGGCTTCACCGCCGGTGAGCTCGAGCGCGCGAGGAAGGACCTCGTCCGCGCCTACGAGCAGCAGTACGCCGAGCGCGCGAAGAGCAACTCGTCGGCCTTCGCCGGCGAGTACGTCGCCAACTTCCTCACGGGCGACCCGTTCCCCGGCATCGCCGCCGAGTACGAGCTGGTGAAGTCGCTGGTGCCGGGGATCACGCTCGCCGAGGTGAACCGGCTCGCCCGCGAGTGGATCACCGAGGGCAACCGCGCCATCCTCGTGAGCGCGCCGGAGAAGGAGGGGGTGGCGGTGCCGACGGCGACGCGGCTGCTCGCGGTGTTCGACCGCGTGCGCGACGCGAAGATCACCGCCTACGCCGACACGGTGTCCGACGCGCCGCTCCTGGCCGCCGCGCCCGCCCCCGGGCGCGTGGTGAGCGAGAAGTCCGACTCGGCGCTCGGCACGCGCGAGTGGACGCTGGCCAACGGCGTGCGCGTGATCGTGAAGCCCACCGACTTCCGGGACGACGAGGTGCTGCTCGGCGCGCACAGCCCCGGCGGCACGTCGCTCGCGCCCGACCGCTCGGCGTTCAGCGCCGCGCTCGCGACGCAGGTCGTCACGCTCGGCGGGGTGAGCCGGTTCAGCGCCATCGAGCTGCAGAAGAAGCTGGCCGGCACCGCCGTGCGCGTGAGCCCCTACATCACGGACGAGAGCGAGGGGTTCAGCGGCAGCGCCTCGCCGCGCGACGTGGAGACGATGCTCCAGCTCGTGCACCTCTACTTCACCGCGCCGCGGGCGGACAGCACGGCGTTCGCGGCGTTCGTCGCCAACGCGCGCGCGTCGCTGGCCAACCGCGGCCGGAGCCCGCAGGCCGCCTTCCAGGACACCCTGCAGGTGACGCTCGCGCAGCACCACCCGCGCGAGCGCCCGCTCACCGCGGCGCGTCTGGACGAGCTGGACATGCAGGCCGCGCTCGCCTTCTACCGCGACCGCTTCGCCGACGCGAGCGACTTCACCTTCGTCGTCGTCGGCAACGTCACGCCCGACTCGCTCCGGCCGCTCGTGGAGCGCTACCTCGGCTCCCTCCCCTCCACGCGCCGCAAGGAGTCGTGGAAGGACCTCGGCATCCGGCCGCCCGACGGCGTGGTCGCGCGCGAGGTGCGGGCGGGGATCGAGCCGAAGGCGCAGACGCAGATCGTCTTCACCGGCCCCTTCGAGTACACGGCGGCCAACCGCTTCGCCCTGCGCGCGCTCGGCGACGTGCTCAACATCAAGCTGCGCGAGCAGCTCCGCGAGGAGCTCGGCGGCACCTACGGCGTGAGCGTGAGCGCCGTCTCGTCGCACGCGCCGCGGCAGGAGTACGCGGTGTCGATCGCCTTCGGCTCCGCGCCGGAGCGCGCCGAGCAGCTCACGCGCGCCGTGTTCGCCCAGATCGACTCGCTGCAGGCGAAGGGCGCCACCCCCGACGACGTGGCGAAGGTGAAGGAGACGCAGCTGCGCGCGCGCGAGACGAGCCTCAAGCAGAACGGCTTCTGGCTCGGCCAGCTCGCCGCCTACGACCAGAACGGCGAGGACCCGCGCGGCATCCTGGAATACGGGAAGCTGGTCGCCTCGCTCACGCCGGCGACGATCAAGGCGGCCGCCAACCGCTACCTGAACGAGAAGAGCTACGTGCAGGTGCGGCTCTACCCGGAGCAGGGCGCGCCGCGCGCGGCCGGCGCCACGAAGTAGGCACGTCGCGGCGCAGGCGCGCGCTCGTCGCGACGCGGGGGGCGGCCGTCACCGGCCGCCCCCCGCCTCGCTTCGCCTCACCGCCTCACGACGAGTGCGCCCTCGCGCTGTCCCAGTCGGTGAGGGCGGCGACGACGAGCGTCACGCCGGTGAGCGCGAGGAAGAAGTTGCGCGCCGCCCGGTGGCGGGCGAAGCCGAGCGCCCACGGCAGTGCCGGCAGCGCGAGGCCGAGCGCCGCGTCGGCCGCGCCGTGCCCGCGGAACGGCACCTTGCGCCTGGCGCCGAGCGGGTAGTCGGTGAGCATCGACAGCCCCAGGTAGCCGCTGGCGAGCGCGTCGCAGGCGCGGCGGGCGGCCGTGGGGAAGTCGAGCGCGCGAGGCGCGGCGGCGACGGCGAGCACGGTACCGTAGTCGAGCAGGCCGTGCGTCTTCGGCGAGATGGGCTTTCTCACGAGTGGCTCCGGTGGAAAAAGGGGGGCCGAGGAACGCGACCCTCGTGCCGCCGCCTCTCGCGTCCGCCGAAAGGCCGACGGCGGAGCGCGCGCCCGGAAGGGCGACCCGACCGGAGCGCCGGGGACCTACGCGGCCCGGGCGGAGGCAACCATTTCCCGGGTGGCGGCATCTAAGGAGATGAGCGCCCGCCGGTGCGCCCGCGGCGGGGCGCGACCGGGGGTAACGCGGCACCAGCCCGGGCAGTCGCTCGTGGCCTTCGAGAGAGGACGCATGCTGCACAAGATCTGGGAAGGGCTTCGCCGGCAGGTGGCCGGCCGGTGGATCGAGACCGTGGTGCTGGCGGCGGTGGCGGCCGAGGCGCTGGGCCCGGCCGGCGTGCTGCGGAGCGCCGAGCGCCGCCACCAGCCGCGCGCGGCGACGGTGGTGATCGTGGCGCAGGCGGAGGCGGCCGACCAGGCGCCGGTCGCCAGGACGGTAGGGGAGCTGGACGGGCTCGAGTCGCTCGCCGACCTGGAGGCGCTCCGGGCGCTCCGCCCCATCGGCGGCCCGCTCGACCACTCGCCGCTGGCGGCCTTCGACTTCCGGCCGCGCGCCGCCACGCGGCCGACGCTGGATCGCGCGCCCGCCGGCAAGGGGAGCGTGGCGCGGGTGCGCTCGCGGCCGGCGGCGTCGCGCGAGGAGTGTGCCGCGGCGCGCGAGCGCGCCGCCGAGCGCGCCGCCGAGCGCGCCGCCGCGGCCGCCGCGAAGGCGGCCGCCGCAAACCTTCGGCGCCACGCCGCCGTCTAACCTCCCGACACAGGCCGGCGGCCCCGCCGGCGCACTCGCCCCGCGCGCCT
>Ga0307415_100001178_pt1 | contig 12234 bp, 9 predicted proteins | sample DK1Cmetagenome_FD_204524 | JGI IMG/M metagenome (GOLD analysis project Ga0307415, IMG submission 204524) | Maize rhizosphere microbial communities from greenhouse at UC Davis, California, United States - DK15-C-2 | ecosystem: Host-associated > Plants > Roots > Rhizosphere > Soil | place: USA...
TTCGACCACCCCGCACTTCTCTACCGTGATCGCGACGAATACCTCTCCGGCGTCCTGCCGTTCATCGAGGACGGTCTCGGTGCCGGACTGCCGGTCATGGTCGCCGTGCCCGAGGTGAACCTCGGGCTGATCCGCGACGCCCTCGGCCCGGCCACCGCCGCCAAGATCACGATGCGCGACATGACATCGGCCGGACGCAACCCGGGGCGCATCATTCCCGGGATGCTGCTGCGCTTCGCCGATGCCCATGCCGGAAAACCGGTACGCATCATCGGTGAGCCGATCTGGCCCGGACGCGACGAGATGGAGTACCCGGCCTGCGTGCAGCACGAGGCACTGATCAACTCCGTGTTCGAGGGTCGGGACGCTGCGGTGCTGTGCCCGTACGACGTGGCGGGGCTGGACGAGGCGCGGATCGCCGACGCCCACCGGACCCACCCGGTCATGGCCGGCAACGGAATCCGGTGGGGCAGCACGACCTACGCCGACCCGTTCGCGGTGGCGGCCGACTTCAACCTGGACCTGCCCGACCCGCCGGTGGACGCGATCTGGCTGGTGCTGGACGACGTGGCACTGGCGGAGGTGCGCCGCTCGGTGTGCGAGTACGCCACGGCGGCCGGGCTACCGCCGGACCGGGTCGCGGACCTGAGGCTCGCGGTCAACGAACTGGTCAGCAACACGATGACCCACGCGGGTGGTCGGGGCACCCTCTACCTCTGGCTCGAGGACGCTCACGTGGTATGCCAGGTCACCGACGGTGGGCACATCGGCGACCCACTGGCCGGGCGACGGCCGCCGGCCCGGCGCGACGCCCCGGGCGGCCGCGGGCTGCTTCTCGTCAACCACCTCTGTGACCTCGTCCGCGTGCACACACGCCCGGGAGCGACCACGATCCGGGTGCATGTGTGCCGGTGAGCCGACGCCGGTTGTGGGCCGCACGTTCCCCACATCGCCGGCTGGCAGCCGCCGCGATCGCCGCCGCCCTGGCCGCCGGGGTCGGCCTGGCCGGCTGTGAGTCGCCGGCCAACGTCGGGGCGCCGGGGCCGGACGGGTACGTGACGAACCACGTCCCGGTCGGCCTGTCGCTGCCGGACGGCCCGATGGCCGACGGCGTCCGGTTGGCCATCAAAGAGATCAATGAGACGGGCGGGGTACTCGGGCTGCCGCTGCGTCTCCTCGATGGTACGGGCACTCGGGCGGTCGTGGCGTTCGGATGTCCCGCCGGCGGGACAACGGCCGCGGCCATGTACTACTGCCCCGGCGACGGCGGCCCATCGACCGCCCCCGGCGGCGGCGAACCCCGTGCCTTCTACACCGGGTCGGCGCCGAACCAGAGAGTCGTGCCCGCGCTCGAGTACCTCGTCTCGCAGGGACGCACGTCGCTGTACCTGGCCGTTGACGACGATCCGCTCTCCCGCGCCACGGCCGCGATCGTGCGGGCCTACGCCGCGACCGGAGCCGTGACCGTGATCGGGCAGAGCTCGATCGCCGACCTGTCCCGCGCCGCCACCACCCGACCGCGGGCCACCGCGGTGCTCAGCACCCTCAGCGCGGCGAAGACCGCGCGGTTCCTCGACGCGTACGGGCGGGCCGGCCTGCGCCCCGACCGGGTGCCGGTGCTGTCCGTGTCGCTGACCGAGGCGGATCTCCCCGCCGTACCGGGCCTCGCCGGCCAACTCATGGGCGGCTCGTACTTCCAGAGCCTGCCGGGCCGGGCCAACGAGGCGTTCGTCACGGCCTTCCGCCGCGAGGTCGCGACCACGGGGCCCGCCACCGGGCCCGCCACCGCTCAGCCAGCCGGCGAGCCCGTCGAGTCGGCCTACCTGGCGGTGTACGTCTGGCGGGCCATGGTGGCCAAGGCCGGCTCGTTCCGCCCGGAGGAGGTCCTGGCCCGCGACGGACTGGTGATCGACGCGCCGGAGGGCCGGGTGATGGTCGACGCACCGCGCGGGCACCTCTACCGGACCGCGCGGGTTGGCCGGGTCGGCGCCGACGGCGTGGTCCGGACCGTGTGGGAGTCCGGCGCGCTCGTCCGGCCCGACCCCGAGCTGCTGGCGTACCCATGGGCCCGGGCCGACGCCGGAGTACGGTAACGCAGCGCAACGTGACGTTGCCCATATCCCGCACTATCCGGGCACTTCGGGCGGACCTTCGGGCCCCGTTGACCGGTTCCGGACACGCTTCGTAAGCAGGCTCGGGCGGGCGGTGCGCAAACCCGGCTTATACCTCTAAAAACCAACCGAACGGTCAGGGGCTCGCCCCGACCAGCCGCCGGCTCGCCCCGCATCACCCGACCTGCCGGGGAGCGGATCGGTTGCAGACTCGTTGCAGCGGTTGCGAATCACCGGCCCCGGCCGGGGAGGAGGAGCCGCCAAAGAAGAACCGTGCTTCCCCCTCCGACGCCCGTCCGGTCGTGCCGCCGTCCCCCGCGGTACGACCGGTGCGGGTGGTCCCCCCTCCCGGCAAGGACCCCCCGTGATACGACTCTGCGCGCAGGTCACCGCCCTCGCCCTCTCCGTCGCCGCCACACTGGTCAACGGGTCCCCGGCCGGGGCGACGACCGCTCCGGCCCCGGCCATCGTCTGGGTCGACGTGCGGGCCAGCGCGGCCTGGCCGGTCGGCAAAGCGGTCTCCATTGTGGACACATACACGGGGACGCGCCTGCGGCTGGGCGCTTGCCGATCGGGCGTGGCCTGCATCGTCATCCGCGAGGATCGCCACCTGCCCCGGCAGTGGGCGGCGGCGACGTACCCGGGGTGGCCCATCACGAAGATCAAGCTCAACCCGACCCGGCGGACCAGCCCGTACGGGCAACGCCTGCACACGCTTCTGCACGAGTTGGGCCACGCCCGCGGCATCCACACCCACAACGTGCGGTGCTCATCGGTCATGTACTACTCGATGCGCTGCCCGAGCGGCTGGATCGCGCCGAACACGTTCACCCGCGCCGAGCGCCGCATCCTCCGCCGCCACTGATCCCCCGGCCTATATGCAGGGACCCCCCGCAAACACTTTCTGTACTACAGGGGGTCCCTACCGACAGGTCGGCCGAGCGGTCAGACCGACTTCTGGTACGTCCGGAACGTCCGGATCGAGAGCAACACCGTCAGCACCGCGAGCCCGAGCAGCCAGCCACCGCGACTGGCGAGGACACCCCAGTCGGGGCTGTCGCCGAGCGCGGCCCGCCCGACCCGTACCGCCCAGTCGACCGGGTTGACCGAGGCGGCGCCCTGGATCCAGCCGGGCATCAGGTCCTCGGCCATGAACACGGTGGACAGGAACGTCAGCGGCAACAGCAGGAAGACGTTGATCCCGATGATGCTCTCCCGCTGGCGCACGAGCATGCCCACGGTGTTGGAGAACGCCCCGAAGATCGTGCCGAGCAGCACCGAGGCGAGCAGGAGCACCGCGACACCGCCGATCCCACCGGGGTAGTGGGCACCGGCCCACCACCCGAGCAGGACGATGATGACCGACTGGATCGTCGTGCTGACCGCCTGCTCGACCACGTTGGCGTTCATGATGGCGCCCCGGCGCACCGGTGTGGTGAGGAAGCGGTTCAGGGTGCCCCGCTCGATCTCCTCCATGGTGCCCATGCCGGCCCACATGTTCGACGAGACGGCGTTCATCACCACGACGCCGGGCACCAGATAGTCCAGATAGGACGTCGCCCCGAAGCCGGGCAGCTCGACCACCCGCCGGAACAGGCTGCCGAACAGGAACAGCCAGATCACCGGCTGCACCAGCGTGATCAGCAGGAAGGCCGGCTGCCGGATGAAGGCCTGCAGCCGCCGATGGGTCATCCACCAGGTGTCGGCCAGGAGCGCGGTCATCGTGCACCTCCATCCGAGGACGCGCCGACGAGCTCGGACCCGCCGGCGTCGACGCCATGGCCGGCGTCGGCGTCGGCGAAGCGGCGCCCGGCATAGCGCAGGTACACGTCGTCGAGCGAGGGCCGGGCCACAGTGACGGCGGTGACCGGCACGCCGGCCTGTTCCAGCGCGGCCAGGGCGGCCGGCACCACGGCCGGGCCGTCGTCGGCCCGCGCGCTCAGCCGCCGACCCTCCAGCCGGATGTCCCGGGCGCCCGGCACGCGGCCGATCGCGTCGCGGATGAGCCGGTCGGCCCGGTCGTCCGGTGACGTCCGCAGGTCGATGTGTACGGCGTCACCGTGCAGCTCGCCCTTCAGCTCGTCGGCCGTACCCGATACCACGATCCGACCCTTGTCCACAATGGCCAGACGGTCGGCCAGACGGTCCGCCTCCTCCAGGTAGTGCGTGGTGAGCAGGATGGTCAACCCCGTGTCGGCCAACCGGTTGATCTCTTCCCACATGGCCGCCCGGGCCTCCGGGTCGAGGCCGGTGGTCGGCTCGTCCAGGAACAGCACCCGTGGTTGGTGGACCAGGCCGAGCGCGACGTCGAGGCGGCGTTGCATGCCGCCGGAGTACGTGCGCACCGCACGCCCGGCCGAGGCGGTGAGGTCGAACCGGTCGAGCAACTCGGACACCCGGCGACGCAGGGCCGTTCCGCCCATGCCGTGCAGCCGGCCCTGCAGGATCAGGTTGTCGCGGCCGGTGGCGGCCGGGTCGGCCGTGGTGCGCTGGGCCACCACGCCGATGGCCCGGCGGACGCGGTCGGGATGGCGCCGCACGTCATGCCCGGCGACGGCCGCCGAGCCCGAGTCCGGGCGGGCCAATGTGGTCAGTACCTTGACGGTGGTGGTCTTGCCGGCTCCGTTCGGCCCCAACAGGCCGAACACCTCGCCCGGCGCCACCGCGACGGACAGTCCGTCGAGCGCTCGCACGCCCTTCGGGTAGGTCTTGACGAGATCGTGCGCCTCCACGGCGTACGCGGTCATGGTGAGTCTCCTTCGGTCGCTGGTCCCGGCCGTGGACTCGCGACGCGACTAGACTCTCGAGTGCCACCTCGTGCGTCGGATTCCTCGGCGGATCGGTACGGGTTGCAAGCCCCGGTGCGGTGTGACAGCACCGCACCGGGTGCGGTCAGGTCGTCGGTTCCCCCTCTCCGGGATCGGCCTCGCGGGCGCGGCGGACGCGCTCCTCGATCTGCGTGAACTCCTCGGGCGGGCGGCCGGTCGCGTGATACTCACGCCAGGCGGCCACCCCGGGCAGCGCGTCGTTCTCGATCTCGTCGAGCAGGGAGCGGACCCACGCCGCCTCGGCCTCGCGCAGCGCCAGCTCGTACTCACCCTCGACGAGAAACAGGCGCGGGAGCACCGTGGACCACTGCGCCAGCGATGCCCTGGTCGCGGCGATCTCCACGTCGAGCGCGACCAGGCGCTGCCGCAGGAGATCGATGACCTCGTCGGGGCCCAGGGCGGCCATCTCCGACAGGGCGGCGGCGAAGCGCGGGTACTCCTTCTCGGGCGTGCCGATCAGCTCCCGCAGCCAGTCGCGCAGCTCATCCCAGCCGTCGGTGGTGATCTGGTACACGGTCCGCTCGGGCCGGCGCCCCTCGCGTGCGGTATGGGCGGCCTTGATGTACCCGTGCCTTTCCAGGTTGTTCACGACCGTGTACAGCGAGCCCCAGTTGATCTTTATGCTCTCGGCCTTGCCGCGCTCCCGCAGCTGGGTGGCCATCTCGTACGGGTGCATGGGCCGCTCGCCCAGCAGGGTCAGGATGGCCAGCGCCAGCAGGTTGCTCACCTTGCGCCGCTTGCCCAACCCGATCGCCGCCCTTGCTCGTAGCCGTATATCCGGCTACGAGTATATGGGTCGACGAGCGGGTTGAGCAAGCGCCATGGCGGGGTCGCCATGGCGACCCAGGGTGGGGCGAGGGAGGAGTCTGTGGGAGCGCCCGGGGATCTCGCGGGCCGCAGGGTAGGGGGCGCGGTGCGGGGGCGAACTATTCAGCGGTCTCGAGGCTCGCCACTCGGGCCGTCGACGCGGTGGCGAGGACCAACCCGGCCGCCATGAGCACAAGATTCTTGACCACGAATTCGCCGGTCATGGTGAGCATCAGGGGGTTTCCGTCTATGAACGCGACCTCGGGTTGAGTCACCAGAACGAGCAGGGTACCGGAGAGGTGTGCCACCATCAGGAGGGCGACGATGCCCAATCGACGCCCGACAAGCAGCGCCAGTCCCAATACGACCTCGAACGCGCCGAGCGCCGGCACGAACCAGCGCGCGGGAAGAAACGGGACCGTATTGGCGACCAGCTCGGCCACCGGGGTCGACTGAGTGAACTTGAGAGCGCCGAACCAGATGAACACGACTCCTAATGACACGCGCAACATTGGCAGGCTGACCCGCGTCAGCATCTCGCCGAGACCCTGCAGACGGGCCATGACCCTAGGCAGCGCTCTTGTCGCGAGTTGGACTGGCTCGGCACCGGCCGAGTTGGGAACGCTGATCACAGCCTCCCCTCCCATCGATGAATGGGCCGTCTCTGAAATATTTCATGACGACCTTGGATTACTTTACATCGAGGCTAGACGATGTATCGATGGTTGGGAACCGATTCCCGGAAATTATGTGATGCGAACAATGGATCCGATCCAGCCTGTACGGAAAATGGAACCGCTCTAGTTTAAATCTCGTTCAACGAGAGAGTGGAATCGCTCCAGTTCGGTTCCCTGGGAAGCGGCCGCTATACCGGTTTAGTGATCTCGACATCGTGATCGTGAAAGATTGCGGCCCGCGGGCGGACACAACCCTTCGCCGATCATCGGGTCGTGCGGGTCTTGCCAGCCACCCGGGCGACGCTGGGAGCGATCGTCGTCAGCGGAACGGTGTGGAGAAGCGCGTTGGGCGAGCCGCGGCGGGCGTCGGCGACCAGGTCGCGGGTGGCCGCCGAGACCATGGCGTCCCGCACCTGGGCGGGCGAGGCGTCCGGACGGCGGGCCAGGTACAGCGCGGCGGCGCCGGTCACGTGCGGCGCGGCCATGGAGGTCCCGCTCATCCAGGCCGCGGCCCGGTCGCTGGTGCGGTACGCGGACAGGATCTCCACGCCCGGCGCGAACAGGTCCAGGCACGGGCCAAAGTTGGAGAAGCCGGCGCGGGCGTCGTTGCGGTCCGTGGCACCGACCGTGATGGCCGCGCTCACCCGCGCCGGGGAGATCGTGCAGGCGTCGGTCCTGATGTTGCCGGCCGCCACGACGTAGGTCACCCCGGACGCGATGGAGTTGCGCACCGCGGTGTCCAGGGCGGAGCTGCCCGACCCACCGAGGCTCATGTTGGCCACCGCGGGCTTGACGGCGTGGCGCGTCACCCAGTTCACGCCCGCGATGATCTGTGAGTAGGTGGCCGTGCCGGAGCAGTTGAGCACCCGCACGCCGACGATCTTGACGTCCCTCACGACCCCGAACGTCGCGCCGCCCACCGTGGCCGCGACATGCGTGCCGTGGCCGTTGCAGTCGCTGGCGACCGAGTCGTTGTCGACGAAGTCGTACCCATACCTCGCCCGGCCGCCGAACTCGCGGTGCGACACCCGCACGCCGGTGTCGAGGACGTACGCCGTGACCCCGGCGCCGCTCGGCCGGACGTACGGGCCCGACAGCGGCAGTTCACGCTGGTCGATCCGGTCCAGCCCCCAGACCGGCTCGACCGGCTCGGCGGCCAGGGAGACGGTCCGGTCCTGCTCCACATAGGACACACCCGGCGCGGCGGCCAGGCGGCGCGCGGCCGGGGCGTTCACGCGTACCGTGAATCCCCGCACCGCGTCGCTGAACGTACCGGTGACGTCGCCGCCGAAGCGGGCGGCGTACGCCGCCGCGGCCGCGTCCACGGAGGCCTGGCCGGCGGCCAGCACCACGATGTAGGCATCCGGGACGGCGCCGGGCGCGCCCGCCCCCCGGATGACGCCCTCGGCCGGCCCGGCCCCGGTCGGGACGCCGGCCCGGGGTGGACAGGCCCCGGCCAGCGCGAGGACGGCCACACCGACGAGGATGAGGACGGCGGGCCGACGCGGCATGGGTATCCCTTCGCAGTACTGGTCGGGAGGCAGATCGGGCCGGCCCGGAGCGGACCCGGAGCGGTCGGGGTGCGATCGGGGTGCAAATCCGCCCGTGGCGAGGAGGCATCGATGAGCGAGGAATCGCGGGGGCGGGTCCGGATCGAGCCCGCCCAGAAGTGGGTACGGACGTTCGTCCACGGCCAGCTCGTCGCCGACACGCGCCGGCCGTTGCTGGTCTGGGAGCTGCCCTACTACCCGACGTACTACATCCCGGTCGACGACGTGCGGGCCAAGCTCGTGCCGACCGGTGAGACAAGACCGTCACCGAGCCGGGGCCCGGCCGAGGTGCTGACCGTCGTGACCGCCCGGGGCGAGGTGCCCGGCGCCGCCCTGCGTTACCGCGACTCGCCGCTCGAGGCGTTGCGCGACGCCGTACGCATCGAGTGGTCGGCCATGGACGAATGGCTGGAGGAGGACGAGCCGGTCTACGTGCACCCGCGCGATCCGTACAAGCGCGTCGACATCCTGGCCAGCAGCCGCCACGTGCGCGTCGAGCTCGACGGCGTGACCCTGGCCGAGTCCCGCTCGCCGCGGATCCTGTACGAGACGAGCCTGCCGCCGCGCTACTACCTGCCGCTGGCCGACCTGCGGACGGATCTGCTGCGCCCCTCGCCGACGCGCACGCACTGCCCGTACAAGGGCACGGCCGGGTACTGGTCGGTCCGCGTCGGCGAGGTCGACCACGACGACCTGGTCTGGATCTACCGCACGCCGGCGGCCGAGAGCCAGAAGATCGCCGGCCTGGCGTGCTTCTACAACGAGCGGGTCGACCTGTACGTCGACGGCGTCCTGCAGGAGCGACCCCGTACGCCCTTCAGCCCCCGGTGACCGGCGGTCAGGGGTCGAGGGTGGGGGCGGCGACGAGGCTGCGGTGGTGGTCGACGACCCGTTCCGGGCCGACCAGCCGTACCGCGACCGTGTGCCGCACGTCCGCGCTGGAGGCGGCCAGGCGCAGCTCGAGGTCGCCCGACTCGACGATCCGACGGCCGCGCCGGCCGGTGAACGCGGCCAGGTCGGCCGGCACGTCGAACGCGACCCGGCGCGCCTGACCGGCGGCGACCGCCACCCGGGCGTACCCGATCAAACGCATGACCGGGCGGGTCACCTGGGCGACCGGATCGTGCAGGTACAGCTGCACCACCTCGGTCCCGTCGCGGTCGCCGGTGTTGCGGACCGCGACGGACACGCTCACGCGGCCGTCGGTGCCGATCTCGACCGCACCCGCTGCCCCGGCGGGCCCGTCGACGCGCGGGTCCTCCCAGGCGAAGGTCGTGTACGAGATGCCGTGCCCGAACGGGTACAGCGCCGTCGGGTCGATCGTGCTGACCTCGCTCCGGTGACCCAGGGGTGGCGACAGGTACGTGGCCGGCTGGCCGCCGGGGTTGCGCGGCACGCCGATCGGCAGCCGCCCCGACGGGCAGACGCGCCCGGTGAGCACGCCGGCGACGGCCGGACCGCCCTCCTGGCCCGGGAAGAAGGCCTGGACCGCGGCGGCGAGCCGATCGGCGTAGGCGCCCAGCGCGTACGGCCGGCCGGACAGCACGACCAGCACCACCGGTGTGCCGGTGGCCAGGACCGCCTCGATGAGGTCGCCCTGCCGGCCCGGCAGGCTCAGGTCCTCGGCGTCACATCCCTCCCCGGACGTGCCCTGCCCGAACAGGCCGGCGCGGTCGCCGACCGCGACCACGCACACGTCGGCCCGGCGGGCCGCCTCGGCCGCGGCGTCGATCCCCGTCGCATCGGCGCCGTCCACGGTGCACCCGATGACCTGCTCCACCCCGTCCCGCTCGGCCCGCAACGCGGACAGCAGCGTCGGAACGTCGACGCCGAGCGACAGGTCGGGATGGTGCAGGGCCACGTGCCGGGGGAACGTGTAGCAGCCGAACATCGCGGCCACGTCGTCGCCCAGCGGGCCGACCAGGGCCACCCGGGCGTCCGGGCGCAGCGGCAGCGTGCCGTCGTTGGCCAGCAGCACCACCGACTCCTCGGCCAGCCGCCGGGCCAGCGCGCGGGCCGCCGGCGGGTCGAGGTCGATCGTGTCGTCGTCGCTACCCGGCGGCATCGCGGTCCAGTCCGGATCGAGCAGGCCGAGCTCGAACTTCTGCCGCAGCACCCGCCGGGCGGCACGGTCTACAAGGGACTCCGGCACCGCGCCGTCGCGCACCGCGGCCACCAGCGGCTCGCCGTAGCAGCGCTGGCCCGGCAGCTCGATGTCGATGCCGGCGGCCAGTGCGAGCGCGGCCGCGTCGGCCGGCGTGGCCGCGACGCGGTGCAGCACCTCGAGGAAGGACACGCCGAAGTAGTCCGACACGACCGTGCCCTCGAAGCCCCACTCGCGCCGCAGCAGGGCGGTGAGCAGGCCCTCGTCGGCCGCCGCCGGCACCCCGTCGATGTCCACGTAGGAGTGCATCACCGAGCGGGCACCGCCGTCGCGCACCGCCATCTCGAACGGAACCAGGTAGACGTCGGCCACCTCGCGCGGGCCCACGGTCACCGGGGCCAGGTTGCGCCCGGCGCGCGAGCCCGAGTACGCGACGAAGTGCTTGACGGTGGCGACGACGCCGGCCGACTCGAGGCCACGCACGTACGCGGTGCCGAGGGTGCCGATCAGGTACGGGTCCTCGCCCATGGTCTCCTCGGTGCGGCCCCACCGCGGGTCGCGGGCCACGTCCAGCACCGGGGCCAGCCCCTGGTGCACGCCGACGCGGCGCATGCCGGCGCCGATCTGCGCGCCCATGGCCTCGACCGCCTCGGCGTCGAACGTGGCCCCCCAGGCCAGCGACGTCGGGTACACGGTGGCGCGCCAGGTCATGAAGCCGGTCAGGCACTCCTCGTGCGCGATGGCCGGGATGCCGAAGCGGCTGCCGGCCGCGATCTCGGCCTGCATCCGGGCCAGCGCCTTGAGGCCGAGGGCCGGCTCGACCGGTGCGGTACCGAAAGGTCGGGTCAGGTGGCCCAGGCCGTACCGGATCAGCTCGCGCCAGTCGACGTCGTCGGTGAGCTCGTGCTGATGCGGCGCCATCTCCTCGCCGCTGGAGGGCACGCCCACCCATCCGCCGTACAACTGACCGACCTTCTCCGGAAGAGTCATCCGGGCGAGCAGGTCGTCCACCCGTTGCGCCACCGGAAGATCGGGATCGCGCCAGGGCTCTCCGAAAGTCCGGTGGCCACTTTCGGTAAGGGTCTCGGGGGCCTGCGTCGCCTTAGCGTCGGCGTCCACGGGCAGCCTCCTGTCGCTGGTGCGGGGCCTGGCCGCGGTGGCCGGGCCATGTACCGGCCGGGCCACGTCGCCTTGGCCTTCGAGGGTCGACTTCCGACATGCTTCCGGAAAGGAGCCGGTACGCCGGGGGTCGGAGGTCACCTTACGGTACCGGGTCCAAATCGGGATGCACCACGTCTTGACCAGAGGTTCACGTGCACGTAGCGTGCGCCACATCACCAAGAACTATCGGGGCGGATACCGAAACATTGCGATGACCACGCGGTCATGACGTAGCGCCATCCGACCCGCCGTGCGCGGGCGGACGCCGACGCGAGCTTGCGAGCGGCGCCAACGTAGCAACTCTTGGAAGGGACGGCACATGACGACCCCCATCTCACGGAGATCGTTCCTGGGGCTCGCCGGCGTCGGCGCCGGTGCGGTGCTCCTCGGGGCCTGCGGCGGCGAGCAGGCGCCGCCCGCCGCCAACACTCCTCAGACAATCAACTGGTGGCACATTCAGACGGGCGACCCGCTCAAGCCGGTGTGGCTCGACTTCGCCAACCAATACCACGCGGCCCACACGAACGTGACGATCAAACCGACGGACTATGAGAACCAGGCCTTCAAGGACAAGCTGACCACGGTGACCCAGGCCAACGACCCGCCGGACCTTTTCCAGTCGTGGGGCGGCGGCGTGCTGGCCCAGCAGGTGGAGGCGGGTCTGGTCAAGGACCTGACCAACGATGTCCAGTCCTGGGTCGGTGACCTCACGCCGGCGGCCATGCAGCCGTACACGATCGACGGCAAGATCTACGGCGTGTGCTGGGACGTGGGCATGGTCGGTTTCTGGTACAACAAGGAGCTGTTCGACAAGGCGAAGATCACCGCGACGCCGACGACCTGGGCCGAGCTGCTCGAGGTCGTGCGCAAGCTGAAGGCGGCCAAGGTCACGCCGATGGCCCTGGCCGGCAAGGAGAAGTGGCCGGGCCACTTCTACTGGTCCTACCTGGCGATGCGGGTGGCCGGTCTGGACGCGCTCAAGCAGGCGGCCGAGAC
>Ga0307415_100001180_pt1 | contig 12227 bp, 9 predicted proteins | sample DK1Cmetagenome_FD_204524 | JGI IMG/M metagenome (GOLD analysis project Ga0307415, IMG submission 204524) | Maize rhizosphere microbial communities from greenhouse at UC Davis, California, United States - DK15-C-2 | ecosystem: Host-associated > Plants > Roots > Rhizosphere > Soil | place: USA...
CGACATGCAGATCCGCTACGCCGTCGAGTACACGAAGGGGCTGCCGGTCACCATCCGCAAGCTCGACTACCGCGACCTGCCGCGGTCGGACCTCGCGCCCTTCGACAAGGTCTCGATCGTCGGCATGCTGGAGCACGTCGGCTACAAGAACTACCCGAAGATCATGGGCGTTGTGCACGAGATGCTGAAGCCCGACGGGCTCTTCCTCCTGCACACGATCGGCAACTGCGAGAGGACGACCGTCGTCGATCCGTGGATCGAGAAGTACATCTTCCGCAACTCGATGGCGCCGGCGATGAGCCAGCTGGCGGATGCCGCCGAGGGCCGGTTCGTGATCGAGGACTGGGAGAACTACGGCCACCACTACTCGCCGACGCTGCAAGCCTGGTACGACCGCTTCAACGCGAACTGGGACCGCATCCGGGCGCTGCCGACGACGAAGCCCTTCGACGAGCGCTTCCGCCGGCTCTGGAATTATTACCTGATGTCCTGCAAGGCCGCCTTCGACGTGGAGCAGCTGCACCTCTGGCAGCTCGTCATGACGCGGCACAATTCCGGCCGCGGCGTGTACCGCCGCGTGATGCGCGGCTCCGCCGAGAGCCAGCCCGCCGTCACGGGCGAGGCCCCTCGCAAGGCGCGCGACGCCGCCTGAGGCGGCTTACCGGCAGCTGTCCGGCGTAAGCGACTCGATCCAGGCGCGGATGAGTGCCACGCCGGCCGGGTCCGGCAGGCGGCTCGCGACCGGCGGCATTCCGGCAAAGTCACGCCGCGACATCCGTGAAAGCAGCTCGGAACGATCCGGATCGCCGGGCGCGATGATGCGCGCGTCCGGGATGCCGAGGTCGCCGAGCGTCGGCGGCGCGTCGCAGGCACCCGTGGCTTCGAGCGGAATCTCGTGGCGCAGGTCCATCTGCGCCGGCGTCGGGCCCCCCGGCCGGTGGCAAAACGAGCAGTTCGCATGCAGGTAACTGCGTGCGCGAGCCTCGAGCGGCTGGCTCTGGTCGGCCGGATCCGGGTATGCGGGAGGATCGCCGGTTATCGGAGGCGTCAGCGCCTCGATCGCGTTGAGCGTCGCGATCTGGTTGGTCGTGATGCCCGTCTGCGGATAATGATGCTCGCCATTCAGCTGCGCGGTCTCGAGCCCGAGGCTGTATCCCGAAGCCTTGTTGTGGCAGAACATGCAGTCGGCCTCGCTCGGATAGATCCAGTCCTGGCCGCCGACGGGCGCGACCAGTCCGCCGCGCACGCGAGTCGCCTCCGTCTGCGCCTCGTTCCAGCGGTAGGTGTAGCCCGCCCATCCGCCGTCCGGATGGCGCATGAAGAGCCGCGTCTCGGCCAGCCGGTCGTTCAGGTGGAAGTGCTTGACGAGGACGGTACCGTTCGGAAAGTCCCAATCGCCATTGTCGGGAACCGTGATGTTCTGGCCTTCGGGCAGGCCGAGCCAGCGGTCCTTCGCCGCGCCGTCGGACCAGAACGCAGCGTTCAGTCCGTACGGGATCAGGCTGTCGAGCTCCGGCGCGCCAGCCTCGGCGGTGTCGATGCAGCCCGTTTCGGAAAGCAGGTCCGGAACATTGTCGCTGCCGTCGCCGGCGATGAAGGCGAGCCGGCGGATCGCGCCGCGCCCGTAGTCGAGGACGTACAGCTCGCCGCCGGCATCCTGGCCAAAGGCTGAAACCTCGAGCGGGCCCGGCGCACCGGCAGGCGTCGCGCCGGGGCGCACGATCTGCTCGATCAGGAAGCCACCGCCGCCGTCGGGCGCCAGCGACCCGAGCAGGCCGCTGCCGAAATCGGCGAACACGTAGCGCCCCCGCAGCGCGGCGACCTGCGACCCTCGATAGACGAAACCGCCGGTGATCGCGTCGCCGGATTGCGGTCCGTATGCGGCGATCGGATCGATGAGGGCGTAATTGCCGCCGAGTTCGACGACATGGATTTCTTCGGCCGCTGGTTCACGCGGCTCCGGCACCCAGAGCGCGCCGGTGACGCGGTCGAAGCTCCAGCGCCGCGGGTCGTGAAAGCCGAGCGCGAAGATCTCCGGGCAGGAGCCCGATTCCGCCAGGCCCTCTTCGCACAGTTCGTCGTCCGCGAAGGGGTTGTCCGCGGGGATGCCGTACGGGGCGCCGTTCGGCTGCGAGTCGACGTCGATGCGCAGCATCTTGCCGAGCAAGGTCGCGGGATCCTGCGCCGAGTCCGCGGCGTCGCCGTCACCGACCCCGATGTAGAGTAACCGGTCGGGTCCGAAGGCGATGCCGCCACCCACGCGGCTCGCGGATTCAAGAACGACCGACAGGACCACGCGCTCGGAGCCCGGGTCGAGCGTCAGGCCGCCGTCCGGACTCGAGAACTCCGCCGCGACGAAGCGAAACCCGGCGCCCGCCTCGGTGACGTAATTGACGTAGGCGCGCCCGTTCGAAGCGAAGTCGGGATGGAATGCGAGCCCGAGCAGGCCCGATTCGACGCCCAGGTGGACGCGCGCCTGGAGATCGAGAAAGTCGGATGTCGCGGGCACGGCATCGTCATTCGCGAACGTGCGGATGCGGCCGCCCTGCTCGACCACGAACCAGCGCGAGGCATCGCCCGGCGCCTGCAGCATCGCGACCGGGCCGTCGAAAACGAGTGCCGGGAATGCAGCGGGCGTCGTGACGGTCGCCGTGATGAAGTCGCGCTCCGGCGCCACGCAGCTCGAGTTCACGGGCCGTGCGTCGAGGCCGGAAACGGGCGGAGGCGGCGGCTGCCCGCTTTCCGAGCAAGCCCACAGCGCGGCCATTGCGACCGCGGGCAAGATCATCCGCCAGGCCATCAGCACCCCCTGTGCGACCCAGTTTAGACCGGGGCGCGCTGGAGGGCGCGTTTGACTATTCTGTAAACACGAGATGCCGGATCTCGCCCCGGCCGTAGTCGAGCATGAACAGCTCGCCGTCGAGGTCCTCGGCGAACGAGGAGACCTGCAAGGAATCTTCCGCACCGGGCGGCGCGCAGCTTTGCGGTGCGAGCTCCTGGATGTCGAAGCCGCCCGCGCCGTCGGGCTCGAGCCAGGCGATCATGCCGCCAAAATCGGCGAACACGTAGTTGCCCGCAACCTGTGACGTCTGCGTTCCGCGGTACACGTAGCCGCCGGTGATCGAGAAGCCGAGGTCGTGGCTGTATTCCGCGACCGGATCGGTGAGGCCCTGCGTGTCGCAGCCGGTCGCCGGCTCGAAGCAGTGGGCGCCCTCGCGGACATTCCAGCCGTAGTTGCCGCCGCGGCTCACGAGGTCGATTTCCTCCCAGTCCGCCTGGCCGACATCACCGACCCAGAGTTCCCCGGACTGCCGGTCAAAGCTCCAGCGCCAGGGATTGCGGAAGCCGAGCGCGTAGATCTCGGGGCAGGGCTGCACGCCGGCGCCATCCACGTTGCACAGGTCGTTTCCGGCGAACGGATTGCCCGAGGCGCCGCCGGGAATGCCGTACGGGTCGCCGTTCGGCTGCGAGTCGACGTCGATGCGCAGCATCTTGCCGAGCAGGCGCTCGGGGTTCTGCCCGTTTGCTTGCGGGTCGCCCACGCCGCCGCCGTCGCCGAGCCCGATGTACAGGTAGCCGTCGGGACCGAATGCGATGTTGCCGCCGTTGTGGTTGGACGCGCCCTTGTTGACCCGCAGCAGGATGCGCTCGGACGCCGGGTCGATCGTCTGGCCGCCGTCCGCGCTCGTGTACTCGGCCGTGATCGATCGCAGCTGCGCACCGACCAGCTCGCTGAAGTTGAGGTAAACGCGCCCGTTCGTCGCGAAGTCCGGATGGAATGCCATTCCGAGCAGGCCCGCCTCGCCCTCCTGGTGGACGCGGCTGCGCAGGTCGATGAACTCGACGGGATCCTCGGCGGCCGGAACATTCTCGAACGCGAAGATCCGCCCGCCCTGCTCCGCGACGAACCAGCGCGAGCCGTCGTTCGGCGCCTGCACCAGGGCGACGGGATCCGTGAAGTCGAGATTCTCGAAGGCCCGCGGTGTCTCGATGCCCGTACTGCAGCTCGGCGGATCGGGGGGATCCGGGTTGCCGCCGTTGCCATCGCCGCCGCCGCCGCAGGCGAGCAAAGCGGTCGAGAATCCTGCGGGCCAGAGGATGCGGCGCTTCATGGCGGTTACCTTCCGTGGCTCATGGCCTAGCAGACCGCTCGAACCGCGCGGAGTTTCTCCGCCGCCGCCTGGAGGGTCGCGTCGTGCTTAGCAAAGCAGAAGCGGACGAGCCGTGCCGAAGGAGGCTGGTCGCAGAACGGAGACAGCGGAATGGCCGCCAGGCCGTGCCGCCGCGTCAGCAGCTCACAGAACGCAGCGTCGGGCAGGTCTGACACGGCCGAATAGTCGGCGAGCTGGAAATAGGTCCCGTGCACGGGCCGGAGCTGGAAGCGCGAGCCCGCCAGCAGCTCCACGAAGCGGTCCCGGCGCGCCTGGTAGAACGGTCCCTGACCGTCCGCGAACTCCGGCGCTTCCCGCATGAAATCCGCGATGGCGTGCTGCACCGGCGTCGAGACGGCGAACGTCAGGAACTGGTGCACCTTGCGGAATTCCGCGGTGAGCGGCGGCGCCGCTACGCAATAGCCGACCTTCCAGCCGGTGGCGTTGTAGGTCTTGCCGAAGGAGAAGACCGCGAAGGCGCGCCCGCGCAGCCGTGCATTGCCGAGCACGCCCGCGTGCCGGCGGCCGTCGAAGACGAGCGCCTCGTAGACCTCGTCGGAGAGCACGCAGGCGTCGCGGCCCTCGAGAAGGTCCGCGATGCGCTCCCAGTCCGCGGTGGAGAGCACCGAGCCTGCCGGGTTGAGCGGCGTGTTGACGACGAGAAGCCGCGTGCGAGGCCCGATCGCGGCGGCGAGGCGGTCCCAGTCGATGCCGAAGTCGGCGACCGCGAGGGGCACGCGCAGGACGCGAGCGCCCGCGAGCGCCGCGGCCGGCCCGTAGGAGTCATAGCTGGGATCGAGCAGGACGACCTCGTCGCCCGCGTGCACGACCGCATGGATGGCGGCGAAGAGCGCCTCCGTCCCGCCGGCCGTGACGGTGATTTCCGCTGCCGGGTCGATGCGCCAGCCGTGCCGGCGCGCGGCGGACTGCGCAATCGCCTCGGTGAGCGCGGGCAGGCCCGCCATCGGCGCGTACTGGTTGTGACCCGCGCCCAGGTGGTGCGCCACCAGCTCGCGCAGCCGCGCCGGCGGCTCGAAGTCCGGGAAGCCCTGGCCCAGGTTGATCGCGCCCGCCTCGGCGGCGAGCCGCGACATCACGGTGAATATCGTCGTGCCGATGCCAGGGAGCTTCGAAGCCGGCATCACTCGTTCGCGGCGATGGCGCGCTGCACGTCCTGCTCGCGGCGCTTCTCCTGGCGCTGCATCCAGAAGCCGAAGATCGCGATGCATATCGCGACCAGGAGCACGAGGATGGTCGCGAGCGCATTGATGTCGGGGCTCACCCCGAGGCGCATCTTCGAGAAGATGACGACTGGCAGCGTGCTGGAGCCCGGTCCGGTGACGAAGCTCGTGATCACGAGGTCGTCCCAGGACAGCGTGAACGCCAGCAGCCAGCCGGCGAGGATCGCCGGCCGGATGATGGGCAGGGTGATCAGGAAGAACACCTTGGCCGGCCGGGCGCCGAGGTCCATGGCCGCCTCCTCCAGCGACTCGTCGAGCGTCGCGAGCCGCGACTGCACGACGACCGTGACGAAGGCCATCGAGAACGTCATGTGGGCGATGGTGATCGTCGTGATGCCGCGGCCCTCCGGCCAGCCGATCAGCTGCTCCATCGCGACGAACAGCAGCAGCAGCGAAAGCCCGGTGATGACTTCCGGCATCACGAGCGGCGCGGCCGCGAGCCCGGTCAGGAGCGGCCGGCCGCGGAACGGCCCTAAGCGCGCGAGCGCGAGCCCCGCGAGCGTGCCGAGGATGGTGGCGCCGGTCGCATTCATGGCCGCGATCTTGAACGACAGCCAGGCCGCACCCAGGACCTGCTCGTTCCGCAGCAGCTCGCCGTACCACTTCGTCGAGAAGCCGCCCCAGACCGTGACGAGCCGCGACTCGTTGAAGGAGAACGCGATCATCAGCACGATCGGCACGTACAGGAACAGGAACCCCGCGATCATCATCGCCGTGACCAGGCGCGAGCGGGTCACCGGTGTGCCCCGAGCTGCTGCCCCTGGAAGTGCTGGAAGACCATGATCGGGATGACGAGCAGGAACAGCATGACGATCGCCACCGCGCTCGCCACCGGCCAGTCACGGTTGTTGAAGAATTCCTCCCAGAGCACGCGGCCGATCATCAGAGAATCGGGACCGCCGAGCAGCGCGGGGATCACGAACTCGCCGACCGCCGGGATGAAGACCAGCATGCAGCCCGCGATGATCCCGGACGTGGTCAGCGGGACTGTTATGCGGAAAAAAGCCTTCACCGGCCGGCAGCCCAGATCGGCGGCGGCCTCCAGCAGCGAGTTGTCGAGCTTCTCGATGGCCGTGTAAAGCGGCAGCACCATGAACGGCAGGTACGAATACACGATGCCGACGTACATGGCGAAGTCGGTCTGCAGCATCACGATCGGCTCGTCGATCAGTCCGATCGCCATCAGCAGGTTGTTGATCACGCCGTTGTTCTTGAGGATGCCGATCCAGGCGTACACGCGCAGCAGGAAAGACGTCCAGAACGGCAGCATCACCAGCAGCAGAAGCAGGTTTCGCGCGCCGGGGCGGCTGCGCGCGATGCCGTAGGCCATCGGGTAGCCGATCAGCAGGCAGATCGCGGTCGAGATCCCCGCGGTCAGGATCGAGTTGCCGAAGGACTTCAGGTACAGCGTGTCTTTCAGCAGGAAGGCGTAATTCTCGAAGTTGATCCGCAGCCCGACGACGTTGTCCGAGATCCAGGTGACCAGCGGCTCGTAGGGCGGCATCGCGAGGCGGATCTCGGACACCGAGATCTTGAGCACGATCAGGAAGGGCACGAGGAAGAACAGCAGGAGCCACAGGTAGGGCACGCCCGTGACGAGCGTGCGGCCCGAATAACCGCGGGTGCGCAGCTCCTGCGAGGCCCAGCGCCACGGTCCATGGGCGCGGATCCACGCCAGCAGCTCGCCCAGCAGGAAGGGCTTGCCGCGTGGTGCGCCAGTCTGCGAGGGGCTCACTGCGTGACCACGACCGGGCTCGAAGCATCCCAGGAGAGCCAGACGCGGTCGTCCCAGCGGATGCGATCGACGGTGCCCTGGCGCAGTGCGTTGGGCTGCGATACTCGCATCTGGCGGCCACTCGCGAGCTTCACGAGGTAGATCGACTGGTCGCCGCGGTAGGCGACCTCGGCGACGACTCCCTCGACGCGATTGTCGCCGTCGCCGTCGGGACGCTCGCGGCCCAGCAGGATCTTCTCGGGCCGCAGCGCGACCCACACGGCCGCATCCGGCGCGGCGCTCACGCCGTGGCCTATATGGAAGGTTCCGCCGAGCTCATCCGAGGCGACGCGCACGTAGTCCGGCTCGTCCTCGACGATCCGGCCCTGGAACAGGTTCACCGAGCCGATGAAGTCCGCGACGAAGCGCGATCCGGGATACTCGTAGATGTCGGTTGGCGTGCCGATCTGGACGATCTCGCCGTGGTTCATGACGCCGATCCGGCTCGCGAGCGTCATCGCCTCCTCCTGGTCGTGGGTAACGACCACGAAGGTGACGCCGAGCTTGTCCTGGATGTTCAGAAGCTCGAACTGCGTGTGCTCGCGCAGCTTCTTGTCGAGCGCCGCTAGCGGCTCGTCCAGCAGCAGGAGCTTCGGGCGCTTGACCAGCGCGCGGGCGAGCGCGACGCGCTGGCGCTGGCCGCCCGAGAGCTGGTGCGGCATGCGCTTGCCGAACTGCTCCATGCGCACGAGCTTCAGGATCTCCGCGACGCGGTCGTCGACCTCGCCGCGGCCCACCTTGTCCTGGCGGAGGCCGAATGCGACGTTCTTCTGCACGCTCATGTGCGGGAAGAGCGCGTAGGACTGGAACATCATGTTGACGGGGCGCTCATAGGGCGGCGTGCCGGTCACGTCCGTGCCGTCGATCCAGATCCGCCCCTCGGTGGGCCGCTCGAATCCCGCCATCATCCTCAGCAGCGTCGTCTTGCCGGAGCCCGATCCGCCCAGCAGGCAGAAGATCTCGCCGCGGTAGATGTTGAGCGAGACGTCGTCGACGGCGACGAAATCGCCGAACTTCTTCGTCAGCTTCTCGAGTCGTACGTAGGGCTGTGCGCCCGGGTCCTTCCAGGGCTCGTTCTTCTGGTCTGGTCGCGGACTGGCCATGGCTCCCCTCTTCCCCGGCAGTCTACTGGCCCGTCTTGATGCGAGTCCACGCGCGGCTCGCCTCGCGCTTGTAGCCCGGGGACTCGGGCGTGTCGGGGTGCAGCGTACGCAGGACTTCCGGCGGCGGGTACACGCCGGGGTCGTCGCGGATGCGGGCCTCGAGGAGCGGCAGGGAATCGCGGTTGCCGTTCGCGAAGCCGATCTGGTTGCTGACCTTCGCGATGACTTCCGGTTCCATGAGGTAATTCAGGAACGCATGCGCATTGCCGGGGTGCGGCGCGTCCGCCGGGATCGCCGCAGTGTCGAACCAGATGAACGTGCCTTCCTTCGGGATCGCGTAGGCCACCTCGACCGGCCGCGCCGCGGCCGCGCCCCGGTCGCGCGCCTGCATGATGTTGCCGCTCCAGTTGAACGCCACGCAGACCTCCCCGCTCGCCAGGTCATTGGCGAGCTGCGAGGTGTTGAAGTAGCGGAAGTAGGGCCGCACGCGCTTCAGCAGCGCTTCCGCCGCGGCGAGGTCCTCGGGCTTCTCGCTGTTCGGGTCGAGCCCGAGGTAGATGCGCGCGACCATGAGCGTGTCCTCGGGCACGTCCATCATCGCGATTCCGCACTTCGCGAGCTTCGAGGCGACCGCGGGATCGAAGATGGCGGCCCAGCTGTCGAGGCGGTCGTGCCCGAGCGCCTTCCCCACCTGCTCCGTGTTGTAGCCGAGGCCCGCCGTGCCCCACATGTAGGGGATCGAGTGCTCGTTCCCCGGGTCATTGAGCGCGATGCGCTCCATGACGAAGGGGTCCATGTGAACGAGGTTCGGCAGCTTCGACTTGTCGAGCTTGCCGATCGCGCCCGCCCCGATCTGCCGCGCGAGCGGCACCGACGACGGGAACACGACGTCGTAGCCCGAGCGGCCGGTCAGCATCTTGGTCTCGAGGATCTCGTTGGCGTCGTAGGTGTCGTAGACGACGCGGATGCCGGTCCTCGCCTCGAAGTCGGCGAGAGTCGTCGGGCCGACATAGTCGATCCAGTTGTAGACGTGGACGACCTTGTCCCCGACCGTGTCCTCGCCCGTCGCCGCATCGTCGCCGCTCGCGCAGGCGGACAGGAACGGCAACGTGCAGGCGGCCGCGATCCAGGGACGAAGATTCATGCGGCCTACTGGCCGGTCTTGATGCGCGTCCACGCGCGGTTGACCGCCCGGCTGTATTCCTGCGACCGTGTGGCCGAAACGTGCAGGCGGCTGCGGACATCCGCGGGTGGATAGATGGACGGATCGTCGCGCATGTCGGCGGCGACGAACGGCAGCGCCGCCGCGTTCGCGTTGGCGTATCGAATGTCATTGCTGACCCCGGCAATGACCCGGGGCTCCATCAAGTAGTTCAGGAAGGCGTGCGCATTGTCCGGATGCGGCGCGTCGGCCGGTATGGCGGCCGCGTCGAACCACGTCGGGGCGCCTTCCTGCGGGATGAAATAACGAACCTCGACCGGACTCGCCGCCGCTGCGCCGCGGTCGCGGGCCTGCAGCATGAGGCCGCTCCAGCTCAGCGCGACGCAGATGTCGCCGCTCGCCAGGGAATTGACGTGCGTGCTGGAATCGAAGGCGCGCACATATGGGCGCACCTTCGCGACGAGCGCCTCCGCAGCCGCGAGCTCCTCAGGGTCCTCATTGCCGGGCGCAGTGCCGAGGTACACCTCTGCGGCCTCGAACACGTCCTCGGGTGCATCGAGCATCGTGATCCCGCAGGACGCGAGCTTCGATGCGAGCGCTGGATCGAACACGGCCCCCCAGCTGACGAGCCTGTCCGTGCCCAGCGCCTTCTTCACGAGGGCAGGGTTGTAGCCGAGCCCCGTCGTTCCCCACATATACGGCATTGCGTGCCGGTTACGCGGGTCGTAGGTCGCCATGCGCTCGAGGATTTCGGGATCGAGGTTCTTGAAGTTCGGCAGCTTGGTGCGGTCCAGCTCGAGGAAGACCCCGATCCGCGCCAGGCGCGAAAGGACCGACGCCGTCGGGAACACGACGTCGTACCCGGCCCTGCCGGTCAGGAGCTTGGTCTCCACGATCTCGTTGGAATCGTAGGTGTCGTAGACGACCCGGATGCCGGTCTTCGCTTCGAAATCGGCGATCGTCGTCCGGCCGATGTAGTCGACCCAGTTGTAGACATGAACGACCTTCTCGACTTGCCCAGGGGCGCCGGCCTCGTCGCCGCCGTCGCCGGCGCACGCGGCTTGCAGCATCACCGCCGCGAGCATCAACCCGCGACGGGTCGAGGCGCCCAAGCTACTGGCCGCTGCGGATGCGCGTCCAGGCGCGATTGAGGTCGCGGCTGAATTCCTGAGACTCGACGAGGTCCGGGTGCAGCCGCGCGCGCACCTCCGGGCCCGGGTAGATGTTCGGGTCGTTGCGGATCGACTCGTCGACGAAGGGCAGAGAGGCCGAGTTGCCGTTCGCGAAGCGCACCTTGTTCGTCACCTTCGCGATGACTTCCGGCTCCATCAGGTAGTTCAGCAGGGCGTGCGCATTGTCCGGGTGCGGCGCATCCGCCGGAATGGCGAGCATGTCGAAGTAGTTGATCGCGCCTTCCTTCGGGATCGCGTACTTCACGGTGACCGGCTTCGCCGCGGCGGCGCCGCGGTCGCGCGCCTGGAGCACGTCGCCGCTCCAGCCGAGCGCAAGGCAGATCTCCCCCGCCGCGAGGTCGTTGATGTACGACGAGGAGTGGAAATAGCGGATGTACGGGCGCACCGCAGCGAGCGTGTCCTCGACGACCTTGAGGTCTTCCGGCTTCTCGCTGTTCGGGTCGAGTCCCTTGTAGATGGCGACCGAGCCGTAGACGTCCGTCGGCGCGTCGAGGATCGCGATGCCGCACTTGCCGAGCTTCTTCGCGTTCTGGGGATCGAGCAGGGTCGCCCAGCTGTCGATCGTGTCGGTGCCGAGCGCGCGCTTCACCTGCTCCGGGTTGTAGCCGAGGCCGATGGTGCCCCACAGGTAGATCAGGGAGTACTGGTTGCCCGGGTCGTGCGCCGCGACGCGCTGCATGAGGTCCGGGTCCATGTTCTTCAGGTTAGGCAGCTTCGACTTGTCGAGCGGGAGGAAGACGCCGGCCTTGATCTGCCGCTCGAGGAAGGGCGCGGTCGGCACGACGATGTCGTAGCCCGAGCGTCCGGCCAGGAGCTTCGTCTCCAGCACTTCGTTCGAGTCGAAGACGTCGTAGGTGACCTTGATGCCGGTCGCCTTCTGGAAGTCGGCGACGGTGGTGTCGGCGATGTAGTCGGACCAGTTGAGGACGTTGACGGCCTTCTCTTCCGGGGCCGAAGCCTCGGCGGCATCCTCGGCCCCGGGCTTGCCGCCGCAGGCGGTGATCGCCAGGATCGCGGCCGCGAGGGCCCAGGGTCGAAGCGCGCGCATGTGCATTCCCCTCATCAGCCGACGCCGATGTCCCGGGCCGTCAGGTCGATGCAGCGCCGCGCCTTCTCGACCAGCTCGTCCACGTTTTCCTTAGTCATCACGAGCGGCGGCGCCAGGATCATGGTGTCGCGCACCGCGCGCATGATGAGCCCGTTCTTGAAGCAGTGGTCGCGGCAGATGAGGCCGACCGTGCCGCGGTCGCGGAAGAAGGTGCGGCTCTTCTTGTGGGCCACGAGCTCGATGGCGCCGAGCATGCCGACGCCGCGCACTTCGCCCACCAGCTTGTGGTCCTCGAGCTCGCGGATCCGCTTCTGCAGGTAGGGCGCGATCTCCTCGCGCACGCGCTCGATGATCTTCTCGCGGCGCATGATATTGAGGTTCTCGATCGCGACCGCGCAGCAGACCGGGTGGCCCGACCAGGTAAAGCCGTGCGCGAACTCGCCGCCCTTCTCGATCAGCACGTCGGCCACCTTGTCGGAAACCAGCGCGCCGCCGAGCGGCTGGTAGCCCGAGGTGATGCCTTTCGCGACCATCATGAAGTCCGGCTCGATGCCG
>Ga0307415_100001181_pt1 | contig 12219 bp, 10 predicted proteins | sample DK1Cmetagenome_FD_204524 | JGI IMG/M metagenome (GOLD analysis project Ga0307415, IMG submission 204524) | Maize rhizosphere microbial communities from greenhouse at UC Davis, California, United States - DK15-C-2 | ecosystem: Host-associated > Plants > Roots > Rhizosphere > Soil | place: USA...
AGCACTGGAGGGCGATGTGCCTCGACGGGTTCCGGCGGTGCTCGCTGCGCTTGTCGCCATGAGCATCACATCCACGCACAGCACGTCCCGACATTGGAATCACTTCATTCTACGAGCCTCTGTAGCAGCCGGAAGGTGGCGCGGGACGCCTCGGGTGTCGGGAACTCGCCGGCGTGCGCGATCGGCAGGTCCTCGCGCAGCCCCTCGGCCCGCGCCCCCAGCAGGCCGAACTCCAGGAGCTGGCGGGGCTTGTCCTCCTTGACGACGAACAGGTGCCCATTGCGCAGTAGCAACACGCCCTCCCCGAGGGCGTTCTGGTCGGCCTCCCAGGCCTCTAACTCGGCCGGGTCGTCCTCGACGGTCAGGGGAAAGACGTGCAGGAGGATCTCTAGGGCCTGGTCGAAGACCAACACCGTGCCCGGCACCTCACGCAGCACGAAGACCCGGCCAGTGGCGTCGACGTCGATCCCCTCCCACTGGGAGCTCTCCGGGGTCCGCAGGCCCGCGCCGGCCACCAGCGGCTGGAGATCACGCCGCTCGAACCGGGCAGGATTCGCCACCGGAAGATCGCCGACCAAGACGTGGTGGCTCTGGTCGCCGACGGCAAGAAGCTGGCGGGGCCGGCCGTGCCCCGCCGGCCGTTCGCAGATCCCCGAGACCTCGCGCAGGTCCAGGTCCCACACCCGCACGACCTCGAGCTCAGCAGTCATGTCATCGCCATGCCCACAGGACCAGCCCCGCAACCACACACCCGTCGCCCCCTACTCGCCCTCCCCTGAGAGCTGATGTCTGGTGGTCGTTCATCTATACAGTCCGATCCCATCTGGCCGGGCACTGGCCTCACCACCGTCGCGCTCTACGCTCGACCCGCAATCGTTCGAGGACAGCGCCGGGGCGCGTTGTCCCCTTTATCGGTATACGAAGGCAAGCGACCGATGCATCACGTTCTGGTGATAGATGCCACTCAGCCTGGTTCATGGACAACGCACCGGCTAGGCTGTCCGAGTAGTACTCCGCGTGCTGGTCCTGACCGTTGGGGGGACTGTCCTTGGACGAGCGATCGGACGCGACGCCGACGGAGCGTCGGGATGACGTGCTGCCCGCCGGCGATCCCGCCGCGAACCCGGCGCCTGTGGAGGGTGACTGCCCCGCCCAAGTCCCGGCCGAGATCAAGGAGCAGGCCGCGGCGGCGCATGGCAACCATGAGCCGCCCGACAGCCCCATCCGGGACGGGGAGCTGGTGTAGATGGCGCTGATCAGCTTCAGCGGCTCGCCCCACGGCGGCTCCCACAAGCTACTGCCGGAGTGGAACCGCCAGCCGCGGATCACTCCCACCACGATCATCGACCACTCCATCGTTGGTTCGGCGCTGGGCGCCTGGTACTACTTCCGAGACCAGACAGGTATCGAGTCCCATTTCATCGTGCGGGGCAGGCCATCGGGCTCGGCGGACGGCCATATCTGGCAGCTCATGGATACCGGCCGCCAAGCCGACGCCAACCTCAACGCGAACGCCTTCGCGATCAGCATCGAGACCGAGGACAACGGCGACCCCGACGATTTCCCATGGTCACGGGCGCAGCTGGCGAGCCTACGGTGGCTGCACGCCAAGCTCCGGGCGGTGCACCCAACCATCCCGCGGCGGCGCTGTCCCAGCCCACGGGGGGGCGGCCTGGGATACCACTCCATGTGGGGAGCGCCCTCGCCCTGGACCCCGGTGGCCGGCAAGCTGCTGGCACTGGACACCCTGGTCCCCACCCCTGACGGCCTGCTCGCCCTGCGCGAGATCAGGGTCGGCGCAACCGTGTTCGATGAGCGGGGGGAGCCGTGCACGGTCACGGCAACCTACGATGACCTACCGGAACGGGCCTGGCGGATCGTGTTCGACGACGGCCTGGAGGTGCTGGCCGGCGGTGAGCATCAGTGGGTCACCATCACCCGCGGGCAGCGCAAGGGCTATTTCCGCCGGGATCGTCCACGCGACCGTCCCCGTGGCTCTCGTCCGGACGGCTACCCGCTGGACTGGGCGCGATGGGGCAAGGTCCGGAGCACCGACGAAATCGCCTCCAGCGTCCTCACCGGCGACGGCGCCTACCAGCACACCATCCCGGTCGCCCGTCGCCTGCGGTTGGGGGAGCGAGCGCTGCCTGTCGACCCGTACCTGCTCGGCGTATGGCTGGGCGATGGCGGTGAGCGCGACGGCGTCATTACCGCCGAGTTCGAGCCCGATGACCTCATGGCCAGCGATGCCGAATTCATCGCCCGCCAGTTCATCAGGGCGGGGCACGAACTGGGCGCGTGGCAGCCACGACACGGTCATCGCACGCTCACCCTGCGGGCCCTGGGGTTCGAGCGGCAGCTGCGCGAGCTTGGCGTCGTGCTCGGCGACAAGCATGTCCCCCAGGAGTACCTGGTCGCGTCCGCCGACCAGCGGCTGGCGCTGCTCCAGGGGCTGATGGACACCGACGGCAGCAACGGCAACGGCCGCGGAGTGGAATTCACCTCCAAGAGCGAGATCCTCGCCGATGCCGTCGTCTGGCTCGCCTCATCGCTTGGCCAGCGGGTGCGCAAGAGCAAGGGCGACGCCCGTCCCCGCGGTGTCAGCTTCGGACCCAAGTACCGCGTCACCTGGGCCAGCACCGTCCCCTGCTTCCGCATCCCCCGCAAGGCCGCGCGCCTCCACAGCTCGGACAACGGCTCCAGCGAGGTGCCGCCCTCGGTCCGCTCGCAGAGCCGCCAGATCGTCCGGTGTGAGCCGATCCCGATCCAGCCGATGCGATGCCTCACGGTGGACTCGCCGAATTCTATGTACGTCATCACCGACCGGTGTCTGCCCACCCACAACACCTGCCCGGGCCGGCCGGTCCGGGTCGCCCAGTGGGAGAACGATCTGCTCCCCGCGTTCCTGCGCGCAGAGGAGGACGACGTGTTGAACGACGAGGACCGGAGTTGGATCCACGCCCAGCTCCAGCACTTCGGCATGCTGCTGATGGCCGGCCGGACCGGAACAGTGTTCAACTCGAGCGATCTGCGGGAGTTCCATTTCGGCCAGTGGCAGTCCAACCCCGAAGTGCGCGATCAGGTCCTCGAGCGCATGACCCAGGTGGTCTACCGGCTGCTCAAGGGACAGAACTCGGTATTCAACGACAACACCTTCCCCGACAACGAGCCGCAGGAGAACATCAGGGCTCTGGCAGCCCGGCTGGAGGTACTGCAGCGGTCGGTTGATGAGCTTAGGGCCCAGCTGAGCCGGCTGGCCCCGACCCAGGAGGGGCCGCCACCCTGACCGGGCCCACCCGCCGGTGCTTCTGCCGCTATCGCGCCCGCCGCGCCGCTTAGCACATCAGCCGGGCTCGCCATGGTGGTGCGGGTGTCCGTGGTCGTTGGGACCCTCACGGGGCCCCTCGGCCGGCCGTCAGCAGCTCGCCCCACCGCTCGGCTTCCACAACACGACCGCCAGTCGGGTCCCGCCGCGGCCGGCACCCCTGGAGCCGCTATGCCACTGCGACCACCGGCAGTGACCGGGCCGGCTCCCACGCCTAGGAACACAGGACAGTCGACCACCGGTCTCGACCAGTATCAAGCCTCACCGGTCTTGATCTCCGTGCGCTGACAGGCAGTGACCCCACAAGGTATGACCGACCATCCCACCGCGGTCCGGTCGCGACCTGTCCACGCCGCGCACACATCAATCGCCTGGACCAGCAGCCACGGCGCGCCACTTCGGGTTCCCGCACGCCTGCCAAGTCACCCAGGTCATCCGCAGAGCCCGCGACCAGGCCAGCCCCGCCCGGCTCGCTGACTACCTGCGGGGCCACTGGGCAATCGAGAACTCGTCATTGGTGTGCTCAGCCGCGCCGGGCCGGTCAACCTCGCCGCTGCCCTCCGTCACCACGCCCGCGACCCCGCCCGACCCCTCGCCGCCCTCGGATCACCCTCGCATGAACCGTCAGGCGCGGGCGCGGCGGGTCAGCTCGGCCAGCTCGCGGTTGAAGCGCTCGGGCTGCTCCAGGAACGGGGTGCGGCCGACGCCGTCGTACCAGGAGGGCTCGGCGGCCGGGCAGGTGGCGAGGACGTGCTCGGCCATCGCCGGCAGCACCACCATGTCCGCCCGGCCCTGGGTGACCAGCAGCGGCGCCTGGAGGGTGGCGAGCACGTCGTCGCCGTCGATCTCGCGGGCCGCCAGATTGGCGCGGATCCGCGCCGGCACGGTCATGCTCGAGGCCAGCAGCGTCTCGGCCTCGTCGGGCGGGTACGGCGTGGCCGGGAAGGCCCTGACCAGGGCGCGCATGGCCCGGATGTTGGTCGGCAGATCATCGGCGGCGGCGTCGGGGACGTGGTCGAGGAAGCCCGGGCCGATCAGGGTGCCGAACGCCGCCTGGCCCAGCTTGACGCCCCCAGCGACGAAGTCGATCGCGGCGATGCGGTCCTGGTCGTGGGCGCGCAGGTAGTCGCAGATGATGAAGCCGCCGTAGGACCAGCCGACCAGCACCGGCCGGTCAAGGCGGAGCTGGTCGATGATCGCGGCCACGTCGTCGGCCCAGAGTTGGCCGTCGGTGTAGTGCTCCGGTTCGAGCGGTGCCTGGGACATGCCGTGGCCGCGGAGGTCGTAGGCCACCAGCCGGAACTCCTCGGCCAGGGCGCTGTGGTACTGCCTAGCCCAGCACAGGTGGTTCTGGGACAGGCCGTGGATGAACAGGATCGGCGGCCCGTCCGCCGGGCCCCACTCGCGGACGTGCAGCCGCAGGCCGCCCCCGCCCCGCACCGTGTGGATCGTGCTCGTCTGCGCGACCGTCGTCATCTGGCGCCTCCTCGTGTCCGTCGCAGCCACCGGATCGTCGCCGTGGAGGGGCTGGGCCGCATCCGTCGGGAGCGGCGTATCCTTCACCGTCGGCGTACGTATCCTCCCGCCGCCGGATGCGTACGAGCGCCTTCCACGCCCGGGTCGGCGGCGTGATACTGCCCGAATGGAGCTTTCGCGAGCCAGGTGTTCGTCGGGCGTGTGCGCGAGCTCGGGGAACTCGGGCGCGCCCTGGAAGCGGCGCGGGCGGGCAGCAGCACGACCGTCCTGGTCGCCGGGGAGGCGGGCATCGGCAAGACCCGGCTGGCGTCCGAGCTGGCGGCCCGCGCCCGCGACGCCGGGTTCGAGATCCTGCTCGGGCGCTCGATCGATCTGGTCGGCACCGAGTTGCCGTACCAGCCGTTCGTGGAGGCCCTGCGTCCGCTCGGAGGCCTTCCGCAGGTCGACGGGGAGGCGGCGGGCTCGCAGCTGCGGCTGTTCGAGGACACGCTTGGGCTGCTGGGCGAGTGGGCGGCCGCCGCGCCGGTGCTGCTGGTGCTCGAGGACCTGCACTGGGCCGACACCTCCACGCTCGACCTGGTCGTCTTCCTCGCCCACAACCTCGACGACCGGCGGGTGGTGCTGCTTGGGACCTACCGCGCGGACGAGCCCTCCTCGGCCGCGCGGGTGCGCCGGCTGGCCGACGGCGTGCGGCGCTCGGGCGCGGCGCTGCTGCTGGAGCTCGGCCCACTCGAGCGCGAGGAGTTGACGGCGCTGCTGGAGGCTCGCGCCGACGCCCCGCCGCCGGTGGCGCTGGCGGACGCGATCGTGGTCCGCTCCGAGGGCAATCCCTTCTTCGCCGAGGAGCTGCTGGCCGCCGCCAGCGAGGGGAGCGGCGAGCTGCCGCGGGGCCTGCGCGAGCTGCTGCTGCAGCGCACCGCCCAGCTCGACGCTGCGACCCACGGCCTGCTGCGCGTGGCCGCGGCCGCCGGGCGCGACGTCGCCTATCCGCTGCTGCGGGCGGTGTCGGGGCTGCCGGAGCCCCAGGTGCGGGAGTCGCTGCGCCGGGCGGTGGAGCACGGCGCCCTGGTGGCCGTGCAGGCGACCGGCAGCGTCCGCTTCCGCCACGCCCTGCTGGCCGAGGCGGTCTACGCCACGCTGCTGCCGGGCGAGCGCGAGGAGCTGCACGCCCGCCTGGCCGAGGAACTCGCGCGCCGCGCCGCCGCGGCGCCGGCGGAGCTGGCGCCGCATTGGGGCGGCGGCCGGTCGCGCGAAGGAGGCGCTGGCCGCTTCGGTGGAGGCGGCGCGCCAGGCGGAGGCCGTGTTCGGCCTCGCGGAGGCGCTGGCGCACCTGGAGCGCGCGCTGGCGTTGTGGCCCGGCGTGGCGGACGCGGCCGAGCTGGTGAAGGTCGACCTCGGCGGGCTGTGCGCCTGGACGGCCGAGCTGGCCTGGCAGACGGGCGCGGCGCCGCGCGCGGTCCAGCTCGCACAACAAGCGATCGAGCTGGTCGGCGACGGCGACCCGCTGCGCGCCGCGCTGCTGCACGAGGGCCTCTTCCGCTACCTGCACACCAGCGGCCGCGGCGACGTCGCCCTCGCCGCGGCCGAGCACGCAGTCGAGCTGGTGCCGGCGCAGCCACCCTCCCCGGAGCGCGCGCTGGTACTGGCGGTGCTCGGAAACGCGCTGTCGGGGGCCTGGCGCTACGACGAGTCGGTGGCGACCTGCGAGCAGGCGCTCCCGCTCGCCCGCGCGGTCGGCGCACGCCCAGCCGAGTTCCTGGCGCTCAGGGCACTCGGCAGAGGTCTCGCCTACCTCGGCCGCGGCGAGGAGGGCCTCGCGCAGCTCTGGCTGGCCCTGCGGCTCGCGGAGGAGCGCGCAGATCCCATGGCAGTGGCGCTCGCGTACAGCTCGCTCACCGACGTGCTGACGATGCTGGGACGGCCACGCGAGTCGGCGCGACTGGCGGCGACCGCGCTGGAGGCGCTGGATCGCTACGGGATCGATCGCACCACGCTGGTCGCCAACCAGGTCGAGGCCCTGGTCGCGAGCGGCAAGTGGGACCAGGCCGACCGCGTCAGCGCGGCCGCGCTGCGCGCCATCACCGGCAGCTACCCCCACTATTCCCTCATCATGCGCGCCAGCCTCGAGGTCGGCCGCGGCGACTTCGACGCCGCCCGGGCGCATCTCCAAGCCGCGGCGCCCACCCTGCACGAGGACCCCGACGTGGCCACCTACGACGCCTACCGTGCGGAGCTCGCCCTGTGGGAGCGCCGCTGGGTCGAGGCCGAGGGGGCCGTGCGCGACGGCCTGGACCGGGCGCAGTCCCGCGACATGGCCCGGCTCCGCGTCTGGCTGTGCGCCAAGGGGCTGCGCGCCCAGGCGGAGCTAGCGGCGCTCGCCCATGCCCGCCGTGACGCCGACGCCGCCGGAGACCGGCTCGGTCACGCGGGGGAGCTGCTCGCCACCGCTCGCCGCGCCGCCGCGCAGGCCGCGGCCGTCACTCCCAACGCCGCCGGCTGGAGCGCCCTGGCCGAGGCCGAGTACCAGCGCGCCCGCGGCGTCGCCCGGCCCGACCTGTGGGGCGACGCCGCGGCCGCCTGGGCGCGGCTGGAGCGCCCGCCGCTCGCCGCCTACTGCCACTGGCACCAGGCCGAGGCGCTCGTCGCCGCCGGCGCCTCCCGGGCCCAGGCGAGCGAGCCGCTCCGGCAGGCGCACGCCGTCGCGACCCGGACCGGAGCAAAGCCCCTGGCAGAACAGCTTGAGCTGCTCGCCCAACGGGCGCGGCTGGAACTCACCTCGCCGGACGCCGGGCCGCCCGACCGGAAGCAGGGCCTGGAGGAACTCCTCGGCCTCACGCCGCGGGAGGCCGAGGTCCTGACCCTCCTCGCGCGCGGCTACACCAACCGCGAGATCGCGGCGGCCCTCGTCATCAGCGTCAGGACGGCCGGCGTGCATGTCTCGCACATCCTGCGCAAGCTCGGCGCACCGAACCGGCTGGAGGCGGCCGCGATCGCCCACCGCCTCTCCCCGCCGCGGGCCTGACAGCCGTTGCCGCCCCCGGGCAACGCCCAGAGTCAGGGAGTCAGCAGTCGCAGGCGGCCCCAGCGACGGTACGGTCCGTGGTCGGCCGCGCATGACCGGCCATCTGCGGTCGACATGGGGAAGCCCTCGCGGCTTGGGTGCGCCCCGTCACCTTCGCCAGGACGCTTCCCAGGTTCGGACCAGCACCGGCCCACACACGATGGCGGGATGATGCGCGGCCATGACGACACCAGCCATGGCCGGGCAACTGGTCCCCGACGAGGTCTGGGACGCTATCCAGCCGCTGCTGCCAGCCAAGCCGCCCCATCCCAAGGGCGGCCGGCCCTGGATCGAGGACCGGGCCGTGCTGGGCGGGATCATCGATGTGCTGCGGGCCGGGATCCCCTGGCGGCTGCTCCCCGCGAAGGAGTTGGGCTGTGGTGGCGGCGTGACCTGCTGGCGGCGGCTGCGCGACTGGCAACAGGCCGGGGTCTGGGAGGCCTTACATCATCGGCTGCGCCGGGCAGTTGGCTGCCTCGACGTCGCGATCTGCGCGGACCTGGTCGACCCCGGCGGTGTTAACATCTCCGAGCGCTGGGAGTCGCAGGCGGCGCTGGAGACCCTCCGCAGCAGCGGCCCTGACACGGAACAGCGCCCGGCGATGCTCACGGTGTCCGTTCAGGAGTACGACATCGCCGACGTGCGGCCCGTGTTCGGGAAGGGTGCGGAATGAATCGGCCGGACGGACTCTGCTGCGACCGATGAGATCGGCGCCGCGGTCCGGTCGAATCGAACGACGACAAACCCAGCGAGAAGGGACCTGCGACCATGAAACTGACGACCATCACGATGGTCACCGTCGACGGCGTGATGCAGGGACTCGGCGGGCCGGACGAGGACCGCAGCGGCGGATTCGAGCGTGGCGGATGGGTCACGCATTCGTTCGACAACGAGGCCATGGCGTTTCTGAACCAGGTCTATGAGCGCGCCGACGCGTTCCTGTTCGGCCGGCGGACCTACGAGATCTTCGCCGGCTCCTGGGGAACATGGCCGGATCCGGGCGACAACCCCATCTGGACGGCGTTGAACACGCGGCCCAAGTACCTCGCCTCGACCACCCTCACCGACCCGCAATGGGCGAACACGACCGTCCTCTCCGGAGACGTCGCGGCCGCCGTCGGCGAGCTGAAAGCCAAGCCGGGAGGGGAGCTGCAGGTGCACGGCAGCGGCGCCCTGATCCGCTGGCTGTTCGCCAACCAGCTGGTCGACGAGCTCACCCTGCTCATCTGCCCGGTGGTCGTCGGCCAGGGCACGCGGCTGTTCCCCGACACCGGCCCGGACCTCGCGCTCGACCTGGTGGCATCGCGGTCCACCCCGAAGGGGGTGACGATCCAGGTCTACCGGCCCACCGGCCGCCCGCAGTACGAAACGGTCACGACCTGAAGCGCGTGACGTAGGTGCCGCGGTCAGTGAGCGTCGCTCATGGGTGGGGTGCGGGCCGCGGCGTCGACCGCTGCGCCTGGTCGCCGAGCGCGGAGTGTCGCCGGCGGTGGTTGTAGTCCGCCTTCCCGTCGCTGATCACCACCAGCGCCTGCGCCAGTGACCAGAACATGTTGATGTTGAGGCATTCGCCGCGCACCCGGCTGTTGAACGACTCGATGTAGCCGATGCGCCAGGGCTGGCCGGGTGGGATGAAGTGCAGGCCGCCGCGTTCGCCGGCCCAGTCGGCCATCGCGGCGCAGGCCAGCTCGGTGCCGTTGTCGCAGCGCAGCACGGCCGGATCGCCCGGTCGACGGCGAGGCGGTCGAGCTCGTCGATCAAGTGTCGTCCGGTGATGTTGCGCTCGACCAGGCCGCCGAGGCATTCACGGGTGTGTTCCTCCACAATGGACACGATCTTGACCGGTCGGCCGTCGGTGGTGGCGTCGAACTGGAAGTCCACCGCCCACGCCCGCAGCCAGGCGCGTAGTCCGACGTCCGGGTCGGCCAGCAGCCGCTTGAGCGTGGCGTTCTCCCGCCCCTGCCCTCGTTCAGCATCCGATCAGCGGTCGCCAGCTTGCGCACGACCTACTCCGGCGTGTGCTGCTTCCTCGTAGCCATGTTGATGTCGAGCCTTCCTGCCCACAACGTGGGCCGCAAGACTCTCAAACGACCTGAACTGCGGTGGCTTGATGGCAGTATCGGCTCAGCCGTGGTCTATGCCCGTCCGGCCCGGGCAACGCAAGGTCAGGCGATCTACCGGAGCCGCTTCCAAGCAGACGATCAGTACCGGGCTTCGCGGCGTTCCACGCGGCGCCGGTGACGACGCATCACGCCCAGCCCGAACCATACCAGCGCCCCAAATAGCGCCGTCATGATGGTGTACCACCACAGCGGCCAAATGAAATCCCAGAAGAGGAACTGGAATCTGACCCTGTCGGTGTTCTGGATGATGAAGATCAGGAGGACCCCGACGCCGGTGAGCGACGCGATCGCCCCGCCACTCAGTTTGCGCCGGTCCGGCTGTTGCCCCTCCGGTTGAACCGTCATCACGTCCTCCTCATGTCGCGGTCGACGGGAGGTCTCGGCACCACCGTTTGCCGTCTGGGAGGGGCGCTGCTTCGGCAGTGGCCGTGGGCAAGCCTGATATGAAACACGACCATGCCATGACCGACCGATCAGTGCGCTCAGACCCGCATGACCAACCCCGGTCGTCTAGCACCATTGGGCACGAGGGTAACTGCCGCGACGGTCTCAGAGTAGGGCCAACTCCCCTTGTGGACCTGCCAGGACTTGCACCTGGGACCTCATCCCTATCAGATATCGAGGGCTCAACGCTGTGCGGACCAGTGGTTCCCCAGGTCGCTGGCGAGCGTCAGGGGACAAGGGATGCGTTCTTGGCGACCTCGTTCCAAGCGGTGCGGGCAGGCGAGGCCATCCTGTCGCGTTGCTTTCGGGCGGGACGGGGACTCCGTGCGGGTCCCCGGCCCATTCTCCTCGGGAGCTGAGGTCAGGCTGCCACGGGCCCGGGGTCACGGTTGAAGGCGGCGCGGGCCCAGAGGTAGCTGGCCACGGTGATGCCGACACACCAGGCGATCGCGAGGATGGCGCTGTTGCCGATGGCGGTGCCCAGCAGCAGCCCCCGCAGCGTCTCGATCATGGGCGTGAACGGTTGGTACTCGGCGAACCAGCGCAGCCCCGTGGGCATCGACTCGGTGGGGACGAACCCGCTGCCCAGGAAGGGCAGGAGCAGCAGGGGCATGGGCAGGTTGCTGGCGGCCTCGACGCTCTTGCTGACCAGGCCGCAGGCGACCGTCAGCCAGGTGAGTGCGAAGGTGATCATGGCCAGGAGCCCGACCGTTGCGGTCCACTCGACTGGGGTGGCGGTGGGCCGGAAGCCGATGAGCACGGCGACCCCGAGGACGATGGCCAGGCTGCATGCGGTCTGGGTCATGGCGCTGACGACGTGGCCGGTCAGGATGGAGGGGCGGAAGATGGCCATGGTGCGGAAGCGGGCGATGATGCCCTCGGTCATGTCCATGGCCACCGAGATCGCCGTCCCCTGGGCCACGCCGGCCACGGCCAAGAGGAGGATCCCGGGCAGGACGTAGGCGAGGTAGTCGGCCCGGCCGCCGCCCGGGCCGCCGAGCCCGCCGCCCAGGGTGCCGCCGAAGACGTAGACGAACAGCAGCAGGAAGATGACCGGGAGGCCGGCGACCATCAGGGTCAGGGACGGGTAGCGCCACACGTGCCGGAGGTTGCGGCGCAGCATCGTCCTCGAATCGTGTACCGCATAGGCGAGGGTGCTCATGGCAGAGTTGCCCTTTCCTTGTCGGGCTGGCCGGTGAGGGCGAGGAAGACGTCATCGAGGTCGGGGGTGTGGATGGACAGGCTGGCGACCTCGACCGAGGCGTCGCCGAGCCGGTCGAGCAGGCCGCGCAGCGACTTGACGTCGCCGTCGCTGGGGACCTCCAGGGTGAGCGCGTCCTCGTCGCGGGCCGACGCCCCCAGGGCGCGGGCCGCAGACTCCAGTCCCTGCGGGTCGGCGAACTGGAGACGGACGTGCCCGCCGGGCACGCGGCGCTTGAGGGCGTCGGGGGTGCCCTCGGCGATCAGCCGCCCTTGGTCAAGGACGGCGACCTGGTCGGCCAGCTGGTCGGCCTCCTCCAGGTACTGGGTGGTCAGGAAGATCGTCACCCCACCGGCCACCAGCTCGCGGATCAGCTGCCACATGGTGCGGCGGCTCCGCGGGTCCAGGCCGGCCGTCGGCTCGTCCAGGAAGATGATGTGCGGGTCGCCGACCAGGGTCATAGCCAGGTCGAGCCGGCGGCGCATGCCGCCGGAATAGGTGCCGGCCGGCTTCCTGGCCGCTTCGGCCAGGTCGAACCGCTCCAGCAGCTCGGCGGACCGCCGCCGGCCCTGGGCGCGTTCCAGGTGGC
>Ga0307415_100001182_pt1 | contig 12215 bp, 9 predicted proteins | sample DK1Cmetagenome_FD_204524 | JGI IMG/M metagenome (GOLD analysis project Ga0307415, IMG submission 204524) | Maize rhizosphere microbial communities from greenhouse at UC Davis, California, United States - DK15-C-2 | ecosystem: Host-associated > Plants > Roots > Rhizosphere > Soil | place: USA...
AAGCGGGCGATGGAACCGAGCATCGAGGGCCAGCCGGAGCTTGGCTATGTGTTCGACCGCAGCGTGCATGGACAGGGGATCGCCGCCGAAGCATGCACGGCCGCGCTCGGCTGGGCCGACGCAAACCTCAACGCATCATCCTACCCGGCAATCATTTCGCCGGAAAACAAGGCGTCGATCCGCCTCGCCGAACGCCTGGGGTTCCGGCGGGAAGCCGACGCGACTTATCGCGGCGAGGCGATTGCGCTGTTTCGGCGAACCAAGTCCTGAAGGGCTACCAGCCGCCGCCTCCGCCGCCACCCCCGCCGCCGCCTGAGAAGCCGCCGCCGCCCGATCCGCTGCTCGATCCCGGCGCGGTCGAAGCCGAGCTGATGGTGTCCGACAGGGAGGAGCCCACGCTGTCGGCAAATCCCGCCGGATTGTCCCACGGATTGCTCGAGCCCGAATACCAGGCAAAGCCCTGCTGTCCCGAAGCGGCAGCCGCGGCAAGCACGCCCGCAAAGCGGTCGGCCCAGCGGTTTTCGACCCCGAGGGCGATGGCATAAGGCAAATAGCGCTCGAAAATCTCGGGTGTGTCCTCGGGTGCCGTCATCCGGTCGAGCCGCTCGCGCTCGGTGATCGACAGATATTGTTTGAACCCGGCGATGCGGTCGAGAACGCGCCGGCCCTCCTGCGTCGGCGCGTCGATCCAGAAGAAGGCTGAAACGACCAGCGGCAAGGCGAGGAGGGGCAGGCCGAGTGGCAGCCACCAACCGCTCTGTAGCGCCTGGAAAAGGACCGGCGCACCGGTTCCGATGGCCAGCGCCGCGAACGCGAAGCCAAGGAGAGAAACCAGGCACTTGCCGACGGCGCCGGCGGTGTGGACCCACATGAACAGCAGCGCGGCGGTGACTGCGGCGCCCAGCGGCACCAGTACCAGCGTCATCGCGAGGCCCATGGCGGCGGCAATCGCGGCCGAGACCAGCCACAGAGCGCCAATCAGCAGCAGGAGGCCGGCAATCGCCCATCCCCAGTTCTTGTTGAACAACTTGCCTTCGTACCGCTTCTTCAAGACGTCATCCAAAGCCTTCTTGGCGGAGGAAAATTTGGCGTGATTCTTTTGCTCCATCATGATCGATTCGCCGGTCGTGGCGAGCTCCGCCAATGCCGCAGCTTCTTCAGGGGGCAGCGGATCCGCGCCGGCAAGCCGGTCGAGGCGGGTCTTGTCGCGCGACAGCCAGCCGCCTTCCTCTTCGACCAGCCGGACGTGTCCGCGCACCCCCATGTCGACCAGCGCCGCGGCAAAGACGCGGTTGTCCGAGTCCATTTTGGTCACGTAGCGCATCCCCGCGGGCGTGAGGTCATCGGGCGGCGCGAAGCTCGGAACGACGGTCCCGGCGGGCGGGTCGCGCCCCGCACGTTGCCAGGCGACGTAGTAGAAGACTCCCAGCCCTAGCAGCGTGAGTGCTCCCACTAGCGGAGGCCCGTAGTCCGCCAGCCAGTCGGCCAGTCGGTCACCCGAAGAGGCCTCCGCCACGACGCCTTTCGGGAAGGCGACGGCGACAGTCAGGCCTTCGCCCGGTGCGAGCTCGCTGGTCGTTCGGAACAGGATTTCGCCGGGCTTTTCATCGGCCACCTCGGCGTTCGATGCCGTGGAACCATATCCGCCGGTATAGGCGGCGCGCTGGCCGAACCGCCGCGCCTGCGGAAGGCGGATGCGCGCTTCGGCGCTGTCGATCGCGAACGCCCAGCCGTTGCCCGTCGCGTTCCAGTAGAGCTCGTCATAATCCTTGAAGCGGCCGATCTGCCGCGTGGTCCGATAATGGAGGGCGTAGCTGTGCTCGCCGGCATCGACGACCTTGTCGGCGTCGCCGAGCTTGATCCGGACGCCGTTCCCGAAAGGCTCCACGTTCGCCGCGACCGGAAGTCCGTCGAGCGTCGCGCCTTCGAACTTAAAGCCGACACGGACCTGGCCGCCGTTCCGCCCACGATAGCGGGTGGGGAAATCCCGATAGATGCCGTGATTGATGCGGTCGTTCTCGGCCCGGACGACGATCGTCTCGGTCACCTCGAGCGAGCTGTCCTTCTGGATCTGGACGTCGCTCAGGTAACGGAGAATGCGCTCGTCCGCCCGCGCCGCGGCGGGAACCAGGAACAACAGCAAAGCGGGGAGGGCGCGCCAGGCGCTTCCCATGGTCAGGCGGCCGGCTTCGGGAACGATACCTTGGGGGCGCTTTGGATGGCGGGATCGTCATCCTGGTAGAACGGCTCTTCGGTGAAACCCAGCGGCCGGGCGATGAGGACAGGCGGAAAGCTCTGGATGGTCGTGTTGAGGTCGCGGACGGTGGCGTTGTAATAGCGCCGAGCCGCCTGCAACTCGCCTTCGATGTTCGCCAGCTGGTCCTGCAATTGCAGGAAGTTGGTGTTGGCCTTGAGCTCGGGATAGGCCTCGGCGACCGCGAACAGCCGGCCGAGCATTCCGGTCAGCTGGGCGTCAGCCTGCGCCGTCGCGGCGACACTGCCGGCATTCACCGACGCGGCGCGGGCCTTCGAGACTTCCTCGAACACTTCGCGTTCGTGCGTGGCGTAGCCCTGCACGGTCTCGACGAGGTTGGGGATGAGGTCGGCGCGGCGCCTCAGCTGGACGGTGATCCCGCTGAAGCCTTCCTTGACCAGCGCGCGCAGGCGCACCAGCCGGTTGTAGGTCGCGACAAGGTACAAAAGGACCAGGACGGCAGCGCCAAGGACAATCCAGCCAATCATGATTTCCCCCGAGAATTCGCGGCGGAACATAGGGTGGTTCAAAAGAGGCGCCTAGTGGCAGCTTTCGACCCATTGCCGACAATACCGACGCAGTAGGTCGATTGCATGCGCCGTCCGTCCCAAAGGTGCCCGTAACGTCCGAGGTCGCGTTGCTACTTTGCCGCTTTATCCCGGGTGGCTGATATGACCTCTCTGATTGCCCCTATGACCGCATTGGGCTGATCGGATTGGATGTAATGCCCGCTATCGGGCACCAGCCGTTGAACGCCGCGAGACGAGAGAGCAGCAAGATCCGCATGGCCGCGATGCATTTCAGCATCCATAGCGGCGAACGTGGCCCGGGCGCTCACAGCGTCAGGGGTTCCGGGCGGCAGCTCCGGTACCTTGGTGGAAGTGAGGACGATGAGGGGCATCTCGCCGTAATTCCGCTTGGGATCGAGGACCTGCTTGGAGCTAATGAATAGAGGGTTTAGCAGTGCTTTGCCCGAAAGGGGTGGTTTGAGGACGGCCTTGTTCAGCCGGTCGCCTTGATCGGGTATGCTCGGGTCGACCAGAACCATCCCCACGACAGCTTCGGGAATTCGATCCTTCAACAGCAGGCTTTCGTAAGAGCCGAGGGAATGACCCACTACAACATAGGGCCCCTTCACTCGGACTGCTTTCAGGGCGGCAATGAGATCCGTCGTGTTATCAGCTGCGGTCTCGCGCCCCGTCGACTTGCTGCTAAAGCCTGAGCCAAGCCTGTCCCAGGCGCACACCCGTGTCGTTCGGGCGATTTGCGGCTGGACGGCGCTCCAATCCGCCGACGACCCGCCCAAACCCGCAGTGAGGATTACAGTCGGCGAGCCGGCACCCATACACTCAAGATTGATCGTCTTCCCGCGAGCTATTCGAGCGAGAGTGCCAGGGTGAGCGACATGCTTGTCGCTTGGATCAATCTGAGCGCCACGAAGCTCTGCCGCGCCTCCCGAAAATCCGGCTAGAACCAAGGTTGCAGCGACGAGGATACGCATCGACCGAAATTAGCATGACTACAGCAGTAGGAAAACGGCAGCTTCCCACCCATTCCTGCCGCTAGCGCGGAGGATTGCGGGGATGTCTCCAAGCGGGAAGCTAGAAGGCGCTGAGGCCGGTGATGGCGCGGCCCATGATGAGGGCGTGGACGTCGTGCGTGCCTTCGTAGGTGTTGACCGTCTCGAGGTTCGCGGCGTGCCGCATCACCTGGAATTCGGCCGAGATACCGTTGCCGCCATGCATGTCGCGGGCGATGCGGGCGATCTCCAGCGCTTTCCCGCAATTGTTGCGCTTCACCATGCTGATGGTCTCAGGGATGAGCTCGCCCGCTTCGAGGCGACGACCCACGCGCAATGACGCCTGCAAGCCGAGCGAGATTTCGGTCGCCATGTTGGCTAGCTTCAGCTGGACAAGCTGGTTAGCGGCGAGTGGCCGGCCGAACTGCTTGCGGTCGAGCGTGTACCGGCGGGCGGCGTGGTAGCAGGCCTCGGCGGCACCCATCGAGCCCCAACTGATCCCGTAGCGGGCGCGGTTGAGGCAACCGAACGGGCCTTTGAGGCCCTCTACATTGGGGAGGAGGGCGTCCTCGCCGACCTCGACCCCGTCCATCACGACCTCGCCGGTGACCGAGGCGCGGAGCGACAGCTTCTCCTTGATCTTCGGAGCGGTCAGGCCCTTGGCGCCCTTCTCGAGGACGAAGCCGCGGATCTTGCCGTCGTGGGCGTCCGATTTCGCCCACACGACGAACACGTCGGCGATCGGCGAGTTGGTGATCCACATCTTGGCGCCGCTGAGCACATAGCCGCCCTGGACCTTCTGGGCCCGCGTGCGCATGCCGCCGGGGTCGGAGCCCGCGTCGGGTTCGGTGAGGCCGAAGCAGCCGACCCATTCGCCGGTCGCCAGCCTGGGGAGATACTTCTTGCGCTGCTCCTCTGTCCCGTAGGCGAAGATCGGGTACATCACGAGGCTCGACTGGACTGACATCGCCGAGCGGTAGCCGCTGTCGACGCGCTCGACCGCGCGGGCGATGAGCCCGTAGCTGACGTAGCCGAGCCCCGCGCCGCCATATTCAGGGGGGATGGTCGCCCCGAGCAGGCCGAGCTCGCCGAATTCGCTCATGATCTCGCGGTCGAACCGCTCGTCCAGATAGGCAGAGGTGACCCGCGGCAGCAGCTTCTCCTGAGCATAGCCTTCGGCGGTATCGCGGACGAGCCGCTCCTCGTCGGTCAGCTGGTGATTGAGATCGAACGGATCCTGCCAGTCGAACGGCAGGATGGCTGGCTCGGCCACGGCGTTTGTCCCCGATTGGATGAAGTCGGGGCGCTCTTAGCGGCGGGCCCGCGAACGCGCCACCCCGCCGCTATTTGTCCTTGGCCGCGACCTTCGTCCCGCCGCCCCCGAAGCTCTGCTTGACGGTCATCGAAAAGGTATAATGGCGGTCGCGTTCCCGGAATTCGTTGAAGTTGAATTCCGGCTGCGCGCGATTGGGGAAGAACAGGCGGCGATTGCGCTTCCCGAACGTGTGGTCCGCGTTGAGCGTGATCGACGTCCTTGAACTCGGCCGGTATTCGACGAAGGCGTTCCACGCCGGAGCGCCGTTAAAATTCGTGTCGAACTCATCGGTCCGGAAGAAGGTGGTTCTCCGCTGATCGAAGACCTCGAATCCGTAGGAGAAGGAGCCGCTGTCGCGCCGGATCATGAGATCCCACTGCCAGTTGGGGAAGAAGCCGCTCCAATTGCGCTTCTCGCCGCTGATCGGATCCTCGACCCGAGTCCGTTGGACCGTGGCCGTGAAATTGGCGCGAAGGCCTTTCCATAGCATCCCCAGCGGCGCATCGAGGGTGAGGCTTGCAAAGCTCCGCGTGCCATTGCCGAGGTTCCCCGGAGCATCGAAGCAAAAGTCCGGATCGCCGGGATGATCCAGGTCGCAGATGAGGACGCGGTCCTGGAGCTTGCTGACGCGGTCATGGCCGAGGTCCAGCTTGAACAGCCCGTCGCCGAACAGCGGATGTTCGACGGTCGCCCGGAATTCCCAGGTCCGCTGCGGCTCCAGGTCCGCGTTGCCGCCGTTGATACGGTTGGCCGATAAGTCGCCAAAACTGATAAAGTCGTAGAAATCGAGCTGGGCGACGGTGCGCCTCACCGAAAGCTGGGTATGCCAGCCGCCGCCCGGTTTCCAATCGACCGTGAAGTTCGGCTTGAGGAACTTGAGCTTGCGCCGGGCGCTCGCATCGCCGCTGACGGTGAGATCCGAATATTCGTACCGCAGCCCCCCGTCGACACGCAGTGCGGAACTCAGCGAGCGGCCAACGTTGACGTAGACCTCGCCGCGCTTCTCCTTGACGTTGGCGTTCTCGATCGGGAGGTCGCGCTTGACCTTGCTGCCGTCCGGTCTGACGATGAGCAGCTCGGTCTCGTTGTCAAGCGTGTTGAGGGCGCCTTCGGCGCCGACTTCGACCGAGAATTTCGCCAGATTCTGGCGGGTCCACGACACGCGACCGATGGTCTCGTTCCGTTGCGCCTGCTGGGTCTGCTCGAACCCGCCGTTCTGGACGCCGCCGTCGTCGATCAGGCGGTCACGCTGAATGTAGGCGTCGAAGTTGTCGCGCTTGCGCCGGGTTGCGAGTCCGACGAGCTTGATTGCCCCGCCGGCGAGGGGCCGAGTGACGTCACCGCCGAGCTCGAAGACCGTATTGTCATAGTCCTGGACGAGGCTGTCGTCGTGAGGCGTGCCGCCGGTTGGCGTGACTCGGTTTCGCTGTAACAGATCGAACTGCCCCGGCGACCAGCGAGCATTGAGCCGGATGGCCTTGTCGCTCGCACGCTCGAGCGCCCAGCTTCCCGACAGATAGGGGTTGAAGTCGTGATAGCTGTTGAACTTGCGCCGGAACTCGACAAGCTCACCGGTGGGCACGTCGACGAACGTGTCGGTGCCTTCCTCATGATTGAGGAAATTGTTGAAGCCGGCCGACAGGTTGATGCTCGATGCGCCGCGGCGAATGAGGGCCGATGCATTGCCGTCCGGTGAGACGGTGCCATCGTAGAGCCGCCTTAGGGTCCCGCTGACGTTCGCGTCGATTCCGCCCGCCGACGACAGGAAGATGTTCAGGACCTGACTCTTCCCCGCATAATCCGAGCCGAAGAGGTCGCCGGGCCCGACCTCGACCTTTGTCACCCGCTGCGCCGGAATGCGGGCGAGCGTGGTTTCAAGGGACTCGGCCTTCGAGCTTGGCCTGGCACCGTTGAACACCACGTTTCCGGCGGCTCCGGCGAACCCTCGCACGTCGACGCCGTTCTGGGCGGCGCCCAGATCGAGTTGAAACCCCGGAACTCGCCGAGCGATGTCGAGCGCCGTGCGCGGTGCATATTGTGTGAAGAACGCCGCGTCGTACGACGTCGTTCGGGCAGTTGGTCCGGATTGTTGAGCTCCTTGCGCCGGCGGTGGCGACTGGGCCGCCGCGGATGTGCCGAGCGTGAGCGCAGCCATCCCGGCCGTTGCGAGCAACAGCGTCCGAACCAATGGAAATCCCCTTAATTTGTCGCGTCGCCAGCTAAGACACCGCGGGGCTGCAAGCGACAAGCGGTCGATCAATCGGCCAACGATTCGACCAATGCGCCTGCCGCGGTCACGAACGGCGGACGCTCAGCGCTTGCGTCCGAACAGCTTGATCTCGACCAGGTCGTTGACCGGCGGCATGGCCTCGCCGGTGCGGACGACCGAACGGACGAATTCGGGCGTGATGTTCAGTGCCTTCAGCTGGACCAGCTTGTCGACCGCCAGGTTGGCGTAGCCGATCCGCCGGTAGCCCTCGATGAATTCCGGCGTGATGTCGAGGGCACGCATCTGGACGAGCCCGTCGCCCGGCACATTGGCGTAGCCGAGGCGCGCGAAGCCCGCGATCCATTGCGGCGTGATGCCCAGCGCCTTGAATTCGATCAGCGACTGGATCGATCGCGGCCGATAGCCGGCGCGGGACATGCCGGCGATGTAGCGGCCATCGACGCCCAGCGCCGCCAGTGCCACGAGATTGTCGATCGACGGAGCCGGATAGCGTGCAGCGGCGATCGCATCGATCATCTCGCGGCGCGCATTGACCGCGGTCAGGGCGAACATCTGGTCGCGGCTCGGCCGACCGATCCCGCGGCTGGCGAGGAGCTGCATGAACGCGGGGTTGGCGGTGAACCGGCAGCTGCCCGAAGCATGTTTGTTGCCGCCGTTGCCGGCGCAATCAACGCGCCCCGCCTCGCGGACTATGGCGAAGTGAAGCGGCCGCGTGCCGGGGTTGCGAAAGGAGGACACCTCCAGGCCGATGAGGTCGGACGGCATGAAGCCGGTCGACCAGTTGTTGTGGTCCCGGTCGCCCCGCTGCTCTTGGAAGCTCGCCTTGATTTTGGCGGGGTCCTTATGGCTTGGCTCCAGCGTGAAGCGGATCCAGTCGGGTGACTGGGCGACGCATGCCGACGAGACTGTGACGAGGGCGCACATCAGCGCGAAAATGAAGGCGAGAGGACGGTTCACGGTCGGTCTCCTTCTTGAAGATGCCGGGCAAGGTTCGCCCGTTCGCCCAGGTGGGCGGCTTAAAATTCGGCTTGCAGGCAGTGACGGTCAGGCGGTCAGCTTATCCGTCCGGATCGGGGTCCCATCCTCGGGGTGAGACCGGGCTGCGCGGCGGTGCGGGCGGCCTGGTGATGCCAAGCGCTCGAAGCTCGACCAGGTCGTCCGCGTCCCTGACCTTGATGCCGGACGCTTTCACGCGCGCCGCGAAGCCGGGGTCGACACCGACCGCGCGGAGCTGGACGAAATCGTCGAGGTCGCCGCGGACGCCGGCAGACCGAAGGGCGCGGACGTACTCGCCGGTCACGCCCACAGCCCGAGCTTCGACCAGTTCATCGGCGGTGATCGATGGGAAGACGGCGGCCAGACTTCGCGCGTATTCCGGAGTGACTCCGACCGCCTTCATGCTGGTGAAATCGCTGAACTCCATGCTGCCCAGGCGCGGGACGGCCGCGCGCATCGCGCCGACATATTCGGGAGTCACGCCGACTGCCTTCATCTCGATGACGCGATCGATCTCTCGATTGCGGCGGCGGTCGGAGCGCGAACCATTTTCATAACTGTAGGTGACCGACTTGGCGCCGTTCGGACCGATAGCGACGATCTTGCGGCGGCCGTTCGCGTCGGGCGGATAGATGGTCGACGTGGCGCCGCTCGGAGCGCGGGCGACGATCGTTCCGTTGGCGCTGTCGACGGTCTCCCCGTTGGGCCCCTCGACATGGAAGTCGCCCTGGCGCTTGACGACTTCCGGCGCGATGGCGCTCGCCGCGGCGACGGCAGTGTTCACACCGGTCGAGACGCCGGTGGCGATGATGTGGCCGAGGTCGGTCGGAACCTCGGGCGCCTCGGCAGTCTCGGGATAATAAGGCTCCAGCGGCTTGCCGGTCGCCGTTTTGGCTGCCGCTGCCAGCTTTGGCGCTTTAGGTGCCGCCGGGGTCAGGGTCACCGCGGCCAGCGGTGCTGCAACGAGCACGGCTCCGGCGAAGACGCCGAGCGCGAACGGCCGCGCCGCCGGGCCACGGACCGACTTCCCGTCGAGCACCCGCGCGACGCGCCGCGCCAGCGAGCTTTTCGACGGCGCGACGCCGTGCGCGCCGAGCAGCAGTCCGGGGCATTCGTGGCGGGCCACGCCGACCAGCAGCTGGGCATAGTCGGTGTCGACGATGTCGGCGGCAAGGACGGTGTCGTCGGCGGTTTCCTCGCGCAGCTGGTGGGCCTCGCGCGCAAGCACCCAGACCAGCGGGTTGAACCAGAACAAGGCGGTGGCAACGCGGGCCAGCAGCAGCTTGAGCCAGTCCATCCGGGCGACGTGGGCGAGCTCGTGGGCGATGATCGCCTCGGCCTCGTCGGCCGCCTCGACCGCGCGGCTGTTGAGCAGAATGACCGGGCGCATCAGACCCCAGCTGATCGGCGAGGCGAGCTCATTGCTGGTGAGCAGCGCGGTGCCGTGCTTGAAGCCCATGCGGCGCTGGGCGCGGGCGAGGGCGCTGAGCCAATGGCCGTCGACCAGCACGTCGGCGCGGGCGCGCAGCGCAATCAGCCGGGCCAGCGCGAGAAAAGTGATGAGAAGCAGGATCGCGGCCGGCACCGCATAAAGCGCGGTCGCAGCGGCCAAGGGGCTGAGCGAAGGCAATACCGGCGCGGTTGCCGGCGCGACGACCGGCGTGGCGTGAGGGACTGCAACGCCGACCGCGGCAGGCGGCGCCGCCGTCTGGACAACCGGGGCGGGCTCCGCCGCGCTGGCGAGCAGGGCCGGGGCCTCCACGTTCCAGCTCGGCAGGACCAACGGCGCGAACGCCATGATCACGAGCGCGAGCAGGCCGATATGGGCGACCCACGACCGCTCGGCGGCGGAGCGTGACTTGAGCAGCTGGAGCAGGCCAAGCGTCAGCCCGGCGATCAGCAGCGACTTCAATGCAATCCCGATCAGGACGGACATTACTGGCCCCCTTTTGCCTTTCGCGCGCGTGCGATCATCTGTTCGAGCTCGCTGAGCTCGTCTTCCTTGAGCTTGTCGGACATGCCGAGCAAGGCGCTGGCGGCGCTCGCCGGCGAGCCGTTGAAGAACACCCGGACGATCTCGCTCAGCGCCGATTTCTTGGCGGCGGTTTCGGAAACGACGGGGCTGTAGAGATAACCCCGCTCGGACTCCGCGCGCTGCACAAAGCCCTTGTCCTCGAGTCGTTTGAGCATCGCCCGGACCGCGGAGCCGCTCAGCTCGACCGGCAGGGCATCGCAGATATCGGCGACTGGGAGGGCACCTCTTTCGTAGAGGATATCCACGATCTGGCGTTCACGGGGCGGCAGCTTGCTGAGCATCTTGGTCCTTTCACGCACGGCAGATTCGCCGCGCTACATTTGTAGTGTGTGCTACATTTGTAGCGTGAACGCAAGCTGAATGTTTAGCAAGGGCGGGGATCTCACGCCTCGCAGTTCGACAGACCGGTCCGGGGCGACTGCGAAGGGTTGGCGGATGGGGTGGGATTCGAACCCACGGACGCTTGCACGTCGCCGGTTTTCAAGACCGGTGCCTTAAACCGCTCGGCCACCCATCCGTCGTTGCCTTGTCAGAGCGCCGGGCGCGGTTTTCAAGACCCGCCGACTTCGTGGCCTGCCCGCAGGTTAGCCCCCGCCCGCATAAACCGCTCGGCCACCCATCCGCACGAGGCCAGCACGATTCAGACAAAAGTGGTCATTTCGCTATGGCGGCTCCAACCCAAAGCAGACACTAGAACAGGACTCAGCTTTCGCGAGCGTATCGTATGAGCTGTCCGATGCCGAAGACCGCCGCCGGAAAACCAATGCATATGCTGAGCGGCACCGCAGCTTGCGATCCATTCGAGCGAGAAGTGAAGTAAAAGAAGGCTCCTGCTAGGCTCGTAATCGCCAACCACTGTACGAACATTGCCTGCGCCGTCGACCGACGACTGACGCGCTCCACAGCGGGCATTTGGATCCATCGGCCGTCCGTTTGCGGCACTGCGTCCACCAATCGCGCCCAGCTTCGCGCACTGATTTTCAGCGAGCCGTTCGCTGGTTTGCCCAGCCGCAGCTTCATCATCGGCAGGAAAAAGCTGCTGCTCTTCTCCGCTTCGATCTCACTCCAGGGGATTTTAAGCGGCTTCTGAAATGGACCAAAAAGGCGCCAAATACCCACGCCCAATCCTGACGGGTATGCTCGAAGCTTCAAGATGCCGCTCAGCGCGACACCCGCGCCCATGGAGCCCGACTGCCCACTCAATTTTAGCAGCGGCTCCTCGGTTCCATCGTCAGCATACCATTCTTGCAGACCGAACCAGCCCGACAGGAAGCCAAGCATCGTTGTGACGACCAGCCACATTCCCACAAAGAAGAAGGGGAAGGCATACGGAAACCATTGCGGAACGCTGTCGTCGGTCACAGCAATTCGATAGCAAAAGAAGAGGCACTGCCAAACGGCGGAGTAACGCGTCCAACTTAGTGTCCGTTTTCCACCCAAAGCAGACATTCGTGGGCTTCCTGGCCTTCCATCAACTGGCGCTCGATTAGGTCCGCCACGCACTTCAAGCGGGTCGGGCCACTTTCGGTTAATCGAGAGCGTCCATTGTGGCCGGGACGGGCTGTGCACCGCGCGCGGTGAACCAAGCTGGCCTCACCGGGGTTTCGCACTTTAGCCTCGGTCGTATTGAGGGAGGGCGTGTTGGGGATGAGCGGCTGGTTGTTCGTGGGGCTGTCCGCCGCATCGATGAGCGCCGCGCCCGCGCCCGTCCAACTCGCGCAGGCCGACCTGACCACGCCGTCCTACGCCGTGCCCCCGATGGACCCGTGGTACGGATACAAGCTCCGTCTCGCGGCGCTGGCCCGGCAGCAGGGCGTCCGCGAACCGACGATCCAGGCGAACGTGCCGAGCCTCACCAGGAACGAT
>Ga0307415_100001185_pt1 | contig 12191 bp, 10 predicted proteins | sample DK1Cmetagenome_FD_204524 | JGI IMG/M metagenome (GOLD analysis project Ga0307415, IMG submission 204524) | Maize rhizosphere microbial communities from greenhouse at UC Davis, California, United States - DK15-C-2 | ecosystem: Host-associated > Plants > Roots > Rhizosphere > Soil | place: USA...
GTCCTCAGAGGCAAACAAGCCCGATTGGCATCGCCAGCCTTCGAACTCCCCAGAGGGGATCCAGGCGATGCTGAACGCCCTGCCCGCGCTGGTCGGCTACTGGGACAGCGACCTGCGCAACCGGATGGCGAATGCCGCCTACATCGAGTTCTTCGGCAAGAGCCCGCAGGAAATCCGCGGAACCCACCTCCGGGACCTGCTCGGTCCCGAGCTGTACGAGCAGAACCTGCCCCACGTGGAAGGGGCGCTGGCAGGAGAGACCCAGCTCTTCGACCGGGCGATTCCCACGCCCTCGGGCGATGTCCGCTACACCCAGGCCTCCTACATCCCCGACGTCGTCGAGGGGGAGGTGCGCGGGTTCTTCGTCCTCGTCACCGACATCACCGAGCGGCGGCGGATCGAAGAAGAGGTCGAGCAGAGCCGGGCGCGCCTGGCGGAGGCGGAGCGCGTGGCGCGGATCGGGAGCTGGGAGTGGGACATCCCCGCCAACCACCTGACCTGCTCCGAAGGTCTCTACGCGGTCTACGGGATCTCGCCGGAGGATTTCGACGGGCACTATGAAGGCGGGTCGCAGTACGTCCACCCGGAAGATCGCGCCATGGTCGAGCGGGTGATGCGAGAGGCGGTCGAGCTCGGCGCCCCGGTCGACTACGAGTACCGCATCATCAGGCCGGACGGCCGTGTCCGCCGCGTCCACAGCCGCGCCGAGCTGACCGCCGGCGGCGACGGCAAGCCGCTTCGCCTCACCGGCACCGTGCAGGACGTGACCGAGCTCCACGCCGCCGCCGAGGTTCTCCACCAGACCGCCAGCGACCTCGGCCGCCGCGCCGCCGAGCTCCACCGCTTCCCCGACCGCTCACGCGACGAAGACCTCACCAAGCTCCTCTCCCCCCGCCAGGTCGAGATCCTCGCCCTAGTCGCCGAAGGCCTCAACAACGCCGAGATCGCCTCCCGCCTCTACCTAACCGAGAGCACCGTGAAGTGGCACGTACGCAAGATCCTCAAGGCGCTGGGCGTGGCGAACCGGGCCCAGGCGGTGGCGCGGTATTTGTCGGCGTCTACCTCTCGTTAGGTCGAGAAGGAGTTAATCGAGTTCGTCCGCCGATAACAATTCCATGTCTTCCAGCATCGACTGCCATTGACGGTAATAGGTGGGATCGGATTTACGGTAGCGGCTGATGAGCCACCACCCCACGTCCCAGAAGTCGCGGGCGGTATGACCAAAAAACTCCTTGGCGATTCGCTTGTGGAGCAGACCCTCGTTGTACATGCCCCCCATCTCCTCGAATAGATTGGGAAGCAGGAGAGCGGCCATCTGGTCTTCCACCTTCCAAGTATTGAATTCCATCCATCTCTCCTCGGCACTCTTGCCTTGAGCCGCCAGATTGAACAGGTCGCTGGTTCTCTGGTGATAGAGAAGGAAATCGGGGTGGCTGAAGCGATGGGTGAAGTTGTAGGTGAGGGTCTCGCGGACCGCTGACCGAGCCTGCAGAACCTGCATTACCGCGCCAAGCAATGCCAAAGCCGCAATGACTACGAGTGCTATTTGAGAAATGTCCGCCCAGTCGGCAAGCTTCAGAGAAGAGCTCAGCAGCTCAAAGTCCGAAAAACAACGCAAGAAGCCTGGCAATGGGAAGTCAGCCTGAGGCGCCCAGGTGGATGCGCAGCTTAGGACTACTGCTTCTTAGGGGGAAACAGGATCGGCGCATTCATAAGTGCATGAAGGATAGCAATAGCCCTGTGCCTCAAAGTGGGGCAGGCTGGACTCGAACCAGCGACCGACGGATTATGAGTCCGCTGCTCTAACCAACTGAGCTACTGCCCCGGGAACGTGAAGCGAGCGTAGCGTGGGTTGGCGGCTAAGCGCTGAAGAGCTGGGCGAGGGAGCGGCCGACGTCTGGGGGCTCCTCTTCGCCTTTGGCGGCCGCGGCGGCGCCGTCGGCGAGGGCTTTGGCGGCGTCGGCGATCTGGTGGTCGCGGCCGCCGCGGATCGTGCCGGTCTTCTTCGCTTCGGCGAGGTCGGACTCCATCAGGCCCGCCAGCTCGGCAAGGCGGCGGAGGCCGATAACGCTGGCGGTGCCCTTGAGGGCGTGGGCTTCGGCCCGCATCGTCTCGAAGTCGGTGGTCGCGGTGGCGAGGCCGGCGGAGATCACGTCGCAGCGCCGCTTCGCCTCTTCGGCGAAGGACTGCAGGAGCTCCTCGTCAATTGCTGCTTTCTCGTTCATCGGGCGATTGCCTTCTCGACGGCTTCGTGCATCAACTCGAGCCCAAAGGCGCCCTCGACCGTATCGCGGACGATGCCCTGGCGGTCGATTGCGAACAGATACGGCTCGCTCGGCAGGCGGAAGGCCCGCACCTGAGGCCGAGCTCCCTGGGCCGGATCGTTTTCGTTGTAGATCTCCATGTGGATGAAGGCTGCCTTGTCTCCGTATTCCTGCTTTGCCTGCTCGGCCACGTCGACGACGGGGCCGCAGACCCGACTCTGGCAGAACTCGGGGGTCGCAAACAAGAGGACGATCGGTTCTTTTCCCAGCGCTTCCGCGTAATCCACTTCGTTCTGCGTGTCCGGGGGGACACGAGTCGTGATCTTCGACAGGTCCCCACCCACGTCCTGCGCGGTGGGCGTATGGATAACCGGCGCCCTCTGGCCGGGTTTCGGGATCCGCTGGAATTCACCGACGACCGCCGGGCTCGGTAGCAGCGCCCCCTTCAGCTCGCCGTCTTCCTTCAGGAGCGCGGCGATTCGCCACTCACCCTCGCTGGGCAGGTTCAGCCGGGTCGAGTAGACGACGGTGGCCGCGTCCGGGTCTTCGCCGGTCGTCCTGGCCCGGAAGGCGGGCTTGGCGGCGAGGCTTTCGATCGCCACCGGGAACGGGCCCAGTGCCGGCTGGTCCAGCGCCTGCGTCTGCGCTTTCGCCTCCTGGCCGCGATTGCCGGATTTCGATTTCGCGCCCGGCTCCGGCCGCGGCGCCTTCGCGTAGTAGAGGGCGACTTCGGCGCCTGGGACCTCGCCCTCCTCGCGGTCGAAGACCCCGAACGGGTAGCGATTCTTCCCTGGGTAGAAGACGGCGGCGGCGGGCTGGACGACCAGTTCGGCGGGCCCGTCGGCGGCCTTCAGCACCTGCCGCAGGGTCCTCCCTTCGACGGCCGGGAAGGCGGACTTCGGCGGCGCCGGGCGGCTTTCGGCCGGCGCGGGGGCGTTCGCGGTCGAGTCCCCGGAGCCGGAATCGCCTCCACAGCCGGCCCCGAGCGCCCCCGCCGCGAGCAGGCAGAGCAGCGCTGGGGCGAGGCGGGGGGCGCGCATCGGCGGCATGTTATGGAGAGATAGGGTCCGCGGGGTTCTAGACGAGAAGGAGATGGGAATGGCTGAGCGAGCGGCACTGGTGACTGGGGCGTCGAGCGGGATCGGGCTGGCGATCGCGAAGACGCTCGGCGAAGAGGGGCACGCCCTCACCGTCTCCGCCCGCCGTCCGGAGAAGCTCGAGGAGGCCGCCGAGGGCCTGCGCGGCGAAGGCTTCGAGGTGAAGTCGGTGGCCGCCAACATGGCCGAGGAGGACGACGTGCTCGCCGTCTTCGCCGCCCATCGCGAGGCCTACGGGCGCCTCGACGCGCTCGTCAACAACGCCGGGGTCGGGATCGGCGCGCCGATGGAGCAGATCAAGACCAAGCACCTCGACATGCAGCTCGCCGTCAACCTGCGGGCGCTGATCCTGGGGACGCGCGAGGGGCTGCCGCTGCTGCGCGAGGCCGGTGCCGAGCACGGCAAGGCGCTGATCGTCAACACCGCCTCGATCGCCGGCAAGGGCGGCCAGGCCTGGCTCTCGATCTACGCCGCGACCAAGGCCGCGGTGATCAACTTCACCCAGTCGACCCACCGCGAGGCGGGCGGAGCCGGGATCCAGTGCACGGCGCTGGCGCCGGGCTTCGTCGAGACGCCGATGACGGAGTTCGTCCAGGGCCAGATTCCGCCGGAGGAGATGATCCGCCCCGAGGACCTCGGCGAGGCGGTCCGCTTCCTGCTCCGCACCTCGCGCAACTGCCACGTGCCGGAGATCGTCTTCACGCGTCCGGGCGAGGGCCTCGATACCCCCTGAGGGGAGTCGGGCGTGAACGAGCGCCTGCGGATATTGGTCGCCGCCTTTGGCGACGCCGGGCACGTCTTCCCGGCGATAGCGCTGGGCAAGGCGCTGGCGGCGCGCGGCCATGCGGTCGTGATCGAGACCTGGGAGGAGCGGCGGGCGGCGGTCGAGGGCGAGGGGCTGGGATTCGCCGCGGCAGAGGAATACCGGATGTTCCCGCCGCCCGACCCCGAGTCCGAGGAGGGGCAGCACGCAGCCGAGGCAGCGCTGGCGCTGCTGCCGCTGCTGGAGGAGTTCCGCCCGCACGTCGTCGTCAGCGACATCCTCACCCTCGCCCCCACCCTCGCCGCAGAGAAGGCCGGGGTTCCGCTGGCGACGCTGATCCCCCACATCTACCCCGTCGTCCAGCCTGGCTTTCCCTTCTTCGCGATCGGGTTGCGCCCGCCGCGGACGCGCCTCGGCCGGGCGATCTGGCGCACCGGCCACGACCGGGCGCTGCGGATAGGCCTCGAGCAGGGACGGCGCGACCTCAACGTCCAGCGCGCCCGGTTGGAGCTCCCTCCGATCGACCGCTTCCACGGCGGGATCAGCCCGGACCTGGCCCTGGTCGCCACCTACCCCCAGCTCGAGTACCCGCGGCCCTGGCCGCCGGGGGTGGAGATCACGGGCCCGATGACCTTCGAGCTTCCCCATCCCGAGATCGAGCTGCCGCCCGGGGACGCACCGCTCGTCCTCGTCGCGCCAAGCACCGCCCACGATTCCGATAACCACCTGGTGCGGACGGCGCTGGCGGCGCTGGCGGACGATCAGGTGCGGGTGGTCGCGACTACCAACCGGGTCAAGCCGCTGCGCCCGATCGAGGTCCCCGCCAACGCCACCCTGGTCGAATGGCTCAGCTACAGCCAGCTGATGCCGGCCGCCTCGCTGGTGATCTCCCACGGCGGCCACGGCACCGTCGCCCGCGCCCTCGGCGCCGGCACCCCCGTCCTCGTCTGCCCGATCATCGGCGACATGAGCGAGACCGCGATGCGCGTCGCCTGGGCCGGCGCAGGTCTCTCGTTGCCGTGGCGCCTCTGCCGGCCGGCACCCCTGCGCTGGGCGGTCCGGCGACTGCTGCGTGAGCCGGGGTTCACGGCGAAGGCCGAGGAGATCGCCACTTGGGGGCGGGAGAACGACGGGGCGGCGCGCGGCGCGGAACTGGTCGAGCGGCTGGCGCTGGAGAAACGCGTCGCCGCCTAGAAAGCTCCGGGGGTGGGACTCGAACCCACAACCTCTCGATTAACAGTCGAGCGCATCTGCCAAATTGAGCTACCCCGGATCAATTTGTGCCACCCGGGAAGGGGTGGGCTGCTGAAACTTTAGCGATCAAGGGCCGGCACGCTCTTCGCGCCTACCTCCACCTGGGCATGGCAGTTCGCGCACAACAGGACGCACTTCTCCGCCTCGGCGCGCGCCCTCGCGAGCGATCGGGTCAAGCCGCCCTCCCCAATGCTGAACGACTTGGCCGCTGGATCGACGTGGTGGAACTGCAGCGCAGCCGGATGCTCGTCGAAACCACAGAGAACACAGCGGCCTCCAGCCTCTTCCACGAGTCTTCTCTTCAGCGATTTCCGCCGCTTCGAGACAGCCGCGGAGCTGCACCGACCGCACCGAAACCCTCCTTCGGGTCTGGCATAGAACGCGGTGTGGCCATGCCGCGGGCACCTCAAATACACCCGCCTACGGCCACCACTGGACGCCGTCCGTGATTCCCTGATGCGGATCGAGCGATCCGTCTGGAGGTTCAATTTGCGCAGCCAGTACCTCACGGTCGAGCGACCGACGCCAAAGGCTTCACCCATTTCTTCAATAGACACCCCAGCCTCCACTAGCGTCCTTAGACGCTCGGGATCCACCTTCTGGTTAGGAGCATGCGTTTCGCGACCATTCGCCTCCAGCCCATGCTTCTTCAGCCAGTAACTGACGGTCGATTCGTGCTTGCCGACGCGCTTGCCGATCGCTTCGAGCGACATTCCGTCCGCCAAGCACCCTTCTAGGAACTCCTTGTCCACCCCTGCATCTTCTCAAGCGCTGCAGACAGAACACTGCGGATGGAGTTGGCTACACGCTGCCCGCCGGACGCTCGGCGTGGGCGATTCGTTCGACCAGGGCCGCCCGTTCGCGGCTGAGGGCGGCTCGGCGCTCGTAGTCGCCGCGCTCTCCCGCGGCGGCGATCTCGCCCTCCAGGCGGCGCTCCTCCAGGCGGAGGAAGTTGTGCTCCATGGCCTCCCGGGAGGCGGGTTCCTCCCTCGACATGATCACCAGTTCGGTGATCAGGCCGGCGAGGACGTCGTCGTCGTGCGGCAGGTTCGAGGCCGGGTCCTCCGGGTGCTCCCGCAGCCAGGCGGCTGCGCGCTGGCCGGTCGACGAGAGATGGGCGTCGGTGAGCCGCGCCAGGTACTCCCTGCCCTCGCTGGGGAGCGCGATGCACATCGCCAGCAGCGCCCGCTCGCGGCGCTCGCGTGAGGTCAGCTCGGCGGCCCGCTGCGGCTGCGCCGGCCGTGCGGAACCGCCGGGATCGGCCGCGGCCTGTTCGCGCCCGCCGCTGGTCGGGGTCGAGGCGACCACCCGGCCCATCACCATCGCCGGGTCGAAGTCGAGCCGCTCGGCGACGCGGCGGATCAGGTCGTCGCGGCTGGCCGACTCGCCCAATCCCGCCAGCACCGGGGCCACCTCGGCCAGCGCGCGATCGCGCTCGACCGGGGAGCCGACGTCGGTGCGGTCGAGGACGAGCCTGACCTGGAAGGCGGTCAGCTCCTCGGCCCCCTCGACGAGGCCCCGGAAGCGCTCCGGCCCCTCCGCCTCGGCCATCATCTCCGCCGGGTCCTCGCCCGCCGGCATCGCCGCCACCCGCAACCGCATCCGCCGCCCCGCGGCGACGTTCTGGGCGCGCAGCATCGCCTCCTGGCCAGCGGAGTCGGCGTCGAGGGCGAGCACCACCTCCTCGACCATCCCCGAGAGGGCCGCCACCTGCTCGCCGGTGATCGCCGTCCCCATCACCCCCACCGCTTCCTCGATCCCAGCCTGGTGCAGGGCGATGACGTCGGTGTAGCCCTCGACGACGACGGCGCGGCCGGCTTTGGCGATCGCCGCTTTGGCCCGGTCGACGCCGTAGAGGATCTGGCTCTTGTGGAAGAAGTCGGTCTCGGCCGTGTTGACGTACTTGGCCCCTTGGTCGGGACGCATCGCCCGGCCGCCGAAGCCGAGCACGCGGCCACGGCGGTCGCGGATCGGGAACATGATCCGCTCGCGGAAGCGGTCGTACTCGCCGCCGCTGCGCCCGCGCTGGACCAGGCCCACCCCGCGCAGCTCCTCGACGCCGAAGCCGGCCCGCTGGCCGCTGACCAGGAGCTTGTCCCAGGCGCTGGGGGCGTAGCCGACGCCGAAGTCGCGCAGCACCTCTTCCCGCAACCCGCGCTGAGCCAGATAGGCACGCGCCTTCTCGGCCTCCTTCGACTCCCAGAGGTAGCTGGCGTAGAAGGAAGCGGCGCGGTCCAGAAGCTGCTCGAGCCGGCGTCGGCGCTGGCGCCGGGCCTCGGCGCGCGGGTCCTCCTGCTCGCGCTCGAGCTCGACGCCGTAGCGGTCGGCCAGCAGCTCCACCGCCTCGGCGAAGTTGAGCCCGTCCTTTTCCTCGACGAACTTGATCACGTCGCCGCCGACCCCGCAGCCGAAGCAGTGGTAGAGCTTTTCCTGCGGCTCGACCGAGAACGAGGGCGTGCGCTCGTCGTGGAACGGGCAGAGCCCGACGTAGCGGGCGCCCTGGCGGCGCAGGTCGGTGTGGGCGGAGATGACCTCGACGATGTCAGCCGCCTGCTTCACCCGTTCGACGCTGTCGGGGGAGATCAGCGCCATCAGAACCTCGACTCTTCCGGGACGGTGAGCTCGGTGAACTTGGCGATGCAGAAGCGATCGGTCATCCCGGCGATGTAGTCGGTGACCCACTGCCGGTCGCTCGCCCCCGGGTCCAGGCTGGGGATCTCGCGGGGGTGGGCGAGGTAGTGCTCGAAGAGGCTGCGCATCGTCCGCTGGACCCGGTCCTGCTCGCTGCGTGCCTCCGGCCCGAGGTAGACGCGATCGAACATGAACTTGCGCAGGCGCAGCATCGCCTGGCCGACCTCGCGGCCCTGGCGGATCTCCTCCGCCCCGGCCGAGTGCTCGACGATGTCGCGCACCAGGGTGTCGATCCGCTGCGACCCCGTCGGCCCCAGCAGCTCGATCTCCTCAATCGGCAGGTCCTCGGGCCGCAGGATCCCCGCCCGCAGCGCGTCGTCGATGTCGTGGTTGATGTAGGCGACGCGGTCGACCAGCCTGACGATCTGCCCCTCCATCGTCGCCGGCTTGCGCGAGCCGGTGTGGTTGAGGATGCCGTCGCGGACCTGCTCGGTCAGGTTGAGGCCGTGGCCGTCGCGCTCCAGCACGTCGACCACCCGCAGCGAGTGCTCGTTGTGGCGGAAGCCGCTGGCGCCGTGGTCGCGCAGGGCGGCGTCGAGCGCCTCCTCCCCGGCGTGGCCGAAAGGCGGGTGGCCGAGGTCGTGGCCGAGCCCGATCGCCTCGGTCAGGTCCTCGTTGAGGCCCAGCGCGCGGGCGACGGTGCGGGCGATCCCGCAGGCCTCCAGCGTGTGGGTGAGGCGGGTGCGGTAGTGGTCGCCCTCGGGTGCGACGAAGACCTGGGTCTTGTGCTTCAGCCGCCGGAAGGACTTCGAGTGGACGATCCGGTCGCGGTCGCGCTGGAACGGCGTCCGCAGCGGACTGTCCGGCTCCTCGACCTGCCGCCGCGCCGGATACGAGCGAGTTGCCTGCGGCGCCAGGAACTCCTCCTCCCAGGCGGAGATGCGATCGGAGAAGGTGGCGGTGGCGGGCACCCGCCGATCTTAAGCGGCAGCGCGCAGCTGCACGTGCGCGTGGTGCTCCAGCGTCTCGCCAATCGCGCGCTCGACCTGCCGGAGCGCTCGCGGCTCCGCCTCAGGTGCTTCGTCGAGCGGCCTGGCGAGCCCCTCGACCATGAAGCGGTGCGCTTCCTCAGCCAGGGGAAAGGACCCTGCTTCGCAGCTGCCGCAGACAACGCCCCCGGCATCGCCGGAGAAGCCCGCCAGGTGCTCGGCGTCCCCACAGCGCGCGCAGGAGGCGAGCTCGGGGGCGAAGCCGGCAACCAACGCAAGCTTCAGGCGAAAAGACAGCGCCGTTTCGAGGTCAGCCGCTCGGGTCCGTGCGGGGTCGTCGAGCAGCGACAGGTAGCGGCAGAGAAGGTTGTAGGCGGGCACGTTCGGCTCGGCCGCGTCGAGCAAACGCAGGACCGAGTCGCAGGCCCGGGCGCCGGCGGTGAGGGCGGCACCGGAGGAGCGCAGCCGCGGGTAGCCGTCGACGGTGGTGGCGCTGGTCACCGTCATCAGGTCGCCGCGGCCTTCGTGCAGGACGAGGTCTAGCCGGAAGAACGGCTCGAGCCGGCCGCCGAAGCGGGACCGGGGCTTGCGCGCCCCCTTGGCGATCGCCCCGATCCGGCCGCGGCTCTTCGAGTAGAGGTGGAGGATGCGATCAGCCTCGCCGTAGCGAATGCTGCGCAAGACAACCGCCTCCGTCTTGACCGTAGTTCCGGCCACGTTTTCATTTTGCCCGGCGTCTCGGACGTCTCCGCAGCCGCACCTGACAGCCCGGGCAGAAGTAGGTCGAGCGCCCGCCGACGACGACGCGGACGATCGTCCCGCCGCAGCGCGGGCAGCCCTCCCCCTCCCGCGTGTGGACGAGGAACTCGTTCTGCATCGTCCCCCTCTCGCCGCGGGCGTCGCGGTAGTCGTCGATCGAGGAACCGCCGGCGTCGATCCCGGCCTCCAGGGCGGCGACGACGCCGTCGCGCAACGCCTCCAGGTGCTCCGGCTTCATCGAGCCGGCGGGCGAGAGCGGGTGCAGCTCGGCCCGGAAGAGCGCCTCGTCGGCGTAGATGTTGCCGACGCCGGCGATCTTCGACTGGTCGAGCAGGAAGGACTTCAGCGGCGCCGTTCGCCCCGCCGCCATCTCACCCAGCGCCTTCGGGGTGAACTCGGGCGAGAAAGGCTCGATCCCGAGCTTCGCGAAGCGCGTCTCGAGCTGGTCGTCGCCGAGCAGGAAAGCCTCGCCGAAGCGACGGGGGTCGGTGAACCAAAGCTCGCGCCTGTCCTCGAGTACGAAACGCGCCCGCAGGTGCCGTTCCTCGGTCGAGCGCTCGCTCTCGTACAGCCGTCGCCCCTCCGAGGGGTCGAGCATCTCCTCCCCCTCGCGCAGGATCAGGTTGCCGGTCATCCGCAGGTGCATGACCAGCGTCCGCTCCCCGTCGAGCCCCATGAGGATGTACTTGCCGCGCCGGCCGAGGCGCTCGATCGTGCTGCCGCTGACGGCGTCGCCCAGCTCCTGCGGCGGCACCGGCCGCGACCAGCGCTCGTCCAGCACCTCCAGCCGCTCGATCCGGTGCCCCTCGACCTCCGGCTCCAGCTGCCTGACGACGGTCTCCACCTCCGGCAGCTCGGGCATGCCTGAGTTCTACTTCAATCGCTGGCCCTGGGGTGAGCGCTGAAGTAGACCTCCTTGAGGCGGTCGCCGGAGAGGTGCGTGTACATCTGCGTGGTCGAGATGTCGGCGTGGCCGAGCATCTCCTGCACGGCGCGGAGGTCGCAGCCGCCGGCGAGGAGATGGGTGGCGAAGCTATGGCGCAGCGTGTGCGGGCTCATCTTCCCCGCGAGGCCAGCGTCGCGGGCGTGGCGCTGGACGATCTTGTAGAGCCCCTGGCGGGTCAGCGGCCCGCCGCGGAAGTTGACGAACAGCTTCGCCTCGTGGCGATCGCCGATCAGCTTCGGCCGGCCGCCGCGCAGGTAGCCGTTGATCGCGGCGATCGCCTGGCGGCCGAGCGGCACCAGCCGCTCCTTCGAGCCCTTGCCGCGGGCGCGCAGGAATCCCTCGCGCAGGTCGATGTCGCCCAGCTCCAGCCCGATCGTCTCCGAAGCGCGCAGCCCGCAGGCGTACATCACCTCCAGCAGCGCCCGGTCGCGCAGCGTCGTCGGCTCGCTCCCCTTCGGCGCCGCCAGCAGCTTCTGCACCTCGGCGTAGTTGAGGACGTGCGGCAGCTTCTTCGCGCGCCGCGGCGCGCTCAGCGCCGCGGTCGGGTCGTCGCCGATCAGCTCGTCGCGGCGCAGGTGCTTGTAGAAGGAGCGCAGGCAGGCGGCCTTGCGGTGGATCGTCGCCGCCGAGCAGGCCGGCCGCCCCTCCCCCGTCGCCAGCTCCGCCAGGAAGTCGGCGATGTCGGCGCCGCTGGCTTGCAGCGCGTCGCGGTGGTGGGCGGAGAGGTATTCGCCGTACTGCAGGAGGTCGGTGCGGTAGGCGTTCAGCGTGTTGCGGGAGAGGCCGCGCTCCAGCTCCAGGTAGGAGAGGAAGTCGAGGACGAGGCTCTGGAAGCGCGCATCGGCCCCCGGCCTCGCCGGCGCACTAGGGGACTGCGGTTTGATCGCGACCGCCATGGCCGCTGTTTCTGTTTGTGCCGCTACAACCCTTGGTCCGCAAGGGACCGTGCGAGCGAAGTGCCAGCGGCTAGAGGTGCAGCGAAGAAGAGCGGGTCGTCCGCGATGTCTCGGCCCATGGTTTTGGTCGGTAGACCCGAGGCCCGATAGGAAGCCAGGTCGACGGAGACGGGGTGCAGGAAGTGCATCGAATGTTCGAAGGGGGCGAGGAGATCCCGCGCTTCCTCCGGGAAAGGCAGGCCGACGGGCGCGCGGAGCTGGACGAGGAGGGTGTGAGTGTGGTGGCTGAGTCCGCGGTGGCGGGGACGTGGGTCGGAAGCGGAGAGGCGGGGGGACACGAGGGTGGGAACCGCAACACCGAAAGCTGCGTGGACGTTGTCGAGGGCAACCATGCCGCCGTGGCCGTAGACGGTTTCGGAACCGATGATGCCCGGCCCCGGGCCGATCAGGACCGTGTCCCAGCCCAGAGAGGTGATAGCAGCGTCGATGGCTCCGATGGTGGTGAGCGCCTCGTATTCGCCTCCATAGGCAGGGGCGGCGGTGATGTGGCCGGCGAGAAGGTCGCGCTCGCGCAGCTCACGCACGTCCCGCG
>Ga0307415_100001186_pt1 | contig 12190 bp, 12 predicted proteins | sample DK1Cmetagenome_FD_204524 | JGI IMG/M metagenome (GOLD analysis project Ga0307415, IMG submission 204524) | Maize rhizosphere microbial communities from greenhouse at UC Davis, California, United States - DK15-C-2 | ecosystem: Host-associated > Plants > Roots > Rhizosphere > Soil | place: USA...
TGGTCTGGATCGACGGCGAAGAACGGGGTCGACGGTCGGCGGAGATTAGGTCAGGCGGCGCGGAGCCCTTCGGCGCGGGCGAGCTCACGGAGCCGACCGAGGGCCTGGATCTCGAGCTGCCGGATCCGCTCCCGCGAGAGGGAGAACCGCGTCGCCACCTCGGTGAGCGAGTGCTCGCGCCCGTCCTCCAGCCCGTAGCGGGCCCGCATGATGCCGGCCGAACGGTCGTCGAGGTGGTTGAGCAGGCTCTCGATCCGCTGACGGTCCAGAGCGGCGAGCACCACGTCCTCGGGCGACGGCTCGTCGGAGTCGGCCACCAGGTCGCCCAGGTTCGTGTCGCCGTCGTCACCGACGGGCGTGTCGAGGGAGACGGTGTCCTGCGACCAGCGCATCAGCTCCTGCACCCGGTCAACGGGCACGCCCATCGCCGCGGCCAACTGGTCCGGCTCGGGCTCGGAGCCGTGCTCGCGGGTGAACTGGCGCGCGACGTTGCGCATCCGGTTGACATCCTCGACGAGGTGCACCGGGAGGCGCACGGTGCGCTCCTGCTGCGCGATCGCCCGGCTGATCGCCTGACGGATCCACCACGTCGCGTACGTCGAGAACTTGTACCCGCGCAGGTAGTCGAACTTCTCCACCGCGCGGACGAGACCGGTGTTGCCCTCCTGGATCAGGTCGAGCATCGGCATACCGGACCGGACGTACCGGCGGGCGATCGACACGACCAGGCGCAGGTTGGCCCGGATGAACTGGTCCTTCGCCTCGGCACCCTCGGCCACCAGGCCCTTCAGCTCGACCACCGAGGTTCCCTTGGGCGTTTGGCCCGATTCGAGCAGGTATTCGGCGTAAAGTCCGACCTCGATGGCCTTGGCCAGGTCGACCTCTTCCGCCGCGTCGAGGAGCGGAGTCTTCGAGATCTCGTGCAGGTAGACGCCGACCAGGTCCCGCTCCTCGGCGACCTCGTCGGTCCTCAGCAATCTCGTCATGCTCTCCACGGCCACGACCCTCTCCGTCAAACGCACCGCCCCCGGCTGCCCGGCGGTTATGCCCCTGACACAACAGACGCGTTCCCCGGCTGATTCCGTTCCAAGCTTGGAAAACGGTCACGAAATCGTGATGACCGCCGGCCCCGCTGCCACTTACCGGCCGGCTCCCCCCGCGCCGTGCTCGTCTTTTTCGCAAGTACCCCGATGGGGCCCCTCGTACCGGGTTCACCAGGGGATTCGGCCCAGCAACGGCAACGGATAGGTCTGTGGCGCAGATAACACCCGAAGCCGGCGGTCGACGGCTGTTTCTTTGACACGAATCGGCGGCTCGGACGGTTCACCGCGTCCGCCCACTGTGGTCACTTGAGGGTGATCCGGATCACGGCCGGGTCAACCGAACGGGCCACCAGGATTACCCGTCCGGACACCGGGGTTACTCGCGCCAGCCCGCCAGCTCGACGCCGCGGGCCAGCTCGACCCGTACGCCCAGATGGACCTCGCGCGAAGCACCCGGCGCCAGATCGAGTACCCAGGTAACCAGACCCATCTCGGTCCGCTCGGCCGGCGGCGGCTCCAGCCGGCGTTCCTTGACGAGGATCCCCTCGTCCCGGGAGACCGGAAGCTGGTCGAGCACCGTGACCCGTATCTCGTCCGGTGTGTGGTTGGTCACGGTGATCCGGTGCTCCGACTCGCGCCGGCGGGTGTCGCCGAGCACGGCCTTGCCGGCACCGCGGCGCACCAGTTCGCGCTCGACGCGTACCCGGTCGTCGACGCCGAGCGCCAGCTCAATCTCTTCGCCGGGCGCCCACACGTCCAGCCGGGTGCTGCCCACGAACTCCGCGCCGTGGAAGACCGCGGCCTGGCCGGCCGGCAGCGTGTGCGGTGACGTGTTGACGACGGTCGCGCGCAGGTGGGCCTCGGCCGCCCGTACCGGGGCCGTCACGTAGTCATGGCGACCCAGCATCCGCTCCACCGCGACCGTGGCGCGGTGGGCGGTGCCGTCCGCGGGTACGGCGACGGGTCGGGCCGGTCGGTAGGTCGCCGCCGTGGCGCCCTGCTCGAGCGTGGCCACCGACTCACGGATCTCCGCCTTGGCCATCACACCTCGCGCCTGCATGGGCGCCGGCATGCCGAACGCCTCGGCCTCCATGGCCGCGTCGTAGGCCATCATCGGGACGGGCGGCGGCACGGGCCGTACCCGGTCGAGGAACCAGGGGTCGAGCTCGGGCACCTCGAGCGAGCCCGACGGGCGCGCCGTGGACAGCAGCAGGTCGCACTCGGGCCAGTCCTCGGCCGTGTGCTGCGTCACGAGGCCGAACCAGGTCACGGTCAGCGCGTCGCCGTCGAGGCGCAGATCGTACGCCGACCGCCAACCCGCGCCATGGACCAGATAGGACAATTCCAGGTCGACGTCGGCTTCCGTCTCGACGGCCAGCGTCACCACCACCGCGAGGCGGTCCGGTTCGCGCTGCTCCGACCGTCCGGCCAGTTCCCGTTCGAGGGCGCCGATCTCCTCCTGGGTACGGGTGCGCCGGTCGACGAGGTCGCGGCGGGCCCGCCGTACCTCGGCCTGCTGGGCGGAGAGCGCGTCGGCCAGCGCGGCCACCCGGTCCGGGTCGCTGTCTCCGGAAGCCAACGCACCGGCGAACGACCGCGTGGCCCGCCGGGCCAGGCCGGCCAGGAACTCCAGCCGCTCGGCCGCGACCGCGTCCTCGTCCTCGAGCGCGGCGAGCCGGCCGCGCGCCTCGCGCAGGCGCTCGACGAGGCCCGCGGCCACCTCGTCGGTGGTGCGCGGGCGGTGGCGGTGGGTCACGTCGACGCCGAGCACGGTGGCCGGTCCGGTGCCGGCGACCCGCACCGAGTCCGGCAGCAGGGCCAGCGGCAGGTCGCCCAGAACGACGCGGCGCTCGGCACCGGCGCCGCCGGCCGGGCCGGCGTCCAGATGGACGGTTCCGCGGCGGGTCACCCGCGCCCGGTCGGGAAAGACGGTGACGGCGACGATGGGGGCCTCGAGGATTGACTCGGTCACGCGGACGAGGTTAGCGCCCCGGCGCTCGCCGGTCGCCCACGTTCGACGGACCCGGCTCGCCCGACCGGCCCGTGATGAGGAAGGCGACCCGGTGAGCCGCGTTGACGACGTGATCCGCGTACCGCTCGTAGAAGCGGCCGAGTTGCGCGACATCGACCGCGGTCGCGATCCCGTACGACCAGTCGGTCAACACGGTCTCGATCAGACGCACCTTGAGGGCGTCCATCTCGTCGTCGGCCCGGATGATCTCATCGGCCAAGGGAGCGTGCCGCACCTCCAACACGCGGGTGAGCTTCCAGGCCATCAGCTCGGCGAGCTCCGCCATCGACCGCACGGTACCGGTCAGGGATGCCGGCACGACCGGAGCGGGATGGCGACGGATCATGGTCTTGGCGACGTGGGCGGCCAGCGCGCCCATGCGCTCCAGGTCGTAGCAGACCTGGATGCTGGCCCAGGCCAACCGGAGATCGGTGGCAACCGGTTGCCGCCGGGCCAGCAGCTCGAACGTGTGCGACTCCACCGACCGGCGCGAGTCGCTCAGGTCGCTGGCGGCGTCGAGGACCCGCCCGGCCGCCATGAGATCCGAGGCGAAGAGGCAGACGCTCGCGCCCCGGATCGCCGACGCCGCCGACGCCGCCATCATGATGAGCTGGCCCGACAACGAGTCGAGCTGGCGGTCGAAGGATGCCCGCATCGGGTCACGCATCGGGGGCCGAGGCCGGCGGCGGGATGAGGCGGTAGCCCACCCCGCGGACCGTGAGGATCAGCTTCGGGTCGACCTGGTCGTCGCCGAGCCGCTGCCGCAGGCGCTGGACGTGCACGGTCAGCGTGTTGGAGCCCGTCGAGCCGCCCCAGACGGCGCAACGGATCTGGTCGCGGGTGACCACCCGGTCGGCGTGCACCATGAGCAGGTGCAGCAGTCGCAGCTCACGCAGTGGCATGCGGACGAGCCGGCCGGACAGGTGCACCACGAGGGCGGCCGGGTCCAGGCGCAGGCCGCCGCACTCCAGTACCGGAGCGGGCTCGACGACCCCGTCCGGGCGGATCCCGCGCAGGATCGGCAGCAGTTCCGGGACACGGTACGGATGGGCCACGCAGGCGGCGGCACCGGCGGCGAGCGCCTCGACCGCGGCGGGTCCGTCGCTGTCGCCGACGCCGATGACCACGGGGATGGTGGTACGGGCCCGCAGCGCCCGGGCGATCGCGGTGCCGTCCACTATGGGCAATGAGGCGGTGGCCAGGACGGCGTCGGGGTGCTCGGCCCCGGCGACCAGCAGGGCCTCGGCCCCGTCGGTGCACACCAAAGCGGTGACCCCGTGTTCGGCGAGCGCGTCGGCGAGCTTGGTGGAGCCGTCGGCGTCGGCGTCGGCGATGAGGATCAGGAGCGTCGCCGGCCGAACGGAGCGCGGGCGGAGCCCGTCCATGACGGCTCCTTGGCTGGGTCGCGGCGCGGCGTCAGACGCGCCGACCCAGCCCTGGCCTACCGTCCCCGTTTGTCGTATCTCGATCATGCGCGCGCCGCGTCTACCCGAAGCGACCCGTGATGTAGTCCTCGGTCCGCTTCTCCCGGGGGTTGGTGAAGATCTTCTGGGTGTCGTCGAACTCGACCAGCCGCCCGTGCCGGACCCCGGCGTTGTCGACCTCGGCCGTGAAGAACGCCGTGCGGTGGCTCACCCGGGCCGCCTGCTGCATGTTGTGCGTGACGATCACGATCGTGTAGTTCGAGACGAGCTGGTACATGAGGTCTTCGATCTTGGCGGTCGCGATCGGGTCGAGCGCCGAGCACGGCTCGTCCATGAGGATCATGTCCGGCTTGACGGCGATCGTTCGCGCGATGCACAGGCGCTGCTGCTGCCCACCGGACAGGGCCAGGCCGCTGCTCTTCAGCTTGTCCTTCACCTCATCCCACAGGGCCGCTCCGCGCAACGCCTCCTCGACCAGATCGTCCATGTTGGACACCTTCATGCCGGTGACTCTGGGCCCGTACGCGATGTTGTCGAAGATGGATTTCGGGAAGGGGTTCGGCTTCTGGAAGACCATGCCGATGCGGCGACGGACCTCGATCGGGTCGACATCCCGGGCGTACAGGTCCTGGCCGTGATAGGTGATGGTGCCGGCGACCCGCGCGCCGGGGATGAGGTCGTTCATTCGGTTGAGCGCGCGGAGGATGGTCGACTTGCCACAGCCGGACGGCCCGATCATCGCCGTGATCTGGTTCTGCTGTACGGCGAGGGTGGTGCCGCGGACGGCTTCGTAATCACCGTAGAAGACGCTGACGTCCCGCAGCTCCATGATGGACGCCGCGCCCGCCGAGCCCGGCTCCCGGGCCGGCCGGCCGAGCCCGGCACCGGGCGGAGCGATGCTGATGGACGGGTGGGTCGGGGCAGTCATGTCGGCCACCTTATGGTCGGGGTCATCGGTCATCGCGGCGGCCTACCACCGCTTCTGGAACTTGTTGCGAAGGAATATGGCGACCGAGTTCATGAGCAACACGATGGCCAGGAGCAGGACTATCGCCGCCGCTGCCAGTTCGACGTACTCCGACTGCGACTTCCCGATGTACCCGAAGATCTGGATCGGAAGAACCGTGTAACGGCTGCGCAGGCCATCGGGATTGAAGGTGATGAAGCTGACCGCGCCGAGCACGATCAACGGTGCCGCCTCACCGATCGCCCGGGACAGCGCCAGGATCGATCCGGTGGCGATGCCCGGAACCGCGGGCGGCAGCACCTGCCGGGACACCGTCTGCCACTTCGTCGCGCCCAAGGCATACGAGGCGTGCCGGATGGACTGCGGGACGGCGCGGATCGCCTCCCGGGTGGCGATGATGACGACCGGCAGCACGAGCAGGGACAGCACGATCGATGCCGTGATCACCGTGAAGCCGAGGCCGAACTGCCGGGCGATGAGGCCCAGTCCGAGGATTCCGAAGACGATCGACGGCACGCCGGCCAGGTTCTGGATGTTCAGCTCGAGCAGCCGGTTGTACCACCGCTCGCGGTTCGCGTACTCCTCCAGGTAGATCGCGGCGAACACCCCGGTGGGTATGCAGAACAACGCGGTCAGGCCGATCACCCACAGCGTGCCCGTGATCGCCGACTGGACGCCGGCCTGGTCGATCCGCGACACCCGGCCGGTCGGCATCTCGGTCCACAGTCGCGAGTCGAGCCGGTCCCAGCCCTTGACCACCACCCACAGGAGCAGCGCCGCCAGCACCGCGAATCCGATGAGAAAGCAGGTCTGGAGGGCCAGCTTGAAGACCAGGTCACCGACGCGCACCCGCTTGCGGGTCAGCGACAGCTCCTCGGCGCGTGGGCGCTCGGCGGTCAGGGCGGGAGCACTCATTCGTAGACCTCCCGGAACTTGCGCACCAGCCGGATGGAGAACGCGTTCAGGACGAACGTGACCACGAACAGCAGCAGGCCGACCGCGAACACGGACTTGTACTCGATCGAACCGACCGGGATGTCGCCGGACGAGACGGCGGCGATGTAGGCGGTCATCGTCTCGATCGCGTGCAGCGGGTTGAAGTCCACCTCGCTGGAGATCAGCCCGCCGGCGATGGTGACGATCATCGTCTCGCCGATCGCCCGGGAGATGCCGAGCACGACGGCGGCGACGATGCCGGAGATGGCGGCCGGCACGACCACGCGGGTGGCCACCTGCATCTTGGTCGAGGCGAGCGCGTACGCGCCCTCCCGCAGGCTGTGCGGCACGGCACTCATCGCGTCCTCAGAGATGCTGGCGATGGTCGGGACGATCATGACGCCCATCGCGATGCCGGCCACGAGCAGGTTCTGGAACGAGGGCCCACTGCCGCCGGGCCAGTACTTCTGGAGGATCGGGTTGAGCGCGAACAGCGCCACGAAGCCGTAGACCACCGTCGGCACGCCGGCCAGCAGCTCGAGGACCGGCTTGAGCAGCGTGCGGGCCCGGTCGGAGGCGTACTCGGCCAGGTAGATGGCCGAACCGATGCCGAGCGGAATCGCGATGACCAGAGCGATCGAGGTCACCAGCAACGTGCCGACGACGAGGGGCAGCACGCCGTAGCTCTTCTGCGCGAACGTCGGCGTCCAACTGGTGCCGGTCAGGAAGTCAACGATGCTGACGTCGCGGAAGAACTCGATGGCCGGTTCCACCAGCGCGAGGATGATGCCCACCGTGGTCGCGATGGACACCAGCGCGGCCACGACCAGGAGAACCCCGATCACGCGTTCCGTGGGGTGACGGCGACCCCGCCGCAGGGACTGGTTCCCGGCGGCGGGGCCGATCGCGGTGCGGTTGGCCACGTCAGGCCTTGAGCGAGGTCAGGCCGGAGGTGAGTGCGGTCTTCTCGGTGGGGTTGAGTCCGATGAACTTCGCCTCCTTGGCGATCTCATCGATGTTCGTCACGTAGAACTCGACGAAGCTCGCCACCTGCGGCTTGTCCTTGAAGGACTTGTTGTTGACGTAGACGAACAACGGGCGGGCCAGTGGCTTGTACGTGCCGTCCTGCGCGGACGCCGCGCTCGGAGCGACACAGCCGCCCCCGCCGTCGATCTTGACGGCCGTCAACTTGTCCTGGTTCTCCTCGAAGTAGGTGTACCCGAAGTAGCCCAGGCCGCTCTTGGTACCGGCCACGCCCTGCACGAGCACGTTGTCGTTCTCCGAGGCGGTGTAGTCGGAGCGGCTCGCGTCCGTCTCGCCGTTGATCTCCTCGGTGAAGTAGTCGAACGTGCCCGAATCGGTGCCCGGCCCGAACAGCTGGTCCTTGCCCAGCGGCTCGTTCGGGAAGCCGGCCCGTACCTGGCTCCAGTTGTTGACCTTCGAGTTCGGTTCCCAGATCTTCTTGAGCTCGGCGACGGTCAGGCAGTCGACCCAGGTGTTGTCCTTGTGCACCACGACGGTCAGCGCGTCCGTGGCCACCTTCAGCTCCGTAAACGTGATGCCGGCCGAGGCGCAGGCCGCGCCCTCCTTGGCATCGTCCTTCTTGATCGGCCGGGAGGCGTCGGAGATGTCGGTCTCACCCTTGCAGAACTTCTCGAAGCCACCGCCGGTGCCGGAGGTGCCGACGGTGACGTTGACGCCGGACTGCTCCTCCTTGAAGATGTCGGCCGCCGCCTCGCTCAGCGGCGCCACCGTGCTGGAACCGTCGATCGCGACCGCACCGGAGAGCTGCTGCTGTCCACCGCCCGTGTTGTTGGTGGGGTTGTTGTTGCCGCCGCAGCCGGCGAGCGCGAACGCGGCGAGCGCGGTACCAACGAGCACGCGCCGGGAGAGCACGTTGAAGTTCACCTCGGTTAGCCCTCTCTCTGGGGTACCTGGCCGGGTCGTGAACCGACCCGACGGCCCGAACCGTAGGAGCACCGGGTAGCGGGACGCCCGATGGCAGATGAACGGGTGGTGAACAGGCATGGCCGACCTGATGACCGGTCGGTGCGTGATTTGTCGCTTGTGTGAACGGCGTCCCGCCGTATCAGGATCGGTGCAGTACCACGTCGGCGTACCGACGCGTGGTCGCGACCAGGCGGGCGTTGTCCTCGTCGCTGCGGTATACCCAGTCGCGGGCCGCCGCCTCGTCCAGGCCGAACGACAATTGCCGCTCGATGAGACCCTCCACGCGGGGACCGTCGGCCATGTCCAGGTAGATGGCCAGGTCGTAGAGCGGCCTCGCCCGTACCCACGGATGCTCAGGCACGAGCAGGTAGTTACCCTCGGTCACGATGAGGCGGGTGCCCGCCGGCACCGGGATCACGCCGCCGATCGACTCGTGCACCACCCGGCTGTACGCCGGCGCGTACACCAGTTCCTCGCCGGCCGCGATCCGCTCCAGGAGATGCACGAACCCGGCCCCGTCGAACGTCGGCAGCGCACCCTTGCGGTCGGCCAGGCCGAGCCGTCGAAGCTCCACATTAGACAGATGAAACCCGTCCATGGGTACGGCCATCGCGCCGGCCGCGCCCGACCCGGTCGCCAGCTCGGCCGCGAACTCCTCGGCTAGCGCCTCGGCCAGCGTCGACTTGCCGGCCCCGGGCGGGCCGGCGATGCCCACGATGGTGCGGCCGCCGGATCGCAGCAGCGGCGCCACCAGATCGCGGGCCTGAGCCAGCACGTCCACGCCGACGACCCCCCTTTGATGTAAGCAGGGGCACCCTACAGTCACTTTTTGACGTATAGGGTGCCCCTCCTGACAACTGCGACCGGCACGCCGCTCAGGCATCCTCCCAGCGGAACAGCGCGATGGCGATGGCCGACACGACGACGGCGAAGCCGAGCAGGATGCCCAGCTGCGGCAGCACGTCGCCCGGACCCTGCCCCCGCACCATCACCGCCTGCATGCCGTCGACGAGGTGGCGCAGCGGCAGGAAGCGGGAGATGGTCTGCAGCCACGGCGGGGCGCCCTCGAGCGGGAAGAACGCGCCGGACAGGAACGCCATCGGCAGCACGATGAGGTTGGCGATCGCGGTCGCCGCCTCGGGCGTCTTGGAGAACGACCCGGCCAGCAGGCCCAGCGACAGGAACGACAGCGTACCGACGATGATGAGCGGTATCGCCATCCACCAGTACGCGGACAGCTTCAGCCCGAAGTAGGGGACGCTGGCCACCCCGATGAAGATGGCCGTCTGCACGAGCGCGATGACGATGCTCACGAGGACCCGGGCCCCGGCGATGGTCGACACCCCGACCGGCGAGAGGCGCAGGCGGCGCAGCAGCTTCTTCTGCCGCCAGGTGACCAGCGTCAGCGCGGCGCCGAACATGGCGCCGGTGGCGACGGCCCAGCCGAGCAGCCCGGGAGTGATGTACTGGATCGTCTTCAGCGACTCGTCCTCGACCTGGGCGGTCTCCAGGCGGTACGCCGGCGAGGTCACGCCGGCCCGGGTGAGGTTGCCGCTCTGTACCAAGGAATTGAACAACCCGCGCACGGTGCCGGCCTTCACCGCGTCGGCCGCCGAGTAGTGCAGCACGATCCGCCCGCCCGGCTCCTCCTCGACCGCGGCGTCAACCTCACCCTTGCGGACCCGCTCCAGGGCGGCGGCGCGGTCATCGATCCGATCGACCTTCAACACCTCGTCGACCTGGGCCCGCGCGGCCGGTCGTATGTCGTCCAGCAGGGAGACGGGCCCGATCTGCACGACCTCCGACCGCGACGCCGTCTGGTCCTTGAAGATGCCGCCGAAGAGCACCAGGAACATCAGCGGGAACAGGACCGTGAAGAACAGGGCGGTCCGGTCGCGGAAGAAGCCACGCGCGATCGCCAGGGACAGGCTGCTCAGGCCGGCTCTCATGCCCGGTACTCCCGTCCGGTGAGGTTGAGGAAGACGTCCTCGAGCGTGGCGCCCTTGACCGACAGGCCGTGCAGGGCGTTGCGCTCGGCGAGCTCGGACAGCACCGCCGCCGGGGACCGGGTGGCGATGGTCAGCGACACCCCGTCATCGCTGACCTCGGCGTCGGGAAACAGGCTCCGGGCCTCCTCCTCCGAGGCCGCGCCCGTCTCCACCGAGATGCGCGTCGGCGCGTCGAGGCCGCGGACCAGGGACGCCGGCGGCCCGATCTCCAGGATCTTTCCGAGGTCCATGATGGCGACGCGGTCGCAGAGCGCCTCCGCCTCGTCCAGGTAGTGGGTGGTCAGCACGACCGTGCGCCCCTGCCGGTTGATGTCGCGCAGGAGGTCCCACAGGTTGCGCCGGCCCTGCGGGTCGAGCCCGGAGGTCGGCTCGTCGAGGAACACGACGTCGGGGTCGTGGACCAGCGCGCAGGCGATGGACAACCGCTGCGCCTGCCCGCCGGAAAGGTTCTCGGTGCGTGTGGTCGCCTTCTCGACCAGCCCGACCGTCTCGAGCATCTGGTCGGCGCGCTTGGCCGGCACCCCGTACAGGGACGCGAAGGTGTTGATCTGCTCGCGGGCGGTGAGCCGCTCGAAGAAGCTGGACGCCTGCAACTGCACGCCGATGCGCGGCAGCAGCCGGGTGTTGCGGGGCCACGGCGACTCCCCCAGCACCCGCACCTGCCCGGAGTCGGCCCGGCGCAGCCCTTCGACGATCTCCAGCGTCGTCGTCTTACCGGCGCCGTTGGGCCCGAGGATGCCGAGGAACTCGCCCTCGTCAACCTCGAAGGAGACACCGTCCACGGCGTGGATGTCGCCATAGGACTTGTGCAGGTCGGTGACCGAGATGGTCGCTGGCATGCAGGCACCTTAGCGTGTCCCCCGATCTCCGCGGACGCCCGTTGGCGCGACGCCGGACGCGCCGAGCCGATCGGCCTCAGTAGGTGCCGAGCGCCCGTCCGTCGACCGGCTCGGGCCGGACGCCCCGGTACGCACCGTGCTCGGTGAACAGCCATCGGTGCAGCGCGGTGAGCGTATGGATCCGCGCGATCGTCGGCGCCAGCGCGGCCAGGCTCGCGCGCTCCTTGTCCCGGCGGGCGGCCAGCGCCTCCGGCTCGATCCCGTCGTCGGGCACGGACTCGAAAGAGAGGGCGCCGACGTTCGGCGCGAGGCCGTAGACCCACCGGAACACCGCCTCCGTGCGCTCGAGGTGGAAGCTCGACGTCACGACGTGCAGGCGGCGCAGCCCCATCGGGTCGGCGTGCACGACCCGGGAGAAGTACGCGTTGCCGATCGTGTCCACCGAGCACGACTCGACCAGGATCCTCTCGGCCGGCACCCCGCGCTCGCGCAGGTGGGCGGCGCACACGTCCGCCTCGAGGATCGGGAAGCCGTACCGGTCCAGCGGCGGCGGCTTGTGTACGGTCCCCCGGCTCATCGGCACGACGTGGGCGTCGCCGCGGACCCGCACCGCACGCTCCAGCCGCGGCACCACCCACGGCGGCAGGGAACCGTCCGGCCTCAGCCCGCCACCCGGGATCAGTACGGCGTCGAACAATGTCAACGTCCGGGAGCCTGACCGAAGCCCTCGTTGGACCGACGGATCGGTTCCTCCCGATCCATCCAACCGTCGCCGGTGTCGTCGTGCATGCGCCGGTCCATCGTGCCGTCGGAGTCGTCGTCGAACTCGGCCGAGTCGACCAGGCCGTCCCGGTCGTAGTCGTGGCCGACGAAGTCGGCGACGCCGTCCCGGTTGAGGTCCACGTGGATGTCGACACCACCGTCGGCCCGCTCGTAGGCCCGGTTCTGGTCCCACGAACCGTCACCGTCCACATCGACCCAGGTCCGGTAGTCGGCCGCTTCGGTGGGCGC
>Ga0307415_100001187_pt1 | contig 12187 bp, 13 predicted proteins | sample DK1Cmetagenome_FD_204524 | JGI IMG/M metagenome (GOLD analysis project Ga0307415, IMG submission 204524) | Maize rhizosphere microbial communities from greenhouse at UC Davis, California, United States - DK15-C-2 | ecosystem: Host-associated > Plants > Roots > Rhizosphere > Soil | place: USA...
TCGTGCCATGGTGCTGTGAGGATGCAAAGCATCCTGGGTTAACCTTCCGGGCGCTGGAATTGTAGGAAGGCACCCCGGCCGCGCGACGGAACTTGATGGTCAGAGCCACCGCCGATTGGTCCGAGCGCAGCCACGATCTGTCGCGTCTGCTCGCCCGTTCCGGGCTCGGCGATCGCGCGGCATTTGCCACGCTTTACGAGCGGACGAGCTCGCATCTGTTCGCGGTGGTGTTGCGTATCAACCGCGACCGCGCCCAGGCCGAAGACATCCTGCAGGAGGTGTACGTCAACGTCTGGCGGGCCGCGAGCAGCTTCGACGCGGCGCAGAGCCAGCCTCTCACGTGGCTCACGAGCATCGCTCGCAACCGCGCGATCGACAGCCTGCGCCGCCTGCAGACCCAGCCCCAGTTGCGCTCCGGCCCGCAGGCCGAAGGGCGCGAGAGCGAGGACGACGACGTGTACGACACCGTGGCCGACGATGCGCCGGGCCCGCTCGATCTCCTGAGCCGGGCGGCCGAGGCGCGCTCGCTCGCCGCCTGCATGGACCAGCTCTCGGCGACGCAGCGGCAAAGCCTCGCGCTCACGTTCTTCCAGGGCCTGAGCCACGCCGAGGTCGCGGCGCAGATGCGCCAGCCGCTCGGCACGATCAAGTCGTGGGTCCGCCGATCGCTCGCGGCGCTGAAGAGCTGCCTGCAAAGCGCCGTCCAGCGCGACGCGCCGAAGGGCGAATGAGATGAAGCCCCCCCGCTCTCTGCGTTCGCTGCCCCCCGCGGAGGTGCGTCAGTCCCTTGGGGCGGCCCGGCGGGTCTGACATGGACTACGGCCGCAGCGAGCTCGCCGACGCCCTGGCTGCCGACTACGTGATCGGCACCATGCGCGGCGGCGCGCGGCGGCGCTTCGAGGCGCTGCTGCCGGCCCACGTCGAGCTGCGCCGGGCGACGAACGCCTGGCAGGAGCGGCTGCTGCCGATGACGGCGGCGATCGAGCCGGTGCAGCCTTCGGGAGAGGTCTGGCGTCGCATCTCGGACCGCCTCGATCGGCGAAAGAGCGTCGTCGACGGTGCGTGGGGGCGGCTCTCGTTCTGGCGCAGCCTGACCGCGTTCGCGAGCGTCGCCGCGATCGGCCTGGCCGTGCTGCTCGCCAGCCCGGGGCCGGCGCTGCCCCCGATCGTCGTCGTCCTCGCACCGAGCGGCCCGACGGCGAGCCAGACCGCGGCGTCCCCGATCGTCGCCAGCATCAGCGGCGACGGCAGGACGCTGGTGACGCGGCCGCTCGTTCCCGTCTCGCTGCGGCCCGACCGTTCGCTCGAGCTCTGGGCCGTGCCGAAGGACGGCACGGCGCCGCGCTCGCTCGGCGTGCTGCCGGGCACGAGCGGCGCGACCGTCGCCCTGCGCGGCAAGGTCCTCGCCGACGTCGACACGCTCGCTGTCACGGACGAGCCGGCCGGGGGCTCACCCACCGGCAAGCCCACCGGTCCGATCGTGTACGCAGGGAAATTCTCGCTGTAGGCGAGAACTTCCCTTGCTCCGCAAGGCTTTCAGGGTCGCGGCGCTTGCACCGAGTCGAGCGCGGCGAGCACACGGCCGACCGGCACAGAGGTCAGGCAGCGGTAGTGGCCGAATCGGCAAGTGCGGTCGAAGCACGGCATGCAGTCGAGCGCCAGTTCGTCCTTCAGCCACAGCACGCGCGCGCGGTCGTTGAGCGGCGGCGTGTGCAGCGGGCTGGTCGACCCGAACACCGCCACCTGCGCGATGCCGAACGCGGCGGCGACGTGCATCAGCCCAGAGTCGTTGCTCGCCAGGCCGCGCGATCCGGCGATCAGCGCGATCGCGTCGGCGAGCGACGCCTGCCCGGCGAGGACGCGACACGCGCCGGCCGATTGCGCCGCGATCTCGTCGCACAAGGCAGCTTCGCCCGGCGAGCCGAGCAGCACGACCGGCGCCCGGTCGCGTGCGTGCAAGGCGCGCGCCAGCGTCGCGTAGTGCAGGGCGGGCCAGCGCTTCGCAGGCCCGTACTCGGCGCCTGGCGCGAACGTCCAGTAGGCGCCGGCGCGCAGCGCGTGCGCGGCGGCGACCGTCTCGATCCGCTCGCGCGGCAGATGCAATCGCGGTCGCCGCGCAGCATCGAACGCCGCGCCGGCGAGCGCGCCGTAGAACGGCACCATCGGCGGCCGCCCCTTGGGATTGGCAAGGCGCTCGGTGAGCAGCGGTCCTCGGCCCTCGCCGCGGTAGCCGACGCGCCGCGGGATTCCCGCCAGCCACGGCACGATCGCCGCCTTGAGCGAGTTCGGCAGCACGTAGGCGACATCGAAGCGATCGCGCAGCGCTGCCGCGACGCGGCGGCGCGCGCCCCAGTCGAGCCGTCCGTGGGCGAACGGCAGCTCGATCGTCGCCGCGACGTCGGGCATGGCGCCGAACACCGGCGCCACCCACGGCAGCGCCGCGACCGTGATCGCCTCGTCGCGCGCGGCGAGGGCCGCGAGCAGCGGCTCGGTCATCACGGCGTCGCCGATCCACTGCGGCGCGACCACGAGCGCGCGCGTCACGGCGCGCCCGCGACCGCGGCGCTCGCGACGCTCAATGCGCGCGGACCTTCTCGCCGGGCTTCAGGCGGTACTCGGTGCCGCAGTACGGGCACTTGCCGATGCCGGCCGTCGCGACGTCGATGTAGACGCGCGGATGGTTGCTCCAGAGCGGCATGCGCGGGTTCGGGCAGAAGATGACGCCCGGGCCCTGCAGCTCCGCTGCGCTCAGCTCGACCGCCTCACGGGATCCGTCGTGTGCCATGGTCAGGGCCGTTCACGCCCGGTCAGACCTTGGCGAGCCATTCGGCGTACTTGGGGTTGCGGCCGTTGACGATGTCGAAGAAGGCGCTCTGGATCTTCTCGGTGATCGGCCCGCGCGCGCCGTTGCCGATCTCGATCCGGTCGAGCTCGCGGATCGGCGTCACCTCGGCCGCGGTGCCGGTGAAGAACGCCTCGTCGCAGATGTAGAGCTCGTCGCGGGTGATGCGCTTCTCGACCAGCTGCACGCCGAGATCGCGGCAGATCGCGAGGATGGTGTTGCGCGTGATGCCGTCGAGCGCACCGGCCGAGAGGTCGGGCGTGTAGACGATGCCCTTCTTGATCATGAACAGGTTCTCGCCGGCGCCCTCGCTGACGAAGCCGCTGGCGTCGAGCAGCAGCGCCTCGTCGTAGCCGTCGTCGGTCGCTTCCATGTTGGCGAGGATCGAGTTGGTGTAGTTCGACACCGTCTTCGCCTGCGTCATCGTGACGTTGACGTGGTGGCGGGTGAAGCTCGAGGTCTTGACGCGGATGCCGCGCTTCAGCCCCTCCTCGCCGAGGTAGGCGCCCCACGGCCACGCCGCGACCATCAGGTGCACGGTGTTGCCCTTGGGCGAGACGCCGAGCTTCTCCGAGCCGATCCAGGTCAGCGGCCGCAGGTAGCACGACTCGAGCTTGTTGGCGCGGACGACGGCACGCTGCGCCTCGACGACCTCGTCGAAGCCGAACGGGATCTTCATGCGCAGGATCTTGGCGCTGTTGAAGAGGCGCTGGGTGTGCTCGTAGAGGCGGAAGATCGCCGTGCCCTGCACCGTCATGTAGGCGCGCACGCCTTCGAACGCGCCGCAGCCGTAGTGCAGCGTGTGCGTCAGGACGTGGATCTTCGCGTCGCGCCAGTCGATCAGCGCCCCGTCCATCCAGATCTTGCCGTCCCGATCGGCCATCGACATGGCGCTCTCCATCGCAGGGGGAGCGACGATTCTAGGCTGGCCGATCCGGGCGTCTCACCAGCCGATCGCCTTCGGGAGCCAGGTGGCGATCGCCGGAAAGAGGAACACCAGCACGACGCCGAGGATCTGCAGGCCGACGAACGGCACGACGCCGACGTAGATGTCGCGCGTCGTGATCTGCGGCGGCGCGACCCCGCGCAGGAAGAAGAGCGCCCAGCCGAATGGCGGCGTGAGGAACGAGGTCTGCAGATTCACCGTGATGAGCATCGCCAGCCAGACCATGTCGACGTTGGCGGCGACGAAGATCGGCAGGAACAGGGGCACGGCGATGTAACTGATCTCGATCCACTCGATGAAGAAGCCGAGGACGAAGATCAGCGCCATCAGGAACCAGATCGCCGCCGCGGTGCCGCCGGGCAGGGCGGCGAACAGGTCCTGGATCAGTTGCTCCCCGTGCAGGCCGCGAAACGCGAGGCTGAACACTTGCGAGCAGATCAGGATGAACAGCACCATCGCCGAGATGCGCAGCGTCGACTGCATGACGTCGCGCAGCACGGCGAGCGAGAGCCGCCGCGCCAGGCCGACGACGAAGATGGAACCGAGAGCGCCCATCGACGCGGCCTCGGTCGGCGCGGCAATGCCGGCGATGATCGAGCCGAGCACGGCAAGCACGAGCGCGAGCGGCGGCAGCGCGACCTTGACGACGCGCAGCCAGAGCTCCGCGCGGCTCAGGGCGTCGCGCTCGGCCTGCGGCACCGCGGGCATCGACCCCGGGCGAAGCAAGCCGTTGACGGCGATCCAGGCGCAGTAGAGCGCGGCGAGCAGGAGCCCCGGCAGCACTGCTGCGGCGAACAGCGTGCCGACCGAGAGCTGCATGATGTCGGAGAGCAGGATCAGCACGAGGCTGGGCGGGATGATCTGGCCGAGCGTGCCCGAGGCGCAGATCGCGCCGCACGAAATCGCCGGGTCGTAGCCGCGCCGCAGCAGGGTCGGCAACGTCAGCAGGCCGAGCGTGATGACCGTCGCGCCGACGATGCCGGTCGTCGCGCCCATCAGCACGCCGACCATGATGATGCCGATCGCCATGCCGCCGCGCAGGCCTCCGGCGAGGTGGCCGATGACGTCGAGCAGGTCCTCCGCGAGACGCGACTTCTCGAGCATCACGCCCATGAACACGAAGAGGGGGATGGCCAGCCATTGGTAGTTGGCGGCGACGCCGTAGATGCGCGAGGGCAGGAGGTGGAACAGCGTCTCGCCGAAGCCGAGGAAGCCGAAGACGAAGCCGCTCGCCGCGAGCGTGATGCCGACCGGAACGCCTGCCATCAGCAGCGCGAAGAAGCCCACCAGCAGGCCGAGCGCCAGCCCCTCCTGCATGCTCATGAGCGCGCCGGCCCGAGCAAGCGGCGCAGCGCCGCGACGCCCTGCGCCGCGGCCTGCACCGCGAACAGCGCGAAGCCGAGCGGAATCAGCGCCTTCAGGAGCCAGCGATGGCTGAGACCGCCGGGATCGGCCGAGATCTCGCCGATGCTCATCGACTGCTGCACGTAGGGGATCGAATAGCGGATCACGAACACGGCGATGGCGACCGCGAGCAGCGCGGACACCACGTCGACCAGCGCCTTGCCGCGTGGCGGATAGCGGGCGTAGAGCACGTCGACACGGACGTGGTCGCCCTTGTGCAGCGCGTACGTCATGCCGAGCAGGACCAGCGGCGCGAGCAGGTGCCACTCGAGCTCCTGCGACCAGACCGAGCCGATGCTGAAGGCGTAGCGCAGCAGGACGTTCAGCGCCATCAGCACGACGATGGCGAGCGTGAGCCAGGCGGCGGCCCGGCCGATGCGGTCGACGAGGCGATCGATCGCGGCGACCAAGCCGTTCCGTGGCGGCGGCGGATCGCTCGCCACGTCAGCCGGTCAGGATCTTCTGGTGGTACGGGCCTTCGCTGTAGCCGCTCCACGAATCGAACTTGGCCTTGTAGGCCATGTAGGAGTCGTGCACCTTCTTCGTCGTCGCGTCCTTGGCGACCGCTTCGGCGAGCACCTGGTGCGTCACCTCGCGCAGGCGCTTGACGACCTCGTCCGGCAACGGACGGGCGATCACGCCCTGGTTCTTGATCAGGTCTTCCATCGCCTCGGCGTTGGTGCGCTGGCACCAGGCCTCGCTGATCACGTTGCAGGCAGCCGCCGCGTTTTCGACGATCGCCTGCAGATCCTTGGGCAGCTTGTCCCAGGCGGCCTTGTTGATCAGCAGCTCGGAGACGGTGGCGGTCTCGTGCCAGCCGGTCGTGTAGTAGTACTTCGCGGCCTTGTGCAGCCCGAGCTTCCTGTCCTGGAACGGGCCGACGAACTCGGCCGCGTCGATGACGCCGCGCTCGAGCGCAGGGAAGATCTCGCCGCCCGGCAGCAGCTTCACGTCCACGCCCAGGGCGGCATAGACGCGCCCGGCGAGGCCGGGGATGCGCATCTTCAGGCCCTTCAGATCGGCGACGGTCTTGATCTCCTTCTTGAACCAGCCGGTCATCTGCACGCCGGTGTTGCCGCACGGCATGGCGACCATGCCGAACGGCGCGTAGACCTCGTTCCACAGCTGCTGGCCGCCGCCGTCGTAGAGCCAGCCGTTGATGCCCTGGAAGTTCAGGCCGAACGGCACCGCGCAGAAGTACTGCGCGGCGAAGGTCTTGCCAGTCCAGAAGTAGCTGTTGGCATGGTTCATCTCGACGGTTCCGGCGCGCACCGCGTCGAAGCCCTCGAGCGCCGGGATCAGCTCGCCGGCGCCGTACACCTGGATCTTCAAGCGCCCGTTCGACATCGCCTCGATGCGCCTGGCGAGATCGGTCGCGCTGCCCGGGCCCTCCATGTAGAAGGGCGAGCCCTTGCCATAAGCGCTGGTCATCTTCCAGCTCAAGCTCTGCTGCGCCCGGGCGAGGCCGGGGAAGGCGACGGCAGCGCCGGCAAGCGCCGCCGAACCGCTGCCCAGAAGTGCCCGTCGAGTCTGTGTCATGCGATTCTCCGGTGACGAAAGCGCGCGCACTGGCAGTGACGCGTCGCGGGCCGACGCAAGCAGTGTGCCATCGGCGCACTCTCGGCGACAGTCGAACCGTCCCTCAGGCCGACGGCGCAGCGGCGCGCTCGAGCGACCACGCCGCCAGGCGCCCGCGCTCGAAGTGCAGTCGGACGTGGTCACCGGTCGCGTCGGCCCAGGTCCAGTCGTCCTCGCTGCCCTCGACCTTGCGCCCGAGGCTCTTCGTCTTGGCGACGATCTGCAGCATCGTCATGCCGCGCGCGAGCCCGGCATGGAACATCACCGCGTTCTCGATCCGGCCGACCGGTGCCCGGCCGGCGTTGCGCATGACGCGGATCACGCGGTTGAACGTCAGCAGCAGCCAGAAGACGATCGCGCTCGCCGCGAACGCGAGCCCGTGCATGCCGTACGCCTGCCAGGCCGCGATCGTGAAGATCGCCGCGAGCAGCCAGCCGAGACGCGGGTCCACGGCCGAGTCAAAGGCTGCGGACGAGGTCGATCGCTTCCTCGATCCGCTCGACGGGATGGATCTTCAGGCCCTCGAACGCTTTCGCGGCAGCGCCCCTGGGGACGTTCGCCTTCGGCACGATCGCGCTCGCGAAGCCGAGCTTGGCCGCTTCGCGCAGACGCTCCTGGCCGCGCGGCGCCGGCCGCACCTCGCCGGCGAGGCCGACCTCGCCGAAGGCGATGAAGCCGCGCGGCAACGCCTTGCCGCGCAGGCTGCTCTGGATCGCGAGCATCACCGCGAGATCGGCGGCGGGCTCGCTGATGCGAACGCCGCCGACGGCGTTGACGAACACGTCCTGGTCGAGCGCGGCGATGCCGGCGTGGCGGTGCAGGACGGCGAGCATCATCGCGAGCCGGTCGCGCTCGAGGCCGACCGAGAGCCGCCGCGGGCTGGGCCCACCGGCGTCGACGAGCGCCTGCACTTCGACCAGCATCGGCCGCGTTCCTTCGAGCGTGACGAGCACGCACGAGCCCGGCACCGGCTCGCCGTGCGTCGACAGGAAGATCGCGCTCGGGTTGCTGACGCCTTTCAGCCCCTTCTCGGTCATCGCGAAGACGCCGATCTCGTTGACGGCGCCGAAGCGGTTCTTGATCGCGCGCACCAGGCGAAAGCTCGAATGGGTGTCGCCCTCGAAATAGAGCACGGTGTCGACGATGTGCTCCATCACGCGCGGGCCGGCGAGCGCGCCGTCCTTGGTGACGTGGCCGACGAGGACGATCGTGGTGCCGCTCGCCTTGGCGAGGCGCGTCAGCTGCGCGGCGCACTCGCGCACCTGCGCGACCGAGCCGGGCGCCGACGTCAGCGCTTCGCTGTAGACGGTCTGGATCGAGTCGATCACCGCCACCGCCGGCTGCTCGCTCTCGATCGTCGCCAGGATCTTCTCGAGGCAGATCTCGGCGAGTACGCGCACCGCGCTCGCACCGAGGCCGAGCCGGCGCGAGCGCAGCGCCACCTGCGCGCCGCTCTCCTCGCCGGTGACGTAGAGCACCTTCATCGTCCGCGCCAGCGCGTCGAGCGCCTGCAGGAGCAGGGTCGACTTGCCGATCCCCGGATCGCCGCCGATCAGGACGACGCCGCCGGCGACGATGCCGCCACCGAGCGCGCGGTCGAACTCCTCGATGCCGGTCGGATGGCGCTCGGCGTCGGTCGCGTCGATCTCGGCCAGGGTCGCGACCGTTTCCACCGGCAGCAAGCCGCGTCCGGCGGTCGCGTACCGCGGCTTCGTGCTCGGCTCGGCGACCGATTCGACGAGCGTGTTCCAGGCGCCGCAGCCCGGGCACTTGCCGAGCCACTTCGGACTCGTCGCGCCGCACTCGGTGCAGCTGTAGATCGATCTCTCCTTGGCCATGGCCGATTGTCGGCTCGCCGGACGTTCGCGAACCGACGCGGTCGCGGCGGCGCGGGGGCCACAATCGCACCCATGTCCTGGCAGCTCTGGCTCGCGTTCTTCGCCGCCGCGTGGGCGATCAGCCTGTCGCCCGGGCCGGGCGCGGTCGCGGTGATGAGCGCGTCGCTCCGGCACGGCTTCGCGCGCGGCTGCTTCGCGGTCTTCGGGCTGGTGCTCGGCTTCTGGACCCAGCTCGTCGTCGTCGCCGCCGGCGTCGGCGCGATCATCGCGACGTCGGCGCTCGCCTTCGCAGTCGTCAAGTGGCTCGGCGTCGCCTACCTCGTCTATCTCGGCGTTCGCCAATGGCGCTCGCCACCGCTCGCGCTGACGACCGGCGAGCGGCGGACGCCGGCGACGAGAGGACGGATCGTCGTCGAGGCCTGGCTTCTCAATGCCGTCAATCCCAAGGGCACGGCGTTCATGCTCGCGGCCGTCCCGCAGTTCCTGACGCCGAGCGAGCCGCTGGTGCCGCAATACCTGGCGATCGGCGCGACCCTGGCGTTCACCGATCTCGTCGTCAACATCGGCTATGCCGCCCTCGCGGCGCGCCTGCTCGGCCTGCTGCGGACGCCCGCACGGCTGCGCGCGGTGCAGCGCGTCTTCGGCAGCCTCTTCATCGCCCTCGGCGTCCTCCTCGCGACCTTCAAGCGCGCCTGACGCGCGCGGGCAGCGCAGCCTCGCCGCCGCCGCGGCGAACGTTCTCCCGGGGCCCTGCGCTCACTCGACGATCTTCTTCGCGCGTCCGGCCTTGATCTGCGAGCGTGCGCTCTTGCCTTCGAGGCGGCGCTCGCGCGACGCCAGGGTCGGCCGCGTCGGCTTGCGCGGCACGGGCGGCGAGGCGGCGCGCGCGACGAGCTCGTTGAGGCGCGCGAGCGCGTCGCGCCGGTTCAGCTCCTGGCTTCGATGCCGCTGCGCCTTGATGACGATCACGCCTTCGTCGCTCAGCCGCCGGTCAGAACGCGCGAGCAGGCGTGCCTTCACGTCCTCGGCAAGCGACGACGCGGCGATGTCGAAGCGCAGATGGATCGCGCTCGACACCTTGTTGACGTTCTGCCCGCCCGCGCCCTGCGCGCGCACGGCGCTGATCTCGACCTCGCTCTCGTCGACCAGGGGTGCGTCCATGCCGGCATCAGGCGACGACCGTCACCGGCACGCGCGGCGCGCGCGCGCACATCAGCTCGTAGCCGACGGTGCCGGCGGCGAGCGCGACGTCGTCGATCGACAGGACCGTGCCGCTGTCGGCGCGGCCCCAGAGAACGACTTCGCTGCCGACGCCGGCGCCTGCGACCGGGCCGAGGTCGACGCCGATCATGTCCATCGAGACCCGGCCGACCGTGCGCGTGCGCACGCCGTCGACGAGCACCGGCGTGCCGCGCTCGTTGCTGCCCGGGGCCAGGCGCGGATAGCCGTCGGCGTAGCCGCACGCCGCGACGCCGACGCGCATCGGCCGTTCGGCGGTGAAGCTGCTGCCGTAGCCGACCGAGGCACCGGCGTCGAGCTCCTGGATCGCGATCAGCCGCGTCCGCAAGGTCATCGCGGGCGCCAGCTTCCAGTCGGCGGCGCTGTGCAGCGGCGCGTCCGGCGACGAGCCGTAGAGCATGATTCCCGGTCGCACCCAGGCGTCGCCGCCGACCGAAAGCTTCGCGCCGTAGCGCAAGGTCGCCGCGCTGTTGCAGACCGAGCGGTCGCCGGGCAGATCGGCGCTCGCCGCATCGAACGCCGCGAGCGCGGCATCGACCGCCGTCTCGTCGGGCGCGTCGGCATTGGCGAGGTGCGTCATCAGCGTGATCGCCTCGACCTGCGCCAGCGCGTCGAGGCGAAGCCACGCGGCGCGAAAGTGGGCCGGAGCGAAGCCGAGCCGGTTCATGCCGCTGTTCATCTTCAGGAAGACGCGATGCGGCCGGTCGGTCTTCAGCGCAGCGAGCAGATCGATCTGCGCCGTGCAGTGCACGACGTGCCAGAGCTTCAGGCGCGAGCACGTCTCGAGGTCGCGCGCGTCGAAGCAGCCTTCGAGCAGCAGGATCGGGCCGCGCCAGCCGAGCTCGCGCAGCAGCTCGGCCTCGGCGATGTCGAGCAGCGCGAAGCCGTCGGCACGCCGCAGCGACTCGAAGGCGTTGGCGATGCCGTGGCCGTAGGCGTCGGCCTTGACGACCGCCCAGACGCGCGCGCCCGCGGCGGCATCGCGCGCGACCTCGAGATTGGCGGCGAGTGCGTCGCGATGGACGAGCGCTTCGATCGGCCGAGGCATGTCGGAATTCTGCCAGCCGCTCGTCGCGAACCCCGCGTGCAGAGGCAAGAGAGGCGAAACCCGCGTGCTATAAACCGCGCCGCAGGGAGACAAGTCGGACGCCAGTTCCGACATCAGTCCACTGGACTGAGCGCCGGGAAGCGAATGAAAAAAGGCTTCTACACCATCATGTCGGCGCAGTTCTTCAGCTCGCTGGCGGACAACGCACTGCTCGTCGCGGCGATCGAATTGCTCCGCACCGGTAACGCGCCTGTGTGGCACGTGCCGGCGCTGACGCCGATGTTCGCGCTCTTCTACGTCATCCTAGCGCCCGGCGTCGGCGCCTTCGCCGACGCCGTTCCCAAGGGCACGGTGATGCTGATCTCGAACACGATCAAGATCGTCGGCTGCCTGCTGATGCTGTTCGGCGCCGAGCCGCTGATCGCGTACGGCATCGTCGGCCTCGGCGCCGCGGCCTACTCGCCGGCGAAGTACGGCATCCTCACCGAGCTGCTGCCGAACTCGCAGCTCGTCAAGGCGAACGGCTGGATCGAAGGCCTGACGATCCTGTCGATCATTCTCGGCGTGCTGCTCGGCGGCCAGCTGCTCGGCCGTGTCGTCTCGACGCAGCTGCTCGACTTCGACGTGCCGATGTTCGACACCGGCATCAGCTCGGCACCCGAGGCCGCTGTCGCCGTGATCGTCGCGCTCTACATCGTCGCCGCGCTCTTCAACCTGCGCATCCCGCGCACCGAAGCGCCGCTGCAGCCGCTCGCGAGGAACGTCGCCGTCCTCGTGCGCGACTTCTCGAACTGCAACGCGCGCCTGTGGAACGACAAGCTCGGCCAGATCTCGCTGGCGACGACGACGCTGTTCTGGGGCGTCTCGGGCAACCTGCGCGTCATCGTCTTCGCCTGGGCGGCGGCGGCGCTCGGCTACTCGACGACGCAGGCGTCGGCGCTGGTCGGCGTCGTCGCGATCGGCACTGCCGCCGGCGCCGTCATCGCGTCACTCCGGATGAGGCTCGATCAGGCGACGCAGGTGATCCCGTTCGGCATCGCCATGGGCGTGCTCGTCATCGGGCTCAATCTCATCACCGACGTCTGGATCGCGGCGCCGTTCCTCGTCCTGCTCGGCGCGATCGGCGGCTTCCTGGTCGTGCCGATGAACGCACTGCTGCAGCACCGCGGCGCCAACCTGATGGGCGCCGGCCGCTCGATCGCGGTGCAGAACTTCAACGAGCAGGCGTGCATCCTCGGCCTCGGCGCGTTCTACACCGGCATGACGCGCTTCGGCCTGACGGCGTTCGCGTC
>Ga0307415_100001188_pt1 | contig 12186 bp, 9 predicted proteins | sample DK1Cmetagenome_FD_204524 | JGI IMG/M metagenome (GOLD analysis project Ga0307415, IMG submission 204524) | Maize rhizosphere microbial communities from greenhouse at UC Davis, California, United States - DK15-C-2 | ecosystem: Host-associated > Plants > Roots > Rhizosphere > Soil | place: USA...
GGTGAGCGAATCGAAACGAGTGGCGCCGAGCTCAGAGAGCGTCGGAGCCGCGTGGTCGGTCAGATCCAGCACTCGCGATGGGCGAGAGACCGCCACCATCGTTGACGTCGAGCTCGCGGTGATGAGCGAGCTCGCGAAAGGACCGCTCGTTCACGGCGTCGTCGGGCGCGAGGGGTCGCGTTCCCAGCACTGCAGCCGGCCAAGGTGGTGAGCGGGTCGCAACGCAGTTAGTGCCACCACGCCCCGCCCAGTCGAGCTCCACCGGGCGGTTCCCCTGAGAGCCCGGCGCCCGCGAAGCGCCGGTCCCGGGCTTCTTCTTCAGTCAGCCCGTGGTCTGGTTCCGACTCGCACGCCGGCCGACGAGCAGGATCACGATCACGGCGCCGACGGTCATCAGTAGGCCGACCACGAACATCCCCAGGCCGGGCCAGATCGCCCAGTCGAGCTTGACCCCGACATCCGCCTCGACATCGATCCCCCGGGCTGCGTCGGCATTCATCACGACCGCTGTCCAGCGACCGAACTCGGCATCCCACGTGAGCGCCTGCTCGCCGGAGCCCTCGGACTCGGCGACCCAGAAGTCTTGATCGCCCGGTGGGGCCCCTGGGGGTCCGCCCTCATGTGGGTCGAACTCGGGTTCGTCGCCGTCGAAGTCGATCAGCTCGTCATAAGCGACTTCACCGAGGTAGCGATCGACGTCTTCGTCAGCCCCAATGCCGACGAACACGGGTTTCGCGCTATCGACCTGGACGCGGACGTTGCCGAGGATCTTGTCCGGCGCCCAGTCGACCTCGTCCGCGCCGAGGTCTATGTCGTCCGTGATGATCGCGTAGGTGGCGCTTTCGAGCCGCTGGCGATCCGAATTGAAGTAGCCGTCATCGTCACGACCGAAGGCGTAGGCGGCCAGCACGGCGATGCCCCCGACCAGCAGTGCCAGGCCGATCAGCCCGCCGATGCTGGCGAAGACAATCCCGATTACTCGGCTTGCGGTCCAGTTCGATGGCGGGGGAGCTGCGCTCGCGGCCGTGTTCGAGGTCGGACGTTGCTCGCCGCTGTCTGCCATCACGGGAAGCCTACGTGGCGGGAGAGGCGACGTCTGGCTCCGCAAGGGAGCGCCGAGAGTGGCCTGGTCCAGCCAGGCGATCAGGGGGTCAAACTGATCTCCGATCCGGTCCACCAGGGAGGCGGAGTTATTCCACAAACTGCCGAAGCTAACGCCCGGTCTCGCGTAATTACCCCTTGACGAATGCCGCATTCTCACGATCAGTGAGAGGTACGGCCCCCGCTGCGGCAACTCAGGGGAGGCATCCGCCGCCTTGCACGTCTTTATCAGCCATCCAGCGCTCCGGCACGACCTACGCGCCTTTCTCGAGCGCGCGGAATGCACGGTTGGGCGCTGCCACGCTCACGACCTTGAAGTTCAACTGCCGCGCGCCTATTCAGAGGCGCAAGCTTGCCGAGAACTCGACATCTTTCTCGCGACTTGGCAGGTGAACAACCCAGGTGTTGAGACCTACCGGGTCGATCACGACCGCGTCGATTAGCTCGGGCGGCCGGGCCGGTAGTGGACTCTGGCCGTTCCCCGGTCAGCCCGATTGCATGCTCCTCATCGTAGGTGTGCTCTGGACGATGCTGTGGGAAAAAGAAATCTCGCTGACGCGAAGACGTCGCGTAGCCCGGGACGAGAGCCAGGAGGGAAAGTATCGCTTGGCTCTCCCTCATCTCCACCTTCGGAACCTCCCGCATGAAGCGTGCGTGCCAACGAAGCGCCGCCCGCTCGTACTTCGCCGGGTCACGATCAGCGAGGAGCAGGGTGAGCTCAAGTGCTTCAACGAGCCCGACGACTTGGATCTCCGTAGCGGCGGAGAGCGCTTCGGTGACATTCCGACGATCGAGCGCTCGGCGGAAGCGCATGTAAGCGGAGCTCTCGAAGGTCACGAACAGATGTTCCCACGACGGTCAAGATCAGGATCAAAATTCCCTGCAAAAACGGGCCTGTTATGTACGACCGGGAGGGGGTAAAGGGACCCTCAGGATCTCTGTACTCACAGCCCTCGGAGCCGTTTGGCTGTTCTTCCGGTTCCTTTGTGTTGGGCTATCGGCCACGAGGGCGGAGAGGAGCCCAAGTGAGCTACCGCGAAACCGAGCATCTCCGTGTTCTGATCGCGAACGAGCGCAAGGATCGCCTGGCGCTCGTAGCTCCGATCGTCGCTGCGCTCGGGCACGAGGTGATCGCGCGCGAGATCGAGGTCGAAGACGTCGGGGCGGTGACGGCGAGGGAGCGACCGGATGTCGCGCTCGTCGGCTTGGGCGAGAGCTCCCGCCATGCGCTGGGTCTGATCGAGAAGATCGTGCACGAGTCCTCCTGCCCGGTGATCGTCCTCCTCCACGCCCCGGATCCTGGGTTCGTCAAGGAGGCCTCCAAGCGAGGCGTCTTCGCCTACATCACGGATGCCGACGCGAAGGACTGGCAGAGCTCCATCGACATCGTCCTGCGCCGCTTCACCGAGTACCACGATCTCGAAGGAGCGTTCGGACGCCGCGCGCTCACCGAACGGGCGAAGGGAATCCTGATGGAACGCCACTCGATCGACGAAGTCGCTGCATTCGACATGCTGCGCGGCCACGCTCGCGCCGCCAACCGCAAGCTGGTCGACGTCTCGAGTGCCGTCGTCGACGGCCACCGCTTGCTACCGAAGCAGCCGCAAGTGTCCGCCGCGCGCCGTGCCTGAGGGAGAGGCGAGCCAGGCTTCAGCCAGGGGATCAGAGAAGCCCTAGACGGAGAAAGACCCGCAGCCCGCGGGTCTTTCCTTTAGCTGTGGTTGCGAGGCGAGAACTAGAGGTCGCCGAGACGCTTCGAAATGACGCCGACAGCTATGTCTCGCAGGACGCCTCCAAGACCATCGGCGACAGCACGGAGCCGCTTTTTCCTCGCGGGTTCCTGCTCGGCCTCAGCCGCCCGGGCAAATGCCGCGGCGAGTGCGTCGACGGTCGAGTCCGCTGAGGGCCAGGTGCCGAGTTCCCTCCACGCCCGTTCCGTGACTCCCCAGATCGCCTTCCCCTCAACTTCGATGTACGGCGGCTGGGCTGTCTTCAGAGCACGCACGCCTGCCCAAAGCTGGTCGCTCGTCAGGCCGGTTTCATGCGCATCCGCGAATTCGACGGCGTCCTCGCCAGCGTCGAGGCGACGAAGCGCGACGGTCAGGATCGGGAGCTCGCGAGGCGCCCACGTGCTCTGGGGTTCAGCCACTAATGAGCGGAGGATCGGCGCTTCGCCTCAGCGGTGTCAAGCCCAGCGGTGCCCATTCAGTGCCCAAACCGCCTGGAAACCGAAGTCCGCAAAGAGCGTTTTCCCGAAGTGTCGGAGGGGGCGCAACGGTAGGTGCCAAGCCACTCGCCGCCACGTCAGACCACCGCCCGCCATGAGCCCGTAGTTCACTCGTTATGAAGGGGTCCCCGGTTCGAGTCCGGGCGTCGGCTTTTTGGGATTTGCAGGGCTTTTTTATCCTGGACACCGGCCTTAGTGAAGGGTTCAGGGGTCCACCAGAGGTCTACTTACAGAAGTGCTCAAGAGAAACGTGGCCGTTTTGCAGGGATTTTTCTTCACGACGGGACGGCCAGAGTCGCCTGCAGAGTGTCACCTGCAGTCAGCTCGAGTCCACATTTGACCCCGTCAGCAGTCATGAAGGAGTCGCGCAGTCGTGTTTGACGGTTGCTTCGAAGCTGCGGCGGTTGTCGAGACCGTTTCGAATACCGGGATGTGCAGGCATTTTTCCACCCGTGCGCTAGTGGGTGCCAGCCAGCGGATACACCCCGTACTTGCTAGGGATCAGGCGTATGTTGCAGGTGGGCAATCGGGAGCGCACTGGTAGCCCTTGAAGAACCAGCCCGACATGACGCCAGCCTCATCGTGCCAGCCGAGGAAAATGGGCACGCCAAGGCGCAATCGTCCTCGAGTGCCCTTCTCATTCACATCGGCACCGGCACCGGGCGCGCGAGGTCGCTTGCTGGTTCCGCCTCTGGTACCTCGTCTTTTCGACACTCGTCCTGCCTCACGAGGAGGATTGCGACGAGCGTGCCGATCGCGCTGAGTCCTCCGATCACCCAGAAGCTGAGGGCGAAGCCGCTCGTATACGCGTGAGCCACATCGTGACCGCTCTTCAGCAGCGTGGTCGCGTGGGTCGTCACGATGGTCGCAGCGATTGCAACGCCCAGTGCACCCCCGATCTGCTGCGCTGTATTAAGGATCCCGGAGGCGAGACCGGCGTCGCGTTCCCCCACTCCAGCGAGCGCGGCGATCGACACTGGGATGAAGGCGAAGGCTATTCCGAAGCCCACCAGCAGGTAACCCGGCAGCAGCGCGGTGGCGTAGTTGCTGTTCACCGCAATCTGGGTGTACCAGAGCAGTCCAGCGGTGATCAGCACCATGCCGAGGACCATCACCGGCTTGGCGCCGAGCTTGGTAACCAGCTTCTGCGAGAGGCCGGCGACTAGGACGACGGTGCCTGCCGTTGCGAGGAACGTAATCCCCGTCTTGAGCGCGGAGTAGCCCAACACCTGCTGGACGTACAGGGTCAAAAGAAAGAAGTTCGAGAAGACGACGGCGCCCAGGATGAGCCCGACAGCGTTCGCACCCGCAAGTGTGCGAACCCTGAAGATCCGGAGCGGCATCAACGGGTTGCTCGCCCGCGTTTCGTTGAAGACGAATGCGACGAGGAGGGCTCCGGCAAGAACCAGTTCTCCGATGGTTCGGGCGGACGCCCAGCCCGCATGCGGGGCATTGGAGATCGCGTAGACGAGCAGCGCTAGACCGGCCGTGACCGAGACTGCGCCTGCGATGTCGAAGTTCTTTGCCCCTTCGGCGCGGCTCTCACGGATGAGGGCGGGCGTCAACGCGAGGACGAGCGCGGCGACCGGGACGTTGACGAAGAAGATCCACTCCCAGCCGAGGTACTTGGTCAGGACGCCCCCGAAGATGACGCCCGCGGCCGCGCCACTTCCACCCATCGCGCCCCAGATGCCGAGCGCCTTATTGCGGTCCTTGCCCTCGCGGAATGTCGTCATGATGATCGAGAGCGTTGCCGGCGTGATGATGGCAGCGCCGAGGCCCTGCGCCGCGCGAGCCCAGTCGAGAATGACGATGGAGCCGGCGAGTCCGCAGACGAGCGACGCGGCGGCGAAAACAACAAGGCCGACCATGAACACACGCTTGCGTCCGAGCAAGTCCCCGGCGCGGCCACCGAGCAACAGGAAGCCGCCAAACGTGATCGCGTACGCGGTGATGATCCATTGGAGGCTGCTCTCCCCGACTTCGAGCGACCGGCCGATCGAAGGTAGGGCGACGTTGACGATAGAGACATCGAGAACGGTCATAAAGAATGCGGTGCAAACAAGCCCAAGGACAAGCCACCGGCGGCGGTCGGGCGCGGTCGTGCTCGGACGCATCTCGTTGCTTCGGGACATCTCGCGGCTCCTAAGGCTCGTGTCGGCGTCGACCAGGAGGTGCCGACGCGTTGAGGCCGGCCGGGTGTCGGGAGCCGGGAGAGATACCCGCCGGAAGTTTGGGGCGGGCAATGTTCACGGTAGCACCATCACGACCTAAGCAACGGGAGGCGATTCCGGGTGGGGCATTCCGGTCTTACGGCCCTCCGTCTTTCTCCTAGGGGGCTAGCCCGCCGGAGTCCTTCCGCAGGGGATGGCGCATGTCTAGCTGGGCTCGCCTGACGACGTTGAGCCGTGATCGACCCGCCAGCCCCGCCATTCGTTAAAGGCGACGAGGAACCAGGAGGCCGTGACGATAGCGATTACGAACGCAGGCCTGAGTTCCGCCAGCCAGACGAGCACCGCGACGCAGACGATGAAAAGAGCTTCCGCCATCAAGATGAGCAGGCGGCGGCCAAGTGGATGCAGTCCCGGGCCACGCGGCACTGACGCGGGGAGGTGGCCTGTGTGGCGACGGTCTTCAAGGCCTCCTGCTGAACCGATGGCCGAGGGAGGCAACCAGATCCCCTGAGCGGAGCGCTGCTGACTTGAGGGTAGTCCTCCCAGCACCCCAGATGAGTGCCCTGGGGAACCGTGCTCACTCGATCCGGCTCCTAAGGCCAGTGATGAGGGCTGGCCCTCGAGCTGGCTCAGGCGCGCGCGAAGTTCCGCAAGTTCTCGCTCCAGACGCAAGCTTTCTGCCTGCGCGGTTAACACTCGGTAATGCGCGATCTCGCCAGCTTGTCGCTCGAGCCGATTGAGAAGCTCGCGGACGAGAGGGGCGAAGGCAGACTCGTCAACCGAGAGCGCGGAGTCGCGATGAGGGAGAAGCTCGATCGGCTCAAAGTCAGATTCCCCTCCGTCCCCTTCTGCGGGGACAAGCTCCGCCCGTACGAGCTCCGCGCGGGGGATCAAACGACGACCGCCGCGAACGAGCGACCGAAGAGACCCCCGTTCAACGCGGCGCGCGATGGCCTTCTGGCTGAGCCCTGTGAGCTCCGCGGCTTCCTTGATCGTGTACGTCCGCTTTCTCACCACGTCACCGCAGTAAGGCGAGGAGGACCAACACGAGAGCGATGCCCGCGACGGCCGACAAGATCCCCAGTCGAATCCAAAGCCGACGATCGGTACGAGCCGCCATACCTGTCCGAAGAATAGTTGCCGGAATCAGGGAGGGTAAAACCCAGGGGTGGAATGGGGGTCGCGGGGGCCGATCGGGGCACCCCACGGGGTAGCTCACCGATCGTGGCCTGAAGAATGAGATCCGCCGGTACGATCCGAGTTGGCGGCGCTGGTTCCCGGGGGTCGGCTGAACGCACCCAGAAGTTCGCGGGTTCGAGTCCGGCTCGATCCTGGGAAACCGGCGGAGCTTCAGTGTCCACGGGAGGATGGGATAATCCCCCTCTGCGACTTCTAAGGAGCGTGTGACAATGAAGAAACGGCTCAGCGTCATGACGCTTGCGCTCCTCCTCTCGCTCGGGCTGTCGGCGGCCGCCTCAGCCCAGCCCGCCGGCCCTTCGGACAGAGCATGTCTCGACACGTTCCACAGCAGCGTGGCTGGCCCCGGCTTTGCCGAGTTCGTGCCCTTGATCGCACAGGCGTTCCATCCACTCGGCCAGACCGTCTCGTACGAGGCGACGACCTGCGACATCCTCTTCGACTGAGAAGGCGCGAGATGAGCGCAGTTGCCCGTGGAACGAGTTAGGCGGACGGCAAGACGAACCAGGAAGTGACGAGCCCCATCGCCACTGCATCGACGAAGTGGCGCTCGGTCAGCCAACCGCGCTCCTCGACGAGTCCGGCGTGCAGAAACGGGACGATCGCGAGCCCGGAGCCGAACGTGAACGCGCTCGCCTCGACGAAGAAGAGGCTCAGCGCCACGAGCGAGGCGCCTGAGCCGGTCCAGACGAAGCCGTTGACGGCCCCGATCAAGGGAAGCGGGGAGACGCCGAAGGCGCCGCGCAACCACGACATCCCGCCGCCGCTGTGAGAAGGGTTTTCTATGCTGGGGCCGACGGCGCGTACGTACAGTCCATCTTCGTCCGCGTTCAGCGTGACGGTGTTTGCCCCAGCCTCGATCTCTATCTGCACGCTTGGGCCTCCGCGTAGCCACTGGAGGATCGGGATTCCTGGATCTCGACGGATGGAGAAGTCCATCTGTGTCTTCTGATTGGTGTTGAAAGGCTGAAACGGGTAGGTCCAGCGGAACCGCTGCTCAAGTAGTAGTTCGTATTGGGGCAACGGCGCTGGACCCTTCCCGGTGGCGCCGGGAAGGGTCCTTTGCCGAGTTTCCCGCGGATCCCTATGGACCTGCGGTCGTGTAGAACGCGTCGCTGAGCGGATGGAAGGGGTCTGCCCCGTTTCCTTCGACGAAGAAGGGCGTGAACGTCGTCCCGAAGTTGTCCAGGCCCTCGTAGTCTCCGGTGAAATAGCCCCCTGCATAGGGGGCCGTGCGCATGTCGAACGAGGTCGGCGTCAGCCGGCTCTCGTCGCCCCAGTTGGACGCCTGCGTGCAGTCCGCCGACGCGGCATGGCAGTGCACCACCCAGTAGTCGGTGCTCAGCGCCGCGTCACCCCCCGCGTCGTTGCGGAAGTCGTAGTACGTCACCGCGACGTCGCCGTTCGACGAAACGTGGACGGACGCAGTGAACGCCTGCTTCCCGGCCGTGGTGTGGTTCACCTTGACCGGAGCCGACCAGTGGTGTCCGCCGTCGGTCGAGCGCGAAACCAGGATGGTGTCGTCGACTGGCAGCGTCGAGCCGAGCTGTTGCACGGTCGCCGTTCTGTGCGTCTGCCAGACCGCGTACATGTCTCCGTTCGTTGGCCCGTCCGAATAGTCGACGGCGAAGTCCGGGAGGATGTCCCCGGTCCGCACGAGCAGGCACGGCGTAGACGGCGTGTTATCGCCCAGGCAGTTCACGGGCTCTGGATCGCGGTTGCCGCGGTCGCCCATGTTGGCGACGATCGTCGGCGTCGACGACCAGGTGTCTCCCTGATCGCTCGAGAAGATCACCGCGACGTTGTCGCCCCTGGCGATGCCCTCACCGTTCGAGCCCCTGATGTAGGTGAACCCATCGACGAGCGTGCCGTCGGGGAGTACGACGATCTGGTTGCCGATCGTCTGCGTCCGCGACGCATGGGGCGCGAAGATCTTGCGCGCTGTCTCCCAGCTCGCCCCGTTGTCCGTGCTTCGCGCGAACCACACGGGCCCGCGGAAGGCGGGCGCGTTCGCGTACGCCTGCGGCGGGGTCAGCGGGTTGTTGTTCGGCGACTCGATCCGGTCCCACACCGCATAGGCGTTGTTGGTGTCGACTGGATCAGCGGTGATCGACTCCTTGTCGTTGAACAGGTTGGCGAGCGGCCCGGAGTTCGAGTTGTCCTCCCGGAGGGTGATCGGGGGGCTCCAGGTGTTGCCGCCGTCCAGCGACCTGCTCGTCAGCACTGCGTTGTGCGCCGTTGAGCGGTCGAACGAGATGCTGATCGCGTGCAGCGTCCCCACGCCGTTCGACGGGCTGGGCGACCAGGAGATCCACGGGTCGGACGAGCGCTCGTAGTCACCGCCGTTCGCCGCGGTGCCGCCCGCGCAGTTGCTGAGCGCCGGCCATGACTTCGACCAGCTCAACCCGCCGTCGTGCGAGACGGCCGCGACGAGCCCGTGCGCCCCGCCGTCCGACCAGCGGTCCTGTTGCACGAACCCGACGACGTCAAGGGGATCCTGCGGATTCACTTCGATCCACGGCTCGACCTCGGTGTTCAGGACGTTCACGCCCGGCACCTCAGACGGTGTGTGAAAACCTTCGCCCGGACCACCGCAGCCGGGCGCAAAGGGACTCGCTCCGGTCGCGAGCGCTGGGCCGGTCGTCGCATAGGGACTTGCGCCCGCGCCGCCGATCCCAACGAGCAGACCGGTACCGACGATGGCGAGCGCGACGAGTAATCGCGTCACAATCCTTTCGCCTCCTCACTCTCCTCGGTGTAACTGCAACGGAGCACGGCGCGACGCGTCCGCGCTCACGTTCGTGTACCCACTCCGACGAGAGTCAAGCTCGCGGCGCGACCAGCATCACCCTTACCTCGGTTGAGGTTCGCGGGATACCGTCAGGGCGATCACGCTGTCGCCCTTTCAACAGAAAGCGACTCGCGATCCTCGACGTCGCCGACAAGATCCCCGCGGCGGGACCGGGCGGCGAACCGAACGCCGGGGCGCTGCCCACGGCCCGGCCCCTGTTGAGCGTAGGCGTGCGAGACCCGCGTTGTCTAGATGGCCGACGTGGACACGGCCGGCGCCGTTGACCAAAAGTCCGGGCAAAAGTAAGCCCTATCGTTGGCCGTCACGGTGAAGGGCTGGAGTCGAACGCAGTCGAACGGCAAGAGAAAAGCCGCACGTGAGCGGGGCTTTTCTCTTAGGCGGAGCGGCGCAGGAGTCGAACCTACCCAGCGACGGGTTACGCCGCCTCACCGGTTTTGAAGACCGGCTGGGCCACCGGGCCCGGGCCGCTCCACCGCCAAAGGTAACTCAGCCGGACTTGGCTTTGCGCCTGAGCACGCGAGCGTCGCCGACCCGGCGGGTGAGGCCGTCCGCGTCGAAGCGCTCGAGCAGGAGTTGCGCCTGCTTGCGGCCGGCGCCGATCAGGTCGCGGAGCCGGGCGAGCGTGATCGAGCCCTCGCGCTCGCATTCCTCGACCACGAGACGCTTCGCCTCCTCATACGCCCGCGCGCCGACGGCGAGACCATCGCCCAGGCGGACGAGCCTGCCGGCGCGCTCGAGGTACGACACCAGCTCCTTGTCCGCCACCTTCACTGGCGTGAAGCCGGACGCCTCGAGCTCTGCCTCGAGGGCCTCCGCCGCCTCGGCGCGCTCGCCCAGCGAGGCCTCGGCTCCAGGGAGATAAACGCGCGCGCCGCGCCGCTCGACTCCCAGCAGGGGAAGCACGTCGCGCGCCCACGGCTTCGACGGCGGTGCTACGCCGGGGTCGAGCGGGTCGGCTGAAGCGAGGCGCGCGCGCAGGTCGGCGCGCTGCTCCTCGAGCCAGCCTTCCGAGAAGACCCAGTCACCGGCGCGAGTCAGCCCGTCCAGCTCGCCCGGGGAGATGTGCTTGAGCGAGTCCGCTCGGACCGGCCCGTACACCAGGGCTGCCACTTCGCCGCGTTCCAGGAGCTCGAACCGGGCGGGATCCGCATGCCGCGGGGGGTTTGGGTCGAGCACGGTACCGCCGCCGAGCGTGGTTCGTTCCCGCAGGACGATCCGGTCGCCTCGCGCCGCCACGGCCGGGGAGGCGAGGCGAAGCTGCGCGAAGCGGCCCGCGCGTACGAACCTCGCGTAGTGCTCGGCCGTCCCGTGGTGCACGTGCAGACGCATCCCATCCGGGATCTCGGCCATTTCTTCGAGTCCAATGTCCAGGCGGTAGCTGGACCGGTACGCGCCCTCCTCCACGAGGGCATTGCCGCGGACGAGCCGCTGCCGCTCGACGCCCGGCAGCGCGACGGCCACGCGCTGCCCTGCTTCGGCACGCACAACGGGCGTGTCGTGCACCTGGACGCTGCGCACGCGCACCTCCAGGCCCTGCGGCTCGGCACGAAGAACGTCGCCCTCACTGATCGATCCCGACCAGAGAGTGCCCGTGACCACAGTGCCGATGCCGCGTAGGGTGAAGACGCGGTCTACGAACAGTCGCGTGGCGCCCTCGGACGATCGCCGCTCGACTCGGTCGGCGGCCTCGCCGAGCGCGGCCCGCAGTTCGTCGAGCCCTTGCCCGGTTTTGGCGCTCGTGGTGACAACCGCGGCGCCCGGCACGAGCTCGCGCGCTTCTTCGACCACGAGGTCGAGGAGATCAGGGTCGACGGCGTCAGCCTTCGTTACGGCCACGACTCCGTGCTCGATGCCGAGGAGCCGGATGATGGCAAGGTGCTCGTGGGTTTGGGGGCGGGCGCCCTCGCCCGCGTCGATGACCAGAAGGAAGAGGTCGATGCCCGTCGCGCCCGCGACCATGTTGCGGACGAAACGCTCATGGCCGGGCACGTCGATCAGCGAGAGCCTGCGACCGTCGGCAAGCTCGAGGGGCGCATAGCCCAGGTCGATCGAGATGCCCCGGTCGCGCTCCTCAGGCAGACGATCGGTGTCCTTTCCGGTCAGAGCCCGAACGAGCCACGTCTTTCCGTGGTCGATGTGCCCCGCGGTTCCTACTGTGAGCGGCACGCGCGAACTGCCTCGGCGACTTCGTCGACCTCGTCGTCGGAGATCGTGCGGCAGTCGAGGAGGAGAACGCCGTCACGGACGATTCCGACGACCGGGGGCTCGGCCGAGCGTAGCGGCGCAGCGAGCTCCTCCTCCAGGGCGCACGCGTAGCTCGGAATCTCGGCCAACGGAAGCGCCCCGCCGCCGGCGCGGGCTACCGTCTCCTCCACCTGGCCACCAGTGGCCGCTGTGAGCCGCTCGGCGCGCGCCCGCACCGCTTCGGCGGGCTCTTGCAGCATCCGCATGACGGGGGTCTCTTCCCTGCGGCGGTAAGCAGCCAGCGTCCCCTCGAGTGCGGCCAGGCTGAGCTTGTCGGCCCGCACGGCCCGCTGGAGCGGATGGCAGCGGAGGCGCTCGACGAGGTCGGCGCGCCCGACGACGATGCCGGCCTGGGGCCCGCCCAGGAGCTTGTCGCCGGAGAACGTGACGAGGTGGGCTCCCGCTTCGAGGCTCCCGCGTACCGTGGGCTC